>Ga0180104_1000053_pt1 | contig 30091 bp, 23 predicted proteins | sample EasRiv730_16_1Da_FD_121791 | JGI IMG/M metagenome (GOLD analysis project Ga0180104, IMG submission 121791) | Soil microbial communities from meander-bound floodplain in the East River, Colorado, USA - East River metaG ERMLT730_16_1Da | ecosystem: Environmental > Terrestrial > Soil > Floodplain ... | reverse complement strand
AGGGTTGAAGTATGCGATGCGCCCCGCATCAGTCCTGCGGAAGTAGATCTCGTTGAGCACCATGCCCTGCGTCAGCAGGTTGCTGAAGGGCTCGGAAATCTTTACCAGCCCGAAATCGCGCATCACGCGCGTCCAGAACCGCGAATAGAGCAGGTGCAGGATCGCGTGCTCGATGCCGCCGATGTATTGATCCACCGGCATCCAGTAGTCCACGCGCTCATCGACCATCGCCGCCGGGTTGTCCCTCGAGGCGAAGCGCATGAAGTACCACGAGGAGTCGACGAAAGTGTCCATGGTGTCCGTCTCGCGCCGCGCGCCGGCCGCGCACTTCGGGCAGCGGCATTCGTAGAACGACGGCGCCTTCGCGAGCGGATTGCCGGTGCCATCGGGCACGAGATCCTCGGGGAGCACCACCGGCAGCTGATCGTCGGGGACCGGCACGTCGCCACAGTCGGGACAGTGAACAAGCGGAATCGGGCAACCCCAGTACCGCTGCCGCGAGATTCCCCAATCGCGCAACCGCCAGACGGTCTGCTTGCTGCCGACGCCGAGTGTCTCGAGGTCCCCGGCGATCGCATCGACCGCGTGCTGGTAAGCGAGGCCGTCGTAAGGGCCCGAATTGGCGCAGGTGCCAAAGTCCGAGTACCACGGCTGCCAGGCATCCGCCGAGTACGTGCGCCCTTCGACGTCGATCACCGGCTTGATCGGCAGCTTGTATTTCTTGGCAAATTCGAAGTCGCGCTGATCGTGCCCCGGCACGCCCATCACGGCGCCTTCGCCGTAGGCCATGAGCACGTAATTGCCGACACAGACGTGAATGGGCTCGCGCGTCAGCGGATGAGTGACGAAGAACCCGCTCGGCACGCCCTTCTTCTCCATGAGAGCGAAGGCCGCTTCGGTCACGCCCCCACGTCGGCACCCCTCGATGAACGCCGCAACATGCGGCAGGTCGCGCGCGAGACGCAGCGCCAGCGGATGTTCCGCGGCGATCGCCACGAACGTGACGCCCATGATCGTGTCGGCTCGTGTCGTGAACACACGCAGCAGTTGCTGCTGGCCGTCGAGCTCATAGGGAAAACCGAAGTTCACGCCTGCGCTCTTGCCGATCCAATTCGCCTGCATCAGTTTCACGCGCTCGGGCCAGCCCGGCAGGTCATCGAGCGCCGCCAGCAATTCCTCGGCGTAAGCCGTGATGCGCAGGTAGTACATGGGGATCTCGCGCTTCTCGATGAGCGCGCCGGTGCGCCAGCCACGGCCGTCGATGACCTGCTCGTTGGCCAGCACGGTCCTGTCGACGGGATCCCAGTTCACGACGCCCGTCTTCTTGTACGCGATCCCCTTCTCCAGCATCCGCAGGAACAGCCACTGGTTCCAGCGGTAGTACTCCGGCTGACATGTGGCAAGCTCGCGGCGCCAGTCGAGCGCAAAGCCTAAGGACTTGAGCTGGCCGCGCATGTAGTCGATGTTCTCGCGTGTCCAGCGGGCGGGCGGAACGCTGTTCTGCATCGCCGCGTTCTCGGCGGGCAGGCCGAAAGCGTCCCAGCCCATCGGCTGCAGCACGTTGCGGCCCTGCATGCGCATGAAGCGTGTGATGACGTCCCCGATGGTGTAGTTGCGCACGTGTCCCATGTGCAACCGACCGCTCGGATACGGAAACATCGACAGGCAGTAGTACTTTTCGCGGCTCGGGTCTTCGCGCGCCTCGAAGCAGCGCTGCTCGGTCCAGAAAGCCTGCGCCTCGGGCTCTAGGCGAGCCGGGTCGTAGCGTTCTTCCATTCGGATTGTTTTAAGAAATCAAGACCTTGCGATGGTACAGGAAGGTACCGGTCTTTGACTACGGAAAACTCGGGTGCCGCTCAGGCAGCGATGCTGACGCGATTTCGTCCCGCGTGCTTGCTCTTGTAGAGCGCCGCGTCGGCCGCGCGCAGCATCAAGTCGACGGCGTCCGCCGGCGGTGCGGCGGTATCGAGCGCGGCCACACCGAAACTCGCGGTGACCGTCAGCAGGCCGGCTGCCGTGACCAGCGGCTTTCCCGCGCAAGTCGCTCTGATGCGCTCCGCTGCGGTCGTCGCGGCCGCGACATCCGCCTGCAGCAGCACGATGGCAAATTCCTCACCCCCATAGCGGGCGATCCAGTCCGCTCCCGGGCGGACCAGCATCCGGACGCGATCGACGAACCCCTGCAGCACTTCGTCGCCGACACGATGACCGTACTTGTCGTTGATGCTCTTGAAATGGTCGAGATCCGTCATCACCACGGCGAGCGGACACTGATGCCGGCGCGCGTATTCCGCTTCGCGTTCGAGCTGCTCACCGAGATAGCGGCGATTGAAAGCCCGCACCAGCGGATCCGTGTTCGAAAGCAGCTCGATGCGCGTGTTGGCCTCGCGCAGCGATTGCTCGAGCCGCACGATGCGCTGTCCGGCATTGAGCCGGGCGATGAGCTCCGCTTCGTTGGCTGGCTTGCGCAGATAGTCGTCCGCCCCCGCTTCGAGCCCAGCCACGACATGCTCGGTCGACGTGTGTCCCGTCAGCAGCAGGATGTAGAGATAGCTGGGCAGATCCGCCTCACGCACGCGACGACACAAGGCGGCGCCATCCATGCCGGGCATGTCCCAGTCGGTCAGAAGAATCTGGTAATCGGCGCTGGCGATCTTGCTCAGCGCCTCCTCGCCGCTGGTCGCGGTATCCACGACGTAACCCGCCTGCCGCAGCAGACGCTGGAGAAGTGCGCGCTGCGTCGCTTCGTCCTCGACAAGCAGCAGGCGGAACGCAGCGGGCTTGTTCATTTGAGCTCCGTAGCCAGGTAGCCTGCGATCTGGCCGAAAGAGCGCCGGATCGCGTTCACCGAATCCTCGAGTTCCTCTTTGCGCTGCTCGCGGGCACTGCTCTCGAGCGAGGCAGCCAGTGAAGCCAGCTGATTCGCGCACACGCTGGCACTGCCGCCCTTGAGCTTGTGGGCGACCGCCGCGATTCGCGGTCGGTCCTCCGCATTGAGTGCGCGCTCCAGCTCATCGACGATTTGGCGGCCGCTCGACACGAACGTCGTGCACAACTCGCGCAGGAACGCCGTGTCATCGCCCGCAACTTCCCGCAGACGGGACATGTCGAGCGGCTGCGGCTCGGCCGGCGGAAGTGCCGATACCGGCGGCTCGAGCGGCTGACCGACACCGAGACCAAGATTGCAGCGGTCCAGAACTTCGCGCAGGCGGATCAACTCCAGCGGCTTGGTCAGCATGCCATCCATGCCAGCGGTACTGCAGCGCTCGAGCTCGTCGGTCACAGCGCTCGCCGTCAAAGCGATGATCTGCGTGTGCCGGCTGTCAGCCTCCGCGCGCCTGATCTCGCGCGTAGCGGTGAGTCCATCCATGACAGGCATCTGCACGTCCATCAGCACCAGGTCATAGGTCTCGCGCGCGCAGGCCTCGACGGCCCTGGCCCCATCGTCAACCACCGTGACTTCGCAGCCCAGGCGCTCGAGGAATTTTCGCGCCACCTGTTGATTCACGGGATGGTCTTCCACCACCAGTATCCGTCCGTGGTAACGCCCCTGCCCGTGGTCCGCCGCCAGCGCCCCGCGCGTGACGATCGGCGTAAAGCGGCCGGTGGCCAGCATCCAGCCGCGCTCGAGAACGCGTTCCATGCACGAGAGCAGCACGCGACCACGCACCGGCTTGGTCAGGCATCCGGAAAAACCCAGCCGTTCGAGTCGTTGCGCATCGCCCTGATGATCCATGGACGTGAGGAGGACGAATTGGGTGGTGGTAATCTCCGCCTGCTGCTTCGCGCGTTCGACGAATGTCGTGCCGTCGAACCCCGGCATCTGCTCGTCCACGATGACGACGTCGAACGGCTTCTCGCCCCGTTTTGCCGTCAGCATGAGCGAGAGTGCCTCCTCGGCGCTGGCAGCGCTCGTGACGGCATATCCCGCCGGACCGAGCTGGCCACACAACACGCGCCGATTGGTCCGATTGTCGTCCACGACCAGCACCCGGATGCCTTTGGGGGTGATGGGTCGAACCGTCATCTCCGCGGCGGTCTCTGCTGCGGTCTCGGAGAGGGTGTCGAAAGGAATCGTGAACGAGAACGTAGAACCTTCAGCGGGTCGGCTGGCGACGCTGATCGTTCCGCCCATCAATTCGACCAGCCGCTTCACGATCGAAAGTCCGAGCCCGGTGCCGCCGAAGTATCGCGTCGTCGAGGCATCTGCCTGCGTAAACGGCTTGAAGAGGCGCTCCATCACGTCCGGTGTCATGCCGATGCCCGTATCGCGCACCTCGAAACTGAGGAGAACCTTTCCCGCCTTCCGTGCCACTTGCGACACCTCGACGACGACCTCGCCGGATCTTGTGAACTTGATGGCATTGCCGGCGAGATTGAGCAGGATCTGTCGCAGCCGGTGCGGATCGCCGCGCACCCGCGTCGCGACATTGGGCTCGACGTTGACGATGAACTCGAGGTTGCGCGAGGCCGCTTGCATGGCCATCACCATGCTGGCGTCCTCGACGGACGCGCGGATGTCCATCTCCACCGACTCGATCTCGAGCTTGCCGGCCTCGATCTTCGAGAAGTCCAGCAGGTCATTGATGATCCTGAGCAGCGCGGCTGCGCTCGAGCGGATCGTCTCCGCGTACTCCCGTTGCGACGAGGCGAGTGACGTGCCCAGCAACAGTTCGGTCATTCCCAGCACGCCGTTCATCGGCGTGCGGATCTCGTGGCTCACGTTGGCGAGGAAATCGCTCTTGGCACGGTTGGCGGCGGCTGCGGCATCCCTGGCGGCCAGCAAGGCTTCGTCGGCTTGCCGCTGCAACGTGATGTCCTGCAGCGATCCGGAGAAGCGGATCGGCTTGCCGCTCGCGTCTCGCTCGCAACGACCACGGGCCCGAATCCACAGCCAATCTCCGCTGCGCCGCTGCAGTTGACAAGTGAGATCGAAGGGCTCGCCGGTCTCGAAGTGCCGAGTCATCGCCTCGTGCACGCGGGCGCGATCCTCCGGAGTCATCAACTCGCGCACCGACCGCGGAAAGGGCTCGTCGGCACTGTACCCCAGCATCTCGCGCGCGCGCGGCGAGTACCACACCGGGCCGTCCGAAGCCGGATCCCAGTCGAAGAGCACGTCCGAACTGCCATTGATGGCGCGTTCCAATCTTCCGCGCACCTCGTGCTGTTCGCTGACGTCCTGGAATCCGCCGGAGACTCGAACGATTGCGCCATTCTCGCGCTCGGCGGCACCGATCGCCCGCACCCAGAGCCGCTTCCCGGTCGCCGTGATCAACGGCAGGGTGACATCGAACGGCGTTCCATCCTTGAGCGCCGCGCTCATGACCCTCTGGATCTCCGGACGGGCTTCGGGCGCATAGAAGTTGATCGCCTGCTTCAGCGTGGGCGGGCTTGCGGGATCGACCTCGTGAATGCGAAACACTTCCGGGGACCAGATGGGTGTCGAAGTCTTTACGTCGAGTGTCCAACCGCCGATGCGCGCCATCTGCGCGACGTCGTCGAGCAATCGCTGGCCGCGCAGGAGTTCCGCCTCGGCCGCTTCGGTCCGCTCGAGCGCGGACTGCAGGGTCAGGTTCATCGCCCGGGCTTCCGCGGCTTCACCGCGTGCGGCACTCTGCGCCCGCGTCGTGCGCTTCTGCCAAAGACCCAGTAGCGCCACCGTCCACACCGCAAAGATCGACAATGTGCGGTTGGAAAACGCGATCCACATCAACTCCGATCCCTGTTCGCCGAAGAAGAGACGCGCAACGGTGAGCGCGGTGCCGAGGCTCGCAGCGACCCACGTATTCCATGGATTTCGCGACCACAGGCTCAGGAGCACGATGAAAATGTAGGCAACGCCCACCGAGGTTCCGAGCTGCACGTATACATCGACACAGAAGATGCCGAATGAGCCCCCGATGATTGCGTAGAGTCCCCAGCGCTCCTGCGCGCCCGCAGATGACGTACTCGCTTCGCGATCGGCAACGCGGATCTGGGCCGCTTCCGCGTCGCTGGCGGCGCGCCCGGCCCGACCCAGACGAAGCGCTCCGGCTCCGAGCAGTGCGATTACGACCATGCCCAATACCGTTGCGATCACGTAGAAATGCTGGAAATCTTCCTGAATGCGCTTGAGCTCCGACTCGATTGGAACGAACAGCAACCATGCTCCACCCCGGCCGTCGGCCACAATCGCCTGCAGCGACAGTTCTCCGCCCTCAGGACGCAATCGGTGAATGAGAGTGCCAGCCGGCGAATGCGCCAAGCGCGCAGCCGCTTCAGCCAGGGCGGTGTCGTCACGGGGCGTCTCGAGCCGCCGGACGCTGAATCCAGCCGGCATCGCCGGTATCTCGACAGTGCTGCGCTGTGCGATGAATGCCGCAGCGACGCGCGCCTTGGCCAGCGCCGCAGCTTCCACGCTCGCATGGGATGCACCTCGAAGGAAGACCAGCAGCAGAATGCTGCCGGCCAGGTACAAGCCGAACAGCATCAGCAGCATCCGCTCGCGCGTCAGCACGCGCATGAACGGATTCCTGCGGTCGAGTCGATCCGTGACTGAGTTCACAACCCTTTCCTAACGGGGATGCCCCAGGCCGACCCTTGGTCGTCCCTCTGCCGCGAGCGCGAAAGTTACTGTCGAGATTGCATAATCTGGAAGGACCACAGGCCAAATTCGTGGCCCGCGTCACACGCTCAGGTGCTCAACGCGCTCTCCGGGATCATCCGCAGCGCTGCGCCGCATGCCGAGCGCGGACCGACCCAGAGGCTACCATCCTCGCGCTGCTGATGGCGCACCCGCGTGGCGTGCAGATAAGCACGTGCCGCGCCGATGTCGCGCACAATGACGTCGAAGGCGCGCAGGCACGGCATTGCGGGCACTCCGGCGCCGGGATAGCGGGCGACGAACGCGTGGCGCGTCATGATACGAATGCACTGCCGACCCGATTCGAAACGCAGCTCCTCGTCATGCGCCGCGGGCTCTTGTTCGAACAGAACGCGATAATGATCGGCAACGTCCGCGAGCTTTGACGCGACGATGGTCACACCATGCACGCCAATCGCGGAATTCGGATGCGCCATCACTTCGGGCTGGAACACGATCTCCGGGGTGTGGTTGTGCACGTAGCACACCAACGCACCTGGACTGCGCTCGGGCGGCAGCGTAAAGCAGCGGAACTGTGCGGCGCCCTGGCGCGTCCCGTATTCGACGTCGCGCGTCGCGATCGTCACTGGCGTGGGCTCGAGACCAGCTCGCGCGCAGCGCCCGTAATCGGCATCGATGTCGCTGCTACGCAAAGCGAGGATGTGCAGACCCTGGTAGCGGCGCATGAACGGCGCGAGGTAGTGCGATGGGTCATCGGTCAGCACGGCGGACAACTCGATGTAGCTCTGTTCGAGGATCGCGTGCGCGCATTCCTGTTTCAGGGACTCCCGCTCACCCGTCTTCGAATCCCAGCGCATCAGCAGCTTCGGTGCGGTAGTGACGAATCCAAGACGCTCGAAGGCGACGCGCATCGCATGCATGTCCCTTCCCACGAGACCGACGTGATCGATCACCGTCACGTGATGCTCCACGTGGCCGGCAGGTTGTGCTCTTCCCACATATTCTGCGATGTTAAGATCAACTCAATCGGGTTGGCCAGCCACGAAAGCGATGCACAAGTCCCTTGCGTGAAATCGCCACAACGCTCACCGATTACCTGTTGACAGTTCTGTGCACACTGTGCGTGTGGCGCCTCGTGACGACCGGAGCCGCAACGCGCCTGCGGGGCGCAGTGGTGTTTTTCACCGGTTTCGCGGCCGCCAGCTTTTTTGGTGGCACCTGGCACGGATTCTTCAGCGCCGGGCAGGGCCTGGCGCAGCAAGTCATCTGGTGGCTGTCGATGCTGTTTGCCGGCGTGACGGCGGCAGGGCTCGCACTCACCGGCCTCAAGTTGCTCGGCATGTCACGCGAGCGTCTGCTGCTCATCGTCATCGGCGTGCTACTCGGGGTCTACGCCGTGTTCGCGTGGCGGGACCCAAGGTTCCTCGTGCCTCTGGTTGCCTCTCTGGCCGGGACGACACTGTGCATTGCGGGGCTCGTTCAGCGCCTGCGCCAGCCGGACAATCGGGGCGCAAAGCTCCTCCTCGCCGCGCTCGGTGTGTCGATACTCGCCGCAGTTGCCCAGCAGCAGGGCGTTGCGCTGCACACGCCCCATTTCGATCACAATGCGACCTACCATGTGGCGTTGATTCCAGCGTTGGGTCTGGCCTATGCGGGATTTCGACATCTGGCGATCCACCCTCAGTAGTGCCCTGCTCGGCCTCGCCCTGACGGCGTGCCCGGCGACCGATTCCGAATCGACGGATCCGCAGGCTGTCGCCGCAATCGAGCTCAATGACGTGCATTCGCGGCTCAACGCGACCGTCGTCCGCGAGCTGGCGCAGCCCACGACGACCGCTGAGTTGAGCCAGCTCCTTGCGCGAGCGCGGCGCGAGGGTCTGGCTGTCAGCATTTCGGGTGGCAAGCATGCGATGGGCGGCCAGCAGTTCGCGCGCGACGCGCTGCACATCGACATGTCGAAATTCGCGCGGGTGATCCGTCTCGATCGCGAGCGTGGCATCGTGACCGTCGAAGCCGGAATCGGCTGGCCGGCTCTCATCGAAGAGCTGCAGTTGATGCAACGAGGTGACGCACGACCATGGAGCATCGTGCAGAAGCAGACCGGCGCCGATGAGTTGTCGATCGGCGGCGCGTTGTCCGCGAATGCGCACGGCCGCGGTCTCACCTGGAAACCATTCGTGCAGGAAGTTGCGGCATTCCGCTTGATGCGGGCCGATGGCCGCGAGATCGAAGTGAACCGCACGCAGCATCCCGAGTTGTTCCGTCTCGTCATCGGCGGCTACGGATTGTTTGGTGTTGTCACGACGGTCGATCTCAAGCTGCAGCGGCTGACGAAGCTGCGCCGCGTTGTCGTCGAGATGCCCTTGACGGAGTTTCCAGCCGCAGTCGCCCAGCGCATACAGCAGGGTTATCTGTACGGCGACTTCCAATTCAAGACGGATGAAAGCGCGCCGGACTTTCTCAGGATCGGCGTGTTCTCCGCCTACCAGCCGGTCCCGCTCGAAACACCGCTCGATCCGCGGCAACGATCGCTGGGTGGCGAGGAATGGCGCCGGTTGTTCGCGCTGGCGCATCTCGACAAGGCGCGCGCCTATGCGACGTACCGGGATTACTACCTGAGCACCAACGGGCAGATCTACTGGTCTGACACCCATCAGCTCTCGTATTACGACGCCGAGTTCGATGCGGAACTGCGCCGGCTGGCGCCCGGCTACCCGCCGGGATCGCTCATGATCACGGAGCTGTATGTTCCGCTTGAGACGCTTGGCGCGTTCCTGGACCGCGTGGCGAGCGATTTCCGCGCGAATGACACCAATCTCATCTACGGCACCGTCCGGCTGATTCGCCGCGACGACGAAACATTTCTCGCCTGGGCGCGCCGCGACTTTGCCTGCATCGTGATGAACCTGCGCGTTACTCACGGCGAAGCCGGTCTGAAGAAAGCGGAATCCGAGTTTCAGCGGCTCATCGATCGTGCGCTCGAGTACGGGGGCTCGTACTTCCTGTCGTATCACCGTTGGGCGCGCAAGGACCAGGTGCTGGCGGCGTATCCGCAGTTCGTTAAGTTCCTCAGGCTCAAGCGCCACTACGACAGCGACGAACGTTTCCAGAGCGAATGGTATCGCCACTACAAAACCATGTTCGCTGCTGAACTGGCGAGTCCTTGATGCGCGGGCCGCTTGGTCGGTGCGCGGCGCGTGACGTGTTCGAGTATCCTGAGAACTGGCCAAAGCGCGAGCGGCAGGGTGAATGGCACTTCGGCTGGGTGTTCGAGGATCGCGCCATCGAGGATGTGTTCATCGTGCCACCGCGCGCGCAACGCACGCCGGACACGCCGCGTGAAGGTAACCGCTACGGCGCATCGCTTCGCGGGTACGACGCCGAGCGTGACGAGTGGCACATCACCTGGATCAACCCGGTGACGCTCGCCGACAACCGGCTCGTCGGTCGCAAGCAGGGCGGCGAAATCGATCAGGAGGGCATGGACGGCGGCCAGCCCTCCATTGCTGCATGGCGGTCCGACTTACGATTGACGGCGGTGCGAAGCCGCGCTCATGTTGCGACGTGAATCACATCGTGCACCGCTCGCAAGCCCTGTGTGTGACTCATTCAACAATTCGGCGTTGCGATGGATGAAACTCCGGCCGTCGCTCGCCATGATCGGGACTCATGGCCATGCGTCAAACTCGCAGCGCGACCTGCCCGGTCTGCGGTTGGTGCCCGGAGCAACCCGTAGTCCCACCGCCTTGCCCGGACATGGATCCGCCCATCTGTCCGTGGTTCCTCGGCGACGACGCTGGTGCCACCGACGACGACGATTAATCGCTGGCCCGCATCCAGACCAGCGTTCGATTATTCGCTGGCATCGCGTGATCGGCGATCAGCTTGAGCCCCTGCTTTTCTGCTAGCTCATTCACTGCTTCGAAATCGCGGATCCCGCTCGCCCGATCGCGCGTCCTGAGATCGCGGTCGAACGCCGCGTTGCTGTCGCTGGTGTAACGCCCGCCGTAGCAAAACGGACCGTAGATGCACAGCACGCCGGCGGTGCTCAGCACCTGCCCAACACCCTGGAAGAAGTGGCCGACGCTGTTCCAATCCATGATGTGTAACGTGTTGGCGCTGAACACGCCATCCACGCTCTCCAAGGCCCAAGGATGAGCCCGCACATCGAGCACGATCGGCATCCGGAGATTGGCGGGACCCTCCCTCTCGATGCGCCTGGCGAGCTCAGGAATATTTTCCGCCAGTTCGGTCGGCTGCCAGATCAGATGTGGAAGATTCTGCGCGAAGTACACGGCGTGCTGGCCTGTGCCGCTACCGATCTCGAGCACTTGACGGCAATCCCGGAATGCGTCGACGAGGATCCGCAGGATCGGATCCTTGTTGCGTTCGGACGGTGCCGGACACGGCTTATTGGTCATTCGCGTTGTCCAGTCAACTCATGCGAATGACCAATAAGCCGTGTCCGGCACCGTCTTACCAGGCGATGCCGTAGTCGTCGCCGTGGTGGCTCGAGCCGCCCCAGACCGTGCCGTGCTGGCGATCGAAATAGATGGCGTTGATCGGCCCTGACGTGCGTTCCTCGAACTCGAGCTTGTAGCCCATGCGCTTGAGCTCGGCGCGCACCCACGATGGGATCGAATCATTCAGCGTCAGGCGGCCGGGCTCGGACTCGTGATTGCCGAACGAATTGCGCATCTGGTAGCTGGTGAAATTGGCCGCCTCGGTCGCTTCCTGCACCGTCATCCCGAATTCGACCACGTTGAGGAAAAACTGCAGCAGGTTCTGGTCCTGCGTATCGCCGCCCTGCACTGCGAAGGCGAGGTAGGGCTTACCATCCTTCAGCGCGAGTGACGGCGTCAGCGTGACGCGCGGTCGCTTGCCCGGCTCGAGGACGTTGAACGGGTTCTCGGCCGCGCTCAGCACGAAGCTCTGCAGGCGCTGGCTCATCCCCACCCCGGTCTTGCCCGCGATCACTGCCGGAACCCATCCGCCGCTCGGCGTGATCGAAACGACCCATCCCTTGTCGTCCGCTGCTTCGACGCTCGTCGTGCCGAGACGAAACTGGCGATCGAAGTCGGCCTGCGCCGTGGGCGTCGGCATGGTCGTTCTCCAGTGCTCAAGCTCCCTTTCAAACGGGTTCGTGCTGCCCTGGAACGGATACGGATCGCCGGGACGAATGTCCGGATCGTTGCGCTCGAAGCCGATGAGCTTGGCGCGTTCGCGCGCGTAGTCCTTCGACAGGAGGCCGCGGACCGGCTCGTCGGGCGGGAAGTACGGATCGCCGTAGTAGAAGTCGCGATCGGCGTATGCAAGGTTCATCGCCTGGTACACGGTATGGATGTAGCGCGCGCTGTTGTAGCCCATCGACTTGAGATCGAAGTTCTCGAGGAGGTTGAGCGCCTGGAGCAGGACGGGGCTTTGCGTCCAGGTGGTGAGCTTGTAAACGTCGATGCCCTTGTAGTTGGTACGCACGGGCTCCTCGAGACGCACGCGCCACTGGGCGAGATCATCGAGGGTAATCAGCCCGCCGAGCTCGCTCGAGCCGCGCACGAACTCGCGCGCGATGTCGCCGCTGTAGAACCGATCGTACGCCGCCTGGATCGCGGCCTTGCGGTCCTTGCCCGCGGCGAGCGCCTGCTGTTCCGCTTCGACGAGCTTGCGCAGAGTGGCAGCAAGATCCGGCTGGCGAAACATTTCGCCGGGATACGGTGCCTCGCGTTTCTCACCCGGATGCGCCAGCATCACGCGCTTCGAGTCGGGCCATTTCTTCAGCCATTCTTTCTGGCTCTCGATGCGATTCGCAGTGTCGGACTCGATCGGATAACCGTCGGCCATCTCGATCGAAGGGCCGAGCACGTCCTTGAGGCTAAAGGTACCGAACTCGGCCAGCATCACCATCAGACCACCCGGTGTGCCGGGCGTCACGGCCGAGAGCGGGCCGTACTCCGGCGGATACTTCATGCCCTGCTTACGGAAGAACTCGGGCGTCGCACCGGTGGGCGCGACTCCCAGCGCGTTCACGCCGATGACCCTGCCCGTGTTCGGGTTGTAGATGAGCGCCTGCGTCTCGCCGCCCCAACTCAGCACGTCCCACATGGTCGAGGTGGCGGCGAGCATCGCGCAGGCCGCATCGACGGCGTTGCCGCCCTTCTGGAACATTAGCGCGCCCGCTGTGGCTGCGAGCGGTTTGCCGGTGATCGCCATCCAGTGCTGGGCATGTAGCTGCGGCTTCATCGTGCGGGCCTGGGCGGGTGCGGCAATCGGGCTGACTGCCGTCATCACACCGGCGAGTACGCAGACGAGTGCACAACGCGATTGGATTGCCATCGTCGGACTCCAGGCTAGTCTGAAATCGTCGGTTCGATCCTTAAGGGTTTCGCGGCCTTGTGCCGACTGCGCCCTGCGATCAAGCCGAGCAGCACGCCGAGAGCGCACCACGCGATGACCGGAACATCGCTGGCGCGGGCATAGAGCGTCAGCCCGCTGCGGGGTTCGACAGTGGTCGTGAGCACGCCCGGCTTGAACTGCGCAATTCTTTCGAGGACGCGTCCATCGGCGTCGATGACGGCCGTGATGCCGTCGTTCGTCGCGCGCAGCATCGGACGGCCGGCTTCGAGCGCGCGCATGCGCGCGATCTCGAGATGCTGGTGAGGCGCGGTGGAATCGCCGAACCACGCGTCGTTGCTCACATTGACGAGCAGGGTCGCCTCTCTCAGTACGGCGAGCTGCTGGCTGCCGTACGCGTCCTCGTAGCAGATCGTGGCGCCGAGCTTCTGCCCGCCGGCACGCAGAGGGGGTTGCTCGGGCGCTCCCGCGGTCATGTCCACGTACGGCAGGCTCATGAGACGCATCCAGCTGCGCACAAAATCCGGAACCGGGAAAAACTCGCCAAAGGGAACCAGCCGCCGCTTGTCATACCAGGTGGCCTGATCGCTCATCGCCATGATGGAATTACGATACTCGCGTCGCTCAAAGTCGTAGCGCAGCAGACCGATGACGAGATCGGATCGCTTCGCGCGAGCGTCGCGTTGCAGAGTGTCGAGGTAGTCCTGCACCTCGTGAGCCAGAGCAGGTAACGCCGCCTCCGGCCACACCACGATGCGGCTGCCGAGCGCGCGCTCGGTGAGTTGCCTATAGAGCACCAGGGTCGCAGCGCGATTCTCCTCCTGCCACTTGAGATCCTGCGAGATCGCGCCCTGGACCAGGCTCACGCTCAACGGGTCACCGGTGCGGGTAGTCCATTCGAATCGCGTGAGTCCCGCCCCGGCCGCCCACACCACGATGGCGACCATCACGGCGAACGCACGCGCCAGGCCTTTCTCACGAATTACGGCGACGAGCGCGCCCGCGGAAATCATGACGAGCAGGCTCAAGCCGTAGACGCCCGCGAGCGGTGCGAAGCCGGCGAGCCACGAGTCGATCTGGCTGTAGCCGAGCGCCAACCACGGGAAGCCGCTGAACAACCAGCCTCGCAGCCATTCGACGCTGACCCACAACGCCGGCAGCGCCACCAGCCATCGCAACAGGCCGGCCCGCGGCAGCCAGCGTGCGGCGATGTAACCCACCAGCGCGTGGTAGAGCCCCATGATCGCGACCAACGACAGCATCAACAGGATCGCGACCCACAATGGCGCCTGGCCGAACACGTGAATGCTGGTGTAGAGCCAGTAGGTGCCGGCGAGAAACGTTCCCGCACCAAACCAGAAACCCAAGCCTGCGGCGCGGCGTGGTGTCGCTCCTTCCCACAGCAGCGCGAGCGCTGCTGGGCAGAGAATCGCCAGAGGAAATATGGCGAACGGCGCGAAGGCGGCCGAGAGCAAGCCGCCCAGCGCGAAGGCGAGAAATGCGCCGAAGCGAAGCGGTGCCCGGTCGGGGGTTTCGGGGTTTTTCCCCGCCCGCTTGTCGTTTGTCATTCGATCACTGTAGCGAATAACCCCGAAGTCCCCGACCAGGCACGCACTCAGACCCGCTCGTCAGGCCGTGGTGGAATGTCGCGCGGTGTCGTCACGCGCAACGTGTCGATGCGCCGCCGGTCGGCGCGCTGGACGCGGAATTCGATCCCGTCCACCGTCACCGTCTCTCCACGACGAGGCAGCCGTCCGAGCTGGTGCGTGATCAGTCCGCCGATCGTGTCGAATTCCTCGTCGGTGAACTCCGCGCCGAAGTATTCGTTGAACTCCCCGATGCGTGTCAGCGCTCGAACCATGAATGTCCGCGCGCTCTCGCGGCGGATCGGTTGATCGTCCTCGACGTCGTACTCGTCGTCGATCTCACCCACGATCTGCTCGATGACGTCTTCGATCGTGACCAGCCCAGAAACGCCGCCGTACTCGTCTACCACGATCGCCATGTGATTGCGGCTCACGCGGAATTCCTTGAGCAGCACGTTGAGCCGCTTGCTCTCCGGCACGACCGCCGCTGGCCGCAAGAACTCCTTGAGGTCGAATTCCTCGGTCCGCTCAGGCTGCGCGAAGAAGCGCAGCAGGTCCTTGGCGAGCAGGATGCCGAATACCTGATCACGATCCTCGCCGATGACCGGAAAGCGTGAGTGACCCGACTCCACCACCACCGGGAGCATCTGCTCCGGCGGGTCATCGCGCTGGAGCACGACCATCTGCGAGCGCGGCACCATGATGTCGCGCACCTGGGTGTCGCCGACTTCGAGCACGCCCTCGATCATGGCGAGCGACTCGGCGTCGATCATTCCGCGCCGGCTCGCTTCGCGCAGCCCCTCGATGAACTCCTCGCGATCGCGCGGTTCGCGGCCCATGCCCTGCGTGAGTCGTCTGAGCCAGCGTCCGGTGGAGCTCGTTTGATCGTCTGCCATGGATGAACGCGCTAGCGCGTGACCTCGTGTGGATCCGGAAAATCGAGCGCGGCGAGAATGTGGCGTTCGCGCCGTTCCATGCGCATGGCATCGGCGCTGCGCTCGTGCTCGTAACCGAGCAGGTGCAGGGTGCCGTGCACGATCATGTGGGCCCAGTGCGCCGCGCGTGACTTGTGTTGCTCGCGGGCCTCGCCTGCTACGACCGGCGCACAGACGACCAGGTCGCCGAGTTGCCGCTGACCGTCCGCGCGTCGCACGGTGGCCGGAAAGGACAGCACGTTAGTGGCCTTGTTCCGGTGGCGGTACCTGTGATTGAGCCGGTGACTCTCGGCCCTGCCGACGACGCGAACCACCAATTCCCATGCCCCGCGACGCGGGCCAAATGCCGCGCGCACCCAGCGCGTGATGTGCTTGCGCGAGGGAACCCAGGGTTTGCGGGTGGCGTAGATCACATTGATTTCAATGCCCACGGATGGTTGCCGTTCGGCCCCTCACCCCGGCACTCTCCCCGAAACGGGGAGAGGGGGCAGATTTCAGTCTCACGATTTCTTCTCCTCATACGCCTGCACGATCCGCTGCACCAGCGGATGGCGGACCACGTCGCGCGCGGTGAAGAACGTGAACGCGACACCCTCGACTCCCTTGAGCACCTCGGTGACATGCATCAACCCCGAGGCGCGTCCAGCCGGCAGGTCGGTCTGCGTGATGTCGCCAGTCACCACCGCCTTCGAGCCGAAGCCGATACGGGTCAGGAACATCTTCATCTGCTCGATGGTGGTGTTCTGCGCCTCGTCGAGGATGACGAAGGCGTCGTTGAGCGAGCGCCCACGCATGAATGCGAGTGGCGCGACTTCGATGACCGCGCGTTCGGTGAATCGGGCCACCCGGTCGAAGCCCAGCATCTCGTAGAGCGCGTCGTACATCGGCCTGAGATACGGATCGACCTTCTGCGCCATGTCCCCGGGCAGGAACCCGAGGCGTTCGCCCGCCTCGACGGCCGGGCGCACGAGCACGATGCGTCGCACACGATCCGCCTGCAGCGACTCCACCGCGCACGCCACTGCGAGATAGGTCTTTCCCGTGCCCGCCGGTCCGATGCCGAAGGTCAGGTCGAAGTTGCGGATATTGGCGAGATACTGCTTCTGATTCGGTCCACGCGCCTGGATCCCGCCGCGATGCGTGCGCACCGCCAGCTCATCGTCCGGCCCGGCAGGTCCCGCCGGTGCGCCGCTCATGCCGAGCTCGCGCAATGACAAGTGCACGCGCTCCGGAGTCACCTCACCCGACTGCGTGTGCGCGAAGAGATCTTTCAGAAGTCGCTCCGCCCCGTTGGCCGCATTGGCCTCGCCGGACACCTGGAAGCGGTTGCCACGATGGCGGATATCGACGCGCAAGCCCTCCTCGATCTGGTGCAGATGCTCATCCAGCGGGCCACACAGGTTCTGCAGCCGCGCGTTGTCGGCGGGCTCGAGCTCGAAGTCGCGGGTCGCGAGTTCCGAGGCCAACTGTCCCCTAGCCTGCGGCACGATGCCGTTGCGCGCCGGCCGCATCCGCACTGCCGGCCAGCCTGCCACGCAAGCTGTTCGGCTGCGCTTCCGTGATGATGACGTCAGCGAAGCGACTGATGAGCGATGCCGGGCCCTGGAAGTTCACCCAGCGGTTGTTCGCGGTGCGCCCGGCAAGCTGGCTCGGATTCCTTTTCGAGGGCCGCTCCACCAGCACGCGCTGCGTGGTTCCCACCATGCGCTCGCTGAGCGTGCGCGAGTACGCGTTGATCTTTGCCTGGAGCACGGCGAGGCGCCGCAGTTTCTCCTCCTCGGTGACTTCGTCAGGCAGCGATGCTGCGGGTGTTCCGGGCCTGCGGCTGTAGACGAAGCTGAAGGATTGGTCGAAACCGACGTCGTCGATGAGCTTGAGCGTCGCCTCGAAATCGCGTGCGGATTCGCCGGGAAAGCCGACGATGAAATCCGAAGTGACCGAAATATCGGCACGCACGGCGCGCAGCTCCCTGATCTTCGCCTTGTACTCGAGCACCGTGTAACCACGTTTCATCTGCGCGAGGATCCGGTCCGAACCGCACTGCACGGGGAGATGCAGGTGGCTGGCGAGCTTGGGCACGTTCGCGTAGGCCTCGATGAGACTCGCGTTGAACTCGGCCGGGTGCGAAGTGGTGAAACGGATTCGCTCGATGCCGGCGATCGCCGCGACGTGATGAATGAGCGTCGCGAGATCCACTTCGCTGCCATCACTCATGGATCCGGCGTATGCATCGACGTTTTGCCCCAGCAACGTCACTTCACGCACGCCCTGAGCGGCGAGCGCCGTGACTTCCGCGATCACCTGGTCGAAGTGGCGGCTGATTTCCTCGCCGCGGGTGTACGGCACCACGCAGAAGGTGCAGTACTTGCTGCATCCCTCCATGATCGACACGTACGCAGTCGCACCTTCGGCTCGGGGTTCGGGCAGCGAGTCGAATTTCTCAATTTCGGGGAAGCTCACGTCGACGACCGGCCGGCCATGAGCCTTGAGCTCGCGAATCATCTCGGGCAGCCGATGCAGCGTCTGCGGACCGAACACCACGTCGACGAATGGAGCACGCGCGGTGATGCCGTCCCCCTCCTGGCTGGCCACGCAACCGCCGACGCCGATGATCACGTGTGGGCGCCGCTGCTTGATCCTGCGCCACTCGCCCAGCAGCGAGAACACCTTTTCCTGGGCTTTCTCCCTCACGGAACAGGTGTTGACGAGCAGAACGTCCGCGGCTTCGGCGTCATCGGTCGGCTCGAGTCCTGCAGCTGCACGCAGCACGTCCGCCATGCGCGCGGAGTCGTACTCGTTCATCTGGCAACCGAAAGTCTTGACGAACAGCCGGCCTTGCATCGGGCTCCTCTCGACGGGGCCGAAAGGTTAGCGGTTTGGCATGAATAAATGAAGGCTGACGGCGACCGGGACCCTGTCGCTATCAGCGCATAATCCCTTTATAAACAGCTAGTTATGATGGATAGGGTGGGTTCTCTACGGCTTGCGGTAGAGATGCACGAAGCGGTCGGTCCTGGAGCGCACCGCTGGATCGAACACCACCTTGTCGAGATCATCGGCCGGGTTGCGCAATTTCTCGAAGCTGCCCTCGAATTGAAAGCCGCGGCTGGTGATGTCCGAGCGCGCGAAGGATTCCTCGATGCGATGCAGGTCCTGCGCGGCCGTCTTGCCCGTTCCGGCCTTGGCCGCGTGATCGACGATGAGGAAAACGCCGTTCGGCTTGAGGGCATCACGGATCTGGCCGAGGAAACGCGGGGCATCGATTCCCGGCCAACCATTCGCGGGATCGACGTAGTACAGGTCGTGATACGAGAGGACGATCAGGACCGCATCGAAGGTGTTGGTCCCCAGCTTGAGATCATTGACGTCGATTACCGCGTGGCGCACGTTCGGGAGCCGCCCCGACGCGAGCCGCGCCTTGATCTCGTCCGGCACGTAGTTCTCGTAGGGCTTGTTGTTGACAAGCACCACCTCGCCCTTCGGCCCGACGACGTAGCTGATCAGTTCGCTGTAATAGCCGCCGCCGCCAAAGACGTCGGCGACCTTCATACCCGGTCTCAGGCCCGAGAATGCCATCACTTCGGCGGGCAGCTCCCGCGCGTCGCGCTCGCGATCCTGGCTGCTGCGCGCCTCGTGAGCCACCGCCTGCGAGTAGATCGTGTCGTCGGCTGCTACCGGCGCTGCCAGCGCCGCGGTCGCAGATAGTGTCAGTACCAGAACGCCCCAGTGACGCATGTGCCCTCCATCGGTGCCGGACACGGCTTATTGGTCATTCGGCGCAGATCAGTTCAACCCGAATGACCAATAAGCCGTGTCCGGCACCGTCTACCGTCTAGAACGGAATGTCGTCGTCGAAATCCTCGCGTTCGGAAGTGCTCGCCGGTTCCGCGGCTCCGGACTTGGAGGCAGGCCGTGATTCCGCACTGGCGCCCGCACCCCCGCCGCCTCCCCGGCCGCCGAGCATCTGCATGTCGTTGGCGACGATCTCTGTGCTGTAGCGATCGTTGCCCTGCTTGTCCTGCCATTTGCGCGTACGCAGGCGGCCTTCGATGTACACCTGCGAGCCTTTGCGCAAGTACTCACCCGCGACCTCCGCGAGGCGGCCGAAGAGCGCCACATTGTGCCACTCGGTGCGCTCCTGCCATTCGTTGCTCTGCTTGTCCTTGTAGCCTTCCGTCGTAGCGAGACGCAGGTTGGCCACCGAGGTCCCGCTCGGCATCGACTTGGTCTCCGGATCCGCGCCTAGGTGGCCGATGAGAATGACTTTGTTGATGCCGCGGGCCATGGGAATCTCCGGGGAAGGGTGAGGGGTGAGTAGTAAGTCGGGACGCGTGGACGGGTATTCGACGAGGGCTGTGTATTCTATGTGCGGAAACTTGGTTGCGCACTGCCTGAATCGGCCCAATTCGAGCCGGAACCGCGCTTTGCGCCGCGCTTGACGCCTCGCGTATAGTTCTTGGCTGCCCGATTGTCAGCGCGCGACGACGGCCCACCACTCACTCGCTCATCACTTCTTCGTCCATGTCCACAGCCTCCATCCGCATCCGCGGCGCGCGCACGCACAACCTGCGCAACGTCGATCTCGAGTTGCCCCGCGAACAGCTGATCGTATTCACCGGGCTCTCCGGTTCGGGCAAGTCCTCGCTCGCCTTCGACACGATCTACGCCGAAGGACAACGCCGTTACGTCGAGTCGCTGTCGGCCTACGCGCGGCAATTCCTCTCGATGATGGAGAAGCCGGATGTCGACCACATCGAGGGCCTGTCGCCCGCGATCTCGATCGAACAGAAGTCCACGTCGCACAACCCGCGCTCGACCGTCGGCACGGTGACCGAGATTTACGACTATCTGCGGCTTCTCTTTGCCCGGGCCGGCATTCCACACTGCCCCGACCACGGCCAGGAGCTTGCGGCGCAGACCGTCAGCCAGATGGTCGACCAGGTGCTGAAGCTGCCGGAAGGCACTCCGCTTGCAATGCTCGCGCCGGTGGTAACCGCGCGCAAGGGCGAACATTTGGAACTGATCGGGGAGCTGCGCGGCCAGGGATTCGTTCGCGCGCGCATCGACGGCAAGCTGGTCGAGCTCGACGATCCGCCTAAGCTCGACGTCAAGCGCAAGCACACCGTCGAGGTCGTGGTCGACCGCTTCAAGGTGCGCCCGGATCTAGCCCAGCGGCTGGCTGAATCGTTTGAAACCGCGCTCAACGTCGGCGATGGCGTTGCGCGGGTGGCGTACCTCGAGGAGCCAAAGCGCGAGGAGCTGGTGTTCTCGGACCGCATGGCCTGCTCGATCTGCGGCTACAGTCTGTCCGAGCTCGAGCCGCGGTTGTTCTCATTCAACAACCCGGTCGGCGCGTGCAACGCCTGCGACGGCCTGGGAGTCAAGCAGTTCTTCGACCCGCAGCGCGTCGTGGGGCATCCGCACCTCAGCCTCGCGGGCGGAGCGGTGCGCGGCTGGGACCGGCGCAACGCGTATTACTTCCAGCTCATCCAGGCGCTGGCGCGTCACTACAAGTTCGACATCGAAACGCCCTGGGCGGAGTTGAGCCCGGAGGTTCAGGACACGCTGCTGAACGGCAGCGGCGCCGCGGAAGTCGAGTTCCGTTATCTCAATGGCCAGGGCGGGACGCTGCGCCGCAAGCATCGCTTCGAGGGCATCATTCCCAACCTGGAACGGCGCTATCGCGAGACCGAGTCGATGACGGTGCGCGAGGAGCTCGCCAAGTACCTGAGCAATCGCCCTTGCCCGGAATGCAATGGCACGCGCCTCAATGGTGCCGCACGCAACGTGTTCGTCGCCAACAGCAGTTTGCCTGAGGTCACGCATCTTTCAGTGGGCGCCGCGCTCCTATTTTTCGGCGAGCTCAAGCTCGAAGGCTGGCGTGGCGAGATTGCTGCCAAGATCGTCAAGGAGATCGCCGATCGACTGCGCTTCCTCGCCAACGTCGGGCTCGAATATCTCACCCTCGATCGCAGCGCCGAGACGCTGTCCGGCGGCGAAGCCCAGCGCATCCGGCTCGCGAGTCAGGTGGGGTCCGGGCTCGTCGGCGTCATGTACATCCTCGATGAACCCTCGATCGGACTTCATCAGCGTGACAACCAGCGGCTGCTGCAGACGCTCCTCAGGCTCAGGGATCTCGGCAACACGGTGATCGTAGTCGAGCACGATGAAGAGGCGATTCGTTGCTCCGATCACGTCGTCGACCTCGGCCCGGGCGCCGGGGTACACGGCGGACGCATCGTGGCGCAGGGTACGCCGCGCGACATCGAGCTCAACAAGGACTCAATCACGGGCCAGTATCTGTCGGGTCAGCTGGAGATCGCGATTCCCCGACGTCGCAGCCGCGCGGACGGACGAACCCTGCGCGTGCTGCGCGCCACGGGGAACAATCTCAAGGCCATCACGGTGGAAGTTCCCGTCGGTCTGCTGACCTGCGTGACGGGCGTTTCGGGCTCCGGAAAGTCCACGCTCGTGAACGACACGCTGTTCCGGTACGTGGCTTCACGGCTGAACGACGCTTCGTACGACACGGCGCCGAGCGATGGTGTCGAAGGCCTCGAGCACATCGACCGCGTGATCGACATCGATCAGAGTCCCATCGGCCGCACGCCGCGCTCGAACCCGGCCACCTACACCGGGTTGTTCACGCCGGTCCGCGAGCTGTTTGCCGCCATGCCGGAGGCGCGCGCGCGCGGCTACGAGCCCGGCCGATTCAGCTTCAACGTCAAGGGTGGGCGCTGCGAGGCCTGCCAGGGCGACGGCGTGATCAGGGTCGAAATGCACTTCCTGCCCGATGTGTACGTGGCTTGCGATGTCTGCAAGGGGCGCCGCTACAACCGCGAGACGCTCGAGATCCGTTACAAGGGTCGCAATATCCACGAAGTCCTAGACATGACCGTCGAGGATGCTTCGCGGTTTTTCCAGAACGTTCCGGCGGTGGCGGGCAAGCTCGCGACGCTTGTGGACGTGGGGCTCTCATACGTGCGTCTCGGCCAGAACGCGACGACGCTGTCAGGTGGCGAAGCACAACGTGTCAAGCTCGCGCGCGAGCTGTCCAAGCGCGCGACCGGACGCACGCTCTACATTCTCGATGAGCCCACCACGGGCCTGCACTTCCACGACATCGCACAGTTGCTGCGGGTCCTCGAGCGGCTCCGCAGCGAAGGCAACACAGTCGTCGTGATCGAGCACAATCTCGACGTCATCAAGACGGCGGACTGGGTGATCGACCTGGGACCCGAAGGCGGCGACGGCGGCGGGCAGATCGTCGCGGTCGGAACGCCGGAGGAGCTCGCGGCGCATCCCATATCGTATACCGGAAAGTATCTGAAGACGCTGCTGGCGAGGACCGAGAAGCGCGAGCGGAAGACGGCGTGAGGAGAGTGAGTAGTGAGTGGTGAGTAGTGAGCGGCAGCAAGGCCCAATTCTAACTACTCACTGCTCACGCTTCACTTCCTCACTTCCAACAGGTCGTGATCCCGTTTGGGCTCGACCCTCTGACGCCCATCTCATTGATGGTGAAGGACTGACAGGCAGCGTCGTCGACCTGCCCGCCGGACGCCGTGGCCGTCGCAGTGAAGGTCGTCGTCGTCGGACGATTGAGCGCAATCGTGTAGTGGCCGTGCTCCGAGGTGGTGCTGAGACCCAGGCCACCCGGCGGTGCCACATCGAGCTGGGCGGTATCAGCGTACTGGCCATTCTGCAGGAAGAATTTTTCCTGGGCCTGGCGCAGTTGCAGCAGCGCTGCCGTCGCATCGGCGCGCTGGGCGCGCCGCAGATAGCCGCGATACGACGGCACGGCCACCGAGGCGATGATAGAGACTACCGCCACCACCACCATCAGCTCCATCAACGTCACACCTTGCATGCGGTGTTTCATGTCAATTCGCTCCGGTCTCATGCCAGAAGGTCTTGACCCGGCTGTTGAAGTTGGTGCAGGCACCCAGGACTTCGGCACCGTTCAAGCAAACGACCGGGTCCGTCCCGCCACCGCCGCCTGGGAACAGCATTACCGTTTCCGGTGCGATACCGCTTTGTGCGAGGTCGGAGAAGCGGTCCTCGATCGTCAGGTCCGCATCGCCGTCGCCGTCGGTATCGCTGATGACTCCATCCTGTTCGATGACCGGCGACCCGTCGAAGGCACTGATCACGTATACCCGGTTGCTGCCGGCAGCCGGTGTACACGCGTTGGCGGCCGCGGCCTGGTTCGGCAGGTACGTCGGGAAGAAGATCGAGTTGTTGAAGGTGCGCGATTCGGCCAGCACCTTCTCCCCCTCCCAGCCCCCGGGCAGGCGCAGTTCCAGCTTCCAGCCCGGAACGTCGTCTGCCAGCGTCGGCGTGACGTCATCGGTGATGTCGGCGAGATCAGCGTCCGTGATCGGCGTGATTGCGTCGTACTGCGCCTGCGTCAACTTGGCGAACGGCGCATAGTCGCGAATCGCGTAGAACCGGTCGTAAGTGCGGTCGTCGAGCGGATGGCCGCGGTAGCCCGAGCCCAGCGCGATGCTGAAGAACGTGCTCTTTCCGCGTCGCTTCATCAGCGCCACGTCCGGTGCGTTGTAGAGCCGCCGGCTGTCGGAGAGGGGTGCCGGCGCGGTCAGCGAGTAGGCACCGAGATTGGCAATCACGCCGCCCGTAACCAGCGAGCTGACCGGGCTGCCGCTGTAGATATCGAAGCGGAACACCAAGCCGCCCATGTCGCCGACGTACATGCGGTCGGCAAAGGTGTCGTCGTTGATGTCGAATACCGAGACGTTGCTCGGGATCGAATGGCGCATCGCGGACAGATTCAGATCGGCGCCCGCGCGGGACGCACGCCACAGGAGGGAACCGGTCAACGCATCGACCATGTAGATGCTGTTGCCGATCGTATCCGTCTTGTAGTTGTAATTGTCCTGGGTGTCGTCGTAGCCGCCGGCGAAGATCAGCACCAGCTTCTGCGAGTTCTGCGACGCGCCGTTGATCGACACACGGGCGATCGCCGGCGACGACCAGCTCTGGCCGATACCGGTCAGCTGCGCCGGGCCGCGCGTCCACAGATGCTGCGGCGAATTGCGATCGGTGACGTCTATGGCGTAGTAGTTGCTGCCGCCGCGACGCTGGCCGAAGAACAGCAACACCTTGTCGCCGTCACTCGGCTCCACGATACCGTTTTGGTCGACGTCGTACTTGAGCGCGCGCACGTCGGCATCCAGAGCGTATTGCTTGGTAGCCGTCGCGGTGCTCAGGTAGAGCGGCAGGAGGTTGTCGAGCAGATCCTGCGGCATGAACGCCCACAGCTCGTCGCCCGTCTTGGAGTCGATGGCGTGCAGGAACCCGTCGTTGGTCGGCGCGTACACCACCGAGTCGTCGACGTCAGGCGACGCCTGCGTGCCGCCGTAGATCACGACGGCCGGCTTCGCATGCAGTGGATCACCCAGGTCCATGCGCGCTTCGAGGACATCCGTATCGAGGTCGGCATCCTCGACGTCGCGGCCGCGCGCCCACTCGATGACATCCGCGCGCAGCGGCAGGCCAACTGCGCCCGTGCCCAGAATTGCATCGGTGATCAGCGCGTTGGCCACCAACATCCGATTATTGACCGCCGTGAGATCCGACGTGCCGGCGTCGATGTTCGTATACACGTTGCGGGTCGCGGGATTGACCGGCTGCCGCTTCGCGGCACCGCCCGCCTCGACGTCCGAGCCGTCAGCCGATCCTGACCAGTAGCTGCGCGCACTATCCGCGAAGAAGCCGGTAGCGGGATCGACGGCCGGATCGCCGTTGGCATCGACGATCTCGCCGTCCTGAACGGCGTACCTCTTGACGTTGCCCGGCCAGCGGTAGCCGAGCGAGGGCCGGAACACTGACACGTACAGGTCCGCGAGTGTCTGGGTGCGGTTGAACGCGTTCACCGACACCGAAGGCGCAGTGAAGGTGGTGTTCGTCGTGAGGATCTCGTTCACGATGTTGGTGAGCACGGCGCTGAGGCCCACTGTGTTATCGGCGCTGTAGAACTGCCCGCCGCCTCGGTTGGCGGCGGTCTGAAGCAGCGCGCTGCCGGTAACCTCGGGGCCAAAGCCGATCCAGTACGACGTGACGTTCTGCGTGCCCGTGACCGACGACTGAAGATCCGACTCGAACAGGTACTCGGCCAGATCGTCCAGGCAACGGCCGTCACCCGTGCCGTCGCAATCGGCGGCGACGGTGCCGGAGAAGCCGGGCAGCGCGATGATCTTGCCGTCCGCGCTGTTGTCGGAGGTCGGCAGACCGTCAGTCAGGTAGACGATGAAGTTCTTCTGGCAGGAGTAGTCCATCGGGCTCTCGTAAGCCGCGCTGTTGCCGGCCTGGCGCGAGGCCGCCACGCTCGGGAAATCGTCACCGTTCGCCGGCGAAATGCGTGAGTTAACGCCGTAGTCCACGGCCGTGCCCATGAAGTACTTGGCGGCCTCGTACAACGTTTCTGAGAGCGGCGTGCAACCGTCAGCGCTGTAGTTCTTGACCGTGTTGATCACGTCGGCGCGGTTCGTACCGGCGTCGATGTCCGACATGGTGAAGGCCACCATGCCGCCCTCGGCAGTACCGTCGTCGCCGCAGCCGTTGTTGGTGTTGTTGCTGTAGCGCATGAGGCCGACGTTGACGCCCGAGATCGAGCTCAGCAAGTCTTCCGCCACTTCCTGCACGATCTCAAGGCGCGTCTTGGTCACCACGCCGGCGCCGCCGTTGAACCAATTCAGGTAGTTGCCGGAATAGAACACGTAGTTGCGGTTGGTGTTGTTGGCGCTCCAGGTGATGGATTGCGAGGACGTGCCCCACTTGTTGGAGTGGTCGCGAGCGTACAGGCGCACCAGATTGACGCCGTCACCGTGAATGCCCGCGTCCGCGCGGCACTCGACGACTTCACTCTTCTGGTCGCTGCGAATCTCCTGCCAGCGCGTGTTCGCCGTACGCCACTGGGCCGCCCGGGTCGCCGCGTAGAAGCCGGCGACGCCGAAAGCGTTGTTCCCTGCCAGGCACTTGAATGCCGACAGGTTGAAGTAGTTGCTGGTTCCGCAACCGGGCGGCGTGATCGGAACGCCCTGGTCGCGTACCCAGTACACGCGGTTTGTGGCGCAGCCCTGGTTGCTGTAGGTCACCGCCGGGTCGTACGGGATGTTGTCGACCACGACATCGGTGTCCATGCTGCCCGACGTATCGAGCACGAACAGGATGTTGGGCTTCACTCCGGTGTTCTGCGACCCGATGAAGATCTCGGTGTCGTCCGCGGACGCGGGCAGGCCTCCGACCAGCGTGACCAGGGTGATCACCAGGCTCAGGGCCAGGCTCAGACTACGGTGTTTACGGAAACTCATGGCTGCAACCTCTGATGTTCGCGCTCAGGCGGACTTCAATTCCGGGGGAGTTGGGCGCGGACGATGACGCGGTTCATCGCGAAGGACTTGCGGTCGTACATGATCGTCACTCGATAGGGCCCGCCGCTCGACATGAACTGGTTGAACTCGGCCAGCGTCACCTGCTGTTTGCCGATGAAGAGCCGCGTGTCGGCCTCGAGCCGGACGGTAACCAGCGCACAGACGTCGCAGGGCCGCGTCGCCAGGACGCCTCCCACGTTGTGCGGCAGCGTGAGGCCGGCGGTGCTCGTCTCGATCGCTTCCTCGGGCGCGTGGATGCCGGCAAATGCCGAACCACCGATGAGGCCAGCGCTGACCGCCAGTGAAAGAGTAAGTGTGCGAATCCACATGTTGGCTGCTCCAATGGGTCGAGACGATCTGCCGTCTGCTGCTCTCACGGCGCGGTGAGGGTCGCGGGACCCCCGGCCAGCGGCGGCGGTGTGCCCGGGTCAAAGGGTGCGATCACGAACATGCCCTGCGTGTGCGTGGTCTGGGCGTTGCGCGCCGACTGTCCCTGGCTCTGAACTTCGAAGTGAAACGTCGCAAAGCTGTCGAGCCGGTTGCCCCACATGGCTCCGTGCGGCATGTTGGGCCCGGGCTGTGGCGTGATGTTCGCCGCATAGTTGTCGTACGTTGTTCCGGCCACGACAGTCGCCGGAAAGGTCTCGACGGCATTACCTGGGTTGAACGTACCGTTGCGCATTGCCTGCTCGATGCCCATCTCCGCCGCCTGGAAGGCGTTCTCCTGGAACTGTTCGTTGCCGGCCATAACGAGCTCGGTGCTCGCAGTGTTCATTCCCGACACGGCGAGCAGCGTCAGCACGAGCAGCAGGATCATCCCCACCACCAGCGCAGCGCCTTTCTCGCGACGATGTATCGTTCGGTTACGCATCTCGTTAGCCCAGTGAATTGCGCACCTGGATCGTGCGCGTGAAGAGGACACGCCTGAAGCCATCGTTCGGCTGGAAGTTCACGCGATTGCCGTAGTTGTAGACACGGTCGTCGATGAACCCCACCTCGGGATTCTCCGCGCGCACCATGATCCAGACGCGCACCGCGACGACCTGGGCGCCTGCCGGTATGACGTCATCCGGATTGACGTACTGGGTGGCCGTGCCACTCAGACCGCTGGGGTCGATTCCGAGCTGGATCTGCAGATCCTCGATTCCGGGAACGATTTCCTGGTCCTGGAAGTCCGGACCTACCACCAGCGCCTGGCGACGCAGCGACGGCAGACCCGCGCGATCATCCGAATCCGCCGATACGTAGTAAGTGTTGACGATCACGTCGTTGATGCGCCCGGTCGGCGCGACGGGGCAAGGGGCCGCGCCATCGCTGAAAAGCTGGCCGGTCGTGCGCGTCGTGCACACCTGCAATCGACCCGCCGTGGCCGGCGCTGCCGCTTGCGAGACACGCCGGATTGTCAGTGTGTCCGCGGTCGGCTGCTCGTTGCCGCTCGGGCCCGGGTCGCAGGCGCCGTCACGGCCGATGCCGAATGTGTAGCCGTTGTCCGAGCCTTCGACCGTCGAATACACGTCGACGGCAAAGTTATCGCCGCACTCATTCGCCGTGGCGCCCGACGCGACGCCCGAGATCGCCTCGGTCTGGCGTGCGCGAGCGGTGACCAGCTCAGGGTCATTCATCAGACCCCAGTAGCTGCTCATGCGCACATCGGGCTCGATGATGCTCAACGCGAATCGTCCGGTTTCCTGGAGCAGCGCCACGGTCTCGTTGACGCCGTAGGAGTTGCGGCTCTGGACATAGACGAACACGGTGCCCGTCATCAGGATCGAGCCGATGGTGAGCGCCACCATGAGCTCGATCAGGCTCAGGCCCTGCTGTCGCGTCCGGGGCATGCCCGTTGCCTCATGTCGGAGAGTTGATCTCATATCTGCATTCTCAGGACGTAGCTCAGGGGCTGCGGCTCCGTCGGCTCCACCCAGCTCACCGTGATCGTGTAGGTGCGCGGGTTGGCTCCCGCGACGGCTACGGTTCCCTGCGCCGTGTTGACATCACCGTCATCCGGCAGAATCGCGGCGATCTGGTTAAGCCAGGTAAATACGTCGTCCGCCGCGAGCTGCGCCTGGCTGCAGTCGACTCCACCACCCGTGCAGCCATTGTCGGCACCGGCCCCGGCGTACGCATTCCCCGCGTTCGGATTGGCGCGGATGCGATCCGCCATATCCGCCGCGAGATTCACCGCGTGGGTCCGGAAGAGCGCGCTGCCGCTTGCCCGCAGCGTCGTGACATAGAGACCCGCGATACCGAGCATGCCGACCGACAGCACCAGCAAGGCGACCATCGCCTCTACGATGCTGAAGCCGCGCAGTGTCAACGTTCGCAACGGATGCATTCGCTTGCGCATTGCGTCCTCACTATCAGGGGCAGTTTTCGCCGATCACGGCCAGAGTGGTATCCACTTCCGCCTGATCCTTGGTCACGCGCGGGCGGCCGGTCGCCGCGATGCGAAGCGCGCGCGCGGCGGACACACCGGCGACGGTCGGTGCCGTGCCGCGGTCGTCGCACATCGCAACGTTGGCGGTCGGCGTGATACCGCCGCTGATGGGCGCGGCGAAGCCGGTGAACAGATACTTGACGCGGCCGTCGTTGTCGCTTTGCACGGTGAGCGAGGCGTCGAGCACCGGGTGGCGATCGAGCACCGGCTCGTTAACGTTGTTGTCCGGAATCCAGTCGTTGTCTGCATCGACCCACACGACCCAGGCGGTGAACGGCCCGCCGCTGCAAGTCGGTGTCGGCGCGTTCGGGTCGTCGGTCGCGCAGACAGCCACAGGAACTTGCCGCTTGATCGCTTCCGTGCGTGCCAGCGTGATCGAGCCCAGCAGGTCATTGGCAGCGCCGGTGAGGCGGCTGTTGCGGATATAGACACCGAAGTTCGGCACAGCCAGGCCCATGATCACGCCCACAACGGCGAGGACCACCATGAGCTCCATGAGCGTAAAGCCGCGCTGCGCGCGGGTTGCGCTGCCGTTTCGGGTGGTTTGCGTACACATGGCGCGCCTTATCCATGGGCGCCGAAATGCACTCAACTCGACCCGATGACCGGCTTTAGAACCGGGATGAGCGGTCGGGTCAGGTGAAGGCGGTCACACTTTATTGGAGGTGACGCGGGTCAAAGTCGGATGCAAGGTGACATAAGAAAGGTTGGCGGTTGGCGGTTGGCGGTTGGCGGTTGGCGGTTGGCGGTTGGCAGAAGGATCTTTGGTGCTTTCTCCTGCCCGTCAACTGTCAACTCTCAACCGTCAACTTCCT
>Ga0180104_1000052_pt1 | contig 30150 bp, 26 predicted proteins | sample EasRiv730_16_1Da_FD_121791 | JGI IMG/M metagenome (GOLD analysis project Ga0180104, IMG submission 121791) | Soil microbial communities from meander-bound floodplain in the East River, Colorado, USA - East River metaG ERMLT730_16_1Da | ecosystem: Environmental > Terrestrial > Soil > Floodplain ... | reverse complement strand
CGTCGATGAATCGATGCTCACGGGTGAATCGATTCCGGTGGAGAAGACTCCGGGCAGTCACGTGATCGGGGCGACGCTCAACGGCACGGGTGCGCTGATCATTCATGCCGAGCGCGTCGGGAGCGAGACACTGCTGGCACGGATCGTAAGTCTGGTCGCCGAGGCACAGCGCAGCCGGGCTCCAATCCAGAAGCTGGCGGACCAGGTGTCGGCCTGGTTCGTGCCAGCAGTGATCGTCGTGGCGCTGGCCACCTTCATCATCTGGTTCTGGGTCGGACCGCAGCCGCAGCTGGCGCACGCCGTCATCAACGCTGTGGCGGTGCTGATCATCGCCTGCCCGTGCGCGCTGGGTCTCGCGACGCCGATGTCGATCATGGTCGCGGCGGGCCGGGGCGCGCAGCTCGGCGTGTTGTTCAAGGACGCCGAGGCGATCGAGCGCCTGCGTGAAATCGACACGCTGGTCGTGGACAAGACCGGCACGCTCACAATCGGCAAGCCCGTGCTACAGCAGGTCGTAGCCCGGGGCGACTTGACGGAAGATGAGGTGCTGTCGTTAGCGGCAAGTTTGGAGCGAGCCAGCGAACATCCACTGGCGGCCGCGATCGTCGCCGGCGCGCAGATCCGCTCTCTCCAGCTTCGACGCGTCAGCGGGTTCGAATCGGTAACCGGTCAGGGTGTCCGCGGCGAAATTGACGGGCGGCAGGTGGCGCTCGGCAACGGTGCGCTCATGACGGCAATGCAGGTCGACGTGGAGTCGCTCCAGTCGAAGGCCGACGAGCTGCGAACCGAGGGACAAACGGTGATGTTCATCGCCGTCGATGGCCGGGTCGCCGGCATCGTGGGCGTGGCGGATTCGATCAAGGACAGCACGCCGGACGCGATCCGTGCGCTCCATGCGGAGGGCGTACGCATTGTCATGCTCACGGGTGACAATCGGCGCACTGCCGAGGCAGTCGCCCGCCGACTCGGCATCGACGCGGTGCACGCGGATGTCCTGCCGGAACAGAAATCCGCAGTCGTGCGAAGTCTGCAGGCGGAAGGGCGCCGCGTGGCAATGGCTGGAGATGGAGTGAACGACGCGCCGGCGCTGGCCGCTGCGGACGTCGGCATTGCGATGGGTACCGGCACCGATGTCGCGATCGAAAGCGCGGGCGTGACTCTCGTCAAGGGTGATCTCACGGGCATCGCGCGCGCGCGCCGTCTGAGCCGCGCAACGTTGAACAACATCCGCCAGAACCTGTTTGCGGCCTTCATCTATAACTCGATCGGAGTGCCGATTGCGGCCGGTGTTCTCTATCCACTCACCGGCCTGCTCTTGAGCCCGATACTCGCCGCCGCCGCGATGAGCTTGAGCTCGGTGTCCGTCATCGCCAACGCGCTGCGGCTGCGACGCGTACGGTTGAAGTAGGAGGCGCGCGGGTCTGCGCGTTGGGTTCTGTGACACGGGGAAGTGCATGAAGACGTTGCTGACGATTGCCTTGACGCTGTTGGCGCTGACTGTGCTCGCAGCGGGATTCGTCTGGTCGGGAAGCTATGACATCGCCGCCGACGAGCCGCACCCGCGCCCGGTCCACGCGCTGCTCGAAACGATTCGCGAGCGCTCAATCGAGTCGCACAGTGCCGAGCTCGAGGTCCCGAGCCTCGAGAGCGCAGCGCTGATTCGTTCCGGCGCCGGCAACTACGACGCGATGTGCAAGGGCTGTCACCTCGCGCCGGCGATGAGCGAGAGCGAGATGAGCAAGGGCCTCTACCCGGCGCCGCCCAACTTTTCCAAAGCCGCCCTCACTGATCCGGCCCGCGCGTTCTGGGTGATCAAGCATGGCATCAAGGCTTCGGGCATGCCCGCCTGGGGCAAGAGTATGGAGGACGGATATCTATGGGGCCTGGTGGCGTTCCTTCGTCAGCTGCCCGAACTGGATCCCGAGGCATACGAGGCGGCTGTTGCGGCGGGCGAAGGCCACTCGCATGGCGGTGACGAAACTGGCGGCTCAACGAACGAGGGTGACCATGCGCATGATGGAGAGCTGGATCCGCTCGACGCCGATGAAACTCGATCGCAGCCCGCAGTACACACCCACGCCGACGGCAAGCAACACGTGCATTCGGCATCGCCGGCCTCACCAGTTGACACAGCCAGGTTCTTCCACGATGCCTTATCTTCTGGAGATGCCAGCAAGGTCAGAGCGCTCCTGGATCCCGAGGTGTTGGTCCTCGAAAGTGGCGGGGCCGAACGCTCGCGCGCCGAGTACGCTGCGCACCACTTGAAAGCCGACATGGATTTCTTGAAGACGGTCACTTACCGGCTTGAGCGGCAGACCGGCGACACCGTCGGCGATCTCGCCTGGGTGGCGAGCGAATCGCGTATGACCGGCGCGTCGAAGGAAAAGCATGTCGACATACAAAGCACTGAAACGCTGGTGTTGAAGAAGACCTCGGCTGGCTGGAAGGTCGTGCACGTGCACTGGTCCTCGCGTCCGGTCGGAGATTCCTGATCCCATCGATCGAACGCAGCCACGGCGCTTTGACTGGAGATCTCACGATGACGCTCAAGACTCAATTGGTGAACGCTCTGGTCGCGCTGGCGCTCACGGCCTGTGCACCGTCCAGCGATCCATCAGCTGTATCCGAGCCGCAGCTCGCGAACGGGATGGTGGTCGCTGACACTCCTTTGGAGTCGTCAGCGGCAGCGCCAATGGAAGCCGATCCGTTCCTCGTCACTGTGTACAAGAACGCGAGTTGCGGCTGCTGCAATTCCTGGGTCGTGCACCTGCGCCAGAATGGTTTCCGCGTGGACGCGTTCGACGCCGACAATCTCGGTGCGGTCAAGGAGCGTGTGGGCGTGCCCTTCGGCATGGGGGCATGCCATACGGCAGAGGTCGGCGGCTACTTCGTCGAGGGTCACGTGCCGGCGGCTGACATCAAGCGTCTGCTGGCCGAACGCCCGGACGCAAAGGGCCTCACCGTGCCCGCAATGCCCGTCGGCTCGCCCGGGATGGAGACGCCGACCGGTGAGGTGCAGCCCTACGACGTATTTCTCGTCGCCCGTGACGGCTCCACCTCAGTGTTCTCCCACCATGGCGATTGAACGGGAGCTCGCCATTACAGAGATTGTTTGAGACACATCAACAGTATCGAGACGCGGGAGGATGACTCGGAGCTACGCAATGGCGCGCGATCCAACCAATGAACGCCACATCCCGGTGCTGCGCCTTCACATTCTGGCGTGCTTTGGCATCGGCCGACACTTCACCGCGGCGAACGACGCAGCGAAACGCTGGAACTGGTGAAAACGACCGCGGACTGGAAAGTCCTGCAACTTCACTGGCGGCCGCGGCCCGTGGGAGAATAGATGACTCGGCAACTCGGCGGCCATTGCATCAGAAGAGGTGCGCAATGAGAGTCCCACGATGCGGTTGGTTGGTGTTCGGTCTGGCGCTTGCCTCGATCCTGGTCGGCGGCACGCAGGCACTCGCGAGCGAGCATGGCGATGAGATGGTCAGCCGGCAGTTCGGGAATGACCTGTTCGCCACGGGCGGGGAAGTTCGACTCGCTGATGAAATCTATGGCGATGCGATCGCTGCGGGCGGTTCGGTGACGCTGGATAGCACGGTGCGAGGCGATGCCGTGATCGCCGGCGGGCAGCTCACGCTGCGTGGTAGCGTCGATGAGGATCTTTACGCCACTGGGGGTGAGATTCGGCTGTCCGGTCACATTGCCGGTACGACGCGGCTTGCAGGCGGACAGATCGACCTGGACCGCGACTCCGTCATCGACGGTGGAGTGTCACTCGCTGGCGGACGTGTCAGGGTGGACGGCCGTCTCGGGCAGTATCTGCAGATCGCTGCCGGTAGTGCGCGAATCGATGGACAGATCGCGGGCGACGTCGAGGTTGCCGGGGGCGAGTTGAGCGTCGGCCCGGGAGCGGAGATCGAGGGCTCCTTGACCTTCCGGGGACCCGAGCCGCCGACGGTCGCAGCGGGCGCCCAGATCCGCGGGGGTGTCAAGCACATCGAGGAGAAGCACGACGGCCGCGTGCTTCGCCGCATGCTCGGCACGTTTGCGCTGGTGTGTCTGGTCGGCTGGATCGTTGTTGGCTGCGTACTGCTGGCTGTCTGGCCGGGCTTTACCCGTTCCGTCACCGACGCGGCGACGAGACGCTTCGGCGTCTCGCTGTTGACGGGATTACTGATACTGGTCGTCGTCCCGGTACTTGCGGTGCTCTTGATGATCACGTTGATCGGCTTTCCGCTCGGCCTGCTGCTGCTGTGCCTGTATCTCGTGATGCTGCCGCTGGGTTACCTGGCATCCGCGGCGGCTATCGGCGATTGGCTGCTGCCTCGCATGCGAAAGGGCGCCGCGATCGCAACCCGGCATCGGGTCCTCATGCTCCTCGGCGTGTTGATCGCGCTGTTCGTGGTGACGCGGATTCCCTTCGCCGGCGGCATCGTGGGCCTGCTCGTCATCCTGACCGGAATGGGAAGCCTGCTGCTCGCGGCAGTGGGGCACTACGGCGTAAGCGGTGGCGCGGCGGCCAAACCCGCAAGCTGAGCGAACGGCGCGATCAGAACGTCACGGAAGCGATGGTCCCGCTCGGGCTGCTCTCGAGAGTGAGCAGCCAGCCGTAGCGGTCGCAGATGCGCTTGCTGAGATAGAGGCCGACGCCGTAGCCGCCGGGTCGCGTGGTGAAATTGCGGTCGAACACCTGCTTCATGTGTTCGGGCGCAATTCCTGGCCCCGTATCGCGGATGCGGAGCGTGCGATCCTTGAGCTCGCACATGACCGCGCCACGCTCGGTATGCGCCAGCGCATTGCGGAGCAGGTTGCCGACGACAATCGTCACCAGGCTGCGCGGCGCCTGCACGCGCAACGACTCGCGACACTCGCACTCGACATTGATCGCCCGGCCGTTCGCCAGCTCACGCTGCTCGTCGGCAACGCGCGGCAGGATCTCACCAATGTCGCAGGCTTCGCCCGGCTCAGTGTCAGGCTGCGACTCGCGCGACAGCATCAGCAGGGCGTGAATGAACTCCGACATTTCACTGGCGGCGCGCCGGATGCGCACCAGCGCCTTCTGCGCCGCGGGACGCTCTCGGGTCTGCTCGGTGAGGATCTCGGTGGCACCCTGGATCACGGCAAGAGGCGTGCGCAACTCGTGGCTCGCCGTCGCCGTGAAAGACTGCTCGCGCTCCACGAAGCCATCGAGCCGTTCGAGAAATCGGTCCACTGATCCCGCGATCGGAGCCAGCTCGTGGCGCGCGAAGTCGGAGCCGAGCCGCTGGTTGCGTTCGCGCGGATCGATGCGGCTCAAGCGCGTAGCGAAGGCGGTTACCGGGGCGATGATGCTGCGGGAGATCCACATCGCGGTGACGGCCACGATGATCAGCGTCACCAGCAGAATCAGGGCGAACCACCGCCAGGCTATGCCAACCCGCCGTTGGTGATCGGTGAGGTTGTAGCTGATATAGATTCGACCGGTCGGCAGGTCGGCGACCAGTACCTGGTGCGGGTCGCCGCCGTAAGCGACGTGCAGGTGACAGCCGGGCTTGAGCGCCGCCAACTCCTGTGGCAGACCCTGCGAGCCGCCGCGATACACGATCATCCTGCCGGAGGATCCGCCCGATGCCCCGGGGTTTGCAGCGAAAAACTTTTCGTACAGGGCAAGATGCGTTTTCATGACCTCGCTGAGCAGGGCCTGCTCGGTGCGCGAGCCCGCCCAGATGTGCCACGCGGCCAGCAGCACCAGCGTGAGGCCGACGCAAAATACGATGCCGAGCAGAAAGCGCGCGCGCAGGCTGAGCTCGCTCATGCGTCCAGCGCCGCGAGGCGGTAGCCCTCGCCGTGATGGGTGTGCAGGAGCTTGCGCGGGAATGGCTTGTCGATCGCATTGCGCAGCGCGTACATGTGCGCACGCAGGACATCGCCATCCGGGGGCTGATCACCCCACAGCTCGTGTTCGAGTTCACGGCGCGTGACCACGCGATGGGTGTTCTGCATCAGCAGCACCAGCAGGCGACGGGTGCTGGGGTTGAGCTTGATCGCGAAGCTGTCACGTTCGGCCGTCAGTGTGTTGGGGTCGTACATGAGACCGCCGATGCGCAAGACGTTCTCAGCCGGCCGCGGCGCACTGCGTCGTGCGAGCGCGCCCAAGCGCGCCTCGAGTTCGAGCAGGGAGAAGGGCTTGATGAGATAGTCGTCCGCACCGGCCTCGAATCCCGCGACCTTGTCGACCACCAGATCCTTGGCCGTGAGCATCAACACCGCCGTGTTCGACTTGAGCTCGCCGCGGAGAATGCGGCAGACCGACAGGCCGTCAATTCCGGGCAGCATCAGGTCGAGCACGATGACGTCGTAATGGGTGTCACGCGCGCGCGCCAGCCCTTCCTCGCCGGTCAGCACGTGATCGATGTGGTGGCCGTTGCCGGCCACGTATTCGCAGATGTTTTCCGCGATGTCCTGATGGTCTTCGATGAGCAGGAGTTTCATGGGGGAAGTGTGTCAGATACGGCCGCGGCGGAGCAGGGTGGTTCGCCGGCACGCTCTCGCCTGGAACGTACGCCGGCCCTCACAAGAGTGATTTAACTCAATGAATGTCATAAATATTTAATCATACCTTAACCGCCCGGTCGCAGACCCGGACGATCCTCGGCAGCGTGCGGAATTGTAGCTGTCTGCCGCCACGAGCGGTGTGAGGAGACCTGGAGACAGGCATGGCTGACGGGCGCGCAACTGAGGTCATCCGGTGGTTCGATGCCGCCGAACTGTCCCTGTGCCTGCTCCTGAACCGTGGCTGCTCCCGCCGCCCGGTCCGTGAGTTCTTCGGCACGGTGAGCCGTCTCGGTGACGGCATCTTCTGGTATGCGCTCATCCTCGCGCTTCCGTTTCTCTACGGCGAGAGTGGTCGCTTGCCCGCGCTGCAAATGGCGATCACAGGAGTGATCGGCGTGGCGGTGTACAAAGGACTCAAGCACAGCCTCGTGCGCGAGCGCCCGTTCATCAACTGCGATCGTATCGCGCTGGGCACGACACCGCTCGACCGCTACAGCTTCCCGTCCGGGCACACGCTGCACGCCGTGTCTTTCACGACTCTGACCACCAGCTACTTCCCCGAACTGGCGTTCGTGCTGGTGCCATTCGCCGCGCTGGTCGCCGCATCGCGCGTCGTCCTCGGTCTGCACTATCCGACCGACGTCATCGCCGGCGGACTGCTCGGCCTGGGACTCGCCAGCACGAGCCTCTCTCTCGTCGGCCCGTAATTAACGCTGACCGAGTCTCATCCCGGAAAAGACTGCGCGTCGGTTGCTACAATCGCCGCGTGAGCAGGACCATCAGGGGCACTCCCGCCCATCACGGCTTTCGCATGCCCGGCGAGTTCGAGCGCCATGCCGGATGCTGGATGCTGTGGCCGGAACGGCCCGACAATTGGCGCCTCGGCGCCAAACCCGCGCAAGCCGCATTCGCGGCCGTGGCGACCGTGATCTCGCGTTTCGAGCCGGTGTCGATCGGTGTCTCGCGCGCCCAATACGTCAATGCGCGCCAGCAGCTGCCCGCGGCAATCAGAGTCATCGAGTTATCGAGCGACGACGCCTGGATGCGGGATGTCGGGCCAACGTTTCTCGTCGACCCACGCGGCCGGCGACGCGGCGCGGATTGGCGCTTCAATGCCTGGGGTGGACTGCGTGGCGGGTTGTACTTTCCCTGGGACCAGGATGATCGTGTCGCACAGAAGGTGCTCGAGATCGAAGGTATCGATCGCTATCGCGCACCCTTCGTGCTCGAGGGCGGCGCCGTTCACGTGGATGGCGAGGGCACCTGCATCACCACCGCAGAGTGCCTGCTCAATCAGAATCGCAATCCCGAGCTCACGCGCGAGCAGATCGAGGCGCACCTCAAGAGCTGGCTCGGCGTCGAATGCGTGATCTGGCTGATCAAGGGCGTACATCTCGACGAGACCGACGGTCACGTCGACGCCCTGTGCTGTTTCGCACGGCCGGGCGAGGTGTGCCTGACATGGACGGATGACCGGCGCGACCCGCAGTACGAAATTTCGCGCGATGCCTTCGAGCGACTGCGCGACGCGCGCGATGCCAAGGGCCGCAGCTTGAAGATTCACAAGCTCTCTCAGCCTGGGCCGCTCTACATGACCCGGGAGGAAGCGGCAGGCATCGATTGTGCGGAAGGCACGCGTCCCCGAGCCGCCGGTCAGCGGCTCGCCGGCTCGTACATCAACTTCTATATTGCCAATGGCGCCGTGGTCGTTCCGTTGCTCGATGGGCGTCGCGACAGGTCTGCGCTTACCGTGCTGAAACGGGTATTTCCGGGGCGCGAGATCGTCGGTGTGCCCGCGCGTGAAATCCTCCTGGGCGGCGGCACCATTCACTGCATCACACAGCAGATTCCCGCCGCTCGCCGGGCCCGTCGATAGAGTCCTCTAATCGGTTGTAACCGGCATATAACCGCAATCGAACTGACGGGTGACCCGCCCGCCGTTACCATCCGGGACGGGGATTCTCGAGGGCCCGGCCGCAAGCATGTCGATCACGCTCGATCAGGTCACCAAGCGCTACCAGGGCGTGCCGGTCGTCAACGACGTCTCGATCGACGTCGGCGAGGGCGAGTTTTTCGTGCTGCTCGGTCCGAGTGGCAGCGGCAAGAGCACCCTGCTGCGGGCCATTGCCGGGCTGACGGTTATCGATCACGGCCGCATCTCGCTCCACGGGCGCGACGTGACAAACGTTGCAGCGCGGCGGCGCGGCGTTGGCCTGGTGTTTCAGAACTATGCGCTGTTCCGGCACATGACCGTTGCCGAGAACATCGAGTTCGCCTTGCGCGTCCGCCGTGTGCGCGCCCACGAGCGCCGTCTGCGTCGCCAGGAGCTGCTGCGTCTCGTCGCGCTGGAGGGTTTCGACGATCGCCTGCCGACGCAGCTCTCCGGCGGCCAGCAGCAACGCGTCGCCGTCGCACGCGCACTGGCGCACAAACCCGAAGTGCTGTTGCTCGACGAGCCCTTCGGTGCCCTCGACGCCAAGATCCGCGAGGAGCTGCGGCGCACGATTCGCCAGGTCCAGCGCGAACTGAAGATCACCACCGTGCTCGTCACCCACGATCAGCACGAAGCGTTCGCACTGGCGGACCGCATCGGGGTGATGAATCTGGGCCGGCTGCTGGAAAGCGCCGCACCCGACGAGCTGTACGCGCGGCCGGCGACGCGTTTCGTGGCGACGTTTCTGGGAGCAGCCAACCTGCTGCTGGCCCGTAAGACGGCGGCGGGCATCAACTTCGGCGCGGCGCCGGTCGACGCACGCGGTATCGAAAGGGTCGATACCGGACGTGAGCATGAGGTGGTCGCGGTGTTGCGCCCCGAGGAAGCCGAGATTGCTGCGAATGCCGATGCGCTCGCAGCGCCCTACTTCGCACACGGCACGGTCGATGAGATCGTCTTCAACGGCGCGCAGCAGCGCATCCGCATCCGCCTCACGGATGGTGCCGCCGCGCACCTGATCGGACCCGATGGGTCCGCGGACTCGGGAGTCCTGGAAGTGAGTCGGACACAGCACGAACAGCGCGATTTTGCCGTCACTCCCGGCCAGAAAGTGGCGATCGGCATGCGCCGCGTTCACGTGCTGTCGACGCCACTCTCGAGCTTTACGGCCTGCGGCACAACCCTCGAATCCGCCGAGGAGCTGAGCCGGCATCCATTCCTGGTCGATCTCGCCGCGCGGATGAAGACACGGGTCGCGTTGCGAGCCGAATCCGCGCTCGCCAATGCCACCATCGGTGCGCAGGCAACCGGCGGCGAATCGTCAGGAGTTGCGGTTCTGGGCGCCGGACCCAACGTCATAACGCAGATCGAGTGGCTGTTTCACCGCGGTGCCGCGGAGGCCCTGGTCCTGCCGTCGCCGCCGACCGCGCCCAGGCGAGTCCTGATTCATTGGCTCGATCGTGCCGCACGCCGCGGCACGCTGGCAGTCGCGGCCAGCCTGCTGCGACACGTTTCGGCAGAGGCAGTGTACTTCGGCATCATGCCGGCGCGGACGTCGGGCAGCGAGCGATCGATCGGCATGCGGGCGTTGCTCGACGCGCGCTCGGAAGCCCAGGCTGTCCACGGCCTCGAGATGCGCACGGAGCTGCACATCGGGGATCTCGCGCAGGAGCTCGCCACGCAGCTCGGCGAGTCTCGCGACCAGATGCTGATCCTCGGAATTTCCGACCTCGGGAGCCTGCGCGAGCGGTTCAGCGCCCTGCTGACGGCCGGACCCGGCTGGCCCGTGCTGATCGTGTACCGCCCGCGCGATGACGCGCGCCGCGAATGAACCGCTTCCGCCAACCCAGCGTTCTGCCCGGCTTCGGGCTCACCTTCGGCTTTGCGATGTTCTATCTCAGCGCGATCGTGCTCATTCCGCTCGTCGCCCTGGTCCTGAAGGCGGGTACGATGCCGTGGAGCGAGTTTCTCGACGTGGTGTTTCACCCGCGCTCGATCGCGTCGTATCGCCTGAGCTTCGGGACATCGCTGCTCGCCGCGGGAGTCAACGGGTTTTTTGGCTTCATCATCGCGTGGACGCTGGTGCGTTACGAATTTCCGGGCCGCAAGATCATCGATGCCCTCATCGACATGCCATTTGCGCTGCCGACCGCAGTGTCGGGCATCGCGCTCACCGCCGTCTTTGCGCAGAACGGCTGGATCGGCCGTTACCTCGAATCCCTCGGCGTTCAGGTCGCCTATACCTGGATCGGCATCACGGTGGCGTTGACGCTGATCGGGCTGCCATTTGTCGTGCGCTCGCTGCAGCCGGCCCTGCAGGAGGTTCAGAGTGACCTCGAGGACGCCGCAGAAACTCTGGGCGCCGGCAAGTTCTACATTTTCCGGCGCATCATCCTGCCGACGGTGACACCGGCCCTGCTCACCGGCTTCGCGCTCGCGTTCGCCCGTGCGGTCGGCGAGTATGGATCGGTGATTTTCATTGCGGGAAACCTGCCGATGAAAACCGAGATCACGCCGCTCCTGATCGTGATCCGGCTGGAGGAATTCGATTACCTGGCGGCCGCGGCGCTGGGCTTTGTCATGCTGGTGATCTCGTTCCTGATGTTGCTGGGAATCAATCTGCTACAAGCCTGGGGGCGCCGCTGGATGGTGGCGGCGAGCCGCTGATGGCAGGTGGGACTTATGTTGGGAATCTCGAGGATCGCGCCTCGCGCCCGGGCCGCGACAGCCTGGTGTCGACGGCAGCGCGCTGGTTTTTCATCGGCGTGTCCCTCCTGTTCCTCGCAGCGCTGCTGTTTGCGCCGCTGACGGCCGTGTTCGCGATGGCGCTGGAGCGAGGCCTTGCGGCGTTTTTTGACAGCTTCATCGACCCGGACGCCACCGCCGCCGTACGGCTGACTCTGACGGTGGCCGCAATCGTCGTGCCGTTCAATACGCTTTTTGGGATCGCGGCCGCGTGGGCGATCGCCAAGTTCGAGTTCCGCGGAAAGAGTTTCCTGATCACGCTCATCGACCTCCCGATCGCCGTTTCGCCGGTGGTTTCGGGTCTGGTGTTCGTGCTGCTGTTCGGACTGCAGGGCTGGTTCGGTCACTGGCTGCTGGAGCGCGAAATCAGCATCATCTTCGCCCTGCCCGGGATCATTCTCGCTACCATGTTTGTCACTTTTCCGTACGTGGCGCGCGAGCTCATCCCGCTCATGCAGCAGTTGGGCAATGACGAGGAAGAGGCCGCCATCACTCTGGGGGCCGGCGGCTGGATGACGTTTTTCCGCGTGACGCTGCCCAAGGTCAAGTGGGGCCTGGTGTACGGCGTGATCCTGTGTAACGCGCGCGCCATGGGTGAGTTTGGTGCGGTGTCGGTCGTTTCAGGCCATATTCGCGGTCTCACCAACACGATGCCGCTGCATGTCGAAATCCTCTACAACGAGTACAACTTCGTGGGCGCTTTTGCGGTCGCTTCGCTCCTGATGCTGCTCGCCGTTTTCACGCTGATCGTGAAGACGCTGATCGAGTGGCGCACCGGCTATCGGCGGCGGTGAGCGATGCCGGTGCTGAAAGACCTCAGGCAAGCGTGGGAATGGCTCAGCTTCGATCCGGGAAAAGTGAGCCTCGGCTGGTGGCTCGCGATGAGCAATGTCCTCATCGTGCTGCTGGTCGTCGGCGGCATCTCGATCTTCGCCATCGGCCTGCTGCGCGAGCAGGCGGATGCGCAGGGCCAGGCGCGCGTGCAACTGGCGGGTGCAATGGCGCGCGAGGATGTGCGACGCGCGGGTGAGGATGCGCTGGCCGCGGCGCGCGTTCTTGCGGCTCACGCGACCTTGAGTCGTCTGCTGGCGCAGAATCGCGTGAACGCCGCCGAGCCCGTCTTGCGACGCTTCTGTCTCAGCAGCGCCGTCGATGCCTGCGCCATTCTCGATGGAGAGCTGCTCGTGACGCGAGTGGGCGCCGAGGTTTCGTGGGAAGACGTGATCGTCAGTGAAGCGGAACAGGGCGAACGCTTCCTGGCGGCGCCCGGATCCCCGAACCTCGCGGTGCTCGGTGCCTCGGCCGCCTTCCAGAATCTCAATGGTGTCAAGGTCCTGGTGGCGCGACAGCTCGACGACAAGCTTGCGCAGCAGCTTGGCGAACATGTCGGTCTCCCTGTGAAGCTGGTGGATTATCGCGGTTTCGCCGCGGCGCCGGTGGATGACTTCACCGCGCTGCACACGGCCGGTCTCGCCGACGGTCGCTCGGCTCTCGCCCGGATCGGATCGCTGGATCTGTACGCGGCCAGCTTCCCCGTCTTTGCGTCCAGCGGTGAGGCGATCGTCCTGATCGAAACCCGCCTGCCGGCGGGGGAGCTCGACACCGCGGTCGCGCGTCTGGTCAAGCGCCTGCTGATCACGGCATTGGTGCTGGCGGTACTCGCGGTCATTGGCGGCATCCTGCTCGGCCAGCAGGTCGCGGGACCGAGCCGGGCGCTCACCGAGGCCGCGATACGCCTCGGCAAGGGCGATTTTTCGACCACGATTCCTACGGGTGGTCTCGCGGAGATTGGCGTGCTCGCGCGCACGCTCGAAGACATGCGCCGCAATCTCGTCGATCTCACGGGCACCTTGCGGCGCCGTGAAGCGGAGGCACAGGCCGTGCTCAGCGGCATCGTCGAGGGCGTATATGCCGTGGATCGCAATCGCATGATCCGCTACGTCAATCCGCAAGCGGCCAGGCTACTGGGCGTCGATGCCAACGAAGTTATCGGTCGATTTTGTGGCGACGTGCTGAACCCTCAGCCGCAGGACGGCGAACGCCCGTGCCGGACGCGTTGCCCGATCCTGCAGGCGCAAACGGAAGGTGCGGCACGAGCGGTCGAACACCTAGTTCCCACCGAGGGCAATCCGCGCGTCACGGTCATCACCAGTGCGGCAATGGTGGATGGCCTGCAGGTGCAGGTCATTCGCGATGAAACCGAGCTCGAGGCCGTGCGCCGCGCGCGTGACTCGGTGCTCGCCAACATCTCGCATGAGTTCCGCACGCCGCTGGCCGCGCAGCTCGCTTCGATCGAGTTGCTGCGCGAAGGCTTGCAGACGCTGCCCGTCGACAAACGCGCGGAACTTGTGCTCTCCCTCGAACGCGGCACGCTGCGCCTGACACGGTTGATCGATAACCTGCTCGAGAGTGTCAGAATCGAGTCCGGGCAGCTCGGCATCCGCCGCCAGCCGACCGAGCTGCCGGAGGTCATCGCCGAAGCACAGAAGCTCATCGGGCCCCTGCTGGCACAACGGGGTCAGTCGCTGGCCATCGCTCTCCCTGAGAACCTTCCGTCCGTCAGCGGCGATGGGCCGCGGCTCACCCAGGTGTTCGTGAACCTGCTGGCCAACGCCAGCAAATTTGCGCCCGAAGGGAGCCAGATCCGCATCGGCGCGCAAGTTCACGATCAGACGATTACGGCGTGGGTCGATGATGCGGGGCCGGGGGTGCCGGCGAGTGGCGAGGAATCGATCTTCGATCGCTTTCGCCGTGGTTCCGGCGAGGAGCCGGCACCGGGCGGCCTGGGACTCGGCTTGTGGATCGTGAAATCGATCATCGACCGGCACGGTGGCTCGATCAACGTGAGTCGCACGCCGGACCTCCACACGCGCTTCAGCATCACGTTGCCCGTGGAACCGCCGCAGTGAAGATCCTCGTGGCCGACGACGATGCGGATCTGCGCGCTCTCATCGGCTTTGCGCTCGGGCAAGCCGGGTACCTGGTGGTGAACGCGAGCGATGGTCCGGACGCGATTCGCAAGTTCGCGGCGGAGTCCGCGGATCTGGTGGTCCTCGACATCAACATGCCGGGCGCCAGTGGTTTCGAGGTGTGCGAGGCGATCCGCACCCGGTCGCAGGTGCCGATCATGATGCTCACCGTGAGGGGTGAAGAGAGCGATCTGGTGAAGGCCCTTGAGCTCGGCGCCGATGACTATCTGACCAAGCCCTTCAGTCCACGGACCTTGCTGGCTCGCGTGAAAGCATTGTTACGCCGCGTCGGCAGCGCGCCGGTGTCCGATCTCACCGTCGGTCGCGTCAAGCTCGACGTTACCGAGCACACAGTGCAGATGGATGCGCGTGACCCGGTGCGGCTCACGAAGCTCGAGCTCAGGCTGCTGCAGACGCTGCTCGCCAACCCGGGCCGCACCGTGAGCTCTGAGCGCCTCCTGGTGCAGGTCTGGGGGCACGCAGGTGCGGGAGACCGTCAGCTGTTGAAACAGCTGGTGCACCGGTTGCGTCAGAAGATCGAGGCGAATCCCGCGAGCCCGGCCCTTCTTCAAACCGCTCCGGGCGCCGGCTACAAGCTGGTCGTCGAGTAGAGAAGCAAACGCGGGCTACTGAGCGAATATTCGATCGAAGACGCCGCCATCGCTAAAGTGCGTCGCCTGCGCCTTGGGCCACCCACCAAAGTCGGCGATCGTGACCAGCTTCAGCGTGGGGAAACGGCTGGCGTACCTGGCTGCAATCTCGGGATCCCTCGGCCGGTAGAAGTGGCGGGCTGCAATCTCCTGGCCTTCCTTGCTGTACAGGTACTGCAGATAAGCCTGCGCAACGTCGCGCGTGCCGCGACGCAGGACCACCTTGTCGACCACCGCGACCGGCGGCTCCGCCAGGATGCTGAGTGATGGGACGACGACTTCGAATTTGCCGGGCCCGAGTTCCTTGATCGCCAGTAACGCCTCGTTCTCCCAGGCGAGCAGCACATCGCCGATTCCCCTTTGCGCGAACGTCGTGGTCGAGCCGCGGGCACCGGTGTCGAGCACCGGCACGTTCTTGTAGAGTTTGCGCACGAAATCCTCGGCGCTCTTCTCATCTCCTCCGGGTTGTCTCCGCGCCCACGCCCAGGCCGCCAGGTAGTTCCAGCGAGCGCCACCAGACGTTTTCGGATTCGGAGTGATGACGCTGACGCCGGGCCTGACGAGATCACCCCAGTCGCGAATCCCCTTCGGATTTCCCTTGCGCACCAGGAACACGATGGTCGAGGTGTACGGCGAGCTGTTGTGCGGCAGACGACTCTGCCAGTTGATCGGCAGGAGCTTGCCCTGTCTCGCGATTGCATCGATGTCGGCCGCCAGCGCCAGCGTGACGACATCGGCAGCGAGGCCGTCGATGACCGTACGCGCCTGCTTGCCCGAGCCGCCGTGAGATTGTCTGAACTTCACTTTCTGGCCGGTCTTGGCCTCCCAGTACTTGGCAAAGGCCGCGTTATATTCGGCGTAGAACTCGCGCGTCGGGTCGTAGGAGACGTTCAGCAGCGTAACGTCGGCGGCAGCGTGCGCAATCGGGGTTAGCGAGGCGAACACGAGGCTTGCGAGCAGCAGCGTGCGCCGTGCGAATCGGGTGACAATCATTGATGGAGCTCCGTGGAAATGGTGTGGCGATATCCGGAATCAGAATCCGAGCGCAAACCGGGTCAACAGGAATTTCTCGTCATCGCGATCGCCAGCAGCCACGCCGCCATCGAAGCGTGTGACGCCATAGTTCAGCACCCACTTCAGATTCTGGTTCAGGTACCAATTGACGCCGATCTCGGCCGTCGACGCTTTGCTCGCCGAGAGCGCGGGGTCGGCAAATGAGTCTGCGCCGCCCACGAATGTCTCGTCGTCGATGTCGAGTTCATGGTAGCGCGCGGTCAGCTCGAAAGCGCCCCAGGATTTCCCCGGGCTGAAGATCGACAACGGCGTATAGCCGCGATAGGTCGCTTCTTCGCCGGTCAGGAACCATGACGCGGCGACCTGCCAGCCATTGTTGTTGATCGTGCCGGTACGCGTGCCGGAGATAGTCGTGCGCGAGACATCCGTGGATACCTGCACATACTCGCCTAGCAGTCCGAAACTTCCCGGGTAATAGTAGAACTGCGGCGACCATCTGATTCGTTCGCCGTTCGAAATGGTCGCCGCTGCGCCAGTGCGATACCGGAAAAAGGTCTGCTGCGGTGGAGTGCGGAACGCCGGCAGCAGGGGTTGGGTCACGGTGCCCACCTGTTCGATGTAGCTGCCGGCGATGCCGATGCCCAGCCCGCGCAGTGCAAACGCATCGGAGGTTGCAAACGGATGCGAGAACAGTCGCACGACCAAATCCTGGTCGTCGTCGATATCCACGTCCGTCAGTGCTTCGCTGCTGCCGCCATCGATCACGCCGTTCGCACACGAGACGGAGTAGTTCAGACGGCCGCCCAGCAACTCGCCCTCCAGTGCCAGGCCGATATCGCGATTGGGCGATAAGCTCGTGGGGTAGGCGCGAGCGACGAACCGGATGTCGTTGGCGGACTGCAAGCGCTCAAGACCAAAGGGTGATTTGTACTTGCCGGCGGTGATGCGTAACGCCGGACTGAGACGCGCCGTCACATAAGCGTCCTGAATTACGGTCCGGCCCTGGCCGAAGTCGGGCGTGAAGCGAAAGTCGACCAGGTTATAGAGAGTCCCTTCGATAATCGGGCGAACGCGGGTGAGCTGCCAGGAATCGGGTCCGCCGGTCCGGTCCGTCGCTGCGAGTCCGGCGTCGTCGAGCAGATAGCGGCCGTCGATGTGGACCACGCCCCTGGGCTTGATCTGGTTCGCGCCGTCGGCCGACTGGAATGAGAAGCCCTTGGGGCTCGCCTTCACTACCGGAGTCGAACTCGCCGTGGCTTTGGCAGCGTCATCCTGGATTTCGAGCTTGCGCTCGAGCACCTTGATGCGCTGCTCCTGCTGCTCGAGCCGTTCGAGCAGGGCTGCTTCGGACGCTGCATCCGCCAAAGTGCCGCTGCTCGTGGTGAGCGTGGCAAGGAAGACCGTCCAGGCCGCGATTCTCCTCATTGTCTGTTGTCTCCGCAGGATACTTGGTGCCGCTCGCCGCATAGCGATGAGTGCATCGCTTGTCGGCTGCGCATGCAGGACGCTGTGCCGGCGCCGGGCTTGGCGGAGATACTAGGAACGCGGAGGTTAGAAAGTCAGTCGAGTAGCGGTGACAGCGCGGTCACATTCGGCGTTCCCGACCGGATCATGGTGACAATAGCCGAATTCGAATCAGAATATCTTGGAATGACAATCTAATGGCTGGATGCGTAGCCGATCTCGATGAACAGGGTCCGTCCGCGCCCCGGGAAGTAGCGGTAGTTGCCGAAGGCGAAGTCGGCCCGATCGGCGTAAGCCTCATCGAGCAGGTTGTTTGCACGTGCGGTCAGCCACCAGCTGTCGGTGACATTCCAGCGCAGGCGCAGGTTGACGAGCTCGTGACCCGAGTAGCGATTGAGATTGGCCGCGTCCACGAAATAGTCACCGACGCTCAACCATTCGAGCTCAGTGCCGAGGCGGTCGACCGGCATCCACGCCAGGCGGATCGCGTGCAGGTTGTGTGGCGACGTATCCACGTCGTTGCCATCAGTGATCTGCTCGCCGGCTTCGACGCTGCGCGTGAACTCGTATTGGTGACGTGCAACCGTTCCGGCGGCGCTCAAGCGCCACGCGCGAACGGGCGACCAGTGGAACTCGTACTCGACTCCGACGTGGCTGGTGCGGCCATCGCTCACGTTGAAACCATTGGCATCGCGGAAGATCACATTTTCCTTTTCGAGCCCGAAGCCCGACAGCGAGTAGCTCCACTGATCGAACTGCCCACGCAGACCGAGCTCTACGCTGCGGATCTGTTCGGAATCGAGATCGGCGACCGACTGCTGGCGCTGCAGCCGATAGAGCTCCGTCATCTCCGGTGGGCGGAAGCCGGCCGTCAGGCTCATGTACAGACGTTGGTTCTCCGTGAAGCTCCAGCTGAGCGCGAGCTTGGGGGCCAGATTGGTGAACTCGTCCGCTCGATCCGCCGGACGATTGAACAGGCAGCCGCCGAACGCGCAGGGCACGCCGTTTTCGTCCGTGTTGCCCGCGATCATGTGATTGTCGTAGTCGTAGTGCACGTACTCGGCACGTAGTCCCGCAGTCAGGCGCCAGCGCTCCGCGAACGGCCACTCGAGCTGTCCGTATGTCGCGGCACTCCAGGCATTGACCGAATAGTCATAGTGACGCCCCGCCGGGCGGATGGCATTCGCAGCCGGTGAGCCGTCCGTCGTTGGGCCGTCCTGGATCTCGAGCAGCGTGCTGCGTGACGCTTCGGCATCGATTCCCATCGTGAGTTGCGTGTCACCAGCAAGCGCGCGATCGATCGAGAGCAGCACGGCAGCGCTGTCCTGCCCATTCTCCTCGAGCGGCTTGCCGAGCAGAAAGTGCTGCAGGAATTCCATGCGAGAGGTGCGTGCCACCGCGTGCAGATCGAACTGCGTGCCGGTGCCGACCGGCGCCTGCCAATGTGCCGTGAGTCGCCCGCTGTGGGCGTCCCGGAACGCTTCCGGATTCGGGTTCGATTCGGCCAGCTCGGGATCCTTGTACGCCTCGAAGCCCTGAATGAATCCCGCCGTCTCCTGGTTCAGGTTGGTGGCCGCGAGCATCATCTCGAGCTGGCCATCATCGGCTCGATGCGTGAGACCCGCGTTGAGCTTGGCTTCCTCGAATCCGGAGTCGTCGCGCCAACCACCGTCGTGCGTCCAGTGGCCGAGCAATCCAATGTCGGTGCTGCTGCCGATGTGCGATGTCGATAGGCGAGCTCGGAAGTAGTCGTCGGGACCCCCCTCGGCGGAAACACCAAGCCGCGGCATCTGCGATGGGGTGGGCATCAGTACGTTGACCGTGCCGTGAACCGCGCTCGAGCCGTACAGCGCGGAACCCGGCCCGCGCACGATCTCGATCGCTTCCGCCTGCTCGCTGTTGACCTCAAACAGGTCATTCACATTGCAGAAACCGGTCGGCCGGACCGGAATGCCGTTCTCGAGGAACAGGAATGCTCCACACGACCCCGGGCCGGTGAGTACCGGAGAGCGAATGGCCGTGAGGCTTTCCTGGCCGCTGCCCCGCTGGATGTATGTGCCCGGAACCCGGTTCATGCTCTCACTGTGATGGGTCGCGCCGAGCACGCGCAGTTCTTCATCCGTAAGCCGTGTGAGGCTGCCCGCATGATCGAGCAGGGGCTCCTTGCGCCGACTCGCGGTCACGATGAGCGGCCCGAGATCGGCGACGTCTTCGGCCGCAGTGGCCGGCGGTGCAAGCGCGCTTGCCGCGACCAGGACGAGCAACATCGGCATCGAGATACGGATTGTGGTCATTGTCGATCCGCTGCGATCAGGGTGCGCGCTCATCTTCGTCCCGCGGCAGTGCGTAGGCAACGACCGCATCTCCGCGGTCAGTTCTGAGTCCGCCGTGCCCCCCGGCCGCGATCACGACGAACTGGCGGTTCCTGGCCCCGGCACGATAGGTCATCGGTGTCGCCTGACCTCCCGACGGCAGCCTTCCTTTCCACAGCTCCTTGCCCGTCTCGATGTCGAATGCGCGCAGGTAGTTGTCCATCGCCGCGCCGATGAAAATGAGTCCCCCTGCGGTAACGATCGGCCCGCCGAGATTGGGCGTCCCCAGCGTTCGCGAGGGGACGAAGAAGGGCGCCAGGTCGCGTGTCGAGCCCAAGGGCACCTGCCATTTGATTTCGCCACTGCGCAGGTCGACAGTCGACAACGAGCCCCAGGGTGGCGGCGTGCACGGCAAACCGAATGGTGAGAGCAAGGCTTCGCGTCTCATGCCATATGGTGTCCCGGTCTGCAGGGCGAATTCCGATTCCGGGTAGTCGCCGGAGCGCGCCATGGGCCGCACGTCGTCGGTCTTGATAAGTGTCACCACCATCGGCAACTGACTCACCGGTACGACCGCCCATTGGCGCTCGCTGTCGAAGGCGATGCTGCCCCAATTGGTGCCGCCGACGTAGCTCGGATAGAGGATCGTTCCCTCGACGCTCGGTGGCGTATAGATGCCTTCTGATTTGAGCTTGCCGATGAGCGCCCGGCATTTGCCGCGGTCCCAGAACGTCAGGCCCCACGCGTCCTCGGGTTTGACGCGACCATGGCTGACCAGGGGCGGCGGCAGCACCGGAAACGGTTGTGTCGGCCACGTATGCTCGCCGGGAATTGACGACCGCGGCACCGGGCGCTCGCGGATGTCGAACACGGATGCGCCAGATTCACGATCAAGTACGAACAGCAGTCCCATCTTGGTTGCTTGCACCACCGCGGCGACGTTGCGGCCGTCGCGCACCAGATCAACCAGCACGGGCTGCGCGGCAATGTCGTAGTCCCACAGGTCGTGGTGTACGAGTTGCTGGTGCCATGCGATCTTTCCGGTCGCGGCGTCCAGCGCCACCAGCGAGTTGGCGTAGCGATTCGGTCCGAGGCGTTCGCCGCCGTAGAAGTCGGGGCTTGCCGATCCCGTCGGCACGAACACCATTCCACGTGCCGGGTCAACCGACATAACGCCCCAGGCGTTGGCGCCGCCAGTGCGTGCCGCGGCCGTTGCGTTCCACTCCCGGCTCACCGGGTCGCTGGACTGCATCGGGATCGGATCCCACGACCAGCGCAATTCGCCGGTGCGGGCATTGAACGCGCGCACGACGCCGCGCTCGATATCGACCGCACGATTGTCCCCGATGGCAGAGCCCACGATGACGAGATCGCGGAACACGGCCGGCGGCGAGGTGACGAGATAGTCATCCGGATCGCGAATCCTGATCCCGGCCTTAAGGTCCACTTCTCCACGGACGCCGAAATCCCTGCAGGGCTTGCCGGTGCGGCCATCGATGGCGATCAGGCGCGCATCCAGCGTGCCGAAGAAGAGGCGCAGGGTGCACACGCCGGCCGCCTTCGGATACGGCTCACGCCACGCGCTCACGCCGCGCGAAGTTGATTCCGAATAGCGCTTCCCGCGGTCAATTCTTGCGTCGTACCGCCAGCTTTCCACGCCGGTCGCGGCATCCAGCGCGATGACGATATTGGTCGGGGTTGTGAAATAGAGAGTCGCGTCGATCAGGATGGGGGTGGCTTCGAAGGCCAGCCTGTCCGCGCGCGCAAAGCCCTCGCCGAGCTCGCCCGTATGATGAACCCAGACCTCTTCGAGCCGCTTAACGTTGTTGCGATCGATCTCGCTGAGCGGTGAGTACCGCTGCCCGAATTCGTCGCCACCGTAATGCGCCCAGTCGCCCACTTCCTGGGCGAACGCCACAACGGAGGCGGCCATTGCGAGCAGGGAAAGCGAAATCCGCAGACTGCGCCGCATGAGGGGGCCTCGGAATTTAGGTGCAGTGTATCGGTTTGCGAGGTGATTGGGGACCGGGATACTGTGGGAATCCACTATGGCACTTGGCCCCCGCCTCGGCGAAGCTGCGAGCGAAGTGAGAGAGCCATGCTAAAGTTTGCGGCGCTCACGGTACAACTCGGATTCAGAGCAACCGAAATGGAGAAGTGCATGAAATCGATTGCTGCAATTGTAATGCTGTCGCTGGCCATGGCCGCAGCGCCCGCCATCGCAGACGAGAATCAGGGCTTGTATCTGGGCGCAGGCGTCGGGCTGTTCAATCTCGAAATCGACGACTTCGAGGACATCACCAGCGACACCTTCGACTCGGACGACACGAGCCTGAAGATATTTGGCGGATGGCGCTTCAATCCGTATTTCGCGGCAGAGCTGGCCTATATCGACTTCGGCGGACCCGAGGACACAGTCGACTCCGGCGGCGTTAATGTCGATGTCCAGGCTGAAATCGCCGGATTTGCGCCCTACCTGGTGGGCACGCTTCCCCTGGGTATCTTCGAGCTCTTCGCGAAAGTGGGCTACTACTTCTACGACGTCGACTTCACTGCCAGCGCCCCGGGCGTATCCGCGTCCGACAGCATCAGCGACGAGGACCTGGTCTATGGAGCCGGACTGGGCCTCGTGTTATTCGATCACCTCAATGCGCGGCTCGAGTACGAGATCGTCGACGTTTCGGACGTACAGGATGCATACGCAATCTGGCTGACGGGAGCCTGGCGCTTCTAAGGCGGACGCTCCAGCGATACATCGGCGAAACCGCAACTGCGCGCAGGGTGGGCCGCGCCTGTCCCGGTGCGACAGGCCGGCCAGGGCGATGAGGGTACACCATGCGCGCCCGGGCCCTTCTGTGGTATGTCAGTGCCCGGCATGGGCAGCGAAGCACTGTTTGAGAGCGACGCATATCTCCGGGACTGCACCGCACACGTGGTCGAGTGTGGGGCTGAGGGTATCGTCCTCGATCGCACCATCTTTTATCCATTGGGCGGCGGCCAGCCGGGTGACAGCGGCTGGCTGCAAACTGCCGACGGCCGCGGCGCGCGGATCCTCGACACGCGCAAGGGCGCTGCGGGACGGATTCTGCACCTGCCGGAAACGGCGACTCACGGTCTGATCGCGGGCGATACCGTTCGCGCGGTGATCGACTGGGAGCGCCGCTATGCGCACATGCGCATGCACACGGCGCTGCACCTTCTGGGCTCGATACTCCGCTTCGGTGTCACCGGTGGGCAGATTACCGCGGAAAAGGGCCGACTCGATTTCGACACCCAGGATGAGATCGATCGCGCTCGGGTGACCGCGGCTCTCAATGAACTCGTTCGAACCGACACGCCCACCCACTCGAAATGGATCACGGACGTGGAACTGGGACGCCAGCCGGAGCTCATTCGGACGATGTCGGTACGCCCACCGCTGGGCGCGGAGCGCATCCGGCTGCTCGAGATTCCGGGTGTGGATCTCCAGCCCTGCGGTGGAACTCATGTCGCACGCATTGGCGAAATCGGTCCGTTGCAGGTCACCAAGGTCGAGAGCAAGGGCCGGCATAATCGACGTGTGATCGTGAGCTGGGGCTAAGGGGATGCGCTTCCTCTTGCGGAGCTCATATGTCGGCAAGGCGATCGGGGTGGGTGTCCTGCTGGCACACGCCGCTTGGGTTCAAGCCGTGCCTCCGCCGGGCGACGGCGGAGCGTCACAGGGAACTGATCCCGATCGTCCTCGAATCGGCCTGGTCTTGAGCGGCGGCGGCGCGCGCGGCACCGCGCACATCGGGGTCCTCAAGGTGCTCGAGGAAATGCGCGTGCCGATTGACGCGATTGCCGGAACCAGCGTCGGCGCAGTCGTCGGCGGGTTGTATGCGGCGGGCGTCCCCGCAGACGAGATCGAAAAGATCGTGACTTCGATCGACTGGCAGGACGCGTTTCGCGACCGACCCTCGCGCGCCGATCTCGCTTTCCGCCGCAAGCAGGACGATGCGGATTTCCCGGTGCGACTGCCGCTCGGGCTCAAGGGCGGCAAGTTCCTGCTGCCGAGGGGCCTCATCCAGGGCCAGAAACTGCACCAGATGCTGCGTTCCCGCACGCTGGCGGTGTCGAACATCGAGCGCTTCGACGATCTGCCGATTCCGTTTCGGGCTGTCGCCACCGACATTGAGACGGGCGAGACCGTGATCCTCGATCACGGTGATCTCGCGACCGCAGTGCGCGCCAGCATGTCCGCACCGGCTGTATTCGCGCCGGTCGAGATCGAGGGACGGTTGCTCGTGGACGGTGGCATCGCCGACAACGTGCCGATCGAGGAAACACGCGCGATGGGAGCCGACATTCTCATCGTCTCGGACGTGAGCCTCCCACTGCAGTCGCGCAACGATCTCAATTCGCCGCTCGAGATCTCCAACCAGATGCTGGCGATCCTGATCCGCCGCGAGACACTGCGCCAGCGGGCGCTTCTGACGTCGCAGGACATCATGATCGCGGCTCCACTCGCGGGCACGTCGTCGTTTGACTTCAGCAAGGTGGCGAGTTCGATTGCGGGCGGAGAGCAGGCGGCTCGTGCGGTCGCACCGCGGCTGCAGGCGCTCGGACTTTCGTCGTCTCGATACGCCGAGGCGGTCGCGCAACGGCAGGCGCGCGAGCGGGTACCCGGACGCATCGACTTCGTGCGCGCCGATGAGCGTTCGCGACGCTACGCGAAGACGATTGAGGGTACGCTTGAGAAGTTCGTGGGTAGGCCGCTCGATGTGAGTGCGTTGGAGAAGAAGATTTCCGAGCTCTACGGTCTCGATCTGTTCGAGACGCTCGACTACAGCGTGGTGCATGAAGGCGAGCGCAGCGGGCTCGAGGTGCGCGCGCGGCGCAAGTCCTGGGGCCCGAATTACATCCGGTTCGGTCTCGAGTTGCAGGATGATTTCGAGGGCAACAACAGTTTTAACGCCGCGGCGCGCTTCATCGTGACCGAGCTCAATGCGCTGGGTGCCGAGTGGGTGACGGACCTCCAGGTCGGCGAGAACCCGCGCTTCCGCACCGAGTTCTGGCAGCCACTCGACTATTCCTCGCGCTACTTCATCGCGCCGCAGGTGCTGCTCGAAGTCCGCAACGTGCCGCTGCTGCAGGACCAGACGCGGGTCGCCGAGTACCGCGTGCGCAGCGGAGAACTGGGTCTCGACGTCGGGCGTGAGTTCGGCAACTGGGGAGAGCTGCGGGTTGGCATGCGGCGGGGTGAAGGCAAGGCCCGGGTGCGCGTGGGCGATCCGACGTTGCCGGAGCAACAGTTCGACACGGGCGAGTTCTTCGCGCGCTTTGCCTATGACGAGCTCGATAACCTCAACTTTCCGCGGCACGGACAGCTCTTCACGCTTCAATGGGATGCGGCCCGCGAAGGACTCGGTGACGATCAGACTACCGACATCCTGAGCATGGACTATCTCGCCGCCGACACGTTCGGTCGTCACACGGTGGTGTTCTGGGCCTCGGCGGGGTCGACCGTGAGCACGGAATCGCAGACGCCCGCGATCGAGGATTTCTTTGCGCTCGGTGGTTTCCTCAACCTGTCCGGCATTGCACCGGACTCGATTGCAGGTCCGCACTTCGGGATCGCGCGGCTCCTCTATTATCGCCAGATCGGGCGCGAAGGCCCGGGATTCCTCAACGTTCCGACCTATGCCGGTATGTCGCTCGAGGTCGGCAACGTCTGGCCGGAACGCGCGGATGCGGGTCTCAGCTCCGCGCTCAAGGACGCGAGCCTGTTCCTGGGGCTCGATACGCTCGTCGGGCCGCTGTATCTGGCGGTGGGGGTGGATGACGGTGGTGATACGGCGTTTTATCTTTTCATGGGTCGACCGTTCTGATCCTTTTCCCTCTCCCGCTTGCGGGAGAGGGTGAGGGTCGGGTGAGGGCTTCTTACGATGGCAATCGTTCACACACACAACATTCATCGTCCGGTTACGGTCGATCAGCGCCCCTACGGAATCCGCATCAGCCTGCGTGAGAACGACCCGTTCCGGAACCTGCTCGGACCCGAGTGGCAGAAGTTCTACTGGTACACGACCGCACGCGAACGCGATGCCGCGCTCGAGGAAATGAGCCGCAGGCACGAGTACTCACGATCCGGCGATCGGCCGGCGCTCGTGTTCGTCAAGGTCGAGAATCTCGCCGCCAGCCGCAGCCTCTAGTTGTCTTGCCCCTTGCAGCTGCGGTCGCCCGCGCCCTCGCGGTCGGCCCAGCCGAGCAGCCGTCGCGTGATAAGTGTGTAGAGCTTCTTTCCGGTGCTCATCCAGAGGCGTGACAGAAGTGACGGCGTGGCGAGGATGTGCTGTTCACGTTGCGTAAGTCGATCGGGGCAATAGTTGCGCTTGTGTTTCAGCAGGTGGCGGATGTCGTCGCGGGCGAGCGTGCGGAACAGGCGGCCGCGGCGACGCGACACCAGCGCGAGCTGAAAATCCACGAGCGCCGGATGGCCTTCGGGCGTCACCAGCCAGTTCGGTTCCTTGGCGAGATCATTATGGGCGACGCCCGCACGATGCATCCGACGAAGCAATCCGAGCGCCTCGCCAAAATAGCGCGGATCGCGCGGCCGTGCCGCCTGCATTGGATCACCGTTGGTCCAGCTGCGCACGAGCAAGCCGGGCTCGTACCGCAGAACCTTCGGAACACCTGGCATTTCGGTGAGTACGAGTAAGGCGCGCGCTTCCCGTCTGGCCAGGCGGTAAGCCAACGGTCGCACCCACCAGCGCGCCGAGCGGGCGTCGCGCTCGACTGCCCAGACCTCACTCGCTGACTCACGCGCGATGCGCGTGACCGTGCCAAAGTGGTCCGACTTCAGGCGCATTTCACGGGGATTGGTTGGCCGTCTTCGTCGCTGGCGTCGCCTCGAGGTAGTCGACTGCCACGTACAGGAGCGAGCGCAACCCCACCATCAGCGCGCTCTCGTCGACAAAGAACAGCGGTGAGTGATTGGCTGGAGTCGTGAGCAGGCTCTGCTCTCGTGGTGTGGCGCCGATGAAGTAATAGAAGCTCGGTACCTGCTGCGCAAAGTGGGCGAAATCCTCGGCGCCGGTCTCGAGCGAGATCCGCTTGACATGCTCTTTGCCGAGCGCGCGTTCGAGGCTCGGCACGACGTGTTCCGTGAGTATGAGGTTGTTGAACGTTACCGGGTTGCCGTCTGCGCCGATCTCAAACGTCGCGGTCGCCCCATTGGCCTCGGCGACGTTTTGCACCACGCGATTGACGCTTTTCAGGATGTCCGCACGTTGTGCGGGGTCGAACGTGCGGATTGTGCCCGTCATTTCGACGCTGTCGGGGATGATGTTGAAGCGCATTCCGCCCCTGATCGTGCCGACGGTGACGACGGCGGGATTCTGCGTGAGATCGACCTGACGGCTCACCACGGTCTGAAGTGCGGTAACGATCGCCGCTGCCGTAACTACCGGGTCGATACCTTGCCAGGGGCGCGCGCCGTGCGTTTGACGGCCATTGACGACAATGCTGAAACGGTCGGACGCAGCCATGAAGGGGCCGGCCTTGTAGCCGACATCGCCCGCGTGCAGCGAGTAGTGCACATGAAGCCCGAACGCCACGTCGGGTCGATAAGTGTCGAAGAGACCCTCCTTGAGCATGAGCGGAGCTCCGCCTTCTTCCCCCACCGGCGGCCCTTCCTCCGCGGGCTGAAAGATGAAGAGCACGTTGCCCGGAAGTTCGCCGCGCAACCCCGAGAGAATCTCGGCGGCGGCCATGAGGATGGACGTGTGCGTGTCGTGCCCGCACGCATGCATGACGCCGACCGTCTGGCCGTTGTATTCGGCCGTTACCGTCGACTTGAATGGCACGTCAGCCCGTTCGGTGACCGGCAGGCCGTCCATGTCGGCACGCAACGCGATTGTCGGCCCTGGCTTGGCGCCACGCAGCAGCGCGATCACGCCAGTGTGCGCGATGCCGGTCCTGACCTCGAGGCCCAGTCGCCGCAACTGTGCTTCGACTTTTTTCGAAGTCTTGAACTCCCGATTGCTGAGTTCTGGATTGCGATGGATGTCACGTCGCCAGTCGATGAGCTTGGTTTCGATCCCGCGCGCGAGCTCATCGAGGCGTTCATCGGTGATTTCGGCGTGGGTGACGGCGATGGGCGCCAGCGCAAGCACCGGCGCGACCCACCAGCGGGGACGGGGTCGGATCATGATCTTTCCTCTCGATCGGTTTAGGTTTTGAGCGCGTCGCGTTTCAGCTCTTCGCGTGCGCGCTGGCGCTCCAGCACAATCTGTCGCGTCTTCGTCAGCGTGGCCGATTCCGGTGCCAGCTTCAGACCCGACTCGACGTCGCCGAGCGCCGCATCATACATGCCCTTGCCGAGGTAAGCGGCGGCGCGGTTGTTCCACGTTCGCCAGTTGGTGGCGTCGATCTTCAGTGCCTCATTGCACTTCTCGAGCCCGGTGTCGTACTGGCGCACGCCGACGAAGCCGGCGCAGAGATTGGAGAGTGCGGCGGCAACATCGCGCTGGGCGTTCGGGCGCTTGAGTCCTTCAGTCGTGAGTTCGATCCCGCGCTGAAAATCGCCGTCGCGCAACGCATCGGCGCCGGCCTGCAGCATCTCGTTACCCCCGATGACGGTGGTGCTGGTGGACGGTTCGGTCTGCGCAGTGGCGGACATCGCAATCAGCAGCGCGGCGACGAGCGCGATACGACGGACGGTTGGTATCGAGCGACGGGCGGTTGGTGGAGCCAGATTCACCATGATTTGTGTGTCATCCGAGACGGCGCTGCAATGTAGCAGCGGCGCCGTCAATACTGAAGGCGGTGCGCTGAAAGCCTGGTCGCGTCGATATATCACGCAAAGCTGCGACGACAGTCACACTCGGGCGATTCACGTAAGCGATTCAAATCCCTAAGATTGCCGCCGGTTGGATGAGTACGGGTCGCGGCATGTGGCCGGCGATCTGCGGGCATTCCCACCCAGGAATAGATCATGTCGAGTGTCAGACCTTTCGTCGGCTGCGCTGCAGCCGCCAAGTTGGCCGTTGTTGCGGCCGCCATCATCCTCGCCGCGTGCTCGCAGCAGCTGCCGCCGCGTTCGCCTTCAGCTCTGATGAGTGATCCCGCGGTATTGCAGGGCGTGCTGTTCCGCTGCAATCAATTGCAGAACGCCGCGCTGCGCGACGCGGAGTGCCGCAATGCACGCGAAGCCGTCGATCGCCTCGCCGAGCAAGAGGGCACCGACAAGCAGGAACAGGAGCACGCCGAGGAAGCCGCCAGCTTCGAGAAAGCCCGCGAGGCGCTACGCGCCCGCGATGAACGCGAGCGCCTGCGGCGGGAATCGCAGATGGACGAACAACCGGATCCGTACACGCTGCCGCTGGTGCCGGAGCAGCCGGATGCTCCGCTGCAGACGATCGTCGTCTCGGCGGCATCACTTCCCGCTGATCGCTGAAGTTTTTCCGCGTCACCACAAGACAAACCACGCCGGCAGCACGCCCGCCGCGTGCAAGCCATCGAGCACCGCGAGCACCGCATAGAGCGCGATATAGCTGCCGGCGTCGAGAAACGCTTTCCAATAGACAGCCACGTTGAGCTGCACGTCAGAGGGCGTCCGCATGCGCAGCTCGCGCGGGATCAGGCGGGGGACTGCATCGCAATAGCGTTGAAATGCAGCTTGATGCCGTGCCGCTAGCGTCCGCTCCTCGTCGCGGATCGCGCGCAGATGAAGTATCACGAGCAGCATCAGGGTGAGCCCGAGAAGGAAGACGCTGCGCGACGCCAATCCGACCCCGAGACCACCGAGTATCGATAGCGCGTACAGTGGATGACGGCACAGCGAGTACGGGCCGATCGTCACCAGCCGCTCGACCTTCGAGCCGGCGATAAATGCGGACGTCCAGACCCTGCCCAGGGCGGCGCCCGCCATCAGCAGCAAGCCCGCAACGCTCGCCAGGTCGCCACTCCAGTGGTGAGTCCAGGGCCGATCGCTCACGGCAACCAGCAGCACCACGATCAGGTACCAACCCAGGGTGATCCGCAGGCGTGGGGTGCTGGTCGAGGTAGTCATCGGTATCCGTCGAGTCATGTTATCAGGAGCCTTGAGCACGACGCCGACGTGCGTGATTCCGCGGGCGGCGCAATAATCTGCATCCGAGCACGGTCTATTGCGGGCAACCACCGACAGCGAGTCAATTGCGAGGAATCGCCGATGGCACACCGAAGCACCACGATGCCCGCCCGCGAAGCGGCTCTTCGGGGCCGCTCAACACCGCTGCCCGTTTCCGAGCTGCACTATGTTTCAGGACACCGCAACGTGCCGCCATTTCCCGCGGGCACCGATGAAGCGGTGTTTGCCATGGGATGCTTCTGGGGCGCCGAGCGAAAGTTCTGGGAAACCACTGGCGTGTATTCCACCGCCGTCGGGTACGCGGGTGGCTACACGCCGAATCCCACCTATGAAGAGGTGTGCACGGGACTCACCGGCCACACCGAAGTGGTGCGCGTCATCTTCGACCCGAAACAGGTGAGTTACGACGACCTGCTGAAAGTGT
>Ga0180104_1000051_pt1 | contig 30192 bp, 27 predicted proteins | sample EasRiv730_16_1Da_FD_121791 | JGI IMG/M metagenome (GOLD analysis project Ga0180104, IMG submission 121791) | Soil microbial communities from meander-bound floodplain in the East River, Colorado, USA - East River metaG ERMLT730_16_1Da | ecosystem: Environmental > Terrestrial > Soil > Floodplain ... | reverse complement strand
GGGCGGCTGTTGCGCCTGGTCGGCACCGAGCTCGACATCACCGAGCGCCGCTTGTACGAGGACGCGCTGTTCCGCGAGAAGGAAAGCGCGCAGATCACGCTGCAGTCGATCGGCGATGGCGTCATCACGACCGACCAGCATTCCAATGTCGAATACATCAATCCGGTGGCGTCCGAGCTCACGGGCTGGCAGCTCGAAGACGCGCAGGGCCGGTCGATCGACGAGATCTTCCGTGCCTTTCACGAGGAGACCTGCGAACCGCTCGAGAACCCGATGACGGTGGCGATCCGGCGTTCGCGCTCGATCAAATCCGTGCGCCCGATGCTGCTCATCCGCCGCGATGGCAACGAGCTGTACGTCGAGAGCACGGCGGCTCCGATTCGCGATGGGCTGGGCGGCGTGGCCGGCGGCGTGCTCGTATTCCATGACGTCAGCGAATCGCGCGAACTCAACCGGCGCCTGAGCTACCATGCGAGCCACGACGTGCTCACCGGCCTCGTGAACCGGCGCGAGTTCGAGAACCGGCTCGAGCGCGCGCTCAAGAGCGCCAAGGCGCGTGAGACCTCATACGCGGTCTGCTATCTCGACCTCGACCAGTTCAAGATCATCAACGACACCTGCGGCCACAGTGCGGGCGATGCCCTGCTGGGGCAGGTCGGTGCGCTGCTCAAGTCGAAGATCCGCTGGCGCGACACGCTCTCGCGTCTCGGCGGCGACGAGTTCGGGCTGCTGCTCGAGAGCTGCTCGCTCGATGAAGCGCTCAGGACCGCGGAACAACTGCGCGAAGCCGTGCGGAATTTCCGCTTCGTGTGGGAGGAACGCACTTTCCGCCTGGGCGCGAGCATCGGCGTGGTGCCGATCAGCGCCGACAACGAGGACGTGGCCTCGATCCTGAGCGCCGCTGACAGTGCCTGCGGAGCTGCCAAGGAAGCCGGCCGCAATCGCGTGCACAGCTTCGAAGAAAACGACCTCGACCTCATGCGCCGACGCCGCGAGATGCAGTGGGCGGCGCGCATCAACAACGCGCTCGAGGAATCGCGCTTTGAGCTGTTCCGCCAGACAATCATGCCGCTGCAGCGCCAGGATCCGGGCGCGCACTACGAGTTGCTGCTGCGCATGCGCGACGAGAACGGCAAGATCGTCACGCCCGACAACTTCATCGCCGCCGCCGAACGCTACGGCATCACGCCGAACATCGACCGCTGGGTGATCGAGAATGCGTTCCGCTGGCTGGTCTCGGAAGCCGACGAACGCGAGCGGCTGGTGCTGTGCTCCATCAATTTGTCGGGCCAGTCACTCGGTGACGACAAGTTTCTGCCGTTCGTGATCGACCAGTTCCATCGCAGTGGCATCGACGCCACCAAGATCTGCTTCGAGATCACCGAAACCGCGGCGGTTGCCAGCTTCTCGCAGGCGAATCGCTTTATCCAGGCGCTCAAGGAACTGGGCTGCAAGTTCGCGCTCGACGACTTCGGCACGGGTCTGTCGTCGTTCGGTTACCTCAAGCACTTCCCGGTGGACTTTCTCAAGATCGACGGCAGCTTCGTGAAGGAGATCCTGCACGACCCGATCGACCGCGAAATGGTGCGCTCGATCAACGAGATCGGGCACCTCACGGGCAAGCAAACCATCGCCGAATTCGCCGAGAATCAGGAAATCATCCAGATGCTGACCAGCCTGGGCGTGGACTACGCACAGGGCTACGGCGTCTCGCAACCGCAGCGGGTGCTGAAGGCCGCGAGCGCCTAGCGCAGCCGTGGACTCGGCACCACGCGAACGCATCTGCGCAAACTGCGGGGCGTCCGCACCGCACGAGTATTGTCCCGACTGCGGCGAGGAGACGAGGGAGCCGCCAACTCCCGCCAGGATCCTGCGCCTCATACACGTCACCTCACATCTAGGTCTCGAATCGCATCGACAGATCCACCGCGCGAATGTGCTTGGTGATCGAGCCGACGGAAATGAAATCCACCCCGGTGAGCGCGACGTCGCGAACGTTGTTGAGGTGAATGCCGCCCGAAGCCTCGAGCTTGACGGGTGTGCCCTGCTCCCGATTGAGGGCAACGGCTGCGCGCAGGTCATCGAGGCTGAAGTCGTCGAGCAGCACCATGTCGGGCCGAGCCGCGAGTGCCTGCGACAGCTCATCCAGGTTTTCCACCTCGACCTCGACCGTCACCCGGGTCGTTGCGTGGGCGGCCGCAATCGCGGCGGCGATGGAGCCCGCGGCAGCGATGTGGTTTTCCTTGATCAACACCGCGTCGTGCAGTCCAAGGCGGTGATTGCGTGCGCCGCCCACCCGCGTGGCGTACTTCTGCGCCGAACGCAGCCCGGGGACGGTCTTCCGCGTGTCGAGGATCTGGCAGCCCGTGCCGACGATTGCAGCGACGTAGCGCTTCGCGGCCGTCGCCGTGGCGGATAAGGTCTGTAGAAAATTGAGTGCGGTGCGCTCGCCGGTCAGAATCGCGCGCGCCGGTCCCCCGACGGTGCACAACAGTTCACCGGCTGCGATGTCGGCGCCCTCCTCAACGCGCCACTCGACGCGGACCTCGCGACTGATCTGGCCAAACGTGGCATCGAACCACGGCCGGCCGCAGAGCACGGCGGCTTCCCTCGTGACGACGTTCGCCCGCGTCATTCGGTCGGCCGGCACCAGCGCCGCGGTGACATCGCCGCTGCCGATGTCTTCTTCCAGGGCGCGCGCGACTTGGGCCGGAAGGTCGGCGGGAGTTTCGAAGTTCATTCGAGCCCTCACCCCGTCCCTCTCCCGCGCGGGGAGAGGGGGCGAGAAAAAAACCCGGCGCATTGGCCGGGTTTCAGTGTAAACGAAAGCTGCGCTCGCTAGAACGGCAAACCGTGCGTCGCCGAGCCCATGCAGAGCAGCATCGGAATCGACAGAACGAAATTGGTGCGCGAGGCGTGCAGCGCGAGCTTGCGCGCCTTCGCCTTTTCGTCATCGGTAGCCGGCACGATGCCGAGTATCTTCTTCTGCGCGGGCCAGATGAACACCCAGACATTGAACAACATGACGGTGCCCAGCCAGGCGCCGATGCCAATGACTCGCGAGCCCTCGCGCAGCAGAAACGCGTCGTCGAACGTGTGGGCATAGATCAGGTACCAGGCGCCGGTGAACCAGGTCGAGACCGCCGCCCAACGGAACCACAGTAGCGCCTTTGGAGCGACGTACTTGGTGATGCCGGCACCGCCCGGACCGCCCTTGTCCGCCGCGGCCGCAGCCAGCGCCGGAGTCTGCACCACGTTGAAATAGTAGAGCAGCCCGATCCAGGTGATGCCCGAAAGGATGTGCAGCCAGCGGGCGAGCGACAGCTCGTTGTAACCCTGGCCCGGGATCACGACAAAGACGATGATCGCGAGCACCACGCCCGTGATGATCGAAGCCGGTATCGAGTTGAGTGGGTTCATGCGGAGTCCCTCTGTTGTTCTTGCGGCAACCCTCTGAGCGGTTTGAAGAATAGGCGACGACCCCACATAATTCAATTGCCCAGGGGCACAGTGAACATCTCAGACTGGGCCGAGGTCGAAGCCGTAACGCTCGAGCCCGTTGAGCAGAGCTGGAGGATTAACGTGTCAGTAGATGTCGTCGAACGGATCAAGCAGCAGGTCACCGCGAAGCCGGTGGTGCTCTTCATGAAGGGAACGCCCGATTTCCCGCAATGCGGCTTTTCGGCCCAGACAGTCGCCGCCCTGCGCGCGTGCGGCGCCGACTTCGCGCACGTGAACATTTTCGAGGACCCGGAGCTGCGCGAGGCACTCAAGGCGTACTCGAGCTGGCCGACCTTCCCGCAGCTCTACGTCAAGGGCGAGCTGGTGGGCGGCTGCGACATCGCGCTCGAGATGTACCGCAGCGGCGAACTCAAGAAGCTCCTCGAATCGGCTGGCGCTGTCCGCGCCGCCTGAAGTGTCCCGGAGTGCCTCTCTAGGTCTGCTCGAACGGCGGGCCGCCTTCGATGTCGGCGAGGTTGATGTTGAGGGCGGCGATGCGTTGCGCCGCGACGTCGTAGATGGGCTTGAACTGGTTGCAGATGTAGCAGAACAGGTCGGCGGCGCGCTCGGCATCGTACCCCGCCGAGTGCGCCGAAGCTGGATCCCACTCCAGGCCCGCTGCCGCGAGAGCCCGCGCCAGCACCGTCTGCCCGAGCGCTACACCGGCAAGGGTTGCCGTGTCGAGGCTCGAGAATGGATGGAACGGATTGCGTTTGATCTCGGTGCGCGCCACGGCGGCATTCAGGAAGCTGAGATCGAAATAGGAGTTGTGGCCGACGAGGATCGCGCGCCGGCACTCGTTCTCGGTGACTGCCCGGCGCACGTCGCGGAAAATGCGTTGCAGGGCGTCGCGCTCCGAGATCGCCGGACGCAAAGGGTGATGCGGGTCGATTCCCGTCACTTCGAGCGAGGCGGGATCGAGCCGCGCACCTTCGAACGGCAGCACGTGATACCGATAGGTTTCGCCGCGCTTGAATGATCCGTCCGCCTGGATCTCGATCAGCACTGCCGCGATCTCGAGCAGTGCGTCGGTCGCGGCATTGAAGCCACCGGTCTCGAGGTCGACGACCACGGGCAGGAAGCCACGAAAGCGATTCGCCATCGACGGCAGTGCGGCTTCGGTGTGCATGCGTCAGCGACCGCCCGGCGCCAGGCGCCACGCAACATTTTCACCGGCGCGGAACGGCACGAGCGTGCCGGCGCCGAACTCGATGCTGGACGGTGACAGCCAGTTCTCCTTGATCAACGTGATGCTGCCCGGGTTGCGCGGCAATCCGTAGAAGTCGGCGCCGAATTCGCTGGCGAATCCCTGTAAACGGTCCAGTCGGCCGGCTGATTCGAACGCTTCGGCATAGAGCTCGAGCGCGGCATGTGCCGTGAATATCCCGGCGCATCCGTAACTGCTTTCCTTCGCCGCGCGCTCATGCGGCGCACTGTCCGTGCCGAGGAAGAACTTCGGGCTGCCGCTGATCGCCGCCTCGACCAGCGCCATTCGATCCTGCTCGCGCTTGAGCACCGGCAGGCCATAGTGATGCGGCCGAATTCCGCCGGCGAGCAGTGCGTTACGGTTCAGCAGCAGGTGTTGCGGCGTGATGGTCGCCGCAACGCCGGGGCGCGCCTGGCGCACGAACTGCGCGCCGGCGCGCGTCGTAATGTGCTCGAGAACGATCTTGAGCCGTGCCATTCGCTCGACCAGCGGGGCGAGCACGCGTTCGATGAAGCGCTCCTCGCGATCGAATACGTCGACGTCCGGATCGACGACCTCGCCGTGGACGAGTAGTGGGAGTCCGGTCTCCGCCATGCGTTCCAGCACGGCGAACACGCGTTCGATCGTAACCACACCGGCCTCCGAGTATGTCGTCGCGCCGGCGGGATAGAGCTTGACCCCGGCGATCAATCCGCTCGCACGGGCGGCGTCGATTTCGGCTGGTTTCATTTGTTCGGTGAGATAGAGCGTCAGCAACGGTTCGAAGCGGCAGTCCGTGGGCAGCGCCGCGATGATGCGGTCGCGGTAGGCGCGCGCCAGGGGGACCGTCGTCACCGGCGGTTTCAGATTGGGCATGATGATCGCGCGCCCGAAGCGGTGCGCCGTGAAGCCAACGACCGCGCGCATCTCCTCGCCATCGCGCAAGTGCAGGTGCAAGTCATCGGGGCGTCGCAGCGTGAGCGTTGTCATTGTGATTTGCCGGCGGCGCGCTCCAGGATTCCCTGCGCGGTGAGGAGGTTGACCGCGTACCGCACGCCGAATCCCGTGATATCCGTGGTGATATGACCAAGTCCGCCCGTGCGTTGGCCCGCCGCGAGGTCGAGATGCACCCAGGGAATCTCCGCGGGCACGAAGCGGTTGAGCAAACGCGCCGCCAGGATGTGATCACCCTTATTGTCAGCGGTGCACTGCTTGATATCCGCGATCGGGCTGTCGAGGTCGGTATCGAAATCGTCGTCCATCGGAAAGCGCCACACGCGCTCGCCGCTATCAGTTCCAGCGCGCTCCAGAATCGCGTGCCAGCTCGGGCGATTGGTGAAGAGCCCCGTGTAGCGCTCGGTCAATGCATTGACGCACGCACCCGTCAACGTGGCGAAATCCAGCATCAGCGCAGGCCGTTCCCGGGCAGCGAGCGCCAGCGCGTCCGCCAGCACCATGCGACCCTCTGCATCAGTATGAATCACCTGGATGCTGACTCCATTGCTCGCACTGACAACGTCCTGGGGCTTGTACGCTTTCGGGCCGATGCGATTCTCGGTGACCGCCAGCCAGCAATCGACGGCGAAGCCTGCGTTGAGGCGTGTGAGCGCGAGCAATGTGCCGAGCGCGACCGCGCTGCCTTCCATGTCGATGTGCATGTCGAGCATGCTCCGGTGCGCCTTGAGATTGGTGCCGCCGGTGTCGAAGCACACGCCCTTGCCGACCAGTGCCACGAGCTTCTGTCCCGACTTGCGTGCGCGCGGCCGGTAGCGCAAATGAATGATGCCCGCGTCGTCGTTTTCGTTGCCCTGGGCAACCGCGAGAAACGCACCAGCACCCCGACGCTTGAGCGCACGACTGTCGAGAAACTGCAAGCGCCATCCTTCGCGCCGCGCGAGCTGCGTCACACGCCGGCGATAGGATGCCGCGGTCAACTCATTTCCGGGGAGCGCGGTGAGCCAGCGGGCGAGGTTGTTGCCTTCGCTGGTGGCGCGCGTCAATCGCCAGGCCCCGTTTGCGCGGGGCGAAAAGAGTCTGAGTTCCGCGAGGGAATTGGCAGCGTCGCGCTTACTCTTGAATGACGGCAGCTCGAAACCGGCCGCGTACGTTGCCGCGACGACCGCTTCGAGGCTGTCACTCGCCGCAGCGCCAGGCAGCCCGAGCGTCGATACGCCCAAGAGACGAGCTTGCGAGGATTTCGCCTCCTTGACCATGCGGCCGGCGAGTTGCAGTGCCTCGAACACCGAGGCGTGTCGCTTGCGCATTCCCGCGATCAGGAGTGTCTGCGCCGGCGTGTCGAGCCGGGCGGTGATCACGGCGCCGCGGCGCAGTTTGCGTCGCTGGCATTCGGCACGCAGCCATTCGCCGCGTGGTAGCGTCCGCCATGCCGCATCCGAGAGGTCATCCGCGATGACGACGAGCCAGGCGTCAAGCTGCGCGAGATCATCATTGCGCACGTGGCGCGCATGTGCTTGCGTGCGCACGAGCGCGGCTTTGGGCAGCAGCTTCGACAACGCTCTTTACCTTGACCCTAAAAATCCAAACCCGGATCATACCGGGGCCCCGAACGCAGACAAGCACGCATGGCGCACGAGCCGAAGCCCGACGACACCGATCCGGTAGAAACGCAGGAATGGATTGAGTCCATCGGCTCGGTGCTCAGGGTGCATGGGCCCGAGCGCGCGCATTTTCTGCTCGAGCGACTCATCGATTTCACGCGCCGCTCGGGCGCGTACCTGCCGTTCAAGCCCAATACCGCCTACGTAAACACCATCGCGACCGGCCAGGAGAAGGAATATCCCGGCAATCGCGCACTGGAACGGCGCATCGAGGCGTACATCCGCTGGAACGCGATGGCAATGGTGGTGCAGGCGAATCGCCGCAGCAGCGAGTACGGTGGACACCTGTCGACCTACGCATCCTCCGCGACGCTCTACGAGGTGGGCTTCAATCACTTCTGGCGCGCGCCTTCGGACCGCCACCCCGGTGACATGGTCTTCATCCAGGGCCATTCGAGCCCGGGGATCTACGCGCGTGCCTATCTCGAGGGACGATTGAGCCAGGAGCAGCTGCGCTACTTCCGCCAGGAAGTCACCGGCGACGGCCTGTCATCCTATCCGCACCCGTGGCTGATGCCCGACTTCTGGCAGTTTCCGACAGTCTCGATGGGACTCGGGCCGATGATGGCGATTTTCCAGGCGCGCTTCGTCCGCTATCTCGAGCATCGCGGCATCATCAAGCCCTCCGATCGCAAGGTGTGGTGCTTTCTCGGCGACGGCGAGATGGACGAGCCGGAATCGCTGGGCGCCATCACGATGCCCGTGCGCGAGGGACTCGACAACCTGGTGTTCGTAATCAATTGCAACCTGCAACGCCTCGATGGACCGGTGCGCGGCAATGGCAAGATCATCCAGGAGCTCGAAGCGGCGTTTCTTGGCGCGGGCTGGAACGTGATCAAGGTGCTATGGGGATCGCGCTGGGACCCGCTGCTCGCCAAGGACCACAAGGGTCTGCTCCGCCGCGTCATGGATGAATGCGTCGACGGGGAGTACCAGAATTTCAAGGCCAAGGGCGGCGCCTACACGCGCGAGCACTTTTTCGGCAAGTACCCCGAGCTCAAGGCGATGGTGGCCAATCTGTCCGACGAGGAGATCTGGCGTCTCAATCGCGGCGGTCACGATCCGCGAAAGGTCTACACTGCGTATGCCGCGGCCATGGCGCACAAGGGCCAGCCGACGGTGATTCTCGCCAAGACGGTGAAGGGCTTCGGTCTGGGCAAGGCCGGCGAAGGCCAGATGATCACGCACCAGCAGAAGAAGCTCGATGACGAGGCGCTCAAGGCGTTTCGCGATCGCTTCAACATCCCCGTGTCCGACAAGGACATCACGGAGCTGCCGTTCGCGCGTCCCGCGGATGACAGCGAGGAGATCCGCTACCTGCGTGAACGGCGCATGGCGCTCGGCGGCTACTTGCCGGTACGGCGTACGACGGCCGAGCCCCTGGTAGTGCCTCCGCTGGAGAGCTTTGAAACGCTGCTCGAAGGCTCCGGAGAGCGCGAGATGTCGACCACCATGGCGTTGGTTCGCATCCTGACGACACTCGTCAAAGACAAGAACATCGGTAAACACATCGTGCCGATCGTGCCGGATGAGGCGCGCACCTTCGGCATGGAGGGGATGTTTCGCCAGATCGGCATCTATTCATCGGTCGGTCAGCTCTACACCCCGCAGGATGCCGAATCGCTCGCGTACTACCGCGAGGACAAGAAGGGCCAGATCCTGGAGGAGGGCATCAACGAGGCCGGGTCGCTGTGCTCGTGGATGGCCGCCGGAACCGCGTACGCCAACCACGGCGTCAACATGGTGCCGTTCTATGTCTTCTACTCGATGTTCGGCTTCCAGCGCGTCGGCGATTTTGCGTGGGCGGCCGGCGACATGCAGGCCCGCGGTTTCCTGATCGGCGCGACCGCGGGACGCACGACGCTCGCGGGCGAGGGCCTCCAGCACCAGGATGGGCACAGCCACCTGGTTGCCAGCACGATTCCGAACTGTGTCGCCTACGATCCTGCCTTCGCGTACGAACTCGCCGTGATCGTCCAGGACGGGCTCAGGCGGATGTTCGTGGAGCAGCAGAAGGTCTTCTACTACATCACCTGCATGAACGAGAACTACGTGCAGCCGCCCATGCCGCCGGGTGTGCAGCAGGGAATCCTGAGCGGGATGTACCTGTTGCAGATCGGCGGTCGGGGGAAGGTGCGGGCCAACCTGATGGGCTCCGGAACCATCCTGCGCGAGGCGCTCGCGGCAGCCGAGATCCTCGAAAAGGAGTACGGAGTTCCGGCGGACGTGTTCTCGGTGACGAGCTTCAACGAGCTCAGACGCAACGCGCTCGAAGTCGAGCGCTGGAACATGCTCAATTCGGCCATGTCGCCGCGCACGAGTTACCTGCAACAGTGCTTCGCGGCGCGCCGTGGGCCGTTCATCGCCGCCACCGACTACATGAAGACGGTACCGGACCAGGTGCGGCAGTGGATTCCCGGGCGCTATGTGGTCCTGGGAACGGACGGCTACGGACGCAGCGATTCCCGCGCGGCGCTGCGCAGCTTCTTCGAAGTGGACCGGCATTACATTACAGTCGCCGCACTCAAGGCCTTGTCCGACGAGGGCAAGATGGATGTCGCCACCGTCACGGGCGCAATGAAGGCATTTGGCATCGATCCCAAGAAGCCGAATCCTCCCAGCGTCTAGCGCTGCGTCGTGGCCAACCTCACCGAAGTGCGCGTACCCGATCTCGGCGATTTTGCCGACGTCCCGGTCATCGACGTGCTGGTGAAGGAGGGCGAGAACATCGACGTGGACACGCCGCTCATCACGCTCGAGACGGAAAAGGCGACGATGGATGTGCCATCAACGGTGGCTGGGCGCGTCGCTGCGGTAAGAGTCAGCAAGGGCGGCAAAGTCTCTGAGGGCACGATCATCGCGGTGATCGAGTCCAGCGGCGCGCCGGTCAAATCTTCCACAAGCGCGGCCGCCACAACCGCTCCCAGTCCGGCGACGACGCTCGAAGTCGAATCGACCGTCCGTCAGCCGGCGCTCATGCCCGAACTCGCCACCACCAGGATCACAGCGGCGGCACCTGTTGTGGCGACGCCCGCCATCGCTGCGGAGGAACTCAAGTCCATCTCACCGGCACACGCCAGCCCGTCGGTGCGGCAGTTTGCACGCGAACTCGGAGTCGACCTCACGCGTGTCCATGGGTCGGGTATCAAGGGCCGCATCACGCACGCGGACGTCAAGGCATTCGTCAAGCGTGTGTTGACGGAGGCGGCGCCGGCGATCGGGGCGGCGTTTCCGAAAGTTCCGCGGGTGGACTTCGCCAAGTTCGGCCCGATCGAGATCCGCCCGCTGAATCGCGTCCAGCGCATCTCCGGGCCCCGGCTGCAGGCCAGCTGGATGAACATCCCCCACGTCACGCAGTTCGATCACGCCGACGTCACCGAACTCGAAGAGGTTCGGGCGCAGCTTAAGACCAAGGCGATCCGCGAGGGCATCAAGCTGACGCCGCTCGCATTCGTGATCAAGGCCTGCGTCAAGGCACTGCACGAATTTCCACAGCTCAATGCCTCGCTCGATGAGCGCGGCGAAAACCTGATCCTGAAGAAGTACATGCACATCGGCTTTGCGGCCGACACGCCCAACGGTCTGGTCGTGCCCGTGATCCGCGACGCCGATCGCATGGACATTTACGAGCTCGCGCGTGCGCTCGGCGACCTGAGTGCCCGGGCACGGGAAGGGAAGCTCTCGGTGGGTGAGATGCAGGGCGGGTGTTTTACGGTCTCGAGCCTGGGTTCGATCGGCGGCACGGCGTTCACGCCGATCATCAATGCGCCTGAAGTTGCGATCCTGGGTGTTTCGCGCTCGGATTATCAACCCGTGTATCGCAATGGCTCGTTTGTGCCACGCCTGCTCCTGCCGCTGGCGCTCTCGTACGATCATCGTGTCATTGACGGCGCGCTCGCCGTTCGCTTCACGACCTTCCTGGCACGGACGCTCGCCGATGCGCGCGTACTTCTCGAGGCGATCCCGTGAGGCGGATCGACGTCCTCGTTCCGGACCTCGGCGACTTCAAGGACGTCGCCATCGTCGAGGTGCTCGTCAAGGCGGGTGATCGCGTCGCCGTGAATGATGCCCTCATCACCCTTGAGACCGAGAAGGCGACGCTCGACGTGCCGGCCACAGCGCCCGGCGTCATCGAGCAGGTGTACGTCAAGAAGGGAGATCGAGTCTCGAAGGGAATGCCGATCCTCAAGCTGCGCGCCGACGATGTCGAAGCGACGACGGTTGTGGCGTCAACTCAAGAGATCGAGCAGCCCTACGTCGAGACGGTGACGCTCGACGAACCGACGGTGACGTCGGTGACCGCCACAATCGATAAGCCCGTAGAGCGTAAGCCCACCCCGGTCGTTGCGCCGCCTCCGAAACCACGTTCAATGCCGGCGCCGGCTCAAAGCATGGGCGGCCGCAGACTGGTCATCCTGGGCGCAGGACCCGGCGGCTACACGGCGGCGTTCCGGGCCGCGGATCTCGGAATGCAGGTCACCCTGATCGAGCGCGAAATGGCGCTGGGCGGCGTCTGCCTGAACGTCGGCTGCATACCGTCGAAGGCGTTGCTGCACGCCGCCCGCGTGATCGAGGAAGCGCAGTCGATGGCGGAACACGGCATTACATTCGGTACGCCGCGCATCGATCGCGAGCGCCTGCGCGCCTGGAAGGATCGGGTCATCGGCCGCCTGACACACGGTCTCACGACGCTCGCCAAGCAGCGCAAGGTCGAGGTCATTACCGGCAGCGGCCGTTTCGTGGATGCATCGAAACTCGAAGTGACGAGTGGCAAGCAGCGCCGCAACGTCGAGTTCGACCAATGCATCATCGCCGCGGGTTCGGAGTCCGCGAAGCTGCCGGGGCTTCCCGACGACGAGCGCATCATGGATTCGGCGGACGCTCTCGAGTTGCCGGAAAAGGTCAAACGGCTGCTGGTCGTCGGCGGCGGCATCATCGGTCTCGAGCTGGCTTGCGTGTACGACGCGCTCGGCGCGCGCGTGACGGTCGTCGAGCTCACCGACGAGCTCATGCCGGGCTGTGACCGCGACCTCGTGCGCCCGCTCGAGAAGCGCATCCGGAAGCGCTATGAGCAGATCATCCTGGGCGCGCGCGTGGAGAAGATCGAGCCGCTGTCAAACGGCTTGCGCGTGAACTTCGGCGGGAAGAATGCTCCGGAGCCGCATCTTTACGATCGAGTGCTCGTCGCGGTGGGTCGAACGCCGAATGGCAATTTGATCAACGCAGAAGCGGCGGGCGTGGCAGTGGACGAACGCGGCTTCATCCGCGTCGACCGCCAGCAACGCACCAATGTCGCACACATCTTTGCCGTCGGCGACATCGTCGGTGCGCCGATGCTGGCGCACAAGGCGTCGCACGAGGGCCGGGTGGCCGCTGAAGTCGCGGCGGGTCTCAAGCGCAGCTTCGACGCGCGGGTCATTCCCTCGGTCGCTTACACCGATCCCGAGGTGGCCTGGGCGGGGCTCACCGAGATCGATGCTAAAAAACAGGGCATCGACTACGGCAGGGGCGTGTTTCCGTGGGTAGCGAGCGGACGGTCACTGGCGCTCAACCGCGACGAGGGGCTGACGCGAATTCTCTTCGACAACTCGACCCATCGCGTCATCGGTGCTGGGATCGTGGGCACGAACGCGGGCGAACTGATCTCGGAGCTGGCGCTCGCGATCGAGATGGGCTGTGACGCCGCTGACATCGGGCTCACAATACACCCGCACCCGACTCTGTCCGAGACCATTGCTTTCGCGGCGGAGGCCTTCGAGGGCACGTTGACCGATCTGTATCTGCCGAAGAGGTGACATGGACAAACGCTTGCTCGACATCCTCGTCTGCCCGGTGACTAAGGCACCGGTGTACTACAACGAGAGCACCCGCGAGCTCATCTGCAAGGCGAGCCGGCTCGCCTACCCGGTGCGCGACGGAATTCCGGTGATGCTCGAGGAAGAGGCCCGCAAGCTCGCCGCCGACGACCCGCTGCTCAATCGTTGACGGGGCGCGAATGTTCCGGGTGGTGATCCCCGCGCGTTATGACTCGACCCGCTTGCCGGGCAAGCCCCTGCGTTTGATCGCTGGCCGCACACTGCTCGAGCACGTCTACCGGGCTGCGGTCGCCAGCGGTGCGGACGAGGTGCGCATTGCCACAGACGATGAGCGCGTCGTGGCAGCATGTGCGGGCTTCGGGGTGCGGGCCGACATGACGTCCCAGCAGCACGCGAGCGGCACAGACCGGATCGCCGAGCTGGCGGCACGCCTGGGCTGGCCCGAAGCGGACATCGTCGTCAACGTTCAGGGCGATGAGCCCCTGTTGCCCGCGGCACTCGTTCGCCAGGTGGCGGAATTGCTCGACTCGCATCGGGACGCCGGGATCGCGACGCTGGCAACGCCGATCGAAACGCTCGCCGAGTTTCTCGATCCGAACGTGGTCAAGGTTGCGGTGGGGCGCTTGGGCCTTGCCCTGTATTTTTCGCGGGCTCCGATTCCGTGGAGCCGCGACGGCGCGCCGCAGGGGCTCGCGAGTCAGAGCCATTTTGCGGGCGCGCTGCGTCACGTCGGTCTTTACGCGTATCGTGTTGGCGTGCTCAAGCGGCTCACGGCCATGGCACCCAGCGCGCTCGAGCAGAGCGAGAAGCTTGAGCAGCTGCGTGCGCTCGACAACGGCATCACGATTGCCGTCGGGTTGGCGCGCGAGCGTCCCGGCCCCGGCGTGGATACCGAAGAGGACCTGGCGATGGTGGCACGCTTGCTGACATGAGGATTCTGTTCGTCTGTCTGGGAAACATCTGCCGCAGCCCGACCGCCGAGGCTGTGTTTCGGCACGTGCTCGCGAGGGTAGAGACCGATCTTAAGATCGAGGTCGATTCGGCTGGGATCGGCAGCTGGCACATCGGCGAGCCGCCGGACGAGCGCGCTCAGGCAGCCGCGCGGCGACGCGGCTTCGACATGAGCGCGCTGCGCGCGCGCCAGATCGTGCGTGAGGACTTCGAGCGGTTCGACCTCATTCTCGCCATGGACCGCGAGAATCTGGCTGAGCTCAGGGAGCGCTCGCCGCAGCAGTATCGCGAGCGCGTACGGTTGTTTCTCGAGTACGCGCCGGATGTGGGCGAGGAAGATGTGCCCGACCCCTATTACGGCGGCGAAGCGGGATTCGAGGCGGTTCTGGACCTGACCGAGCAGGCCGTACGCGGCCTGCTCGATCATCTTACGCGCACGTTCGTCGACTCCCTCTCGCCGAATCCGCGAAGGCCGGGGTGAGGGTCAGTCGTCGCGTCCCGGTCCGTGTTGAGAACTGTCCGCCGGGCCGGACGTCCACACCACGAACTTTTGGGTCGACGGACCGCTTTCCGGACTGGTCGCCGGTTGTGCCGGGCTACGAGTGGCCTCCGTCGGCCGCGGCTCGTTCGAGAACGGCAGCTCCGGGGTTTGCGCGACTTCAGAGGATGCTTCCGGGCGGGATTCGCGCGCCGCATCCGGGGCCTGCCGCACCTCTGTCGCTGCGTTCCCCTCCCGCACCGCCTCCGCTCCATTCGGTGCCGGTGTCGCGCTTTCGCGTCCGTCACCACCCTCGCGTCCACCCCGCCGTCGCCGGCGACCCCGGCGACCCCGACCACCGCGTTCACCTCGATCAGCCCGTTCAGGTCGGTCGGTGTGTTCCGGACTTGCGGACTCCGCTCGCGGCGTTTCGGGATGTTGCCGCTCCCGCGGCTGCTGTACGTCCTGCGCTTGACCCGAAGGCGGGGCAGCCGGACGGGCATCGCGCCGCGGCGCATGCTGAGGCTCGCGCCGGGAGCCACGCTCGCTCCCGTGGCGCGCATGACCGTGACGATCGCCGCCGCGAGGCTCGCGCCGGGAATCGCGGTCGCGTCGATGGCGATGTTCCTCGTAGTGCCGGCGAGGACGCTCGTCGCGCTCCGGTCGTCGTTCGCTGGGGCGCTCAACGGCAGGCATTGCGGTTCCGAACAGCCAACGCCACAGCCTGACGAAAATCCCGGCCCTCGGTAACGCGGTCGCGGTTGCGGTCACAGGGGATATGGCGCTCAGGGGTGCAGGCACCGTGGGCAGGACGGTGGGCACCGCTGGCGCCTCGGCCGGCGCTTTCTTCTCGCGCCCTGGCGCGGTCTCGGGGAGCAGCTCTTCCTGTACGACCATCTGGTAGCTGGTCGCCGTGTTCTCCGGCAGCTGCGCCTCGTCGTCGCGGACGCGCCGGATCGAGTAATTCGGCGTCTGCAGATTGGGATTGGGGATCACGATCACGTCGACATTGGCCCGCTGACTGATGGTGTTGAGCCAGTCGCGCTTCTCGTTCATGAGATACGTACCGACGTCGACGGGCACCTGCACGAAGATGCGCGCCGAGCGTTCCTTGCGTGCGTCCTCGCCGATGAGCCTGAGAATTGCCAGTGCCAGCGATTCGACGCTGCGGATCGTCCCCATGCCGGTGCATCGCGGGCACACCATGTGGGTGGACTCGCCGAGACTCGGCCGCAGCCGCTGACGCGAGAGCTCGAGCAGCCCGAAACGCGAAATCCGCCCGATCTGGATGCGCGCCTTGTCCTGGCGGACTGCGTTGCGCAGCCGATCCTCGACGTCGCGCTGGTTCTTCGGCGATTCCATGTCGATGAAGTCGATCACGATCAAACCGCCGATGTCCCGCAAGCGCAGTTGTCGCGCGATCTCGTCCGCAGCCTCGAGATTGGTATTGAACGCGGTAGTCTCGATGTCGGAGCCGCGCGTCGAGCGCGCCGAGTTGATATCGATTGAGACCAGCGCCTCGGTATGGTCGATGACCAGACTTCCGCCCGAGGGCAGCGTGACCTTGTGCGAGTACGCCGACTCGATCTGGCTTTCGATCTGGTAGCGCGTGAACAGCGGCACGTCATCCTGGTAGAGCCTGAGCTTGCGCTGGCTCTCCGGCGGCAAGAAGCGTTGCATGTACTCCTGCGCCTTCTGGAAAGCGCTCGCGTCGTCGATCAGGATCTCGCCGATGTCGTCCGACAGGTAATCGCGCAGCGAGCGCGTGACGGCATCGCCTTCCTGGTAGACGAGGAAGGGAGCCGGTCGACCCTGCACGGCGGCGACAATCTGGTCCCAAGCGCTGCGGAGATTGTTGAGGTCCCACTGCAGCTCCTCGGCCGAGCGTCCGACACCCGCGGTGCGGATGATCGCGCCCATTCCCTCGGGGATCTGCAGATCATTCATGGCCTCCCGGAGCTGGTCGCGCTCCTCACCCTCGATGCGGCGTGAGACACCACCGGCGCGCGGGTTGTTCGGCATGAGCACCAGGAAGCGGCCGGCCAGGCTGATGAACGTGGTGAGCGCCGCGCCCTTGGTGCCGCGCTCCTCCTTCTCCACCTGCACGACGAGCTCCTGGCCCTCCTGCAGAAGCTCCTTGATGTTCATGCGGCCGCCTTGCGGCTGCGCGCGGAAGTATTCGCGGGAGACTTCCTTTAGCGGCAGGAAGCCGTGACGCTGCCCACCGTAATCGACGAAGGCCGCCTCGAGGCTGGGCTCGACGCGGGTAATGCGACCCTTGTAGACGTTGGCTTTCTTCTGCTCGCGGGAGGCGATCTCAATCGACAGGTCGTAAAGTTTTTGACCATCCACCAAAGCGACTCGCAACTCCTCTGACTGAGTTGCATTGACAAGCATTCTCTTCATTTGCCCCTGCTGGAATGTGACAAGGGGCCATTGAGCGGGGAGTGCGGGGAGCCGGGGTGCTAACGGAGGGTGTGACGTGGCAAATGGTCATTGTCATGTGAGCGGCGAGTGGTTGGCACTCGCAAACGCTGTTCAAACCCGCCTCGATCGTCCGGCCGTTTCGGAGCGGTCACCTCATTTGCGGTGACCCTTAGCTACCCGAAACGCGTGGCTAGTACCGAGCGCTCTGCGCTCTGCTCAAGGCCCAAGCGATGGTCTGGGTATCCAGAACCAACTAAACTGCGGCGCAATATGCCCAAGGGCCCTCGCGCCTCGTGATGCGTGCGGTCCTTTAACACCCGGCATTGCCGTGGCCCGGGACCGGCACGAGCGGCGCGGACTATAGCAACACAACGCCGTCAAATCAATGCGTTACGAGAGACGGGTGGTAGCGACGAACGATTCACCGCGGGAAAACACAGCTTCGGTCGGCGTTCACCAGTTACAGGTGAGTGCCGATGACGTGGGCCAGCGGATCGATAACTTCCTGCTCCGACACTTCAAGTCGGTGCCGCGCAGCCGTGTCTATCGGTTGCTGAGGCGGGGTGAGGTTCGCGTCAATGGGCGGCGCGCAAGACCCGACTACCGGCTTGCGGCGGGTGACAGGCTGCGACTGCCCCCCGTTCGGACCGGTGGCGACAAGCCGCCGGCGCGCGTACCGCAGAGCCTGATCGAGCGCATCCGCGCCGCAATCGTGTATGAAGACCGGGATCTGCTCGTCATCAACAAGCCCGCAGGCCTCGCCGTCCATGGCGGCAGCGGTCTCGGTTTTGGCGTGATTGAAGCGTTGCGCGCTGCCCGCCCCAAGGAGACTCTTGAATTGGTGCATCGGCTTGATCGGGAAACGAGCGGCTGCCTGCTGGTCGCGCGCCGCCGCGCCAGCCTGCGCACGCTGCACGCGCTGATGCGAGAGGGCGCGGTCGAGAAGCGATACCTGACGCTGCTCGCCGGTCGATGGACGCTCGGCCGCAAGCGGATCGATGTGCCCTTGAAGACTCGCCAGCTGCAGGGCGGCGAGCGCGTGGTGAAGGCGCATGCGGGCGGCAAGTCCTCGGCCAGCCAATTCTGCCCGATCCAGTTCTATGACAAGCGCGCGACGTTCATGGAAGTCCAGATCGAAACCGGGCGCACGCACCAGATCCGGGTGCATGCTGCGTATGCGGGTCATCCGGTCGCGGGCGATGACAAGTACGGTGATCGCGAGTTCAATGCCGCGCTTCGCAAGCTCGGACTCGAGCGCATGTTCCTGCACGCACATACGGTGAGCTTTACCTGGCCCGAAACGGGCCGCGAGTTCACGGTGAGCGTTCCGCTCGACGACGACCTGAAAGCGGTACTCGACCGGCTGTAGCGTTGCCTAGGGAAAGCCCGCACGACGCAGCGCGCCGGCCAGCCAGATGAGCGGCAAGCCGATGAGCGCCGTCGGATCGGTCGAATCGATGCGTTCGAGCAGGGTGATGCCCAGACCCTCGGACCGGAAACTGCCCGCGCAGTCGAACGGCCGATCGAGATCTACATAACGCGAGATCTCTTCCAGGCTGAGCGCGCGAAAACGTACATGCGTTTCATCGACGTGTTCATCGCACTTGCTGTCGCCATGTCGCGCCAGGCAAGCCGCCGTGTAGAAACTCACGGTCTGCGCGCTGGCATTGGTCAGCTGTTCAATCGCTCGCGCGGCGCTCCCGGGCTTGCCGACGATGCGGTCGCGGCACACGGCCACCTGATCCGCCCCCAGGACCCATGCATTGGCGTGCTGGACGGCTATGGCAGCAGCTTTCGCCCGCGCCAGTCGCATGGCGAGCCCGCGCGGTGTCTCGCCCGACCGCGGCGTTTCATTGACCTCAGGCGCTCGAATCTCGAACGGGATGCTGAGGCGCGCCAGGAGGTCTTTTCGATAACGCGAACCGGAGGCCAGAATCAGGGCCGGTGGCATGTGTTTACTGCTGTAAAAACAATAATTTGCGGACGGAAAACCTTTGACACGTGGGGGTGTCGTCACTATGATACCGCGCCCATGTCGCGGGACCCGGCGGAACAGCTCGATGTCGCGGCGTTGGCCGCGCACAGTTCCCAGCTTGAATTCGAGAGCGAGCTGAAAGCGCTGACACGCGTCGCGCCGCTGCTTAGGGAAACGCGGGGCAGCGTGCGTGGTCGGTTCCGCTTTCACAACGAAACCGGGTTCCCGGGGGCGGATGGGCGAATTACGGCGACGCTCGCCTTGACCTGCCAGCGCTGTCTCGATGAGGTCGTTGTACCGGTCGACGCCGAGTGCCGGCTCGTCTTCGCGGATGTCGAGCTGAAGGATGAAGACGTGCCGGCGGGCTACGAACTGGCAACGACGCAGGCTGGCCGGATCAGTTTCGCCGAGCTGGTCGAAGACGAGCTACTCCTCGCCCTGCCGCTGGTCGCGGCGCATGGCGAGGGCAGTGGTTGTGTGCCGCAGCCTGCGGCGGAATCGAAGTCCAGGAAGGACCCGACGCAGCGTCCGTTCGCAGGGCTGCGCGAGCTGATGAAAGATCGATACTGATTTGGAGAACACCATGGCGGTTCAAAAGAGCAGGAAGACACCCTCTAAGCGCGGCATGCACCGGTCGCACGACGCGTTGCGCAAGCCGGCGCTTTCGGTCGACCCGAAGTCGGGTGAGACGCACCTGCGCCATCGCATTACCCCCGACGGCTATTACCGGGGCCGCAAGGTGATCGACGTTCCGACCGATCAGGATAAGGACTGATCTGCGCCCGCGCCGCGCCGCGCGGCCGCGACTCCCGCCAGGCAACCGGCTTGGCTCCCGTGCACACAATTGCCGTCGACGTGATGAGCGGCGACCGCGGTCCCGCGACGTGCGTGGCCGCAGCCGTGCAGTTTTTGCGTGAACGCGCTGATCTCGCGCTCATTCTCGTCGGCAATCCGCAGGTCATCAATGCCGAGCTGGGTCGAAATGGCGAGGGAACGCACGCGCGTCTCGGCGTGCAGGCGGCGAGTCAGGTCGTCGGCATGGACGAGCCACCGCGCGAAGCCGTGCGGCGCAAGAAGGATTCATCGATGCGCCGCGCGCTCGATCTGGTGAAGGAGGGCCGCGCGCAGGCCTGCGTGAGCGCCGGCAATACCGGTGCGCTCATGGCGACCGCTCACTTCGTGCTGCGGTCGCTCCCGGGTGTCGATCGTCCGGCCATCATGTCCGCAATCCCCGCAGTAGGCGGTCACACGCACATGCTGGATCTCGGGGCGAACGCAGCCTGTACGGCGGAACAGCTGTGCCAGTTTGCCGTGATGGGGTCGGTCGTCGCCGCCGATCTGAATCCGAACGGGCGGCCGCGCGTCGGTCTCCTCAATATCGGCGAGGAAGACATCAAGGGCCATGCCATCGTGCAGGACGCGCATCGCCTGTTGAGCGCGACCAAGGTGAACTACGTCGGATTCGTCGAGGGCGATGACATCTTCACCGGCGAAGTTGACGTGGTGGTCACCGATGGCTTTACCGGCAATGTCGCCCTCAAGACCATGGAGGGTCTGGCGCGCATGATTGGCAATTCCGCCCGCGAGGAATTCTCGCGTAACCCGCTGCGGCGCCTGATGGCAGTCGCGGCGTGGCCGGCGATCGACGCCCTGCGCGCACGGCTCGATCCGCGCCGCTACAATGGCGCCAGCATGGTCGGATTGAATGGCATCGTGATCAAGAGCCACGGAGGCGCGGATGAATTCGCGTTCCGCCATGCCATCCTCACGGCCGCGGCCGAGGCCCTGCGCGGTGTGCCGTCGCAAATCGCCGCCGAACTCGCGGCGGCGGCTCATTGATGCTGTACTCGAAAATCGCGGGAACCGGCCGCCACCTTCCTGAGAAGGTGCTCACCAATTTCGATCTCGAGAAAATGGTCGATACCACCGACGAGTGGATTCGCACGCGTACCGGGGTCGAGCGTCGCCACATCGCCGCAGAGGGCGAGACGACCGTCGACCTGGCGGAACCGGCAGCGCGCGCAGCGATCCACGCGGCTGGCGTCACGCCCGAAGACGTCGACTTCATCGCGTTCGGAACCACGACGCCGGACCTGGTCTTTCCGAATTGCGGCGTCCTGCTGCAGGCACGGCTGGGAATCCATGGTTGCCCCGCCTTCAGCGTCGAGACGGCATGCAGTGGGTTCATCTACGCGCTCTCGATCGCCGATAAGTACATTCGCTGCGGCGAAACGCGTTGCGCGCTGGTCATCGGCGCCGAAACGTTGTCACGGATGGTGGATTGGAAGGATCGCCAGACCTGTGTGTTGTTCGGCGACGGGGCGGGAGCTGTGGTTCTCACGCCAGCCGACGAGCCTGGCATCATGTCGACGCACCTCCATGCGGACGGTCAATACGAGGACCTTCTTTTCTATCCGGGCGGCGTTTCAAAAGGCTGGCAGCACCCGTCAACCGGTGGCAAGGGATTGCAGATGAAGGGCAACGAAGTGTTCAAGGTCGCAGTGAACACCCTCGGACGAATCGTCGAGGAGACGCTCGAGGCCAACAAGCTAGATCGGGCGAAAATTGACTGGCTGATTCCACACCAGGCCAACATTCGCATCATCCAGGCGACGGCCAAAAGGCTCGAGATGCCGATGGAACGCGTCATCGTCACCGTGCACGAGCAAGGCAATACCTCAGCCGCATCCGTCCCGATGGCGCTCGACGTAGGCGTGCGGGATGGCCGCATCAAGCGCGGCCAGCTGTTGCTGTTGGAAGCGTTTGGCGGCGGATTTACCTGGGGCGCCGCGCTGATAAAGTACTAAGCGGACTGCGTGATCGGGCGCGAAGCGGTGATCGCGGGCTCGTTTTCGGGTGTAGCAGCGGCGCGCCGCAACGATTCCGCCCGAGGTCGGTGGACGCGCTCTCGCCACACGGTGAACGGATCCCATCCCGATGAGGTCGCCGCTGGAGCTGAATCGATGGTCGTCGGCTTGCGGGAATCTGCGGTCATGGCTCGCTCGTTGTTATTGGGTGCAGACTGTAGGGGAAACGCCCCGAGGAGAAGCGTGAAGTCCCTCACAGTCCGGCCGATCTGCAGTCCACGAGGCGGACCTCCTGGGCGGCCCTCGGGCCGCCTGCCACCGCTGGCGCGGGCCTCGAAGCCAGGTGCATGAGTCATGTGGAAGTATTTGTTTCCATTGTTTTTTTTGATGCTCGCAGGCCCCGGTGCGTACGCCGACATCTTTCTGATGCCGGTCGCGGGAATTGATCTGATCGGGGAGGAGGCGAGCACCGTCGCGCAGTACGAGGACACCATGCCGGATATCGCGCGCCGACATGGTCTGGGATACGACGAGATCCTGAGCGCAAACCCGGGCACCGATGCCTGGTTGCCGGGCGATGGCCGTGAAATTTCGCTTCCCACGCGCCACATCCTGCCGCCGGCGCCCTTCGAGGGCGTGATCATCAATCTGCCCGAGCATCGCCTGTACTACTTTCCCAAACCGCTCGCGGGCCGGCCGCAACAGGTCATCACGCATCCGATCAGCGTCGGTCAAATGGACTGGGAGACTCCGCTCGGCATCACAAAGGTTGTTTCAAAGGTGCGTAAGCCAACCTGGTATCCGCCGAAGTCGATCCGTGATCAGCACGAGCAGGACGGGAGCCCGATTCCGGTGGCGGTGCCGCCCGGCCCTGATAATCCGTTGGGCGATTTCGCGCTGCGGCTCGGCATTCCGGGCGGGGCGTACCTCATCCACGGCACCAATAGGCCGGTGGGTGTCGGTATGCAGATCACGCATGGTTGTATCCGCATGTACCCGGAAGACATCGAGTCGCTGTTCCGCATGGTGGCGGTGGGCACCAAGGTGCGAATCATCAACCAGGCGGTGAAGACGGGTTGGACCGGCGACGTGCTGTATCTCGAGGTGCATCCACCACTCGAGCACAGCGCGTCGCGCGCCATCGACCTCACCGAGCTCACCCGCGAGCTGGTGCAAGCCACGCACGATCGCCCGGTGCGCATCAACTGGCCGCTGGCAGAGCGAGTGCTTGGGGATGCGCGTGGCCTGCCAGTGGCAGTGTCGCTGCCGCAGATCACGGCCTTAGCGGAGTGAAAAAAAAGCGCCGCGGTCTTGAGCCGCGGCGCTCGCTGGAACGACTGCTCAAGAGTCGGATTACTTCGACATCGACTTCTTGAACATGCGATCGATCTTCTCGTTGGTCGCATCACAGCACGACTGGCTGGCCTGAGCGGCCGAGAGTGCCTGATTCGCCGTGCTCTGCGCGCCATTAGCCGCAGCTTGCGCTGACGAAGCTACGCTCGAGGCGGAGCTGGCTGAATCGCGGGCAGCGGTAACATCCGACTGGAGCTTCGCAACCTGCGATTTGAGGTCATCGACCTGCGCCTGGAGCGGCTTGAGGTCGGTGCAAGCCGACATCAGACCAAGACACAACACCGCGGTGGACGCCTTCAGCATCATTGAACTCTTCATGAATATTCCCCTTTTCGTTCGTGAAATTCTCGGGTAGCCCGAAGTCCAACACTCCAGCTCCACCCACGGGCCTGGGCCCACGCGCGAGCCGAAACGGAACGGCGCATAAATGACCAGATTTGCGCGCGGGATGCAACTGTATTTACCGCAATTGTCGTTGCGTCGCGACAATCGCCGCGCTGTGTTGACAGCACCCCAGTCAACGCGTACGCGGCGCGTGCAATCCTATCAGATGCGCCGCCGCTTCGAGTCGCGCAGGACCACTTGCGCCGCATTCGCTCGAGGAAGCTCGCGTTGGTCGTCCGCGAGCACAAGCTTGGCTGAGGTCATCGAGGTCGCGCTGACACACGACGGAAAGCGACGACCACTTGCGACTCAACTGCGACGTCTGGAAGAAGTCCTCGATGCCACCACGGAGGTTCGGTCGCGGGGGCACGAATATGAGCTTCGCCGATGACAGTGACGTCGCGCGGAGCGGGCCGTGGCTACTGCTGCGTGCCCGGAGCGGGCGAGAGTTCTGCGTTCATTGGGCGAGGGTACCGGCTGATTGAGAGCCTGTTGCCGATTGGCACGAACTGTATATACTTACAGTTGTGAGAATCCATACGGGATTTCCGATGTCAGACCTCACTCCGCGCCAGACGCAGATCCTACGGCTGATCCAGACCCGAATATCGGAATCTGGCATGCCGCCGACGCGCGCCGAGATCGCCCGAGAACTGGGTTTCAGGTCCGCTAATGCGGCGGAGGAGCACCTGCGCGCCCTGCAACGCAAGGGCGCGATCGAGCTCATTCCGGGTGCATCGCGCGGCATCCAGCTCAAGGACACCTTGCGTGAGCAGCTTGGACTGCCGCTCGTCGGCCGCGTCGCTGCGGGCCGGCCGATTCTTGCCGAGGAGCACATCGAAGGGCGCTATCAGATCGACCCCGAGCTGTTCCAGCCCCGACCGCACTACCTTCTCAAGGTCATCGGCATGAGCATGCGGGACGCCGGAATTCTGGATGGCGACTTCGTGGCCGTGCACCGCACTCCCGAGGTCCGCAATCGCCAGATCATCGTCGCGCGCCTCGAGAATGAAGTGACGGTGAAGCGCTACCGCCAGGAAGGGACGGTGGTATGGCTCATGCCCGAGAACAGCGAGTTCGAACCGATCCGTGTCGACCTCAAGAACCAGTCGTTGCTCATCGAGGGCGTCGTGGTCGGAGTCGTACGCCGCGGCGATGGCGGGACGCGTGTATTCGGCCGCAGTGAGCGGCGCCACGGCTGACCGGATCATGACGCGCGGCCGCGTTTGGTGAGCAAGCGCTCGAGCCGCTCGAAATAGGCGGATTCGTCGGGCGGTGTGCCGCGACGCCCGGCTTCCGACAGCGTTTCCCCCAGTGCTTCGAGCATGCGGTGTTCGGCCGCGTGGGCCGAGCCCAGGCGCTTGCTGAGCTGGTCGTGAATCCGCGCGATCCCCGTCGGCCGGTCCGTGCTCACCTGGTCGCGGATCGCCAGGTGAAGTCCCATGTGCAGGAATGGATTCTCGCCACCGGTCTCCGGAAGAAAATCGCCTGCGAGCGCGGCCTCGGGCGCCTCCAGCACTGCGTGATACTCCGGGTGTTCGGCAATCACCCGCGCGATCTGCGCCTCGAGCGGTGCCAGCGATTGGCCCGCTCGCCACTTGCGCCACGACGCGACGTACACGCTTCGCAGCTGTTCGCGGTTCAGCTCATGGAAAAATGGCATGGCTACTTCTTTCTGCGCGCGATCGGCGCTCGCGACCTCGTGCGGCGCACCGCTTGCCGCCTTTGGCGCGCGGGTCTGGCCGCATTTCCGGTCTTCTGATCGTACTCACACAAGTCGAGCAGCACGCAATTCGGGCACTTTGGTTGGCGCGAAATGCACACATAGCGTCCGTGCAAGATGAGCCAGTGATGCGCGTGCCGGCGGAACTGCTCGGGCACGACCTCGAGGAGCTTCTGTTCGACTTCGAATGGCGTTCGACCGGGCGCCAGCCCCAGGCGGTTGGCCACACGGAAGATGTGAGTATCGACGGCGATGGTGGATTGCCCGAACGCAACGTTGAGGACGACGTTGGCTGTCTTGCGCCCTACGCCGGGCAGCGACTCGAGCGCCTGGCGATCGGCGGGAACCTGGCCGTTGTAGCGCTCGATGAGGATGCGGCAGGTCTCGATGAGATTGCGCGCCTTGGTGTTGTAGAGGCCAATCGAGCGGATAAACGTCGCAAGGCCGGCGACACCGAGGGCGAGCATCGCCTCGGGTGTGGGCGCGTCGCGAAACAGAGCCGCCGTCGCCTGGTTGACGCTCTTGTCGGTGGCCTGCGCGGACAGGACTACTGACACCAGCAGCTGGAACGGACTGGCGTACTCGAGCTCCGTGCTGGGATTCGGATCGGCGGCCTGCAACCGCGCGAAAACTTCATGGCGCGCGGCCGGAGTCATGACCCGGCCCCGTCCTGGTGCCGCACCGCCGCTTGCCGTTTCTTCTCTGCCAGCAGGCGCTGCCGTTCATCGTCCTCGTGCGCACGCCGTGTTACGTGCGCGTCGTATCGTCGTCGATGAATGGGCGCCTGACGCTGCAGCAGCGCGAATTCGGCGATCGGCAGCGGATTGCCCTGTGCGTCGGTCAGCGGTCGCATGTCGATGCAATCCACCGGACAGGGTGGCAGGCACAGCGCGCAGCCCGTGCAATCAGCACGCAACACCGTGTGCATGACGCGATGCGCGCCGATGATTGCATCGACGGGGCACGCCGGAAGGCACTTGGCGCAGCCGATGCAACGATCCTCGTCGATCACCGCGACCAGCGGTTGCGTTTCGGTGCCGTAACGCGGATTGAGCGGGGTAAATTCGCGGCCCAGATGCGTGGCAAGGGCACGGATGGTGGAGTTCCCACCCGGTGGGCACTGGTTGATGTCCGCGTCTCCGGCCGCGATCGCCCTGGCATACGGCCGGCAACCGGGATACCCGCAGCGCGTGCACTGCGTCTGTGGCAGCAGCACATCGATCGCGTCGACCAGTGGGCTCGCAGCCTCGCGGGTCACTTCACTTTCATGCCTGGCTGCGCACCTGCATCGGGTGCCAGCAGAAAGGGTCCGTTGCCGTCGGAGCTGGCGGCGAGAACCATGCCTTCGGAAACGCCAAATCGCATCTTGCGTGGTTCCAAGTTGGCGACCATCACCGTGAGGCGCCCCTCGAGCTGTGCCGGCTCGTAGGTCCCGCGAATGCCGGCGAATACGCTGCGCTTCTCGCCGCCGAGATCGAGCGTGAGTCTGAGCAAGCGGTCAGCGCCCTCCACGGTTTCGGCGCGTTCGATGCGCGCCACGCGCAGGTCGAGCCGGTTGAAATCATCGATCGAGATTCTTCCCACTTGGACCGCGGCAGGGGGAGAGGGTTGGGGTGAGGGAGCTTGCGAATTCGAGGTATTCACCTTGGCAGGTTCCTTTTCGATGTCGAACAACGCGTCGATCTGTCGGGCGTCGACCCGCTCCATGAGGTGTTCGTAGGGATGAATCGACAGCGGCGGATCCTCGCGCAACTGCGACCAGCGCAACGGCAATGCGACGCCGAGCATCGCGGCAGCACGCGCGGCGGTCGCCGGGAGAATTGGCGCCAGCAGCAGCGTCAGCTGGCGGAATGCGTGCATGCAATCCGAGCACACCTCCCACAAGCGCCGTTCCTGTGCCGGATCCTTCGCGAGCACCCAGGGCTTCTCCTGGTTGATGGCCTCGTTCATCCGGTCGGCCAGCTCCATGATCTCGCGTGCGGCCTTGGAGAATTCCCTCTCTTCGTAATGGTCGCTGATCCGCTTCTCTGCCTCGAGCACGCGCGCCGACCAGCTCGCGGTGGCGACCGGTCGTTGCGGGTCGACGGGCAGAAGCTCGCCACGGAAGCGTTTGCTGATGAAACCTGCCGCGCGGCTCGCGATGTTCACGTACTTGCCGATCAGGTCGGCGTTGACGCGCGCCACGAAATCGTCGGGGTTGAAATCGAGATCCTCGACATTGGCGTTGAGCTTGGCAGCGATGTAATAGCGCAGCCACTCGGCATTCATCCCGAGATCAAGATAGCGCAGCGGACTCAGGCCCGTGCCGCGCGACTTCGACATCTTCTCGCCCGACACGGTGATGAAACCGTGCACGTAGACGTTGTCGGGCACTTTGTACGGGCGACCCGCGAACTTGAGCATCGCCGGCCAGAACAGCGTGTGAAAGTAAATGATGTCCTTGCCGATGAAATGCACCTGTTCGGTCCGGGGATCGGCGAGCAGCTTCTCGAAGTCGATACCCTTCCTGACGCAGTAACTCTTCAGGCTCGCGAGGTATCCAATTGGCGCGTCCAGCCACACGTAGAAGTACTTGCCGGGTGCGTCGGGGATCGGGATGCCGAAGTAGGGCTCGTCACGCGAGATGTCCCAGTCGCCGAGCGCCCGGTCTCCCAGGCCGCCAAGCCACTCGCGCGCCTTGTTCGCGACCTGGGGTTGCAGGCGACCGGGTGTGCCGGTCCACGCGCGCAGGAACTCGACGCACTGCGGATCGGAGAGCCGGAAAAAGAAGTGATCCGACGTCCTCAAGACCGGTGCAGCTCCGGACAGCGTCGAGTAGGGGTTGATCAGGTCGGTCGGCGCATAGACCGAGCTGCACACTTCACAGGCATCACCGTACTGGTCTTTCGAGTGACAGTTCGGGCATTCGCCCTTGATGTAGCGATCGGCCAGGAACATTCCCTTGACAGGGTCGTAGAACTGTTCGACCGCCTTCTGGTAAATCAGTCCTGCGGCCTTGAGCTTGCGGTAGACATCCTGGGACAGCTCGACATTCTCCGGCGAGTCGGTGGAATGCCAGTGATCGAAGCTTAAGTGAAAGCCCTCGAGATACCGGGGCCGCTCGGCCGCGATGCGCGCCACGAGCTGCTGCGGCGTGATGCCCTCTGCCTGCGCCTTGAGCATGATTGGCGCGCCGTGGGCGTCATCGGCGCACACGAAATGCACTTCGTGCCCCCGCATGCGCTGGAACCGCACCCAGATATCGGCCTGGATGTACTCCATGATGTGGCCGATGTGGAACGAGCCGTTGGCGTAGGGCAGCGCAGTGGTGACGAAGAGTTTGCGGGGCGACGGTGGCATGAAAGAAGCGGTTAGGGGTCAGCGGTTAGGGCTTGGTGAAGAATCTTACCCCCTAACTAACCGCAAACCGCTAACCGCTATCCTTCAGCGCCTCGAACTTTGCCTTGTTGATGCCCTTCTTGTACGCCTCGGCACCCGTGACCATCCGCTGATCGAGCAGGAGCTGGATGGCAGTATCCATCGTTCGCATGCCGTGCTGCGCGCCGCTCTGCATGGTGTTCTCGAGCTGATCGAGCTTGCCCTGGCGGATCAGGTTGGAAACGGCAGGCGTATTGACCAGGATCTCGAGCGCGGCCACGCGTCCACTCTTGTCGGAGCGCTGCAAAAGCTGCTGGGACACGACACCGCGCAGCGACGTGGACAACATCGTGCGCACGTGCGCCTGCTTGTCCGCTGGGAAAGCATTCACCATGCGATCGACGGTCGCAGCCGCGCCGTTGGTGTGCAGGGTCCCCATGACCAGGATGCCCATCTCGGCCGCCGTAACGGCGATGCTCATCGTTTCCAGATCGCGCAACTCGCCAACCAGGACGACGTCGGGATCTTCGCGCAAGGCGGATAGCAGTGCCGCGGCAAAGCTAGGGCTGTGCACTCCGACTTCGCGCTGGCTGATGAGACAGTTCTTGCGCTGATGCACGAACTCGATCGGATCCTCGATCGTCAGAATGTGACCCTTTATCCGGGTGTTGATGTCATCGATCATCGCCGCAAGGGTGGTCGACTTGCCGGAGCCAGTCTTGCCAGTGACCAGGATCAGGCCACTGATCACCCGGCAGAGGTTGCGCACGGCCTCAGGCATGTTGAGCTCATCGAGCGTCAGCGCCTGCGAGGGGATGATCCGGAACACCGCACCCATGCCGTTCAGCTGGCGCATGACGTTGACGCGGAAGCGCGCCACGCCCTGGAGGTGATAGGCGAAGTCCGTGCCGTCCTTGGCCTCGAAACGCTCGAGTGCCTTGCGCGGCAGAATTTCATAGAGCGCTTCGCGGACGAACTCGGCCTTGAGCGGGTCCGGGCGCAGCGTCAGCAGATCGCCGTACAGCCTGAGCCGTGGCGGATCGCCGGCGATGAAATGCAGGTCCGAGCCCTTGCGCTCGAGGACTTCGGCGAGGAATTCGTCGATGCGTGCCAAGCCGTTTCGCTCGATTCTGTCGTGGACCCGATCAGCCGCTGGCGAGATCGAGTTTCGGGAGGATGCTGGTGTCGGTCACGAAATTCTGGAACTGACGCTTGTCCGAGGCGTAGGCAAACGCGTCGTCCGGATCGATCTCCTTGGCCTTGATCGCCGCCAGCAATGCCATGTCCATCAGCTGCATGCCGGTATCGCGGCCCGTCTGCAGCTGGCTCGGGACCTGGTGTGTCTGATCTGACATGATGAGCTTGGCGATCGCCTTGGTCATCACCAGCACTTCGCACACCGCACGCCGTCCGCGTCCATCGGCGCTTTTCACCAGCACCTGCGTGATCACCGCGATCAGACTCTGCGCCAGGAAGCTCTTGGTTTGCTCGCGCTCGTCCACGGGCAGCGCGTCGATCACACGGTCGATGGTCTTGGTGGCGCTGGTGGTGTGCAGTGTCCCCAGCACCAGGTGACCCGTCTCGGCCGCGGTCATCGCCATCGAGATGGTTTCCGC
>Ga0180104_1000050_pt1 | contig 30374 bp, 25 predicted proteins | sample EasRiv730_16_1Da_FD_121791 | JGI IMG/M metagenome (GOLD analysis project Ga0180104, IMG submission 121791) | Soil microbial communities from meander-bound floodplain in the East River, Colorado, USA - East River metaG ERMLT730_16_1Da | ecosystem: Environmental > Terrestrial > Soil > Floodplain ... | reverse complement strand
CCGACCGCAGCGCCGACGACAGCGGTGCGGCTCGCACCGGCACGCTTTGCACCGAGACTCACTGCCAGAAAATCGACCAGCAGCGCAAAGACCGTCAGCAGCCCCAGGACGATCAGCGTTGACCGACCTACCCTGCTGAATTCTCCGGCATAGGCGGCAAGCACCATTCCGGCGAATACCAACGGCACGCCGGGAAGGGCGGGAAGGAATGTGCCAACGAGTCCGACCAGCACGAGGACCGCGGCAATTCCGTACAGAACCTCCGGAGAAAGCTGCACCTCGAGCTCTGCCCGGGCCCTTTACTTGCCTTTCTCGTAAGTGCCCATCAGCTGAGCCTCCGCAAGTACGTGGCCCTTCATGGCATCGAGGAGCCGCGTCTTCGTCGGCTTCTTCAGATCAGGCAGCACCGCGTCGAGCGCGTAGAGCTTGTGAAAGTAGCGATGCCGTCCAATCGGCGGGCATGGTCCACCGTAACCCGTGCGCTTCCAGTCGTTGACGCCCGGAAGCGCACCTTTGGGCACGCCGTTCTTCTTTTCGTCCTCAGACAGACCGGGAGTAGTCGGAGGGATGTTGTACAGCACCCAATGCACCCAGGTCAGCTTGGGTGCCTTCGGATCCGGCGCATCGGGGTCATCGACGATCAACACCAGGCTCTTCGTTCCGGCAGGCGCGCCGTTGAAGCTGAGTGGCGGCGAGATGTCGGCGCCTTCGCAAGTATATTGCCGCGGAATTGACCCATTGGATGAGAACGCGGTCGAGGTGATGACGAGTGTCATGGCAGCGAGCTCCGTCAGCATGTGAGCATCCCACTAAGACTATCGCGGGCCCGGCTGGTTTTCCCAGCGCGCAAGAATGGCGTCGTAACGGTCGGCCTGTTTCTCCCAACGTGTGAGCAGCGCCTCCATGCGCTGCATCTGCTGCTCGCTGCGCTCGAGTTGCCGTGCCGAAGTCTCGAGCTGCTCCGCATAGAGTGCGGCCTGCTCGCGATACGCCACCTCGTCCTGGTCCAGTACCGCTTTTACCACGTTGATCTCAGGCTCTCGCTCGCAGCCGACCAGGAATGGCAGCACAAGCAACATGGATGCATACGAGGGAAGCGACATCCGCCGCGTGTTCATGGCCGGGCTCCGGACTCGATGGCGGTCGCTGTCCAGCGACTCTGCGCAAACGACCTCGCGTCAAGGAGTTCCAGCTTGCGCCCGCCGATCCTCCAGGACGCCGTCTCTTCCAGTGCCTTGATCAGCGCCGTCTCCGAACTGCTTTCGGGACAAGCCATGCGCGTCGTTGCGAGTGGTTCCACGTGCAGCTGGTTGCCGTTGAGCTGGTAGCCGCCAAAGAACCGATTGCAGCCCGCGAATCCCTGCGCACGATGCTCCTTTGACGAGAAGGTGAGTGTCGGCGCGCCACCCGATCCTGATGCGACCGCCGCTCCATCCAGCTCGATCAACGTCCATTCCACGTTTTCGAGCTTGGATATCGCGGGATCACCAGTCATTGCGCCGCGCTCCGGCGCGCAGGCGACAATTTCGCTCATGGCGAGCAAGAGACTTACGAGCAGTTGCAGTGGCTTCATCTGACTCCACGCTCCCACGTGCCAGACCTCGCTCGACAAGGTCGGCAGCATCGCGAGCACCTTGTCAGCTGCCGGATCATCAACGATAAAGTCGTTGCCCGTTGGACTTTCCTAGCCGCGGCCTGCGCGCTCTTCTCCTCAGTCGGCGGGTTCCACGCTGATGGCGACCGCCTCGGTGTAGGTCAACTCGACCTCGTCACCCTTCTTCAATTTCTTGATGAATGCCTGCGCGTCAGGGTCCTGCACAGCAATCGTTCTCAGCATTCCATGCGGACCGGTGAAGCTGACGGTATTCGATTTCGCATCGACCGACTCGATGATGACTGTAGCCTTCACGCGACGGCCGACGATGCCGCCAGGGCGCTCGCCCGGCTCGGCGCGACCGGCACCGACATCTTCCTGCACGCCCTTGACGACCTCGCCGGGCTTCTTGAACTCTGCCGCCATGGCAGCGTAGTAGGAGACCACGACCTCATCGCCGACCTTGACCTGCGGAAGGTTGCGAACCTCCGGACCGACTTCGAGCGTAGCTGCATTGCCCTCGGGACCGCGAATGGTCACGAGGCGGTTGGCGAGGTCGATCGCTTCGACCGTTGCCGTGACTTGCACCGCATCTTCGACCTCGACCGGCTTCGGCGCCTCGCGAGCGCCGGCGGCGAGTGGCAGAATGATCGCCATCAGTGCCGTTACACGACGAAATATCCCCATACTCTTCATTAGTTAGCTCCTGTGACGATGCGCCGAAGTGATGAGTTGACGTGACCAGCGCGGTGCAAACGGCAATCAATCATGATCGCGGGTTGACCCCACGGACGTGATGATCGCATGGGCATGAACGCAATTCACTGTCCTATAAGTGCGGCGTAGGTCGCCGTGTCCATGTTCGAGCCACACACGATGAGCGCTACACGTCGGCCGGCGAGCTTGCCGCGTAACGGGCCGAGGAGCGCTGCCATGGCCGCTGCGCCTGCCGGCTCCACTGCCAGCTTGCACTCGCGTTGCATGAGACGCATGGCCTGGCGCAGCTCGTCGTCACTCACCCGGACGAGCTCATCCACATTGCGCCGGCACAGCTCGAACGTGATCGGCAGCGCGTATGGCGCGCCGAGGCTGTCGGCAATCGTCGCGACACGCTCGATGGAGCACGGCTCGCCCGCAGCAAAGCTGCGATGCATCGAGTCCGCGCCTTCCGGCTCAACACCAAAAACCACGCACCTGGGTTGCAGCAGCTTGACGGCTGATGCGACACCGGCGCACAGACCGCCGCCACCGATCGGTACGATCACTGCGTCGAGCGCCGTTACCTGTTGACAGAGCTCGAGACCGAGTGTGGCCGTGCCGGTTGCAGTCACCACACCCTCGAACGGATGAATCAGCGTGCGCCCTTCCTGTCGCTCGATCTCGGCGGCGCGCGCGAACCCGGCGTGCGCGTCCGCGGCAAACTCGATCTCACCGCCAAATTTCCGGCACTGCTCGACGCGAAACGGGTTCGCGGTCTTGATCATCACCAGCCTCGCGTGGACTCCGAGCTCGCGTGCGGCATACGCAACCGCGATCGCGTGATTGCCGGCGCTGATTGCCGTGACGCCGCGCAGGCGCTGCGCGGGCGTGAGTCGAAGCATGTTGAGAAGCGCGGCACGTGCCTTGAAGCTGCCGCTGCGTTGAAAGAGCTCGAGCTTGAGAAACACCCGCGTGCCCGGCCCGACCCGTTCGCTGAGCGCAGGACCCTCCCATTCGTGCACCGGCGAGGTGACGATGCGCTGGCCCAATGCGTGCCGGGCGGCAGTGATGTCCTCGAGTGTCAGTGCTGTTACGGCGGCCATCATTAATTCTCGTACGCGGCAGGGTCGTTCACTTGCACATCGGCGATGATGTAGGGGGACACATCTGCTCCTTATTCGGGGGTACGGGGGCCGACAGCGGGATTTTGACAGTACGAGGTCCGCGCTGTTTGGAATCTGACCGGAATGACACAGCCCATTGGACATATCGCGTTGCAACACAAGTCTGCGACGTCCGGCCGTTTGCGCCGAGTGCCCGGCAAGGCATAATCGCCGGGCATCTCGCACACAATAACAATGTCGGGGATCGCGAATGGAGCGGCGACTGCACACGCGGCATCGCGCCAAGACCACGGTCTACATCACCTTCCCGGGTAAGCGCGGTCGCATCTGCAAGGCGCGCAACCTGAGCGCCAATGGCGTCTTCATCGAAACCGAGAACTTTGGGCTGCGCAAGGGACAGACCGTCGAGCTCGCCTTCGCCATCAATCTGGGTATCGTCACCAAGATCCATCGTCGCACGGCGGTGGTCGCCCACGTCTCGCGGGGCGGCACTGGGTTGATGATGGAGAATTACGGTGGGCGTTGACCGCGTGCGGTTGCAGACAACCCTCGCCTTGATTGCGGTGCTGGCCGCAGCTGCGACGCCAGCCGCCGATGATGTGTTCCGCTGTGGCAGCAAGCTGGTCGATACGTCAATGTCGATGGAGCAAGTTGCAGCACGGTGTGGCGAGCCCACGCAGCGCAGCGTGGAAGAAGTGCCCCAGTACACCCGCCGCGCCAATGGCAGCACGTATGTCTCAGGCACGGTCGTTGTCGAAACCTGGACGTATGATCGCGGCTCGTCGAGTTTTCCGGCCGTGCTGCGCTTCGAGAGTGGCAAGCTCGTCAGCATCGAGATCGTGCGCCGCTAGGAACCGAATTGATTCGGCCCATGGCCGATCGGCGCCATGGAGGTAAGCTGCGGCGTAGGGGCACCGATGCGAACGCAACCGGCCAGGGCACTCAATGCGACATTGGCGCTGCTCCTCGGCGGCTGCAGCGACGGCGATTCCGAATCCCCCCTTCGTCACCGCCACCCGCCCGCGCGATCCAGTCCGCTGAACCGACCGGGCAGGCCGCTGACACGCCGATCGAGGTGGCGCCGGTTGTAGCCGAGGAACCGCCGGCGCTCACGCTGCCGGACACCTACGCCGATCTGCTCGAGCCTCGATTCCACGATCCCGACGCGATGTTCAAGCGTCGGGCCCTCCGTGTCCTCGTCGTGCCTAGCAAGCTTTTCTACTTCGTCGATCGCGGACAACAGCGCGGTCTCACCTACGACGCCCTGCCGATGTTCGAGGGCGATCTCAACCGCAAGCTGAAGACCGGAACGCTTGAAGTGAGCGTGGTACCGATTCCGGTCGCGCGGGATCAACTGCTCACCGCACTCGAGGCGGGCCGCGGCGCTTACCATTGCGCCTCAGCGCCACGAGACCGTGCAGTACGTGAGCAACATCCACACGTACCACCTCGCCTATCAGCTGGTCATGCAGAGCCGCCAGCTCCGGGAGGACGCGCTGGAGAAGGTCGCAAGCTGAGAGCGGATCGGGTTGGTGAGGGCGGCCGGAATGGAGTTCAGAGAGTTTTGCAGCCTCCTTGCATCCGCCCGAACTTTACGCCCGCTTGACCGCATGCAATTTCACCCTCGACTCGAAGAACTGATGGTTGCCGCGCCCGTGGGCCTTGGCCTGGAATAGCGCCAAGTCCGCATGCTTCAACAGAGTCTCGGCATCCGCACCGTCGCCGGGATACATGCTGATACCCAAGCTCAACGTGACGTGCAGATCTTGATGCTCGATGTGGTGTGGTCTGCGCATCGCGGCAAGTATCTTGTCCGCGGTGAAGACTACATCGTTCGCGCGGGCCACCTCCGAGAGCAGAACCACGAATTCATCCCCACCTTGACGGCTGACGGTGTCAGAGCTGCGTACGCAAGCCACCAGGCGTCTTGCGATCGACTGCAGAAGCTGATCGCCGATCGCATGACCCAGGGAATCGTTGATGTGCTTGAAGCAATCCACATCCAGGAATAGCACCGCAAGCGATTTGCGGTGACGGTGCGCTGACGCTATCGCCTGCGTAAGCCGGTCTTGCAGCAACATGCGGTTGGGCAAATCGGTGAGAAAGTCGTGTTGAGCCAAATGAGACATTCTGAGCGACATCGCACGCGCCACGCTCACGTCGTGAAAAACGATCACGGCGCCGGTCACCTGTCCGGACCGGTCGTGAATGGGTGCAGCGGTATCTTCAATGCCAGATTCATACCCGTCGCGGCGGATCAGGACACAGTTCGCGCTCAGGGCGACGGTCTTGTTGTGCAGAATCGCCATCGACAGGGGATTCAGAGCGGGCTCACGGCTGTCAGCGTCGATAATCCGCAACACTTCCTGAAGCGGCCGGCCTGATGCCTCCTGCCGCGGCCAGCCCGTCATGCTTTCGGCGACCGGATTGAGATAGGTTATTTTGCCTGCGACGTCGATGCTGATTACGGCATCCCCGATCGAGTTGAGCGTGACCTGCGCCTGCTCCTTTTCCAGGAACAGCGACTCTGCGTACGCCGAGCGCTCGAGCATGCCGTCCAGAGCCTTCGGCAACGAATAACTGTCGAGGCGCTCTTCCAGCAGATAGTCTTGCGCTCCGCCCTGCACGGCTTGCCTGGCGACATCCTCGTCGCGCAAGCGGCTGACGACCAGGATCGGAACGTGGGGCGATGCGCGGAACAGCTTGTCGAAGGTCTCGATTCCCTGGCTATCGGGCAGGAAGAGGTCGACCACGACCGCTGCGATTTCCTGCCCTCGTTGGCTGCCCAGTCGTTCTATTCCATCGCAGCATCGACTTACCCACTCGACATTGAAGGGACCGTCGCGTGAGTTGACGAGCGACTCCTGAACGGCCTTGGCATCCGCGGCATTCGGCAGAATCAGAAGGATGTTCCGCGACATATGCTCACCAGTACACATCGTCCAAGCTTTCAATAGAATGCGCCGAGTTTCCCGATTGTCTGTGCGCCACCGTACACAGCGGAACCAGGGTACCCGTACCTGAACGGCGGTCAGTGGTGCACCGCACAAATCATTCCGCCGACGGCTGTCATCTTTCCGCAAGCGAGCCGGGTGGCCCGTACCGCTGCTTCCGGCTGACGGTACGTAAGTGACCAAGCCCAACGCAAATATCCCTAGCGCAAGGATGCTGCTGCCTTCGGCCTGGGCGCACGGCTCGCGCAATTGCTCCAGCGCACCGGTGGCCGCGGATGCACCGCTAAGAGAACATTAGGCCAAACGCGCAGGCCCTTCCGTACGCTAGCGTACGTAGAGCGTGTCGTGCCGCTGGTTAGTTCTTGTGCAACGGCGCCGGGGGTCGACTTGCAGTCGTGCCGCCTTCATCCTCCCAGGCAGCCAAGTTTTCCGCTTGCTGGATCGTCTCCTCGTCGCGATGCTCAGCTCGGCACTCGGCCATCGTAACCGCGTCAACAGCCGGCGGCGGAGAGCCCGCACGTTCGTCCATTTGAATTCTCTGCTGGTGAAGGTGGATCGCCGGTTGCGCCGGCGATCCATCAGAAGAGTGATTGTGCGCCCTCGGGCCGAGGTCGTCCGTGTATGAACGTACACCTACCTCGCGCCTCTGACGGCCGGTTGAGCCGCGTGTTCGACGGCGCAGGAATCCAATGCGACAACTGATAGTGGTACTAGGCAACGTCACGCCGGGCACGACGTATCTTGGTACGAATGAATCCAACTCGCATTACCGTGGTGCGCCTCGCCGCACGAGGTTGACGATGGCCAACAGGATGACTGCCCCCAGCAGCGAGACGAGCAAGCCGGGCACGCTGAAGTTGTTCTGATTGATGGTCGACGCCCCGACTAGCGGGCTCAGGAACCATCCACCGAGGGCCGCGCCGATGATTCCGACCACCACATTAAGAAAAATTCCCTGCTGCGCGTCGGTTCGCATGATCATGCTCGCCACCCACCCGATCAGTCCACCGACCACGAGCCACGTGATGATGTTCATAAATATGTCCTGTGATTTGCTAGTGCCGACAGAGGCTAAGCGGCTTCTGCGGCTGGGTCTGTACGTCAGCGCACGAACGACAGCTCAGTCGACGATACCGAACACGGTTGGAGGAGCAGTCTACCGGCGCCGCATCCACCCAAGTGCCTGTTATTAGGGCTGCGGCGCTTGGTGAGGTACCACGCTATGGGCCGACTTCCCGGGAGTCTGTACGCTAGCGGACACAAGCAGCGCCTTTGCAGTATACTTACCGCAGGACGGCAGGGGTCCGTAGTGGAGACCTTTCATCCATGCTCGAGACTACGCATCCAGAGGAAAATCACATCCTTGCGGCGCTTGCAGCGACCGAGCGCGAACGACTCTTCCCACACCTGGAGCGTGTGGAGATGCCGCTCGGAGGTGTCTTGTACGAATCGGGCGATACGCTGCGCCACATGTACTTTCCGACCGACTGCATCGTCTCGCTCCTGTACGTGCTCGAAGACGGCGCGTCGGCGGAGATCGCGGTTGTCGGTAACGAAGGCGCCATCGGCGTGGCGCTGTTCATGGGCGGTGAGACCACGCCGAGCCGCGCGATCGTGCAGAGCGCCGGCGCCGCTTACCGGCTGACGGGAAAACGAATCAAGGACGAATTCAATCGTCATGGGCAGTTGCACCACGTGCTGCTTCGTTACACGCAATCGCTGATCACCCAGATGGCCCAGACGGCCGTCTGCAACCGCCATCATTCAGTGCACCAGCAGCTCTGCCGCTGGCTGCTGCTGTCGCTCGACCGCCTGCCTTCGAACAAACTCACGATGACCCAGGAGCTGATCGCCAATATGCTTGGCGTTCGCCGTGAAGGCGTCACGGAGGCCGCCGGACGGTTGCAGCATCTCGACGTGATCCGCTACAGCCGCGGCGAGATTACCGTGCTCGACCGGAGCAAACTGGAGCAGCTCTCCTGCGAATGTTACGCGGTGGTCAAGACAGAAACCGATCGGCTGCTCGCTCCCCGAGAAGGCGCCTGAAGTCGCGCGGCCGCAGGAGCGTTCCCGCGCGCCGTGTCGCGCAACGCTCGGGCGTATCAGCGGCGAGATCGCGAATGCGGCCTGGCGAACAGACGAGCGTATGGCCCTTCGTCATCCTGCAAGGCTCGAGAGTGCCCAGGTGCCTTTCCGGTGCCATCTGCTGCGTTTTTCCTCGGCACCGTTTGTAGAATTTCCACAGACGCCACGTACAGGAGCGTCCCCGTGTCAATGCCGAAGCCCGTTCCGGCACAGAATCTTCTGCTCGCAGCCCTGCCGGGTCCCATCCGCCAGCGTCTCCTTGCACGGCTTGAGCCAGTCGAGATCGCGGTTGGCTCTGTGCTGTGCACCCACGGCAGCCGCATTCGCCACGTTTTCTTCCCCATCGACTGCCTTATCTCGCAGACCACTCCCGCAAACGGCAACGGTTCGCTTGAACTGGGCCTCGTCGGCGATGAAGGCATGCTGGGAATCTCCCTGATGCTCGGCATGCCCGCTGCGCAACTGCAGGGGCTGGTACTAGGCGCGGGCCGGGCCTGGCGGGTGGAGGCAGCGCCATTTCTCCGCGAGCTCAGACACAGTCCGGCGTTGCGCCGCGAGCTGAACCGGTATCTGTGCGTAACGCTGATCCAGCTCGCACAGGCCGCGGTGTGTACGCGCTTCCATGTCGTCGAGGCGCGGCTCGCGCGCTGGCTCTTGATGACTCGCGATCGGGCACACTCCGACACATTCCAAATCACGCATGAATATCTTGCCGAGCTGCTGGGTGTACGGCGCGCAGGCGTCACGCGAGCCGCGAGTTCACTGCGGCGGCGCAAGCTCATCCGCTACAACCGCGGCAACCTTCGCATCCTGGATGGGCGCGGCCTGGAAGCCGCTTCTTGCGACTGCTACGGGACCGACAAGGAAACGTACACGCGCATCATGGGTTAGCTGGTGCGCGGTTTGTTCTATTGAAGCGCGCAACCGAGCGTCTTTCAGAGAGCACTTCGCAGCTGCAGTCGGCAGCCGCGGCTGTGCCGCCCTCCTCTGATTTCCGGTCGAAATGCTGCCCATGCGTCGTCGTCGTGGTTGCATTCGGAATGAATGCCATTGTGGGCGTTGTTGCCGCACAGTCACCGCGGCAGGAGACACCGCCACTCGAGCCCACAAACTCCACGTCGAAATGGGTGGACCTCGTGCCGCTGCCTATCGAGCCCAAGGGTCTTCCGCCCGATGCTACTGAGCTTTGTGAGGACAAGCCCGGCGGGCTGGCTTGGATCGATCGAATGCAGGCGGGCCTTTACAGAACGCTGTGCCTGTCGACGGCCGGGTTCGATGGCTTCTTCGGCAACGCCCGTTTCGACGACGAGTATCAGGCCACACACGGCAGCCTCTCGGTGGGTACGCTATGGGATGAGCGCGATCATTGGGATCCGAGCGTTCGGTTCCGCGCTCACGTGCGTCTGCCGCAGCTGAGCCAGCGCTTCAGTGCATTCGTCGGCCGGCTCGATCCCGACGAATACGTGACCGAATTGCGCGACGACTTCGACACGCTGCCCCGCCAATTTGCACGGGAAGACGATGACGCAGTGCTGTTCGGCCTGGGGTACCGTCAGCCCGGTCGGGGCGGTGGGCACTTCGATGCGGGCATCGGTGCCAAGCTCGGCTGGCCCGTGGAACCCTACGTCAAGGGCACTTACCGCCTCGCCCAGCCGTTCCTCGAACGCAACCTCATTCGCCTGCACGAAACGATCTTCTGGAAAGAGGACGAAGGCCTCGGGGCCACGACGCGCTTCGACCTGGAGCGCTTGCTCGCCGACGATTTCCTCGTGCGGTGGACCGGCTCGGGTACGTTTACACAGGAAACCGCGGGCGTACGTTGGTTCTCGAACCTGACGCTCTATCAGAACCTCGGCAACGGGCGCGCCTTTGCCTATCAGGCGGGGCTTTCGGGAGCGACAGATGCCGATGTCGAGTTTGACGACTACGGACTGCGGGCAATCTACCGGCGCCGCATTCACCGCGAGTGGTTGTTTTTCGAGCTGCGGACGAGCGTCACGTGGCCGCGCGAGAGCCTGCTCGAGCGCCGTGAGCTCAATTGGGGTGCGGGTGTTGCACTCGAGATGCTGTTCGGCGAGCGCTCGAGCAAATAAAAAGCCCGCACAACTTGCGCCGTGCGGGCCCGAAGGGGGATGAGCATCTCTGCCGTCCCGTATCGTGGCAGATAGTTATCTCGCCGCGAGTGGCGGGTTGTCGATGATCACCTCGACTCGACGATTCTGCTGCCGGCCCGTTGCGGAGTCGTTGCTCGCGAGTGGCTGGCTTTCACCCTTCCCCGCAGCAGTGAGCCGCGTCGAGCTGATACCGTGCCCGATCAGATAGGACTTCACTGAATCGGCGCGGCGCTCTGACAAACCCAGGTTGTAGTCGTCGCTGCCCACGCTGTCCGTATGGCCCTCGATGACGGCGCTTCGATCCGGATAGTGGTTGAGAAACGAGGCCAGCTTGTCGAGGCTGTTGGTGGCACCCGCATTCAAATCCGACATGCCAGTCCTGAACAGCACATCCCCGAGCGTGAGCACCAAGCCGCGGTCCGTCGGTCTGGCCTGCAGCTCGTCGATCTGCCGCTGCAACTCTTCGGCCTGTTGTGCCGCCAAGATGCGCGCTGCGTCCGCATCCGTGCGCGCCACTTGAGCTTCGGCGCGAGCCGTCGTGACGTCGCTCTTGGCGATGTCGGCCTCGCGCGTGCGGGCGTCCAGCCTGAGCCTCTCGCGCTGTTCACCGAGCTTCGCGCGTTGATCCTCGGCGAACTGGGTTTCGGCCCGTGCCCTGGCGATTTCGACTTTGCGATCGGCAAGGTAGGCCAGGTGCACCGCTTGCTGCTCATCGGTCTGCGGCGCCTCTGCCGCTACAACTGCGGCCTCGGCCTCCTGGATTGCGAGTGGCGCGCGGTTGGCCAGATTGGGGTCGGACTGCAGAACGGTGAGCTTGGCGCGTGCGTCGGCAGCACCCGCCGACTTGAGCGGCGCGGCCGCACAGGCGGCGAGCATCAGGGACACAGCGGCAGCGACAATAAGGGTCTTGGCGCGGTAGCGGGTGTAATAGCCTGTTGTGTTCATCGGGGCACTCCCGAACTGCGCTGCAATTCCTCGACCAGCGCTTCGTTGCCGCGCTTCATTTCTTCGTTGACCGCTGCAGCCTTCGCGGCTTCGGACCTGGCAGCGGCGAGTTCAGCCGCCGCGCGCGATTGTTCGCCCAGCCGCTCCGCGAGAATCATTTGCTCTTCCTGCACGGCGTCATTGGCCGACGCGAGCTTGGCGCGCGCTTCGCCCAGTTCCGCTGCGGCGTAACGGCCGGCATCGGCCTTCTCGGCGCTTGAAATCGCCTGCTCTGCGGCCTGCAGAGTTGCAGTCGGCGGTGGTGTCGACGCGCACGATGCAACGAGCAAGAGTGCGCCGGTGAGGCCGGCTACGGTGCGCAGGCGGGGCGGTCCTTGGGATGATTCGTTCATTTGGCTTCTCCACGGGGCTGAGGGTCCTTCGATCCGGCATCATGCTCGTCGTCAGGAAGGATGTCGGTGCGGATGCGTACATAACATCAGTCGCGCACTGCCAGCCAACGTACGATGAGTTCACTCCGGAAAGCCGACCATACGTCCCCGTCCTTCGTCCCAAAGCTTCATGCGCGCGCACTTGAGGCTGGAACGTAGCGTCAGGCTCGGCGCGCACCGCAGCAACGGTAGAAGAAGCGGCCCGATCGCGAGCGCGCCCGATATTCGTTCAGGATCAACGTTCGGACATCGCCGAACTCGCGGCGATCGAGATTCCCCGAGGTGCCGTGGTGGACGGCGTGGGTTTTCTGCTATTAAACGCAGGGAAACAGCGTGATCAATCCGAGACAGGCGCCCGCTCGTTGACAGTGAGACTCCGCGTCATCGCTGCAGCATTCATCGTACTGCTCAAGGAATTTGCAGGCGAATTCTCTGGCTGAGTTCGCTGCTGCGTCTGTGCGCTTGCGCGCAGACTCCTTTTAGCCTCTGTGGGCAGCAGATTCCCGCTCGAGCGTGGCCTGCGCTCGCGCACTCAGCGCCAGACTCAGGTTGTGATTGGCGAATTCCCAATCGACCAGATTGGCCAGAAAGGCCGCGAGGTAATCGAGGCGCCGGTGCTGATAGTCGAGATAGTAAGCGTGCTCCCAGACATCGATCGCCAGTAACGGCACCGCTGTCGTGATGAGGGGCGTGTCTGCATTCGAGGTCGCCGTCATCTGCAACCGGCTGCCATCGAGCACCAGCCACGCCCACCCGCTGCCGAACTGGTCACCAGCTGTCGCCACGAATTCCTGGCAGAAGGCCCTTTGGCTTACGAACCCGTCCTCGATCAGGTGCGCGATTGCCCCGTGCGCTTCGCCACCACCGCCCGGCCGCATGCTCCGCCAATAGAAAGCATGGTTCCATGCCTGGGCAGCGGCATTGAAGAGAATGCTTCCCGTCTGCTCGGCACTGCGCTGCACGATCTCCTCAAGGGAGGCGGATTCGAGGGGAGACCCCTGAACCAGCGATCGGGTCTTCTCCACATAGGCAGCATGGTGCTGCCCGTAGTGGGCGGCCAATGTGCGCCGCGATATATGAGGCTCGAGGGCATCGAGCGCATAAGGCAGGGGCGGCAACGTCACGCTCATGAATGCCCTCCGAATCAAGGCTGACCCTGTGTCGGGCTTCGGCTCTCGAGCTCGCGTCAGATCCGGCCCATCAAGAACAACACGAGCAGCACGAGCAGCACCAATCCGACGATGCCGCTAGGCATGTAACCCCAGCCTCTGCTATGCGGCCACGTGGGAATGACGCCCAAGAGGACCAGCACCAGGACTATTAGCAGTATTGTTCCCAAGCTCATGGTCAACACCCCCCCAAGAGAATGCTCGATCGTCAATCTATCTCGAACGCCACATCGAGTCCATACGGTACCGCACCCGTGAGCGTTCCCTGTCTTGCGATCGGCGAACTGGTACGAGCGCAGGCACTCAGAGTTGAGGCGCCTACTGTTGGCGATCACCGAAGTGTGTCTGGACTTCTGCCAGACCGACAAGCCGCGACGCTTGGGCTTCGTCGCGAATGTACGCTGACGCACAGACGTCCGACCTGGCACCGAGCACACTTCAAATCCGCGCAGTGGATGCGCTTCCATGGCCGTTGTCAGCGGCTCCAGGTGATTCTGTTATGAATAAACAACTCGTTGTAGGCGCCATCGTGGGTGCCTTGGCGGTCACGGCAATCGGCGCGGTGGCCGGATATCGGATGCTGGATGAGGCGAACTACGCCGAAGTGATTGCCGTGAAGCCCGCCACGAAGACGGTGAGCGTTCCGCGGGAGGAATGTCGCGATGAACTCGTGACCCGCACGCACCCGACCAAGGATCCCAACCAAATTGCGGGATCGGTGGCCGGTGCGGTCGTCGGTGGCGTTCTCGGCAACCAGGTCGGCGACGGCAGGGGCAAGCAATTGGCCACGGTCGGCGGTGCCGCTGCAGGCGCCTATGCCGGCAACAAGATCCAGGAAGGCATGCAGGAACGCAACACCTACCAGGAAACCCAGCGGACCTGCGAGACCGTCAACGACAGCCGCCAGGAACAGGTGGGTTACGACGTGACTTATCGGCTCGATGGGCAGGAGCACATGGTCCGCATGGACCACGACCCGGGCAAGCGAATTCCCGTCGAGAACGGCGCACTCGTGCTCACAAATTAGAGCTCGATCCGCACGACCTCGATGATCGACCCCGGCGGGCGCCTCCCGCCGGGGTCGTTTGTTTTTGGTCTCCCGTGCCGGTTCGTTAGGCATACTGCATCGGACCGGTCGGCCGTGGCGCCGGAAGCATCCACCGACATCAGCCTTGTGAGGGTTCATTTTTCGTGCAACGAGCCACGCTGCTTAGATCCCGCGTACGCTTGGCGCCGCGGCGCGTGCACAGGCACATGTCACGCGTTTCGCCCTGGGACAATGACGAGCTGCTGCGCGAAGAGCTCTTCAGCATCGAGCGCCTCGAGCAACATGCCGCCAGCCTCGCTGTCGCACAGCAGATCGCGCCGAAACCGATACGCCGCCCGCCTCTCAGCGTGCGGCTCAGTGACAACGAATCGGTCTTGCTGAGCGCCTATCGCGCCATCGCGAAAGCAGTGGGCGAAGGGCGTGCCATCACCCCAGCCGCCGAATGGCTGCTTGACAACTACCATCTCGTCGAAGCACAGATTCGTGAGATCCGTGAGGACCTGCCGCCGGCGTTCTATCGGCAGTTGCCGAAGCTTGCGAGCGGACCCTTCACGGGATACCCGCGCGTGTTCGGCATCGCCTGGGCCTTCGTTGCCCATACCGACAGCCATTTCGATCCGGAAACGCTGCGGCGGTTCGTGCGTGCCTACCAGAGTGTGCAGCCGCTGACCATCGGCGAATTGTGGGCTGTAGCGATCACGCTGCGCATCGTGCTCGTGGAGAATCTGCGACGCGCGGCCCATCGCATCGTGAGCAGTCGCGCCGCGCGCCAGGAAGCGGATGACATTGCAGATCGGCTGCTGGGCGTGAACGGACAGGTCGCGGAGCCCGACGCTCTGATCCAACGCCACGACGACGGCACCACTCTTCCAAGGGCCTTCGTCGTCCAGCTCGTGCAGCGGCTGCGCGATCAGGACCCGAAGGTCACTCCGGCGCTCATGTGGCTGGAGGAGCGGCTCGCGACGCAGGGAACGACGGCCGAGGCAGTCGTGCGCGATGAGCACCATCGGCAGGGCGGCTCGAACGTGACCGTACGCAACATCATCACGAGCATGCGGTTGATCTCGGAATTGGAATGGTCGGAATTCTTCGAAAGCGTCAGCCTGGTCGATGAAGCGCTGCGTGCCGACAGTGACTTTGCGCAGATGGACTTCGCGACGCGCAATCTGTACCGCAGCGCTATCGAGGAGCTCTCCCGGGGCTCGAAACTCAGCGAGCTGGAGATTGCGCGGGCGGCCCTGGCAGCCGCGAGTAGCGATGCGCGCGTCGCGGAGGACCGACATCGCGATCCCGGTTACCACTTGATTGCCTCGGGTCGACGCGCCTTCGAGTCCCTGATCGGATTTCGGGCGCCGCTGTGGCGCCTGCCGGGTAGAGTGATCATGAGGCACGGCGCCGGCCCGTATATCGGCGCGATCCTCCTGATCACTGCAACCGTTCTTGTCCTGCCGCTGCTTGCGCTCGACACGCAGCAAGTCGTCGGCTGGAGATTTGCGCTGCTCGGGCTCCTCGGTCTCATTCCGGCACTGGACACCGCGGTCGCTTTCGTGAATCGCGCGGTGACCAGCGGCTTCGGCGCGACCATTCTGCCGGGTCTGGCGCTGCGCGAGGGAGTGCCACCGCAGTTGCGGACGCTCGTTGCCGTCCCCACGCTCTTGACGACGGGCGAGGCAATCGAAGCGGAGCTCGAGTCGCTCGAGATCCACTACCTGGCCTCGCCCGAGGGCGAGCTGTATTTCGCGTTGTTGTCGGACTGGGTCGATGCAGCTACCGAACACACCGCGGCTGATGAGGCGCTGCTGGAAACGGCAGCCCTTGGCATCGCGCGGCTGAATCAACGGTATGCGCCCGTCACGGCGGGCAACCGCTTCATACTCCTCCACCGTCGGCGCGTGTGGAGCGATGATCAGCAACAGTGGATGGGGTGGGAACGCAAACGCGGCAAGCTCCACGAGCTGAACCGGCTGCTTCGCGGCGCGACCGACACTACCTTCCTCGACGTCGGCGGGCACCCGTCCACGGTTCCACCCGAGGTGCGCTACGTCATCACCCTCGACGCCGATACCCGGCTGCCACGCGAAACCGCGCGCCGTTTGATTGGCAAATTGTCCCACCCGCTCAATCAACCTCGGTTCGATGTCGCAACTGGACGCGTGATCGAAGGCTATGCCGTGCTGCAGCCGCGGGTCACGCCGTCCTTGCCCATAGGCCGCGAGGGATCGCTCTTTCAGCGCATTGTCTCGAGCGCGCCCGGCCTCGACCCGTATGCCTCCGCCGTGTCCGATGTGTACCAGGATCTTTTCGGCGAAGGCTCCTATGCCGGCAAGGGAATTTACGACGTCGATGCGTTCGAAGCGGCGCTCGCGGATCGCGCGGCCGAAGGCACTCTCCTCAGCCACGATCTGTTCGAGGGAATCTTTGCGCGCTCCGGGCTCGTGTCCGACATCGAGGTCGTCGAGGAATTTCCGGCGCGCTACGACGTGGCCGCCGCGCGTCAGCATCGCTGGGCGCGCGGCGATTGGCAATTGCTGCCGTGGCTGCTGGGCAGGCGCGACGCAACGGGGGGTGATCGGCGCCCTCGCGCTCTTCCGCTTATCGGCTACTGGAAGATGCTGGACAATCTGCGACGCACGCTTTCCGCTCCGGCAAGCGTCGTAGCGTTGGTCGCGGGCTGGACGCTGCCGCTGCACGCCGCCCTTCTCTGGACTGCCTTCATCCTGGCGACGATTGCCTTGCCGGCGCTGCTGCCGGTTGTCGCAGTGATCGTGCCGCGACGTGCCGGCATTACTGCGCGCAGCCACCTGCGCGCCCTCGGCAAGGATCTCTGGCAGGCCGCGCAGCAGATGATTTTCCAGATCATCTTTCTCTCGCATCAGGCGTGGTTGATGGTCGATGCGATCAGCCGAACCCTGTTCCGGCTGTTCGTGAGTCACCGCAATCTCCTCGAGTGGGTCGCCGCGGCACAGGCGTCTCTCAGCGCCAGGCCCGACCTCGCTGATGTCTATCGCAGAATGATCGGTGGCGTCGCCGTCGCTGTCATGGCAGCGCTCGTCGTCTACGTCTCGGGAAGCGACGCGTTGTGGGTTGCGGCACTGTTCGCAGTGCTGTGGATAGCCTCCCCGGCTGTCGCACTGTGGATCAGCCGCTCTCCGCGAGTAGTGGGTCACCTGTCGGTGTCAGATACGGACGCGCGCGCCCTGCGCCTGGTCGCGCGCCGCACGTGGCGGTTCTTCGAGACCTTCGTCACGGCAGAAGATCACATGCTGCCGCCTGACAACTTTCAGGAAGACCCGAGTCCAGTGCTGGCCCATCGAACTTCGCCCACGAATCTCGGCCTCTACCTGCTGTCCGCCGTCAGCGCTCGCGAATTTGGATGGATAGGGACAATCGAGGCCGTGGAGCGCCTGGAAGCAACACTCGAAACCATGGGTGGTCTCCAGCGTTTTCGCGGCCACTTCTACAACTGGTACGACACTCGCGATCTTCGTCCGTTGGAACCCCGCTACGTGTCTTCCGTGGACAGTGGCAACCTCTCCGCACACCTCATTACAGTGGCCAATGCAACTCGGGAGTGGATCGACGTTCCGCTGACGCCGAGCGACTTTGCTGCCGGCGCCCGAGACGCGTTGCACCTCACATGTGAGGCGCTGCAAGCACTCCCTGCTCACCTGCGCACGCAATCCATCATGTGGCAGCAGCTTGACGAGCAGCTTGATGAGGTCGCCACCTCTTTGCACGACATCGAGATCTCCCGCGGTGATAGCGCAGCACGGCTGCAAGACATTGTGCTTCGCGCCGCTACGCTTGTGGACATCGCCCGCACGCTCGCGAGCGAAGGCGGCGATGATGCTTACGTCGATCTGCTCTTCTGGTCGGATGCCACCCACCGGTCCATCGAGAGCTGGCGCCGCGAAGCCATGCAGACGCACGACGCCGCGCGCGTGCTGAAGGAACAGCTGGTCGGCGTGGAGGCAATCGCAAGAGCGATGGCGGAAGCGATGAAATTCGACTTCCTGCTCGATCCGCAACGCAGGCTCCTTTCCATCGGTTATCGTGCCGCCGACGGCACTCTCGACCCGAGCTGCTACGATCTACTCGCCTCCGAGGCGCGCCTGGCGAGCTTCGTCGCGATCGCAAAGGGTGACGTCGCCACGCGCCACTGGTTTCGCCTCGGCCGGCCGGTTACGCCTGTCGGGAACGGCGCGGCGCTCATCTCGTGGTCGGGCTCAATGTTCGAATATCTGATGCCCTCTCTCGTGATGCGCGCACCCGCCGGGAGCCTGCTGGAGCAGACGAGCCGCCTGATCGTGCGGCGACAGATGACCTATGGCGCGACGCTGGGCTTGCCGTGGGGCATCTCGGAGTCGGCCTACAACGCGCGCGACCTGCAACTCACCTATCAGTACTCGAACTTCGGCGTGCCGGGTTTGGGTCTCAAGCGAGGCCTGAGTGAGGACGTCGTGGTGGCGCCGTACGCCACCGCACTCGCGGCGATGGTCGAACCGGAGCGAGCGACGCGAAATCTTGCGCGGCTCGCTGCCCTGGGGGCACTCGGTCGCTACGGCTTCTATGAGGCACTCGACTACACGCGCAGTCGCCTGCCCGAGGACACACGGTTCGCAATCGTGCGCGCGTTCATGGCGCACCACCAGGGCATGACCGTCGTGGCCATTGCCAACGTTCTGCTGCACGGGATCATGCGCGAACGATTCCATGCGGAGCCGAAAGTGCAGGCTGCCGAGCTGCTTCTGCAGGAACGCACGCCACGCGACGTATCAGTGGCTCACCCGAGAGCCGAGGAAGTGCGGACGGCGGCGCGTATCGAAGACGTGCCGCTCCCGGAAGTGCGCCGGCTGCACACCGCGAACGACGCCACGCCGCAAGTGCATCTGCTCTCCAATGGCCGCTATGCGGTGATGGTCACTGCGGCCGGTTCCGGCTACAGCCGCTGGCGTGATCTCGGTGTAACTCGCTGGCGCGAAGACGTGACGCGTGACGATACGGGCAGCTACATATTCCTGCGCGACGTTGAAAGCGGCCGGGTGTGGTCCGCGGGTTTCCAGCCACGCGGCATGGAGCCCGACAGCTACGAAGTCACTTTTACCGAGGACCGCGCGGAACTCGCTCGCACCGACCCGGGAATCGCAACGACGCTGGAAGTCGTCGTCTCGCCCGAAGATGACGCCGAGGTGCGACACCTCTCGATTACGAATACCAGCGGCCGCATGCGGGACATCGAGGTCACATCGTATTCCGAGCTCGTGCTCGCGCCGCCCGCTGCGGATGCGGCACACCAGGCATTCTCGAAGCTCTTCGTGCAGACGGAGTATGTCGCCCGGCTCGGCGCCATCCTGGCCACGCGCCGCAAGCGCTCGCCCGGTGAGCCGGAGATCTGGGCGGCACATCAGGCAGTCATTGAGGGCGAGGTATTGGGGACACCTGAGATTGAAACCGACCGGGCGCGATTCCTCGGTCGCGGCCATGAAGTGCGCGCACCCATTGCCGTGATGGACGGCCGGCGTCTGTCGAATACCGTTGGCGCTGTTCTGGACCCCGTATTCGCGCTTCGATATCGCGTACGGGTGCCGGCAGGCGCGACGGCGCGTATTGCTTTCTGGACCACCGTTGCGCCGTCGCGCGAACGCGTGCTGGATCTGATCGACAAGCACCACGACGCCAATGCCTTTGTGCGCGCAAGCACTCTTGCATGGACGCAGGCGCAGGTGCAGTTGCGTCATCTGGGCATCACTGCGGCGGAGGCCGGCCTGTTTCAGCGACTGGCGGGGCACGTGCTTTTTGCCGACGCGTCGCTCCGACCGTCATCCGACGCCATCCGCCGCGCAGGCGGCGGGCACGCGGCGCTCTGGAATCAGGGAATTTCCGGCGACCTGCCGATCGTGTTGCTGAGGATCGACGACGTCGAAGACATCCCCATCGCGCGCCAGTTGCTGCAGGCTCATGGGTACTGGCGCATGAAGCAGCTCGCCGTCGACCTCGTGATCCTGAACGAACGCGCGGCCTCCTATGTGCAGGACTTGCAGACCGCCCTGGAAGCGCTGGCTCGAACGAGCCAGTCGCGCAGACAGATCGAAGCGGATGGCGCGCGCGGTTCGGTCTTCATACTGCGCACGGATCTCATCCCGGCGGCGACCCGTGCGGTGCTCTCCTCCGTCGCCCGCGTAGTACTCGTGGGCCAGCGTGGGAGCCTGGCGGATCAGCTCGATCGCCCGCGCAAGCCCGCGATGACCACCCCGCGCAGTCTGCCACGCAGAGTGTCGCGCGCGGACAGTGTGACGACGGGGCCCGCACCAGGGGAGCTGGAATTCTTCAACGGCCTTGGCGGATTCGCTGCGCACGGAAGCGAGTACGTCACCCTGCTTGGGCCGGGGCAGTCGACCCCGGCGCCGTGGATCAATGTCGTCGCCAATCCTGCCTTCGGATTCCAGGTTGCAGCGGAGGGGAGCGGCTTCACCTGGTCGCTGAACAGCCGCGAGAACCAGCTCACACCCTGGTCGAACGATCCAATCACCGATCGGCCGGGCGAAGCCATCTACCTGCGAGACGAAGAGACCGGCGAGCTGTGGGGACCCACGGCGGCGCCGATTCATGACCCGAACGCGTTCCATTCGGCTCGCCACGGCCAGGGATACAGCCGGTTCGAGCACGAGTCACACGGCGTGGCACTCGACCTGCTGATGTACGTTCCGCTCGATGATCCGATCAAGATCTCGCGCCTCAAGATCCGCAACACTGCGGCGAGAGCCCGCCGGCTCTCGATCACGGCCTATGTCGAATGGGTGCTCGGCGCATCGCGCACCGCCTGCGCCCCGTTCATCGTGACGGAGGTCGACGCTGCGACCGGTGCGATGTTCGCGCGCAACCCCTGGAACGCCGCGTTCGGTGCGCGCGTCGCGTTCGCGGACCTGGACGGCCGGCAAACTGACTGGACGGCCGACCGGCGGGAATTCCTCGGACGCCACGGCACGCTCGCCGAACCGGCAGCGCTGCTTGGGGCAGCCCCTTTCTCCAAACGAGTCGGCGTGGGCCTCGACCCGTGCAGCGCTCTGCAGACGTATGTCGATCTGGATCCCGGCGATACACGGGAAGTTGTCTTCTTCGTCGGCGAGGCGACGGATGCCGCCAGTGCGCAAGCGCTGCTCGAGCGCTATCGATCGGCGGATCTGGGGGCGGTCTTTCGCAGCGTGCTCGCGCATTGGGAAAAGGTCCTCGGCACCATCCAGGTGAAAACGCCGGACCGTTCGATGGACATCATTCTCAATCGCTGGGCGCTCTATCAGACCCTGGTGTGCCGCATGTGGGCGCGCTCGGCGTTCTATCAGGCAAGCGGCGCTTACGGCTTTCGCGACCAGCTCCAGGATGCGATGGCACTCGCAGCTTCGACGCCGGCGGCAACGCGCGAGCATCTGCTCCGCGCCGCCGGTCGGCAATTCTCCGAGGGCGACGTTCAGCACTGGTGGCTGCCACCGACAGGCGAGGGCGTTCGCACGCGCATATCCGACGATCGAGTCTGGCTCGCGTATGCAGCTGCGCACTACGTCGACACGACCGGCGACGTCGCGGTGCTCGACGAAAGCGTGCCGTTCATCGAAGGCCAGGCGCTGCGGCCCGGTGAGCACGACGCGTACTTCCAACCATTGACTTCGGATGAGGTGGCTTCGCTCTTCGAACACTGTGCGCGCGCGCTCGACCAGAGTCTCGCCGTTGGCCAACACGGCCTGCCCTTGATCGGAACGGGCGACTGGAACGACGGCATGAACCGCGTGGGTGAATTGGGGCGTGGCGAAAGCATCTGGTTAGGCTGGTTCCTGCACGCAACGCTCAAGGCTTTCGCACCCCTGGCGCAAGCTCGCGGAGCCAATGCGCGCAGCGCGCAGTGGCTGGCGCACGCGACCGCACTGCAGGTGGCGCTCGAACGAGAGGGCTGGGATGGCGACTGGTATCGTCGCGGCTATTTCGATGATGGAACACCGCTCGGATCGGCCACGAGCGAGGAATGCCGCATCGATTCGATTGCCCAATCCTGGAGCGTGATATCCGGGGCGGCGGACGCGGCACGCGCGACACAGGCGATGGCGGCCGTGGACGGGCAGCTCATCCGGCGCGACAGCGGGCTGGCGCTATTGTTCGCACCGCCGTTCGACCGGACGCCACTCGATCCCGGTTACATCAAAGGCTACCCACCCGGCATTCGCGAAAACGGCGGCCAGTACACCCACGCAGCGACGTGGTCGGTCATCGCATTCGCGCTGCTCGGGCAGGCAGACAAAGCCGCGGAATTGTTCTCACTGCTCAATCCGGTCAACCGCGCGACCACGCGAGCAACCGCGCATCGCTACAAGGTCGAGCCATACGTGATCGCGGCGGACATCTACTCGGTAGCGCCGCATGCCGGGCGCGGCGGCTGGACGTGGTACACCGGCTCGGCCGGCTGGATGTATCGGGCCGGCCTCGAGTGGATCCTGGGGTTTCATCTGCAGGGTAGCCGCTTGAGGCTTGCGCCTTGCATTCCCACGCGCTGGCCCGGCTTCGAGATCGTGTTCCGGTATCGCGCTACACGCTACGAAATCCTGATCGAGAACCCGGAGGGCGTCAGCCGTGGAGTCGCTTACGCCGAGCTTGACGGTCAGCCGCTGGCAGAAGGCCCGACGGTAATTGCTCTCGTCGATGACGGACAAACTCACCGCGTACGGATGATCCTCGGGGAGCACAGGAGGTGAGCTCAGAGCGATGCGGGAAGGTGAATTCCAGTGGACTTCCATGGACGGCGCTGGGAGCAGAATTGGTGCCGGCGGCAGGAGTTGAACCCGCGACCAACGGTTTACAAAACCGCTGCTCTACCAGCTGAGCTACGCCGGCACCGGAGGGCGCGCGATTCTAGCAGGGTCGCCGGAAGCCTGACTCAGCCGGAGTTCGACGCGGCTTCCGAGGGACAGGCGAGCACCTCGAGACGCACGATCCGACCGCTTTCACTCTGCAGCTCCGCGGGATTGATGATCCCGTCCGTGGCCTTGAGATCGAGGTCGATCCAGTACACGGTGCCCCGGCGCGTACGGTCCGTGATGGACGGCGTGAAACCCAGTGTCCGGATTTCCTCAGCGCGGCGTTGAGCACGCGCCGGCTCACTGAATACGCCGAGCGAGATGTCGTTGGTCAGATCGGCCGACGGCATGATGTAGGCATCCGAAATCCCGCGCCGCTTGAGCAGCGTCATGGCGCGCTGCGCTTCCTCGTGCGAGGGCAGGTCGTCGAGATAGACCCACAGGCCGGCCCAGACATCGCCCTCCGCAACGCGTGTTCGTGGATCATAGCCACCGCCGCGCAGTGTGGCGGAAGCCTGCGTCGCCTCGGCGAGATCGCGGAATGGGCCGATGCTCACGCAGCGGACGAGGTTGGCAAGCAACTCGCCGTCACGAGTGCTCGATGATGCAATAGCCGCCGGCTCGGCTGGCGCGGTCGGCTCGACTCCCGGAGATTGCACCGGCGCCTCGCCGGCCGTTGCGGTCGCTTGCTCCGAGTTCTGCGTGGACGAGAGCTGTGCCTCTTCGGCGAGCTGCAGCGTGGGCACAGAACTGCTGTTCATTGTGCCGAGGTGCTGTGCTCCGGGCGTGTGCCATTGCGCCCATGCGAAAAAGAGTATGTTGGCCAGCAATAACCCGAGAAACAGCGCCTTCATGCGCGTGATTCTACCCCTGGCGTGCGCTCGCCGGCGCATCCTCCCCAGACCGCAAGTCCGCGTAGCACGAGATCGGGAATGAAATCTGCCGGCGTCATCATCGCGCTGCGGATGCGTTCTGCATCACCGCCAGTCAGGTAGACCTGCGGGCGTTCGGTATGTGTCAGCCGGGCAAGCTCCGCCACTCCACGATCGGCAGCCGCCGCGAGCGCGAACAAAGCGCCATTCTCGATCGCCTGCGCCGTGGTATTGGCGAACATGCCGGATAGCGATCCGGCGCCAGGTGTTCGGGACGACGCGCGTGACTTCTGCCCCAGGTCACTGGTCCGCTCGACAAGGGCTCCCATCAGCATGCGAATCCCGGGGATGATCACGCCTCCGAGATGCAAGCCCCGCGCGTCGAGCGCGTCGATCGTCACGGCGGTGCCTGCATCGATGACACACGCGGCCGTCGTGGTCATATGTCGGGCCGCAAGCAGTGCCAGCCACCGATCCACGCCGTGGGATGACGGCTGCGGGTAAGCATTGGTGACACCCCCAGCCGATGCGGTCGTGAGCGCAATCTCCGGCGACACCTGCCAGTGACGTTCGGCCTCACGGCGGATAGTGGCCAGCATTTCCGCACCGGCAACGCTGCAGACGAGCAGTCGTGCCGGCCGGAAGCGCTCGCGAAAAAGCTGTTTGATCCACACGTCCTGAGCGACGTCGCGATGCAGGATGGATTGCTGCGGCGTGAGTGCGCCATTCAGCATCTGGGCCCATTTGATGCGCGTATTGCCGATGTCCAGCAGCAGGATCATTGGATGCGTCTCATCCGTCGCGTCTCACGCTGACTTCACCGGAAATGAAGCGTAGCAGGCCGCCCGGGGTCTCGAGCATCAGGCCGCCATCGACATCGATGCCACGCGCGAGACCCCGGTGCACCGTCTCGCCGACCATGATGCGCACGGCGGCGCCGTGCAGTGCGTCGGCATCTCGCCAGTCGTTCACGAAGGTCTTGAGCCCGCTGCGCTGAAATTCCTCGAGAGCGGCGCTCAATTCGTCGATGATCGCAGCAGCCACCGAGTTGCGGCTGATCCTCTTCTTGCCACTCACTTCGTTCAGATCGACGGCCTGCACGCCGGCTTCAGCGATGGTGCGTCGTGCCACGTCGGTGAGGCGCGCATTCAGACCGACACCGACGACGACGTACGCCGGCCCCCCGGCCTCGGCGCGCAATTCGCACAGGATGCCGCCGAGCTTGCGCCCATCCACGACGACATCGTTCGGCCACTTCAAGCGCACTCCTCTGACGCCGCGCGATTCGAGCGCGCGCAACAGTGCCACGCCCACCGCCAGACTTAGCGCGCTCAGCTGCCGCGGCGATTCTGGAAACGACCAACTGAGCGACAGGCAAATGCCGCCACCGAACGGCGCCAGCCATTCGCGACCGCGACGGCCGCGACCTGCGGACTGATGCTCGGCGATGCAGACATCCGCCTTTCCGGTCGGCAGATCCGTGACCGCGAGCAAACGCGTGTTGGTCGAATCCGTGTGCAACAGCACCTGCAAAGAGCGCAGCTTGCGCCGCGTGCGCGGGGGAATGCGCCGAGAAATCTGCGTCTTACTCAGCAGGTCGATTGGCTGGGCGAGCCGGTAACCGCGATTGGGCACCTTGTGAAGCTCAAGGCCGAACTCACCGACCGACTGCAGATGTTTCCACACCGCCGTGCGGCTGACCCCAAGACTTCGCGCCAGACGTTCACCCGAATGAAACTTCCCGTCGGCCAGCATGCCGATGAGCCGCTCGCGGAGCGCGGTGGGCGCCGCGACCGTCCGCGTCACCGTCGCAACAGCCACAGCTTGTGAGTCCGGTGCTCGCTGCCGTGAAGCATGCGCGCGATGTTGCTCCGGTGCGTGAAGATGACGAATGTGGCCACGAGCGCGCTGAAGGTCATAAGGGCGGGCGGCAGTACCGGCTGCGTCGCCCAAACATACACGGGGAGTGCCACGCCTGCGCACATCGTCGCAAGGCCGACATAGCCAGTGAACAGAAGCACGATCAGCCAGACGATCAGCACGGGAAGCAGTAATGCCGGTTGAATCCCCAGAAGTGCGCCGACCAATGTCGCCGCACCTTTGCCGCCACGAAAACCGTACCACAGCGGATACACGTGCCCGATGATAACGGATGCGGCACAAGCCATTATCAGCCACTCACGGTCGACGGATGCGTCGAGACCAACACCGGGAATTGCCACGTGCGGCAGCCAGCCCGCTGCCAGCACACTTTTCCCGAGGTCAATGAAGACGACCCAAAACGCGAACAGCTTGCCTTGGGTCCTGAGCGCGTTGGTGCCACCGGCGTTTCCGCTGCCCTGCGTCCGGATGTCGATACCGCCGCGCAGCCGGCCGACGATGAGGCTTCCGATCAGGGAGCCCACCAGATAGCTCAACAGCGCCTTGATTCCAAGCTCGAGCAAGCCGATCCCCCTGTCGCTCCGGGGCGGCATTCTAACCCAGCGCGGTGGCTGCTCTAGGATCGTCGCGGCAGATGAATCTCGGCCAGCATGCAGCGGACGCTGCCGCCGCCGTACTTCTCTATTGTAGGTATCGGTACCGCGAGCAGCTGGGCGTGTGTCTCGAGACGCGCGCGCTGTTCGCGCGTAAGCGATTCGAGTGCGCGCGCCGACAGCACGATGAGTGCGGCGCCAGTGCCGCTCCTGAGCTCGAGCATGTTGCCCGCGAACGCCGCCAACTGCCCGAAGTCGATATCGATGAATTCGTGACCTGAGTCTTCGAGTATGCGTCGTACGGCCGCGCGACGCGCCTCGTCGCGGATGCTTGCTCCGCACAGGACCGCAAATCGCGCTCCCACACACATCAGAACGTTGGTGTGATAGATGGCGACACCCTGTGCATCGCAGGCCTCGAAAGTCACGACCTGGTAGTCGAGCTGCTGCGCGAAGTCTCCGAGCGGATCGAGATGTGTGCGCGTTGACAGGGACGCGAAAGCGAAGCGGTTCACTCGATCGAGCACGAGACTGCCGGTTCCTTCGAGGAACGCTCCCTCCTTCTCGTGCCAGGTCAGGTCAACCGTACGACTGACGTGATAGCCCTGCTCGCGGACGAGCCAGGCCAGCAGATCCTCGCGACGCTCGTGGCGCCGGTTCTCGGCGAGCATCGGATAGAGGACTGCGGTCCCGTCGGCATGAAAACTCACCCAGTTGTTGGGGAATATCGCATCGGGCTTCGGCGGCGCGACGGTATCGTGACCGACACAGACTCTCACTCCGGCGTTTAAAATGGCTTGCGCAAGTGCGTCGAACTCCGCGCATGCGCGCCCCTGGATCTCGCGCACGGGCGAGTCCTGATGCCGGGCTTGAAACCGGTTGGAGTCCGCGGTCGCGGGATTGGCGCCAAAGCATGCCGGGCGGATCATCAATACGCCGGACGCGCATTGCGACTCGGTAACTGATCGTGACATCGGATGACCCGGCGCACCGCCGGGCATGCAGCCCGAAAGTGATGGAGACCGCAGTATATCAAAGGCATACGCGCTCCCGACCGAGGCTGGTCGGCGTCAAGGCCGGCCAAGAAACAGGTATGCGGCCGCATTCCCTGACTCGGCGAATCCCCCGCCCAGATAGAGCGGCCCGAGAATCGTGTCGGCGGCGAGAAAGAGAGCACCTGACCACAACACGCTCGAATCCGCCGGACCGTTGAGGCGATTGCCGATCTCGGCCGCTTCGATGGACGCTGCCACGAACACGCCGCGCGCTATGGCGGCGAAGTCCGCGATCTTGCGTTCGTAGACGACCCGCCCGAGCAGCGCCCGGTCCGTGAGAATCTCACGGTCGCTGTAGCCGGACAGCCTGAGGAATCCGCCGAGCGCAAACGCGTCGTACAGCGGCCGTTCGGATCCAAGGCTGGTGTTGTATACGACGCCGGCACGGAAGCGGTTGCGGTCGGAACCAAAAGCCTTCTCGACCTGCAGGATGCCGGTGTCGTATTCGACATCAGCGCCCAGGTCGAGACGCGAGGCGCGTGCCTCCGCACGCAGATAGTAGCCTCTTGTGGGGAAATCCCAGTTGTCGAACTGATCGATGAGCAGCCGGCCGCTGAGCTCGCCCAGATGTTCGTACGTCCGATCGAAGACCGGCAGCCCTGTGGCGGTGCGAAAACTCACTACTCCCCAGTCGTAGCCCAGACGGAACTCGCCCAGCGATCCGATACGCCGGCCCAGATCGAGGCCGATCTGCGCGCGCCGATTACGGTACTCGGAGACCGCGTCCTCGGCCACGAAAATCGATTCCAGTTGTTGCAGGGCGTCGGCGCGCGGAGCGACGAACCACTTGCGCGCCAGATCAAGAGGTTGATAGAGCTCGCTCGCAATCCCGGTCAGATCCCCGAGCGCAATTCGGTTACGCCACTCGAGACCGCGGGAGTTGAGCCAGGTCATGCGGTGATCGCCGAGCAGAGTGAAGGCGCTCTCGCCGTCGAAGTCGGTCGAGAGACCGAGTCCGAACCGCAGATAGTTCGGGCCCCAGCTCTTCTCGCGCGGATCCACCGTGAGAATTCGCTCGTTGTCCTCGCGATCGACGCGAACGTGTACCTGTTGAAAATCGTCCGTCACCAGCAGCGCATCGAGGCCGCGCACGATGGCTTCCTCGCTGCGATCGCCACTGGTCGCCTCGCGATAGGTCGCTTCGACGACTCGAGGATTGACATGCTTCAGGCTTGCCGTGTCGAGACGAACAACATCGAAGTGCGGCTGCTCGCGTTGTGGGCGCAACCGCACCAGGTACTCACGGAACTGGCTGTCGGAGACGCTCAAAGCTGCCAGCCGGCCGGCCGCAGCGCGTGCCGCAAGCTCCCCGATCAGAATGGTCTTGGGCGAGTCCGCAAAGTCCGCGGAGCTGAAATCGCCTAGCTCCGGCAGGATGAGAATGTCCTCGGGCTTGAGCTGTCCGAGCGAGACCTGGACGTTCTGCTCCGTGAGGATGTTGACCATCTGCGAGCCCACGCCGATCAGCGAACCCAACTCCTCGCGCCGCATGAGGCCCGTCCCGAGATTCACGACGATGAGCACATCTGGATCGAAGCGCCGCGCGATATCCACACCCAGATTCCGCACCAACCCGCCGTCCGCAAGCAGTGCGCCGTTCAGCTCCGATGGCGCAAATACTCCCGGCACCGACATGCTCGCCCGCATGGCCGCAGGCAGGCTGCCGTTGTTAATGACTACCAGTCTGCCGGTCTCGATATTCGTGGCCAACGCGCGAAACGGAATCGGCAGCGCATCGAAACTCCTGAATGGTTCGTTGGGGCCAACCAGCCGCTGCAGAAAGACATCAAGCTGTTGGCCGATGATCGCGCCGGCGCGCAGCAGCACCTCGCCTTCGTGCAGACCGAATTCGGCCCCGCCGAGCTGATTGCGATCGAGCTCCTTGTCGCGGACGGAGAGCCGCGCACGCACCGGTTGATCGAGCATGACGCTGTCCCAGTCCGCCTCGCGAATCCGCCGCTCGAGTTCTTCCGGCGTCACACCGTGCGCGTAGGCGCCACCGATCATGGCTCCCATGCTCGTTCCGACGATGCAGTCGACTGGAACACGTAACTCCTCGAGCACCTTGAGCACGCCGACATGCGCTACGCCGCGCGCGCCGCCGCCGCTCAGCACCAGGCAGACCTTGGGACGCAATGTATCCGCTGAGTCACCTGCGGAAGGCGCGAGCTCCTGCGCAAATGCTGGCGCGGCCATCGCGGTAATCAGGGAGGCGCAGAGTGCGCGCCAGCAGATGCCGTTCATCCGGAGATCCTTCCGCGCCGTCGCGCATGGAAAAAGAAAAACCCCTGAAGCCTTTCGACTTCAGGGGTTTTCTGTTGGGAGCCTGGCAGTGACCTACTTTGGCATGGCTTGCGGCCACACTATCATCGGCGCAGAGCGTTTTCACTTCCGAGTTCGGAATGGGATCGGGTGGTTCCCGCTCGCTATATCCGCCAGGCAAACTGTTTGAGATTCTGCACCGGCGCCGGACTTCAGTCCGGCGCCGGTGCAGCATCTCCAATCTGGTTCACTTGCTCAATTGACGATCCAATCGGATGTCCGCATTCGCGGTCAACTCACCCAACTGCTTGGGTGTTATAGGGTCAAGCCTCACGGGCAATTAGTACTGGTTAGCTCAACGCATTGCTGCGCGTACACATCCAGCCTATCAACGTCGTAGTCTGCGACGGCCCTTCAGGGGGATCGAGTCCCCGGGGAGAACTAATCTTGGGGGGGGCTTCCCGCTTAGATGCTTTCAGCGGTTATCCCGTCCGTACATAGCTACCCGGCAGTGCCACTGGCGTGACAACCGGAACACCAGAGGTACGTCCACTCCGGTCCTCTCGTACTAGGAGCAGCTCACCCTCAATTCTCCAACGCCTACGGCAGATAGGGACCGAACTGTCTCACGACGTTCTGAACCCAGCTCGCGTACCACTTTAAATGGCGAACAGCCATACCCTTGGGACCTGCTACAGCCCCAGGATG
>Ga0180104_1000049_pt1 | contig 30590 bp, 28 predicted proteins | sample EasRiv730_16_1Da_FD_121791 | JGI IMG/M metagenome (GOLD analysis project Ga0180104, IMG submission 121791) | Soil microbial communities from meander-bound floodplain in the East River, Colorado, USA - East River metaG ERMLT730_16_1Da | ecosystem: Environmental > Terrestrial > Soil > Floodplain ... | reverse complement strand
CCTCCAGCCCTCGACTGCCCGCCGAACGGGGCCGCTGTGCCACTGCCACTGCGGCCGTTCTCGACCAGCACCGCAACGGCGATGCGGGGCGATTCCGCCGGCGCGAATGCGATGAACAGGGCGTGATCGCGCAGGCGCTCCTCGATCTGTTTCTCGTCGTACTTCTCGGTTTGACCCACCGAGAACACCTGCGCCGTGCCGGTCTTGCCTGCGATTGAGTAGGGAGCACCGGCTGCGCTGCCGCGTGCCGTTCCGCGTGGCGGCGTCATGACGCCCACCATGCCGTTGATGATCCGTTGCCACATTGCGGCGTCTCCCACCTGCACGGGCGGTGACGGCTGTGGGGGGAGACGTTTCATCTCGCCCGTGCTCGAATCGCGCAACGCGATGACCAGCCGCGGCTCGTAACCCTGCCCGTGTCCCGCGATAATCGACGCCACATGCGCGAGTTGCAGCGGCGTGGCCAGCAAGTAGCCCTGACCGATGCCGATGATCACCGTATCGCCCGGAAACCAGACGCGGTTGGCGGGACTTGAATTCGCTTTCTGCTTCCACTCACGCGACGGCAGCAGGCCGAGTTTCTCCCCGTCGATGTCGATGCCGGTCGGCTGTCCGAAACCGAACTTGCCCAGGAACGCCGATAAGCGATCGATTCCGAGCGTCTGCGCCACGTTGTAGAAGTAGGTATCGCACGACTGCGCGATCGATTCCTGAAGGTTCAACCAACCGTGACCCTCGGGACGCCAGTCGCGATAACGGTGGCGGCTGCCGGGAAGCGTGAAGAATCCGCGGCAGAATCGCGCCTGCCCGGGGTCGATCGCGCGGTAGTCAAGTGCTGCGAGTGCCACGACCGGCTTGATCGTCGAGCCCGGCGGATATGTCCCGCGCAATGCACGATTGAACATCGGTCGATCGATGTTGTCTTGCAGCGCCCGATACTCGGCCGTGGTCAGTCCGCGAGCGAAGCGGTTCGGATCGAAGCCCGGCGTGCTCGCGAACGCCAGCACGTCGCCATTCGCCGGGTCGATCGCCACCACCGCACCGCGCAACCCGGCGAGGGCGGTCTCGGCGGCACGCTGAGCGCGGACATCGAGGCTGACGATGAGATCATGGCCTGAGACCGCCGGGCGCGACGCGAGATTCGCCTTGAGCGCGGCTTCGCCCTCGACCGGCCGGCCCTGCGCGTTCACCAATACCTGGCGGAATCCGGGGGCGCCGTGCAACTCGCCCTCGAATGACGATTCGACGCCGACCTTGCCGATTAGTGTCGTGCCCGCGTATTCACCCTCATCGATGCGCTCGAGGTCCTGTTCGCTGATCGCGCCGACGTAGCCCAGCGCGTGAACGCCAAACTCGCCCAGCGGGTAGTGACGCGTCATGCGCGTGCGGATGTCGACACCCGAGAACTCGTGACGGCGCACGGCGAAGCGCGCGACTTCCTCATCAGTGAGCTGCAGCCTGATCGGAACGCCTTCAAAAATGCGCCGTGACCGGATCAGCCGCTTGAGCCGCTCGATATCATCCGCCTCGACGAGATCGAGCGCCGCCAGCGCCGCCAGCGCCGCATCCACATCGGGCGTCTGCTCGGCGGTGAGCTCGAGCTGGTAGGCGGGCAGGTTTTCAGCCAGCACCGCACCGCCGCGATCCAGGATCAGCCCGCGATTTGGCGGCAGCGGTTCGACGCGCACGCGATTGCCCTGCGAGAGCTCGGCGTAATAGTCGTGTCGCACGACCTGGAGTTGCACCAGTTTCACGATGAGCGCTATCACGAGCGCCAGCATCAGCACGCCAGCGGCGATCGCACGGCGCACGAACATGCGCTGTTCGCTCCAGTGGTCCTTGATGCGAACCGGGGAGATCATTTCTTCTCCCTCTCCCATGCAGGGGAGAGGGCGGGGTGAGGGCTAAGTACGCTGATACGCATTGCCCAACAGCCCAGCAAACACCGGCCACAGCGCCGCGCCGATGAAAGCCGGCAGCCAGCGCGCGTAGTTGGTGATCGGGTGCCCGGTCGCGCCGTCGATCCAGAACAACACGAACTGGTAGAGAGCAAGGAGCCAGAACATCGTGAGCGCCTGGTGCCAGACAGGAAAAATCCGGATGCGAAGGTGCAGCTTGATCGCGACGTACGTGGCGAGCGAAAGCGCGAGTGCATGCTGACCGAGAACGACGCCCTTGAATGCGTCGAGCGCGAGGCCGCAGGCGAACGCCAACATGATCCCTCCCGCGCGCGGCACCATGATCGACCAGTAGAGCACCACGATGACGACAAAATCAGGCCGCGCGATGTCGAGCCAGCGGGGCACCGGCAGGATGCTGAGCGTAAGCCCGACGACGACGCTCAAGACCATCGGCAGCCGGTTGAGCTCTTCGCGGCTCATGGCTGTTTCGCGGCCGGCAACGCCGCAGCGGGCGATTCAGGCGCGACCTCGGTGACGGGCCGTTCCGTCAGCCAGATCAGCAACACCTCGCGATCGCGATCGAGTGTGGCGGCGGGCTGGGCCACGATATTGGCGAGCGTCTGCGCCGCCATCTTGTCGGCCCTGGTCACCGTGGCGACCGGATAGCCCGCGGGAAACACGCCACCCAGTCCTGAGGACACCAGCAGGTCGCCAACCTTGATGTCGGCGTTGGTCGGCAGGAATGGCAAGCTCATCCGACTCAGGTCACCAGTACCTACTGCGAGGCTGCGCAGGCCGTTGCGATTGACCTGCACCGGAATCGCGTGCTCAGCATCGGTGATGAGAATCGCCTCGGAAGTGAATGCCCCGGCGTTCGTGACCTGGCCAAACACGCCGGTTGCATCAAGCACAGCCTGACCCTTGAACACACCGTCGCCGGTGCCCTTGTTGATGATCACGCGGTGCCGGTATGGATTGAGATCGACCTCGAGGATCTCAGCGACCATCACGCGCTCGCCGATGCGCGCGGTGGCCGCGCGCATGCCGCGCAAGCGCAGATTCTCCTGCTCAAGATCGGCAAACCGCATCAACTTGAGATCCGCTTCGCGCAGCCGCACCGTGAGCTGTTCGTTTTCGCGGCTCAGCCGCTCGCGCGTGATGAAGCTCTCTTCGAGCCAGTCCCACGCGGCGCCCGGCGAGTTCACCAGAAGCTGGAACGGGTAAGTCACCATCGACAACGCATGACGCACGCCGTCGAGGTAGCCCTGGCGCTGATCGAGCCACATGAGCCCGAGCGCGAGCAAGGCAAAGAAAAAGAAACGAAGTCCGGGTGATGGCCCGCGGCCGAGGATGGGACGAGTTTCGGCGGTGCGGAACGCGACCAACGGTGCCTCAGGTCAGGAGCCGCCGTGGCTACTCCAGGCCGAACATGCCCGGGCCATGTTCATCAGTGAGCTCGAGGATGCGCCCGCCGCCGCGCGCGACGCAGGTCAGCGGATCGTCCGCCACGACCACCGGCAAGCCAGTCTCTTCCATGAGCAGCTTGTCGATATCGCGCAGCAACGCGCCGCCGCCGGTGAGCACGATGCCGCGGTCGGCGACATCGGCGCCGAGCTCCGGCGGCGTCTGCTCGAGCGCTTGCTTCACCGCGCCCACGATGCCCTGCAAGGGTTCCTGGAGCGCCTCGAGAATCTCGTTACTGTTGAGCGTGAAACTGCGAGGCACACCTTCGGAGAGATTGCGTCCCTTGACCGACATCTCGCGCACCTGCTGTCCGGGGTAAGCGGAGCCGATCTCGAGCTTGACGCGCTCGGCGGTCGCCTCACCGATGAGAATTCCGTAGTTGCGACGCACGTAGTTGGTGATCGCTTCGTCGAAGCGGTCGCCACCGATGCGCACCGAAGACGCATACACGATGCCGTTGAGCGAGATTACGGCGACCTCGGACGTTCCGCCGCCGACGTCGAGCACCATCGAGCCGCGCGCCTCATGCACCGGCAGACCTGCGCCCACGGCGGCAGCCATCGGCTCGTACACCGTGTCAACGCTGCGCGCGCCAGCGCCCTCGGCGCTTTCCTTGATCGCGCGCTTCTCGACCTGAGTCGAGCCGAAGGGTACGCAGACCAGGACGCGCGGGCTGGGATTGAGGAGTCGATTGCCGTGCACCTTCTTGATGAAGAACTGCAGCATCTTCTCCGTGTAAGTGAAATCCGCGATCACGCCGTCCTTCAACGGTCGCACGGCGGTGATGTGGCCCGGCGTGCGGCCGAGCATATTCTTGGCTTCCTGGCCGACTGCCACGATGACTTTGCCGCCACGCGTGGGCTCGTCCTGAACGGCGACCACCGATGGCTCGTTAAGGACGATGCCGCGGCCGCGGACGTAGATCAGCGTGTTGGCGGTACCAAGGTCGATCGAGAGGTCATTGGAAAAATAACCTCTGAGACGTTTGAACATGTGCGGGGTTTTCTGATGCTGACGCTTAAGAGAAGGGGCCCGAAAAAGTTGCGGTACTCTAGCAACGGGCAGGACTTTGAGCAAGGCGAAGGTGTATGATTGCGCGCGGTTTTTTCAGCTTTTTTGCATCGCGGTCCCGCTCATGAACCTCACCTCCAAGGACGTCGAGAACATCGCTCATCTGGCGCGCCTGGCCATCACCGAGCAGGAGTTGGCGGTGTACGTCTCGAGCCTGTCGAAGATCATCACCTTCGTCGAGCAACTCAATGCGGCCGACACACGCGAGGTGGAGCCGATGGCGCACCCGCTGAGCGGTCAGACTCAGCGGCTCAGGTCGGACGAGGTGACGGAGCGGGATCACCACGAGCGCTATCAGAAGAACGCACCGCAGGTCGAAGCCGGTCTGTATCTGGTGCCGAAAGTGATTGAATGAGGTTGGCAGTTGGTAGTTGGCTGTTGACGGTGAAGAGTTTAGGAGTCCGTTCTTGCTGTCAACCGCCAACTGCCAACGGTCAACTCTCGACTGACTGATGCATACCCTTACCATCGCCGAACTTTCTGCGGGCCTGCATGCCCGGCGCTTCTCCAGTGTCGAGCTCACGCGCTCGCTGCTCGCGAGGATCGCGCGGCTCAACGACGTTCTCAACGCCTTCCTTACCGTGACGGAGGAAGCGGCGCTCGCTGCCGCGCGTCGCGCGGATGAGACGTTGCAGGCAGGGCGCGGTGGCCCGCTCACGGGTATCCCCATCGCGCACAAGGACATTTTCTGCACCAACGGCATCCGTACCACCTGTGGCTCGCGCATCCTCGAAAACTTCATTGCGCCCTACGACGCGACCGTGGTCGAGAGGCTGAGCGCCGCCGGCGCCGTGCCCCTCGGCAAGACCAACATGGACGAGTTCGCGATGGGCTCGTCCAACGAAACCAGCTTCTATGGCCCGGTGCACAACCCCTGGGATGTGAAGCGCGTACCCGGCGGCTCCTCGGGCGGCTCCGCGGCAGCGGTCGCGGCGCGCCTGGTGCCGGCCGCCACCGGCACCGATACCGGTGGCTCGATTCGCCAGCCCGCCGCGCTTACAGGTATCACGGGGCTGAAACCCACGTATGGCCGTGTTTCACGTTACGGGATGATCGCCTTCGCTTCGAGCCTCGATCAGGCCGGCGTTCTGGCACAAAGCGCCGCGGACGCCGCCTTGCTATTGCGGGCAATGGCGGGTTTCGATCCGCGCGACTCGACCAGCGTCGATCAACCCGTACCCGATTATCACTCGGGCCTCGCTGCGCCCATCAAGGGATTGCGGATCGGCCTGCTGCGCGAGTTCTTCGACTCCGGGCTCGACCCGGAGGCGGCGAAGCGAATCCATGCGGCGCTCGATGTATTTCGCGCGCAAGGGGCGACCACGACCGAAGTGAGCCTGCCGAATCTGCCGCTTTCGGTCCCGACCTACTACGTGGTGGCGCCGGCGGAATGCAGCTCGAACCTGTCGCGCTTCGACGGCGTGCGGTTCGGCTACCGCTGCGAGAATCCGCGCGATCTCCTGGATCTCTACAAACGTTCGCGTGGCGAGGGTTTCGGCGCCGAGGTCAAGCGCCGCATCATGACGGGAACCTACGTGCTCTCGGCGGGTTACTACGACGCGTACTACCTCAAGGCGCAAAAGGTGCGCCAGCTCATCAGCGACGATTTTCGTCGTGCCTTCGAGCAGGTAGACGTGGTGATCGGCCCGACGTCGCCCACGCCCGCGTTCGAGATCGGGGCCAAGATGGACGACCCGATCACGATGTACTTGAACGACATCTACACCATCGGCGCCAATCTCGCGGGAATTCCGGCGATTTCCGTGCCGTGTGGCCTCGTCTCCGGCCTGCCCGTCGGTTTGCAGATCATGGGGCCGGTATTCAGCGAGGCCCGGCTGCTGAACGTTGCCCATCGGTACCAGCAAGAGACGGAATGGCATCGAATGATCCCAAGGGGGTATGAATGATGGAATGGGAAACCATCATCGGTCTCGAAATCCACGCGCAGCTCGCGACGCGCTCGAAGATCTTTTCCGGCTCCGCGACTACCTATGGCGCGCCGCCGAACTCGCAGGCCAATCTCGTCGACCTGGGTTATCCAGGCGTGCTGCCAGTGTTGAACGCTACCGCGGTGCGCATGGCGGTGAAGTTCGGTCTCGCCACCGGCGCGAACATCGCGCGCCGCTCGATATTCGCGCGCAAGAATTACTTCTATCCCGACCTGCCGAAGGGCTACCAGATCAGCCAGTACGAGCGGCCCGTGGTCGAGGATGGCACCCTCGACATCGTGCTCGAGGACGGGTCACGCAAGACGATCGGTATCACGCGCGCCCATCTCGAGGAGGACGCGGGCAAGTCGCTGCATGAAGGTCTCAAGGGCATGTCGGGCATAGATCTCAATCGTGCCGGCACTCCGCTGCTCGAAATCGTCTCCGAGCCCGACATGCGCTCAGCGAAGGAAGCCGTGGCCTACATGAAGAAAGTGCACACGCTGGTGCGCTATCTGGAGATTTGCGACGGCAACATGCAGGAGGGCTCCTTCCGCTGCGATGCCAACGTCTCGGTGCGGCTGCAAGGCGCGCAGAAGCTCGGCACGCGCGCGGAGCTCAAGAACCTCAATTCCTTCCGCTTCGTCGAGAAGGCGATCAACTACGAGGTTGAGCGCCAGATCGGGATCCTCGAAGGCGGCGGCAGCGTCGTCCAGGAGACGCGGCTGTACGATCCTGATCGCAACGAGACCCGCTCGATGCGCTCGAAGGAAGAGGCCAACGACTACCGTTACTTCCCTGACCCCGACTTGCTGCCGCTCGCGATCGACGACGCAATCATTGCAGATGTCCGCGGCACGCTGCCTGAGTTGCCGGACGAAAAGGCCGCCCGATTCGCCAGCGAACATGGGTTATCCGATTACGACTCGGGCGTGCTCACCGCGAGTCGTGAGCTGGCGGACTACTACGAATCCGTCGTCGAGGCGCTGGGTGGTGAACCCAAGCTCGCCGCCAATTGGGTCATGGGTGAGCTTTCCGGCGCGCTGAATCGAGACGGCCAGGAAATCGCCGCGAGCCGAATCAATTCCATGGCACTCGCCGGGCTCCTGCGGCGGATTCAGGACTCGACAATCTCCGGCAAGATCGCCAAGGAGGTATTCGAAGCGATGTGGAGCGACGGCAAGAGCGCGGATGAAATTATCGAGGCGCGCGGATTGCGGCAGATCACGGACACCGGCGCGATCGAACGCGCGATCGAGGACGTGATGGCGGCTAATCCGTCGCAGCTCGCCGAGTATCGCGCGGGCAAGGACAAGCTCTTCGGCTTTTTCGTTGGCCAGGTGATGAAAGCCACCCACGGCAAGGCCAATCCGGCGCAACTCAACGAACTGCTGAAGCGCAAGTTGAAATAGTGAGTGGTGAGTAGGGAGTAGTGAGTAGAAAGAGGTTGGCGGTGAAGGTAAAGAACCGTTTCTCTCTGCCAACCGCCAACTCTCACTCCTCACCGCTCACCCACCCCTCACCCCTCACCTTCCATTCCATGCCCGACCGCGATCAAATCCGCCGCTTTTTCTTTGAGCACAGCGCCGTGCGTGGCCACATCGTGCATCTCGACAGTGCGTGGGTCGCCATGTGCGAGCACCACGCGTACCCCCCACCGATACGCGAGCTCCTGGGCGAAGCGGCAGCAGCCACCGTGCTGATCGCCTCGACGCGCAAGTTCGACGGCACCCTCACGCTGCAACTGCAGGGGCCGGGCCCCATGCACCTGCTGGTTTCACAGTGCAGCCACGGTTTCGCCGTTCGCGGCGTGGCGCGCTGGAATGGCCCGGTCAAAGAGGGTCCGTTGAGCGAGATGGCGGGAGAAGGCCGACTGACCGTGGCCGTCGAGACGGCAGACGCCGGCTCCCGCTACGAGGGTGTCGTACCTCTGGCGGCCGACCGGCTGGCCCAGTGCCTCGAAGCGTACTTCCGCGATTCCGAACAGCTTCCGACCCGCATCTGGCTCGCCGCCACGCCGACTCGCACCGCTGGCCTGCTCCTGCAGCGCCTGCCGGGCGAAGAGATTTCTCAGGAATCCTGGCAACGCGTGGAACTTCTTGCGAGCACGCTCAAGTTCGAAGAGTTGCTGGAGCTTTCGCACACCGAAATCCTGAGGCGGCTCTTTCACGAGGAGGACGTGCGCGTGTTCGAGCCTGCGCCCGTGTTCTTCAAGTGCCGTTGTTCGCGTGAACGTGTGGTCGAGTTGCTGCGCGCATTGGGTCACGAAGAGATCCGCAGCCTTCTGGTGGAGCGCGGATCGGTCGAGGTGCGCTGCGAGTTTTGCAACCGCGCGTACCAGTTTGACGCGATCGACAGCGAACAGGTCTTTCACGCGCAGCCTGGCGTCGCGCGCTCCGGCACGCTGCAATAGGTGCCGGCTAGGGCGACATGTCAGACGCCGGTGCGAGCGGCGGTCCGTTGCGGCTCCACATCTGACGGTGGATCCGCCACACGCCGTCGTCATTCTTCCACAGCTGGATGAACTTGCCGTACGTGGTGCTACCGTCCGGCAGCGCCACTGAATAGATTCCCTGCCGATAGGCGAAGCTGCCGAAGACGACGATTTCGCGCGCGTCGAAGACGGCCGGCGCGGCGCGCTGCTCGAACAAGTTACGGAAATAGGTGCGGATCGCGGCGCGACCTTCGACCACGGGGGCGTCGGGCGGCAAGACCTGCGCATTCTCGGTGTGAATTGCCGCCATCGCTTCGGCATCGCCCGAATTGCGCGCCGTTTCCCACTCCAGGGCGGCCGTCTCCGGAAACACGTTAGCGGGTCGCCTTTCGCAGGCGGTCAACGACAAGACAAGCGCTGCTACAACCACCGACCAGCGATGCAGTCTGTCCATGGTTGTCCCCTCCTGGCGATGCCCCGAGCGGACTTCGCCCTGCGCTGTTGTAGTAATCGTGCAGAGCTTAGCGCGTTTTCGGGTCGACGCCTGATTCCGTCAAATCGCCGGCCGGCCGGAATGCGCGATGCGGCGTCCAGGTGCGCGCCAGATCATGATTCCGGGCCGAAAGGCTTGCCGCGCAGGAGAAAAAGCGCTTATATAAGGCTATCCTTATACAATCAAGTGAGCGCTCAAATGGCTTCGTTTGATGAGAGCGTGCGAACTCTGAGAGCGGCAGCTGAGCCGACGCGCCTGAGAATCCTCGCGGTGTGCGCGGAAGGCGAGCTGACCGTCGGCGAGATCGGCCAGGTTCTGGCGCAGAGCCAGCCGCGAGTCTCGCGCCATCTGAAGCAGCTCTGCGATGCCGGTCTGCTGCTGCGCTTTCGTGAAGGTCACTGGGTCTATTACCGCGTGGCCGCCCAAGGGCGGGCTGCCGACCAGGTCGCCCAATTGCTGGCCTGGATCGATACCCAAGACAACGTCCTGCGGCTCGACCGCGATCGCGCCGCCAACGTGCGCGACGAACGCGCGCGGCTCGCCGCCGAGGAGTTGTCGACCGCCACTGCCGCGGATGACGCAGCGGATGATGAGTTGCGCGCTGCCCTCATCGACGAACTCGGAAATGCACCGCTCGGCGCATTGCTCGACATCGGCACCGGGACCGGGAGAATCCTGCGCTGGCTCGCACCGCATGCGCGTGAAGCGGTCGGCGTGGATCTGTCTAGCGAAGCCTTGCGGGTGGCGCGCACCAGCGTGCACGGCGCCGGCCTGCATCACTGCATGCTGCAGCAGGCCGACATGCACGAGCTGCCCTTCGAGGCCAATTCCTTCGATCTGATCACGATCGACCGTGTGCTCGCCGACGCGCGACGTCCGGTGCTCGCTCTCGAGGAAGCCGCGCGCCTGCTCCGGCCCGACGGCCGGCTGCTCATCGTCGAGGACTACGACAAACTGGATGCCACGAACTCGGGTGCGGGCCGGCATGCACTGCGGAACCTTCGCGACTGGCTCGCGGACGCGGGGTTCGAGACTCAGCGCCTGCGGCCACTCGACACCGCCGGCCGCCACTTGCTGGTCGCGCTCAGCCGGCACCCGCCCGCCGTGACGGCAGCGGCATGACTTTTGGGGCGCATCACCATGGCTGACAGTCGCGTCATCGAGTTCTTTCAGGAATCCGTCGCCCGCGGCGGCCGACCGGTGCAAGTGACGTTCGAGTTCTTTCCACCCAACGATGCCGCCATGGAGCGCACGCTGTGGGAATCGATGCAGCGCCTGGCGCCACTGTGCCCACGCTTCGTGTCCGTGACCTATGGCGCGGACGGTTCGACGCGTGCGCGCACTCACAACGTCGTCATGCGGATTGCGCGTGAAACCTCGCTCACGGGCGCCCCGCACCTCACCTGTATCGGTGCAACGCGAGATGAGATTCTCGAGATTGCACGCAACTACTGGGCGAACGGCGTGCGTCACTTGGTCGCGCTGCGCGGCGATCCACCGCAGGGCAACGGCGGCTACCGCCCGCACCCCGGAGGTTTCGACTACGCGGTTGATCTCGTGCACGGCTTGAAGCGCGTCGCCGATTTCGATATTTCCGTGGCCGCCTATCCGGAAACGCACCCCGCAGCACCCAGCGCGCAGTTCGACCTCGACAACCTCAAGCGCAAGGTCGATGCCGGTGCGGCGCGCGCAATCACTCAGTTCTTCTTCGACACGCAGCTGTTCCTGCGTTTTCGTGACCGCTGCGCGCAGGCCGGAATAGCGGTCAGCATCGTCCCGGGAATCCTCCCGATCACGCGCTTTCCGCAATTGCTCAGGTTCGCGGAGCGCTGTGGCGCTTCCGTTCCCGATTGGCTGAGCCACGAGTTCGACGGCCTCGACGACGATCCCGAGACGCGGCGCATGATCTCCGCGAGCATTGCGATCCGCCAGGTCCGCGAATTGCAGCAGCATGGCGTGGAGGAATTCCACTTCTACACGCTCAATCGCTCCGAGCTGACGTATGCGATTTGCCACGCTCTGGGCCTGCGACCGCATGCAGCGCGCTCCGCCGCGACTTCCTGAGTACTGCCATGCGCCGGACCCGCATCGCCGCCTTACGCGATCTGCTGCAGAAGCGCATCGTCATTCTCGATGGCGCCGTCGGCACGATGATCCAGGCGCACCGGCTCGATGAAGCCGGTTATCGTGGCGAGCGCTTCCGCGACTGGAAGCGCGACGTCAAGGGCAACAACGACCTGCTCACCCTCACCCAGCCCGGGATCATTGCGGGCATCCACCGCGCCTATCTCGAGGCCGGCGCGGATATCATCGAGACCAACACGTTCAATTCCACGGCGCCTTCGCAATCCGACTATGGGATGCAGGCGCTGGTGGGTGAGCTCAATCTCGAGGCCGCGCGCATCGCGCGGCGCGTTGCGGATGCGGTTGCGGCCGAGACGGGCACCGTGCGCTTCGTTGCCGGCGCGCTCGGTCCCACCAATCGAACGGCCTCGATGTCGCCGGACGTCAATGATGCCGCGTTCCGCAACATCAGTTTCGACGATCTGGTCGCCACGTATCAGGAGGCGGCGCGCGCGCTGATCGAGGGCGGCGTGGATCTGTTGCTCCTCGAGACCATATTCGACACGCTCAATGCCAAAGCGGCGCTGTACGCCACGCGTGCCGTCATCGACGAGCTGGACGAGGACATCCCGATCATCGTTTCGGGAACGATCACCGATGCTTCCGGCCGCACGTTGTCGGGACAGACCGCCGAGGCGTTCTGGAACTCGATCCGGCACGCCAATCCGCTGGCGGTCGGGCTCAATTGCGCGCTCGGCGCGCGGCAGCTGCGGCCATACGTCGAGGAATTGGCGCAGCTCGCGGACGTCGCGGTCTGCGCGTATCCGAACGCCGGATTGCCCAACGCTTTCGGTGAATACGAGGAAGCACCCGCGGAGACAGCACAGATCCTGCGCGAGTTTGCGGCGAGCGGATTTCTCAACATCGTCGGCGGTTGCTGTGGGACCACGCCGGAGCACATCAGGCTGATTCGCGCCGCGGTCGACACGTTTCCGCCGCGCGCTCTGCCGAAGATCGAGATCCAGATGAGGCTGAGCGGGCTCGAGCCCCTCAACATCGGGCCGGGATCGTTGTTCGTGAACGTGGGCGAACGCACCAACGTCACCGGCTCGGCGCGCTTCCGCAAGCTCATCGAAGCCGATGATTACTCGGCAGCGCTCGAGGTCGCGCGCCAGCAGGTGGTCAACGGCGCGCAGATGATTGACGTCAACATGGATGAGGGCATGCTCGATTCCGAGCAGGCCATGACGCGTTTCCTGCGCCTGGTTGCGGCCGAACCCGACATTGCACGTGTGCCGGTGATGATCGACTCCTCGAAGTGGTCGGTCATCGAAGCGGGCTTGAAGTGCGTGCAGGGCAAGGCGGTCGTCAACTCGATCAGCCTCAAGGAGGGCGAGGCCGCTTTCATCGAGCACGCGCGCAAGGTTCGCCAGTACGGTGCCGCGGCAGTGGTGATGGCGTTCGATGAGCGCGGCCAGGCGGACTCTGTTGAACGGCGCGTCGAGATCTGTGCGCGGGCGCATCGCATCCTCACAACGCAGATCGGATTCCCGCCCGAGGATCTCATCTTTGATCCGAACATCTTTGCTGTGGCTACGGGGATCGAGGAACACAATCGTTACGCGCTCGACTTCATCGAGGCCGCGCGGGAGATCAAGCGGCGCTTTCCCGCAGTGCGCGTGAGCGGTGGGGTGAGCAACGTGTCGTTCGCGTTCCGCGGCAACGACGCGGTGCGCGAGGCCATGCACTCGGTTTTTCTCTATCACGCCATCCAGGCCGGGATGGATATGGGAATCGTCAACGCCGGCCAGCTGGCGATCTACGCGGCGATTCCTGCCGAGCTTCGGGAGCGCGTGGAGGACGTGATCCTCAATCGGCGGCCCGACGCCACCGAACGCCTGCTCGAGATCGCGAGTCGCTACAAGTCCGACGGCGGCGTCAGGCGGGCGGATGAGCTCGAATGGCGCAGCTGGCCAGTGCCGCGCCGGCTCGAACATGCGCTCATCAAGGGACTCGACGAGTTCGTCGTGGCGGACACCGAGGAAGCGCGCCTCGAGTTCGGTGCGCCGCTCAAGGTAATCGAAGGGCCGCTGATGGCCGGCATGAACGTGGTCGGCGATCTTTTCGGCGCGGGCAAGATGTTCCTGCCGCAAGTGGTGAAATCCGCCCGGGTGATGAAGAAGGCGGTGGCGCACCTGGTGCCGTTCATGGAAAAGGACAAGCTCGGCGGCAGAAGCTCGAACGGCAAGATCGTGATGGCGACGGTGAAAGGCGACGTGCACGACATCGGCAAGAGCATCGTGGGCGTCGTGCTCCAGTGCAACAACTTCGAAGTGATCGACCTCGGTGTGATGGTGCCGTGCGACAAGATCCTCGAGACGGCACGGCGCGAAGGTGCGAGCCTGATCGGGTTGTCCGGACTGATCACGCCGTCGCTCGATGAGATGGTGCACGTGGCGCGCGAGATGCAACGCCTCGATCTGCGTTTGCCGCTCCTGATCGGCGGCGCCACGACGTCGCCCGCACACACGTCGGTCAAGATCGACCCTCAGTACGAAGGTCCGGTCGTCTACGTCAAGGATGCCTCGCGCTCAGTCGGCGTGTGCCAGTCGCTCATCACCGAGGCGACGCGCGGTGAATTCGTCGCGCGCATCAAGGAAGAGCATGCCCAGCGGCGCGAGCAACATCGCGGCAAGAAGATCAAGGCGCCGCAGCTCACCCTCGGCGAGGCGCGGGCGAATCGCTTCCGTATCGACTGGCACACGTACCAACCGCCGCGGCCAACGCTCCTCGGCATCCGTGCATTCGACGATTACCCGCTGCAGGAACTGCTCCGCTACATCGACTGGATGCCGTTCTTCAATGCCTGGGAATTCTCCGGGAAGTACCCCGATATTCTGACGGATCCGGTGGTGGGAGAGACGGCGGGCAATCTCTATGCCGATGCGCGCCGGATGCTGAAGACCCTGATCGCCGAGCAGTGGGTTCGCGCGCGCGGCGTCATCGGGCTATTGGCCGCCAATTCCGTGGACGACGACGTCGAAGTGTACGCGGACGACTCACGCCAGCGGGTGATCGCACGTCTGCACTTCCTGCGCCAGCAGAAGGGCAAGCCCAGCGGACAATCGCATGATTGTCTCGCGGACTTTGTCGCACCGAAGGCGAGCGGTGTTGCCGACTATATCGGTGCCTTCGCGGTCACGACCGGCCTCGGCATCGAGCAGCATGTCGAACGATTCCAGGCCGCCCACGACGACTACAGTGCCATTCTCCTCAAGGCGCTTACTGACCGGTTGGCCGAGGCGTTCGCGGAGCGGCTGCACGAGCGCGTGCGACGTGAGTTCTGGGGGTATGCTCGCGATGAGCGGCTAATGAATCCTGAACTCGTTCGCGAGGAGTACCGCGGCATCCGCCCCGCGCCCGGCTATCCCGCGTGTCCGGATCACACGGAGAAGGCGACGCTGTGGCGATTGCTCGATGTCGAGCGCAACGCCGGAATCCGGTTGACAGAATCCTTTGCCATGTACCCCGCCGCCGCAGTGAGTGGTTGCTACTTCTCTCACCCCGAGGCACGCTACTTCGCCGTCGGCAAGATCGATCTCGACCAGGTGCAGAATTACGCGAGCCGCAAGGAGATTTCGCTCCAGGAAGCCGAGCGCTGGCTGGCACCGATCGTGGGCTACGGGACCGATAGCGACGCCGACGCGGCCTGACCTGCAACCAAGAGGGGGAGCACCTTGATATCCGGCAAGCAGATCCTGCTGGGCGTGTTGTGTCTGGTGGCGCTCTATTTCATCGCGCGCTGGTGGACGTACTCGCGCTCGGCCGCACAGCGCGCGGACAAGCCGCGCTCGGAAGACTTCGCGCTCGGCTTTGTCACCAACTTCTTCGACACGCTCGGCATCGGCTCGTTTGCGTCGACCACGGCGTACTACAAGTTCCGCAAGCGGATGCCGGACGAGAACATCCCCGGAACGCTCAACGTCGGCCACGCGCTGCCAACCGTCGTGCAAGCGCTCGTGTACATCACAATCGTCGAAGTCGAGTTCACAACTCTGATTGCGATGATCGTCGCAGCGGTGCTGGGCGCGCTGCTCGGTGCCGGCGTAGTCAGCCGCCTGCCTCGACGCGCAATTCAACTCGGAATGGGGATTGCACTGGTTGTTGCCGCGGCGCTGTTCGTGCTCAAGAATCTCAATGTCGAGGCCCAAGCCGGCATGGCCCATACCTTGACAGGAAATCTGCTCATCATCGGTGTCGTCGCCAATTTTGTGCTTGGTGCGCTCATGACATTAGGCATTGGTCTGTACGCGCCCTGTCTCATTCTGGTGAGCCTGCTCGGAATGAACCCCAAAGCCGCCTTCCCGATCATGATGGGTTCATGCGCGTTCCTCATGCCGCCCGCTGGGCTGCGGTTCGTTGCGTGCAATCGGTACAACCTCGGCGCGGCATTCGGATTGGCACTCGGCGGTATTCCGGCGGTGCTGATCGCTGCGCTCATCGTCAAGGAGCTGCCCATCGTTTGGGTGCGCTGGCTGGTGGTGGTCGTCGTGCTCATCGCAGCAACGATGATGCTGCGCTCCGCGATGCAAAGGACGACACCGGGCGGTGCAGTGGCGGAGGCAGAAGCGCGATGAATGTGCGTTGGCGGGGAGTGTTCCCCGCGGTCACGACGCAGATGAAGCGTGATCAGTCGCTCGATCTCGAGGCGACCGCAAGCCATCTCGAGGTGCTGATCGATTCGGGCGTGTCGGGTTTGGTGGTGCTGGGATCGCTGGGCGAGAACCAGCAGCTCCTGCCGGACGAAAAGCGGCGTGTGATGGCAGTGGCGATCGAGACGGCTCGCAGGCGAGTGCCGGTGCTCTCGGGCGTGATCGAGAACAGCACTGCCGCCGCGATCGACTACGCGCGCGACATGGAACGCATGCGCGCCGACGGGTTGCTGTTGCTGCCTGCCATGATCTATCGCGCCGATGCGCGTGAGACCGTGGCTCATTACAGAGCGGTCGCGGCCGCAACGGCACTACCGATCATCTGCTACAACAATCCACTCGCGTACCAGATCGATATCACTCCGGGAATGTTCGCGGAGCTGGCGGACGTCGCCAATTTCGTCGCGATCAAGGAATCTTCGGGGGACGTGCGCCGGATCACCGACCTGCGCAACGCGACCGGCGATCGCTACGGGCTGTTCTGCGGCGTCGATGACCTCGTGCTCGAAAGCGTCGTGCTCGGCGCAACGGGATGGATCGCCGGGATGGGCCTGGCGTTCCCGCGTGAGAATCAATACTTCTGGGATCTGGCCATCGCCGGCGACTACGAAGCTGCGCGACGCCTCTACGCGTGGTTTACGCCGCTCCTGCATCTCGATACGCCGGTCAAGTTCGTGCAGTACATCAAACTCGCGATCCAGGAAGTGGGGCTCGGGTCGGAATGGGTGCGCGCACCGCGCCTGCCACTGGTCGGTGAGGAGCGTGAGCGCATTCTCGCCATCATCCATCGCGGGCTCGAGACGCGGCCGCAGTTTTCGAGCCACACGCGAGCGACATGACGGTTGAACGCATCCGCGTGATCGATTCGCACACCGGCGGCGAACCGACGCGCGTGGTCATCGAGGGCGGCCCGCAGCTGCGCGGCAGCTTTCCCGAGCGGGTGCGGCAATTGCGCGAGAATCACGAGTCGTTTCGTCGTGCGGTCGTCAATGAACCCCGCGGTTCGAATGTGCTCGTGGGCGCGCTGTTGACGGAGCCGACGGAAAAGAAGTGCGTCGCGGGCGTGATCTTTTTCAACAACGTCGGTTATCTCGGCATGTGTGGTCACGGAACGATCGGGCTTATCGCCACGCTCGCCTGGCTCGGGCGCATCGCCGCGGGTGAGCATCACATCGAAACGCCGGTCGGAGTTGTGAGCACGCAGCTGCATACGGATGGGCGTGTTTCCGTCCGCAACGTGTCGGCCTATCGCCATCGCACGGGCGTCGCGGTGCAGGTCGAGGGCCGCGGTCGGGTCACGGGCGATGTCGCGTGGGGCGGCAATTGGTTCTTCCTCGTGGACGATCATGGTCAGCGGCTCGAGCTCGCGAATGTTGAGGCACTGCTTGAGTTCACCTGGCGTGTGCGGCAGGCGCTCGAACGCGCGCACATCACGGGGGAGGGCGGACAACTCATCGATCACGTGGAGCTCTTCGTGCCCACGAGTGGCACGCGCAATCACAGCCGCAATTTCGTGCTGTGTCCCGGCAAGGCCTATGATCGCTCACCGTGCGGAACCGGACTGAGCGCCAAGCTCGCGTGCCTGCACGCTGACGGGAAGCTGAAGCCTGGTCAGGTGTGGCGACAGGAGAGCATCACGGGCAGTGTGTTTGAAGGCTCTTACGAGCTGGAAGACGGCAAGCTCCTGCCGACGATCACTGGTGAAGCGTGGATCACCGCGGACAGCACGCTCATTCTCGACTCGCGCGACCCGTGGCGCGGCCCATCAGTCAGCTGACAGGCAACCCTACGAGGTCTTGCGATCGATCCATTTCTGCACGCAGGGTGGCTGATAGGAAGCCATTCGATCGAGGAGAACGGCCGGCGATTCCGCGGTAATGATCATCGCGCGATGTTCGGTTTTCACGAACCGCTCGGTCACGGCGCGATCGAGAAAGGCCAGGAGCGGATCGAAGTAATTGCAGACGTTCAGCATGCCGCACGGCTTCGCGTGCAGGCCAAGCTGCGCCCAGGTGAGAATCTCGAAGTATTCGTCGAGGGTGCCGAGTCCGCCGGGCAGGGCGACGAAGGCATCCGCAAGATCGGACATGAGCGCCTTGCGCTCGTGCATCGAAGTCACGAGACGAAGATCGGTCAGCCCCTGATGCGCGACTTCTTTGGCGGCCAAGGCTTCGGGGATGACACCAACGACTTTGCCACCGCAAGCCAGCACCGCATCCGCGAGCACCCCCATCAGGCCGACTCTTCCACCCCCATAGACCAGCTCGTGACCGCGTGAGACGAGTTCACGAGCCAGCTGTTGCGTTGCAAGCGTGTATTCAGTGCGCGCGCCCGAATTGGCGCCGGTGAATACACACACTCGCTTGTTTTCAGATGCCGCTCGCATATTGAAGGATCCCTCGATACGTCGCCAGCGCGAACAGAAACACTGTCACCGAATCAGCTGTGAGTTCAAACAAGAACACCACGAGCGGTGAAAGATGACCCTCCATGCCCGCGGCGCGTTCGTAGCGCGCCACCAGCGCACGCACGACGAGCAACAGCGCCTGAAGCCCAAGACCCGTGAGCACCATGTAGAGCAATTGCCGTGGTGGGATTGCCGATGAATCGCCGCCGCCGCGCGCAAGCAGCAGAGTCATCGTACCGATGCCGTAGGCGATGATTGCGCTGCGGATCGTGCCGCTCACCCGCAGATTCTCGTAGGCTGACCGCGCACCCGCATCGCGATCCCGCGACGTGAGCCGCTCCGAGTAGTCGGCCGGCTTCAGCATGTCAAGCGCGGGGTCAGGCTCGGACGGCTGCGCTTGAAATCCTCTGATGAGCTCTAACGCCGCAGCGGTCTGCTCTTCAGGAACCATGATGGCGCGAACATTGAGGGCGTTGACCTGGGGCCCAGGGTACAAGCCACCAAATCCCGCGTTCTGGACGAAGCAGGGAATCTCATGTGCCTCCAGCATCGCCACTACCGCGATGATTTCAGCATCGGACTCGGGCGATAGAACCCGGACGAATGCCACGCTGCACCTGACGCCGGCGCTCAGGGCACGCGCGCCTAGCGCGTCGCCCCTGCAGTGCCGCGTTCAGCGCTGACCGCTCTGCAGATAAGAGGATGCTTGCGCTCTCTGGCATGCCACGTGACTACCTCGGTGACGCGTTTAGCGTCGTCTTCAGAGCCGCGGGACAGCAACATCCCGCCCTTGGTGTGGATTTCCAGCATTTGGAGTCCGATCATCATTAAGTATCTCAACGCCGTGCAGGAAGCCTTGAGGAACGAATCCTTCAACAGTAAGCAAGGACGTTTCAGCGGCGAACACACGCGAAGGCACCGGCTTATATCAACCTGAAGCGTGTTCTATCTGGCGTTGCATTGCTCTCATAGCGCGTGATCCGCCCAACGTCCGCGTAGAGCGGCGCGCCGCTGTGTGATTGACGCCGGCACTTTATCCATTTCGCGTCAGCTCCAACGCGTTGTCAGGCGCCACCCGCCGCTACCTCGCTCATGAGCGCCAACTGGTTGCCATCAGGATCAGCGAACTCCGCCAGCCATAGCTCGGACTTCGCCGTGCGGTTCACGACATGAGGCTCTGCACTGAAAGTGACGCCGCTGCCCTTGAGCGAAGAATATACAGCGCGGATGTCCGGAACCTGGAAGTAAATGGCAGACCCCCGCTGAGCCTTCTGGCCGGGCGGCATGACGCCAACAAGTAACCGAACGCCCCCGCAATTGAAGAATGCCATTTGAGGCGGAGCAGCGAACAGAAACGGCACGCCTAAAATGTCTCGATAGAACGCCACGCCCTTCTCAAAGTCCTCGATTGGGATCAGAAGCTGAGCAACCTTTGCGTTCGCGAGATTCACAACGCTCTCCCCAAGAAATGTATGAGCGCAATCTTTTCGTCCATCCTGCTCCGCCTGCGTTGAATCAACAACCTGTGCTGGTTGCCGGGATAACGCGTGGGAGAAAAGCGAACACATTGCGTCCAAATCTCTCGCTGCCCTTGGAATCAACGCGTAGACCTCGAATTGGGTGGACCCCGGTCGGCTACTTCCAGGTAGTCGCCTTCGTTGCGAAATCCGGCGAGCTCGCGCGTACGACACAGAAGCGTTGCCCGGTTGGCGATTCCATCACCCACCATCGCTTGATCCTCGCGACGCGGCGCGCACCGAGTTCCTCCAGGCGCGCGACTTCCGCTTCGATGTCGTCGGTCTGGATGTCAAGATGGACGCGGCTCGGATGCGTGACACGTTGCACCTCGATATGCAGCCCGTGTTGCGGATCGAGCAGATGGGTGTAGTCGCGCTCCTCTGGATCGTCGAGCTTGCGGAGCTCGAGTCCCAGCGCGCCGCCCCAGAACTTGGCGGCATCGTCCAGATCATCGGTCTGGCAGTCGATGATGAAGCCCGCAAGCATGCTCTTGTGCATCTCTATTTCTCCTTCAATTCGATTCGACCGCAAACAGGTAGGAGCGCCCGCCGAGGCCGCGCATCTGCGAGAGGATCCAGTCCTGCCTGCTGCGCACGTAACGCGAAGGGGCATTGACCTTGAAGCGCAGCGGGTTCGGCAGCACCGCAGCTAAGAGGGCGCTTTGCTCGGCGTTGAGCCGTCTTGCGGGTCGGCCGAAGAAATGGCGGCTCGCTGCCTCGACGCCGTACACGCCGCGCCCGAACTCGGCAACATTGAGATAGACCTCGATGATCCTTCGCTTGGGCCAGAGTGCCTCGATCAGGACGGTGAAATAGGCCTCGAGTCCCTTGCGCACGAAGCTCTTGCGCTTCCAGAGAAACAGGTTCTTCGCCACTTGCTGGCTGATCGTGCTCGCGCCGCGCAGACGTTTGCCGTCGCCATTGCGATGTCGGCGAATGGACTCGTCGATCGCCTTGATGTCGAAGCCCCAGTGCTCGGCGAATCGCTGATCCTCCGCAGCGATCACCGCGAGCGGCGCATAGCGCGAAATCTTCTCGTAATCGACCCACTGATACCGCTGCCTGTAGGTGCGATCGCCGGCCAGGAAAGCCTGGGCGCGTGCGCTTGACATGAAGGCGGTCGTCGGCGGATCTACCCACCGCAGGGTCAGGACTGAAAGCACGGTGACGGCGATCCAGCCGCCGAGCAACCAAAGGAGCCAGCGAGAGAGCCGGCGGATCATCGAGGTGCCAGGTTTGGCTTATTGGCCATTTGAATCCAGTCGACTTAACTCAAATGATCAATGAGCCAAACCTGGCACCTCTCCTACAGCTGGCGGGCGGACTCGATCGCGACCGTCTCGAGGGGCGCATCGTCGTGACCCTTGCGCCGGCCGGTCTTGACCTTGGCGATGCGATCGATCACGCCCATGCCGTCGGTGACACGGCCGAAGACCGCGTAGCCGAAGCTCGCGGAGGTGTGATCGAGAAAGCCGTTGTCCTTGAGATTCACGAAGAACTGCGAGGTGGCACTGTCCACCTGATTGGTCCGCGCCATCGATAGCGTCCCGCGGGTGTTCTTAAGCCCGTTCCTCGCCTCATTTGTGATCGGCTCGCGAGTCTGCTTTGCGTCGAATTCCGCGGTGAGCCCGCCGCCCTGGATCATGAAACCCGGGATCACGCGGTGAAAGATCGTGCCGTCGAAGAAGCCGTCGCTGACGTAGCGCAGGAAATTCTCCACCGTTACTGGTGCTTCCTTCTGATACAGCTCGACGGTGAACTCGCCATGCGAAGTCTTGAACTGAACCGTTGGATTCATAGGTGAGGTGCCAGGTTGGGCTGTTGTGACTTATTGCAGCATTGCCCGCCAAAGTTAACAGCGATCAGGGCGTTTGCAACAAGCCAGATGAGCCAAACCTGGCGCCGGTAACGCGGTCGTGACCGGCGAGGTCTTTGAGGGTGCGTATGCTACTCAAACCGGCCTGCAAGAACAGGGCGCTGACCGCCTGTGCCTGCCGGCTGCCATGCTCCAGCGCGAGCCAGCCGCCGGGACGCAGATGTTCCCCGGCCCGTGCGACGATGCGTTCGATTGCCTCGAGACCGGTGGGCCCCGGAACGAGCGCGCCGCGGGGTTCCGCCCGCAATTCGGGACTCGCAAGAGCGGGGTCATTCGCCGCGACGTACGGTGGATTGGACACGATGAGATCAAAATGCATCGCGCCGACTGGTTCATAGAAATCGCCGACGAAAAAGCTCACGTTTCCGAGCTCGAGTCGCTCGGCATTACGGCAAGCCACGATGATCGCCTCCGCCGAGCTGTCAGTGGCGATGATGCGAGCGTTGGGGCGTTCGTGCGCGATCGCAAGCGCCACTGCACCGCTGCCTGTCCCGAGATCCAGGACCTTGGTGTGAACGTCTGGCGTCAACACTTCGAGCGCGAACTCGACCAGCCGCTCCGTTTCGGGGCGCGGTATGAGGACGTGGGGATTCACTTCGAAGTCGAGCGACCAGAACTCCCGGATACCCAGGATGTAGGCCACGGGATCGCCCTGCCGGCGACGCTCGATGGCGTGTGCGATGCGCTTGCGGGTTTCCGGCGACAGAGCTTCCCCGGCATGTGAAATCAGGAAGCTGCGAGGTTGTTCGAGGGTGCCTGCCAGCAGCAGTTCCGCATCGAGCCGGGCCGTGGGGCTCGATGTCCGCAGCTGATCGACCGCGGATTCGAGCACGTCCGCAATCGTCGCCAGCCCCTCACTCATGGGCGCCCGCGCGCCGTTAACGTACAATCCCGCATCTTTTTTTACCTCGGCTTCGCCGCACGCGGCGAGCCTGTCGGAAGTCCTGATGCAAGTCTACTCCAGCGTGATCGAGATGATTGGCCGCACACCGCTCCTGCGCGTCAATCGTTTCGATACCGGCGTGTGCGAGCTGTATCTCAAGCTTGAACTCATGAACCCGGCCGGGTCGATCAAAGATCGCATCGGCGTGTCGATGCTCGAAGAGGCGGAGCGGCGCGGTGACATCAAGCCGGGCGACACGCTGGTCGAGGCGACCGCGGGCAACACGGGCCTTGGCGTGGCGCTGGTCGCGGCGCAGAAAGGCTACCGGCTGGTGCTGGTATTGCCCGACAAGATGAGCCAGGAAAAGATCTTCAACCTGCGCGCCATGGGCGCAGAAGTGATCCTCACGCGCTCCGATGTGTCCAAGGGACATCCTGAGTACTACCAGGACCTCGGCGCGCGCTTGGCGCGCGAGCGTGGCGCGTACTACCTGAACCAGTTCGATAACCCGGACAATCCCAAGGCCCATGAGGCCACGACGGCGCCGGAGATCTGGGAGCAGATGCAGGGACGGCTCGATGCGATCGTGGTCGGTGTCGGCAGCAGCGGCACCCTCGCGGGGCTGACTCATTTCTTCAAGCGCACCGCGCCGCACGTCGAGATCGTCGTCGCGGACCCGCAAGGCTCGGTGATCGCGGAATACGTACGCACCGGCAAGCTCGTCCCGAAGGGTTCCTGGCTGGTCGAGGGCATCGGCGAGGACTTCATCCCCAGCATCTGCGACTTCTCGCTCACCAAGCGCGCGTATGCGATCTCGGACACCGAGTCATTCGCCACGGCGCGCGAATTGCTCCGACGTGAAGGCCTGCTCGCGGGCTCATCGACGGGCACGTTGCTGGCCGCCGCGCTGCGATTCTGCCGCGAGCAGAAGCAAGCGAAGCGCGTGGTGACCTTCGCCTGCGACACCGGCAACAAGTACCTCTCCAAGCTCTACAATGATTTCTGGATGGAGGACCAGGGGTTCATCCAGCGCAAGCGGCACGGCGATCTGCGCGACCTGATCGGGCGACTCCACAGCGAGCATGCCACGGTTACCGTGGGCCCCACTGACATTCTCACGACGGCGCACAACCGGCTGCGCAACGCGGGTTTCTCGCAAGTTCCGGTGCTCGACGGCGAGCGTCTCATCGGCGTGCTGACGGAGGAGGACATCATGCGCTTCGTCTTCGGCCATCCCGATCGCATGTCTTCGCCGGTCAGCGAGGCGATGCAGACGGCCTTCATCAGCGTTCCGAAAGAAATGCCGATGAGCAATCTCGTGTCGATCCTTCAAGTGGCGCCGTATGCGGTGGTCACGGACGTCCAGCATTTTCTCGGCCTGATCACGCGGACGGATGTCCTCAACTATCTCCGGCGGGAAATGCAGACCTGAGGGTGCCATGAAGCCGAAGCAGCCACGCAAGACAGGGTTCGCGACACGCGCGATTCACGCCGGTCAGTCTCCGGACCCGACCACAGGGGCGGTGATGCCTCCGATCTACGCGACTTCGACCTATGCGCAGCAAAGCCCGGGGGTGCATCGGGGTTTCGAGTATTCGCGCACGCAGAATCCCACGCGCATGGCCTACGAGCGTTGCATCGCCGATCTCGAAGGCGGCACTCACGGGTTTGCGTTCGCATCGGGAATGGCGGCCACAGCCACGGTGCTTGAACTCCTCGACAGCGGCAATCACATCCTCGCGATGGAGGATCTCTATGGCGGGACGCGGCGCCTGTTCGAGCGCGTACGGCAGCGTTCGGCCGGATTGCAGTCGACGTTCGTCGACCTGAACGATCCCGCAGCGCTGGCGAGTGGCATGCGTCCGAACACGCGACTCATCTGGATCGAGACACCCACTAACCCGACTCTGCGGCTGGTCGATCTGGCGGCGATCGCGCGCTTTGCACGCGATCGCGGCGCGCTCACCGCGGTCGACAACACGTTTGCCACCCCCTGGATCCAGCAACCGCTCGAACTGGGCTGCGATATCGTTGTGCATTCGGCGACCAAGTTCTTGAACGGTCATTCCGACATGGTGGGCGGAATCGTCGTGGTCAAGGATGTCGCGCTCGCCGAGCGCGTCGGGTTCCTGCAGAACGCCGTCGGTGCCATCGGCGGCCCGTTCGACAGCTTTCTCGCGTTGCGCGGCCTCAAGACGCTGCCGTTGCGTATGCGTCAGAGCAGTGAGAGCGCGCTGGCCATCGCGCGCTGGCTCGAGAAACATCCGAAAGTGGAACGGGTGCTGTACCCGGGGCTCGAGAGTCATCCGCAGCATGCCCTCGCGCGCCAGCAGATGCGCAACGGCTTCAGTGGCATCGTCTCCTTCTTCATCCGTGGTGGACTCGAGGCCGCGCGGCGCTGCCTGGAGCGGGTCGAAATCTTTGCCCTCGCCGAGAGTCTCGGCGGCGTCGAGAGCCTGATCGATCACCCGGCGATCATGACGCATGCCTCCGTGCCGGCCGAGCAGCGCAAGGCGCTCGGAATCAGTGACGCCCTCATCCGACTCTCGGTAGGCATAGAGGACGTGGAAGACCTGATCGCCGATCTCGATTACGCTCTCAGCTAGACATTCAAAGGGACCAAATTAGGACAACAACATCGAACGACAACCCAGGGAGACCTTGCATGTACTCCAAGCCCACCAGTCCGCAGAGCATTGGTCAGGTGCTCGATGGCTCTTTCCGGCTGACCGCTGCGGCCTTCGGTCGCTCGTGGATTTTCGCACTGTTCGCCGGAATTTCCGGATATGCCGCGAGTGTCTATCAGTTCACGCGCGGCGACTCGCTCGCGGAAGCCGTGACGGCGCCGCAAGACGCAATGTACTGGACACTGTACTGCGTCGGATTGCTCGCGAGTGTGTTGTTCTACTCGGCAATCTACCTGCGCATTGATTCAGTTGCTGACGGCTCGATCGGCGCCGGTGCCTTGCGGAGCGCACTGCGCAAGCTGCCGCTGCTGATCGCACTGATCATCCTGAACATGCTGGCCTTGATGGTCGGATTCATTCTCTTGATCGTCCCCGGCCTGATCCTGATCGTCAGCCTCGTGCTGGCAATGCCCATTCTGCTGCTCGAGGACAAGGGGCCGATCGACTCTCTGACCTCGAGTCATAAGCTTGTATGGGGCAACTGGTGGCGCACTGCGGCGATCCTCACCGTCGGCGGCATCATCATTTTCGTCCTCTACATGATCCTGGGCCTCCTTGCGGCGGCGGTTGCCCCATTTCTTGCCGGTGGAGAAGCCGCGGTTGCCGCAGTCGTTTCGCTGTTCATCGTGCTCGCGCTGGCCGGCATCTTGATTTCGCCTTACTTCGTCTCTTTGATCCTCAACATCTATTGGGACCTGAAGCTGCGCAGGGAAGGCGGCGATCTCTCGGCGCGCGCAGAGGCTGTGTAGATTGCATTCGACAGCGCTGCGCTGGTCCGCGCTTCTTGGGCTCCTGTCCTGCGCCGTCGCCACGGCTCAGGACCCGGCCATCGAAGCAATCGACGCCTGTCTTGCCAAGCTCGAGGTGAGCGGGCAGAAGGCGGCGCCGGGAGTGGAGGACATCGAAACGCAATGTCCGGAACTCAGGACGATTCTCGAGCACAGCCCATACGCGGCCTGGTTTCCCGAGGAATGGTGGAACCCGCAGCTGTCGACCGGAAGTCTCGCGGAGCTGCGCGATCACGCTGAGCTCGCATCCACAGCTCGTGAAGCGCGCACACTCGACACCAGCGCGGTAGCCGCGGTGCTGGAGAGTCTCGAGGACGATCGGCGCGCGAGCCAGGTGACGTGGTGGGATCGATTGCTCGAGTGGCTGCGCAGTCGCTTCAAACCCGATGCCGAAGAGCCTCCAACCTGGCTTTTCAAGTGGCTCGATGAGCTCAGCCGTCACGAAACGGCGCTTCGGGTCACAGGCTACGTCCTCTTCGGGCTCGTCATCCTGTCGGCAGTCTGGATCGTAATCAATGAGCTCAGAGCGGCCGGCGTGTTCGGTTCTCACGCGCAACGACACGCGCGGTCGATGGGACCGCAAGTGTCAGCGCGCGCGGCGGGCGAGCTTACGCTGGCGGATATCGAGAGCAGTGATCCGTTCAATCGGCCATCCTTGCTGCTCGCGCTGTTGCTGGCGGCGCTCGCGAGGCGCGAGGACCGGGCCGTCGATGCCAGCACCACGCATCGCGAGCTCGCTGCCCGGGTCACACTGGACGACAACGCGCAGCGCATGGCGTTCGGACGGCTGGTGCGATGCGCGGAACGCGTTCGTTACGCCGCAGCACTTCCGGCCCGCAGCGAGATCGATGAGGTGGTCGGCGAAGCTCGCCATCTCCTCGACTCGATCGCCGTTTCAGCAGGGACGTCGCCGGCATGAAGGAGCGGCTGATCACCTTGCTTTGCGCCGTTGGTGCGCTGGCGCTCTTCTATGCGATCTTCTTTTCCTCGCCGCAACCCGTGACCGAGGAGATTTCGAAGCCCACGACGGAAGAGCGCGGCAGCAACGGTTATCTCGCCGTGCTGCGCTGGCTGAAGTCGACCGGCGTCCGCGTCGAAAGCGTTCGCCGGCGTTATGACTGGCTGAAGAACGATGAGGCAGGCCTCGCGCCCACCGGGAATCTTCTGATCACGACTCTCCCGCATCGTTACGGCGCGCGCCAGCGCGAGCTCGAAGACCTGTGGAGCTGGGTCGCTTCCGGTAACACGGTGCTCGCGCTTGCAGCGCTGGCCGACACTCCCGACTGGTCGTTGCCGCTCGCTGGTGGCGACTTGCCCGGCGCCATCGAATCGATCACCGGGGTAAGATTCGAGGTGCCGCCGTCGGAGCCCGACCTTGCAGCGCGGGCTAAACCCGTCGAGCAGACGGCGAGCGATGTCTACAAGCGGCTCACCAAGCCCACGCTGCATCGGATCGTTCCCAATCGTTCGCATCCCTATTTCGAGAGCGTGCGCGAGGTGGTTGCCGAGTCGGAGTACTACGCGTCCGAATGGCGCGCAGTGCCACCACTCCACGGTTTCGTCCTCTCGCTCGCCCACGACGCGGACAATGGGCGCGATGCACTCTGGATTCGCCTCGACGGGGCTGGTCAGTTCCTGATCAGCGGCTATGCCAGCCTGTTCTCCAACGAACAGCTGGGGAGAAAGGACAACGCACGCCTGCTTGCGAACATCGTGGCGCAAACGCTCGGTTCGGGCGGGGCGGTACTGTTCGACGATCAACACCAGGGCCTAAGCACGCTGTACGACGCCGGGGCCTTCTTTGGCGATGCGCGACTGCATGTCACGCTTTGGCTGCTGCTGGCACTCTGGCTGATCTGGGTGCTGGGCAGCGTGCGCCTGCGCGGCGCGGCACCCGAGGCGCCGGCACCGCGCGAAACGGCCCTGGTAAAGGCGACCGGAGGATTTCTCGCGCGCGTGCTGCTTCCGGTGCAGGCCGGGCTGCGGCTCATGGAGCTCTTCTTCAACGATTTCCGCCGGCGACTCAGTCTGGCCGAGGATGGCCGGCCCGTGTGGGAGTGGCTCGAACGTCAGCCCCGAGTGAGTCGCTCCGATCTCGAGTCGCTCAGGGCGCTCGAATCGCGCTTGCGGACCGGAAAGCGCGTCGATCTCGTCCGCCTGCAGAATCTGCTGGTCAAGCTTCAAGGACAGGTATGACCAATCCAGCACAAGCCCTCGATCAACATCTGCAGGTCGAGCTCGGCCGGGTCGTGCTCGGGCTGTCGACTTCGATCCGCATGCTCACCATCGCATTGCTGGCACGCGGTCACGTGCTGATCGAAGGACCGCCAGGACTCGGAAAGACGCTGCTCAGCAAGTCGCTGGCGCGCGCGCTCGGCGGCGACTTCAAGCGCATTCAGGGAACAGCGGACCTGATGCCTACCGATATCACCGGCGTGCACGTCTTCGATTCCGCGCGGCAGACGTTCGTGTTCCGGCCCGGACCGATCTTCGCCGACGTCGTGCTCGCCGACGAGATCAACCGGGCGGGACCCAAGACGCAATCGGCCCTGCTCGAAGCCATGGAAGAACGCCAGGTGACGGTCGAGCGCGATCGATTCCAGCTGCCGGCCGACTTCCTGGTCATCGCAACGCAGAACCCGCACGAATTCGAGGGCACATTCCCGCTACCCGAATCGCAGCTCGATCGCTTCATGCTCCGCATCGAGCTCAGTTACCCGGAACGCAGCGCCGAAACCGAGATCCTGGAACGCTACGGCAGTCCGGCGTCGCCCGAGGATCCGGCTGCAGCGATTCATCCCGTCGAGCGGAGCCTGATCGCGCAGGCCCGCGCTGCCGCAGGGGCGGTGCACGTCTCGGCAGCGTTGGTCCAATACGTCCTCGACATCGCACGCGCCTCGCGCGAGCACGCACAGGTTTCGCTGGGTGTCTCGACCCGTGGAGCGCTCGCGCTCTTGCGGTGCGCGCGGATCGCCGCGGCGCTGCGAGGCGGCGAGTTCGCCACTCCGGACGATGTCAAGCAACTGGCACCGGCGGTGCTTGCACATCGCCTGCTGCTCACGCCGGAGGCGGCGCTCGAGAACGTGACGGCTGCCGCTCTGGTGGCGCAGATCCTCGAGCGCACACCGGTCCCGAAATGAGCTTCACCGCCGCATGAATCTCTCAGCCCGCGCCCTCGTCCTGATCGCGCTTACCGTCGCGCTCGCGATAGTCGGGATCTGGACCGCGGACACCACATTGCGCGGCCTTTGGAAGCTGCCGGCGGCGCTGATCCTGCTCGGACTTGCCGTCGAAGGCGTGTTGCTCCGGCGCCGTCCGTTCTCACTGTTCGTCGATGTCTCCCCGCGTGGATATCTCGGCCGACCGATGAATGCGCGCATGACGCTCGAGAACCCCAATCGTGCGCCGCTGACGCTTGAATACACAGTTGATGCGCCGCGGGGGGTGAAGGCGCCGCACGGCACGCGAATTCTGCGCGCGCCCGGAGAAGCGACCGCAATCGACCCGCTGGTGGTCGTGCCAGGAAGACTCGGCCCGGCGACCTGGCCCGCGATTCGCGCGCGCATTCTAGGTGCGTTCGGCCTCGCGTCCTGGTCGAGGGTGATCGCGCAAAGCGCGCGCATCGCGGTTGCTCCGGATTTGTTGGGCGCTGCTGCGCAGCGCGTTTCGAGCACCGAATCCGGCGCCTTGGCCGGCCGCACGCATGGCTCGGGTGCGGAACTACATCAATTGCGCGAATACCGCCCGGGCGATCCGCTGCATCGGATCGACTGGAAGGCCAGTGCGCGTCGCGCAGGTCTGGTGACGCGCGAGTTCACCGAGGATCAGCATCTCGATGTGCTCATCGCGCTCGATGCCGGCCGCTCGAGCCGGCTGGCCGCCGGTGATCTGGACCGGCTCGGCGCATTTGCGAATGTTGCCGCGCGCTTTGCGGAGCACGCGGTATTACACGACGATCGCGTCGGTCTCGTCGTCTATGCAGAGCGGGTGCAGGGTGTCGTTCCGCCGAGCCGTGGACGCGCGGCGGTCATGAGGATTCGCAGCTGTCTCGAGGGCATCACTGTTGCGGCTTTGGAATCGAGCCCACTCGCGGCAGCATTGCGCATTCGCTCGATCGCCCGCCAGCGGAGCCTCATCGTGATGCTCACCGACCTGGATGATGTCACGACAGGTGGCGAGCTCGCGCGCGCGGTGCGCCTGCTGCAGATGAAACACCTGGTGATCGTCGCTGGCGTCGCGTTGCCGGACGTGGAGGAAGTCGCGCTGGCGCCCGCCGAGGAGTGGGTCGACCCTTATCGCGCGCTCGCCGCACGGGAGTGGCAGACGCGGTCGCGCGCGCACCTGAAATCGCTGCGTAGTGCCGGG
>Ga0180104_1000048_pt1 | contig 30664 bp, 28 predicted proteins | sample EasRiv730_16_1Da_FD_121791 | JGI IMG/M metagenome (GOLD analysis project Ga0180104, IMG submission 121791) | Soil microbial communities from meander-bound floodplain in the East River, Colorado, USA - East River metaG ERMLT730_16_1Da | ecosystem: Environmental > Terrestrial > Soil > Floodplain ... | reverse complement strand
TAAGCTTTCGCGCACATTTTTCTTAAAGCGAACTCACCATGCGTCATTCCCTGCCGGCCTTCACGCTGTCGGCACTGTCACTGGCTGGCTGCGCAACACCCAAAGTCTCCGCGCCACCCGCCGTCCAGCCCGCCGCCGCTGCCGCAGCACTCACGCTTCCCATCGAGTACTACAAGCTCGGCAACGGTCTGCGCGTCGTGCTCACCGAGGACCACGCGGTGCCGGTCGCGACCGTGGCCGTGTACTACAACATCGGTTTTCGCATCGAACCGCGCGACCGTACGGGTTTTGCGCACCTGTTCGAGCACATGATGTTCCAGGGTTCCGAGAATCTTGGAAAGATGGAGTTCATCCGGCTCGTTGAAGCCAACGGGGGCGTGCTCAATGGCTCGACGCGCTTCGACTACACCAATTACTTTGAAGCCGTGCCGGCGCACACGCTCGAAACCGTGCTGTGGGCCGAAGCGGACCGGATGCGGGGCCTGAGCATTACGCAGGAGAATCTCGACAACCAGATCGGCGTGGTCAGCAACGAGGTCAAGGTCAACGTCCTCAACCGGCCGTACGGCGGCTTTCCGTGGCTCGACATGCCGCAGTTCGCCAACAGGAACTGGTACAACTCCCACAACTTCTACGGCGAGCTCGCGCACCTCGAGGCCGCCAGGCTGGATGAAGTGCACGCGTTTTTCGCTACCTACTACAGCCCCAACAACGCGGTCCTGGTCGTCGCCGGCGACTTCGATTCGAAGCAGGCGCGCGCATGGATCGAGCGCGACTTCGCCGGGATCGCATCGCGGCCGCTGCCCTCGATCCCCGACATCTCGGAACCGAAGCAGACCGAGGAACGGCGGGCGTCGCGCCCCGATACGTACGCACCGCGTCCCGCGCTCGCCTTCGCGTACCACGTTCCCGATCGCTGGACGCCGGAATGGTTTGCGCTTGGAGTGATCGATCAGTTGCTGCTGCAGGGCGAGGACAGCGCACTCACGAAGCGACTCGTCAAGGAAAGGGGCATGACCGACGATGTGTCCGGCGGCATCAATCTGCTCGGCAACATGTTCAACTACAAGGGCCCGATGCTCTGGACCGCGGCGCTGGTCCACGACACGCAGCACGGTGCGGACGAGATCATGGCGGAAGTTGATGCAACGATCCGTCGCCTGCACGACCAACCCGTGACGCCCGCGGAGTTCGAGCGGGCGTTGACCAAGTTGCGCTCCGGTCTCTACAACATCGCGGGTTCCGCGACGCGCTTCGGGATGGTCGACCTGCTCGCGAGCTTTGCGCTTTTCGATGACGATCCCGCCCTGATCAATCGCATCGAGGCCGGATTCCGCCAGGTCACACCCGAGTTGATCCAGAAGACGGCACGCGAGTACCTGGTCGCGACCAACCGTACAGTGCTCACGATCGAACCCGGCAATGCGCAGGCCGCGCCGCGAGGTGGACCGTGAGACTCGCTGCGCTCTTGTTGCTCTGCGCCTCATCGCTGTCGCTGGCAGCAGAAATGCCACCGGCGCCCGGAACGCCGCGGGACTTTCGGGTTCCTCCCAAAATGGTGCGTACTCTCGGCAATGGTCTCAATGTCACCTTTGTCGATTGGGGCTCGATCCCGAAAACCACTGTTACGGCCATTCTGCGCGCGGGCAATCTGAACGAAGGCGACGCGACTTGGCTTGCCGACCTCACCGGTGAACTGCTCAAGGAGGGTGCGGGCGGTCGCAGCGCAAGCCAGATTGCCGAGGCCGCAGCCAGCATGGGCGGTGGCGTGAACGTCAGTGTCGGTCCCGATTTCACCACCATTTCGATCGACGTCCTGAGCGAACACGGACCCCAGGCGATCGCGCTGGTCGCCGACCTGCTGCGCCGGCCACAATTGCCCGAATCCGAACTGGCGCGCATCAAGCGCGACTTTGAGCGCCAGCTCGCGTTGGCGAAAAGCGAACCGGATAGCCTCGCCAATGAAGCCTTCCTTGCCCTGCTCTATCCCGATCACCCCTACGGCAAGCTGTACCCGGATGAGGCGCAGCTCACTGCATACACCATCGAGGACGTTCGCCGTTTTCATCGCGAGAATTTTGGCGCTGCACGCACGCGCGTGTATGTCGCGGGACGCTTCGAGCGTGAGATCCTGGACACCGCGATCGATGCGGCGTTTGGCGACTGGGCCGCAGGCCCCGCGCCGCTCGTGCGGCCACCGCACGCGGTGACGAAGAGACGGCTCAAGCTGATCGATCGCCCCGATGCGGAACAATCGACGATTTTCCTGGGTCTCCCGGCGATCGATCCAAGTCATCCCGACTACCTCACGGTGTCAATGATGGATTCGATCCTCGGTGGTGAATTCAGCTCGCGGATCACGTCCAATATCCGCGAGAGCAAGGGCTATGCCTACTCGCCATCGAGCGACGTCGTGGTCCGTTATCGCGCCGGCTACTGGTTGCAACAGGCGGACGTCACCACTGCCGCGACGGGCCCCGCGCTCAGCGAGATCTATGCCGAGATCGATCGGCTGCGACGTGCGCCGCCCAGCGAGGCTGAACTCAAGGGCATGCAGAACTACCGCGCGGGTGTTTTCGTGCTGCAGAACGCAACACGTGGCGCCCTGATCAATCAGCTGGCGTTCCTCGATTTGCATGGCCTGCCGGACGACTATCTCACCAACTTCGTCCAGAATCTTTACGCGATCACTCCCGAGCAGGTGAGCGCGGCCGCGCGCACCTACATTCGCCCCGACGACATGACGCTCGTGATCGTCGGTGATCTCAGGAAGATTCGCTCCCAGCTCACGCCATTGCCGCAGCTCGGCGGCTTGATCACGAGCAACTGATCTGAATGTCTGAACGCGAGGTGATGGAGTACGAGGTGCTCGTGGTCGGCGCGGGACCGGCCGGCTTGTCTTGTGCGATCCGTCTAAAGCAGCTCAAGCCCGAGCTCAGCGTTTGCATCCTGGAGAAGGCATCCGCAGTGGGCGCCCACTCGCTCTCGGGTGCGGTGATGGAGCCCGGGCCTCTCGATGCCCTGCTTCCCGAATGGCGCAACTCGACACCCGACATCTGCCTGCCCGCGGCTCGTGACGAGCTGCTGCTGCTGACACACACGGGCAGCATTCGCTTCCCGACGCCGCCACAGATGCACAACCGCGGCAACTTCATCCTCTCGCTCGGGCAACTGACGTCCTGGCTCGCAAGCCGGGCCGAAAATCTGGGTGTCGACGTGTTCGCCGGATTCGCGGCCGTGAACCCCGTGTTCAACGCCGACGAATCCATGGCCGGTGTGCAGATCGGCGACATGGGCCTGCAGAAGGACGGCAGCCGGGGCCCTAACTACACGCCCGGACCCGAGATTCGCGCGCGCTTCACGGTCCTGGCGGAGGGCTGCCGAGGCAGTCTTACGAAACAACTGATTCGCAACTTTTCCCTCGATGCGAGGTGCGATCCACAGGCGTACGCGCTTGGCCTCAAGGAGCTGTGGCAACTTCCGGAGGGACGCGTCCAGCCGGGACTGATCCAGCACACGATCGGCTGGCCGGTCGATGCGCGCACGTACGGCGGTGGATTCGTCTATCACCTCAACAATAATCGCCTGTACATCGGCTATGTCGTCGGTCTCGATTACCTCGATCCTCGACTGAAGCCATTCGAGGCCTTTCAGCAGTTCAAGCATCATCCAAAGTTTCACGCACTGCTCGAAGGCGGCGAAATACTTTCAAGCGGCGCACGAACGATCGCAGCCGGTGGCTGGCAGTCACTGCCCAAGCTCGAGATGCCGGGCGCGCTGATCGTCGGTGACGCCGGTGGCACGCTGAACTTTCCGAAGGTCAAGGGCATCCATCAGGCGATCCGCTCCGGCGTCACTGCCGCGGAACACCTCGCCGAGAAAGCCGCGACTGAGGGATTCGATTCGCGGTGGCGCGCCTCGGCGGGGGGCCGCGAGCTGCGCAGGGTGCGCAACATTAAGCCCGGTTTCAAGCGCGGGTTGTGGCTTGCACTGCTCAATGCGGGTCTCGAGACCCTTACGCTTGGCAAGCTTCCGTGGACGCTAAAGAATTCCGCCAACTGGATGCTCAAGCGACTCGACGAGTTCGAATCGCCCGAACGCGGCTGGGTTGCACGCGATCTGCCGCCACGCGACCGGCTCGCCTCGGTGTTCTTTGCCGCGACCTCGCACGACGAAAGTCAGCCGGTACATCTGCAGGTTGCCGACACGTCGATCTGTGCGACCCGCTGCCGCCAGGAGTTCGGCAATCCGTGCGAGAACTTCTGCCCGGCCAACGTGTACGAGATGGTGGACGACGGCAAGGACGGCAAGCGGCTGCAGATCAATGCCGCGAACTGCGTGCACTGCAAGGCCTGCGACATCAAGGACCCGTATCAGATCATCACGTGGGTGCCGCCGGAGGGTGGCAGTGGCCCGAACTACAATGGCCTGTAAGTGTGGGTAGCGAGCAGTGAACAGTGAGGAGGGTTGGCAGTTGACGGTTGACAGTGCGGAGGTGCGCTTTCTATCCGTCAACTGTCGACTGCGAGCTGTCAACTACTACAGGTGAGTCGTGACGTGAGGGCCCTGTGGTCGCCGTCTCCCGAACGAATCGCGAGCGCCAGCGCCACGCGCTTCATCGAGTTTGTTCGCGCCCATCACGGGGCAACGTGCTCCGATTGGGCTCAGCTCTATGACTGGTCGATTGCGCATCCGGCAGCCTTCTGGGAAGCATTGCTCGACTTCGCTGACGTTCGCGCACGCCGCGGCGCGGGCCCGGTCCTCGAGCACGGCGATCACATGCCCGGCGCGCGCTGGTTTGATGGCACGACGCTCAACTTCGCCGAGAACCTGCTCCGGGTCCGTGACGAGCAGCCGGCGCTCATCTTTCACAGCGAAAGGGGTCAGCGCCGCCAGCTGAGCTTTCGCGAGCTTCACGATGAAGTCGCGCGCATTGCGACCGGCCTGCGCGCTTGCGGCGTCGTGAGTGGCGACCGCGTGGCGGGTTTCCTGCCGAACCTCCCCGAATCCGTCATTGCCATGCTCGCAACTACCAGCATGGGCGCCGTCTGGTCATCCTGCTCGCCGGAATTCGGCATCCAGGGTGTGCTCGACCGCTTTGGCCAGATCGAACCCAAGGTGCTGTTCACGGCCGACGGCTATCACTACAACGGTAAGACGATCGATTCGCTCGGCCCAATCGCCGGCGTGCTCGCAAAGTTGCCAAGCGTTGCGCGAGTAGTCGTGGTCCCGTACGTCAGTGCCAGGCGCGAGTTCCGACAACTTGCCAAGGCAGTCGCATTCGACGAATTCGGTGCATCGGGCAGGCCGCTCGCGTTCGCCGCCGTGCCGTTCGATCACCCACTTTATGTTCTCTATTCCTCCGGCACCACCGGCATACCGAAGTGCATAGTTCACGGTGCCGGTGGCACGCTGCTCCAGCATCAGAAGGAGCATCTGCTTCACAGCGACATCCGGGCGGGCGACCGCGTGTTCTACTTCACCACCTGCGGCTGGATGATGTGGAACTGGCTGGTGAGTGCGCTCGCGTGCCGTGCTGCCATCGTCCTGTATGACGGTTCGCCGACGTACCCCGACGCAGGCACGCTCTGGCGAATTGCCGCAAGCGAGCAGTTGACCGCTTTCGGCACCAGCGCGCGCTATCTCGCCACGATCGAGAAGGAGGGTCTGCGCCCGCGGGAGGACGCAGCGCTCGACTCGCTTCGCACGATCTTCTCTACAGGCTCGCCACTCGCACCGGAAAGCTTTGAGTACGTGTATCGCGACATCAAGGCCGACGTGCAGCTCTCGTCGATTTCCGGCGGCACCGACATCGTATCCTGCTTCGTTCTCGGCAGCCCGCTGCTGCCGGTGTATCGCGGTGAGATCCAGTGCCGCGGCCTGGGAATGCGGGTCGAGATCTTCGATGATGGCGGGCATCCGGTGGTCGGCGCGCAAGGCGAGCTCGTCTGCACCGCGCCATTCCCGTCGATGCCGATCAGCTTCTGGAACGATCCGGACGGCAGCCGTTACAGGGCCGCGTACTTCGAGCGCTTTCCGGATGTCTGGTGCCACGGCGACTACGCCGAGCTGACGCCGCGGGGAGGTGTCATCATCTACGGGCGGTCCGACGCGGTGCTCAATCCCGGCGGCGTACGGATTGGGACGGCGGAAATCTATCGACAGGTGGAGAAGCTCGACGAGGTGCTCGAGAGCCTCGCCATTGGCCAGGACTGGAATAACGACGTGCGCGTGGTGCTGTTCGTGCGCCTGCGCCCCGGAATCTCACTGAGCGATGCATTGAAGCAGAAGATTCGCAATACGATCCGGTCCAACACGACCCCGCGACACGTACCGGCACTGATCATCGCCGTACCCGACATCCCGAGGACCCTCAGCGGCAAGATCGTCGAGCTCGCGGTTCGCAATGTGATCCACGGCAGGCCGGTGAAGAACACCGACGTGCTGGCCAACCCGCAGGCGCTGGATCATTTTCGCAACCTGCCGGAGCTGCAAAGCTGAAGCGCAAGCCTCTCCAAGTCCTATACGCCGAAACTCTCGAGCGCCACGGCTACACCCGCGATCCCGCCCAGCAACGCATCGTCGACCAGCTCGACGACCTGCGGCAGCAGCTCATCGACCAGCCGCGGGACTTCGGTTTCTTCAAACGCCGCATGCTGCAGCTTCTCCCAGGCCGCACCGCGATCGCGCCGCTGCGCGGTCTCTACCGGTGGGGCGGCGTCGGCCGCGGCAAGACCCTGCAGATGGATCTCTTCTACGACAGCCTGCCTTTCGACGATCGCGAACGACGACACTTCCATCGCTTCATGTACGACATACACGTCGAGCTCGGCAAGCTGAAGTCTCATGCGCGCCCACTTGAACTCGTTGCGCATCGCATCGCGACGCGCGCCCGCGTAATCTGCTTCGACGAGTTCTTCGTCTCCGACATCGCCGACGCGATGCTCCTGGCACCTTGTTCGATGGACTGTTCCGTCGTGGCGTCACGCTGGTGGCAACCTCGAATGTCGCACCCAGGGATCTCTATCGCGACGGTCTGCAGCGACAAGGATTTCGTCCGGCCATTCGCCAGATCGAGCGGCACACCGCGGTGGCGCATATCGATGGCGCGGTCGACTACCGCCTGCGCCAGCTGCGCAAGGCGCCGATCTATGTCGACTCGAAGACGAGCGATGCAGCTGCGCAGCTCGAGGCCATGTTCGCCGCGGTCACCGGCGCACCGGGCGCGCCCGACGGAACCATTGCCATCGAGCATCGACGCATCCGCACCGCGCGCCGGGCGGAAGAAGTCATCTGGTTTGAATTCCGCGAGCTTTGTGAGGGCCCACGCAGCCAGGCCGACTACATCGAGCTGGCGCGCTGCCATCACACCATCCTGGTGTCGAACGTGCCGACATTCGATGCATCGTCCGAGAACGCGGCGCGGCGCTTCATCGCGCTCGTCGATGAGTTCTACGACCGCAATGTCAACCTGATCCTGTCAGCGGCTGCGGCGCCGGCGAGGCTGTATCACGGCGACAAGCTCGAGTTGGAGTTCCAGCGCACCGCGAGCCGGCTCATCGAGACGCAGAGCGAAACGTACCTCGCTCGCCCGCATCGCCCGTAATACAGATTGATCGCACTGTCGCGGTCGCGCCAGATAGCGCGACCGCGACACGCACGTTACTGAACGACTGGAATATTGGCCGCGAGCTCGAACTGGATAGCGGCGCGGATCTTGTTCTCGATTTGCAGATAGCGCGCAACCTTCATCGGCGGAAGGACCTTTTCAAGCTTCGGAACGTATGAGCGCTTCAGGTCCAGTTCCGCACTCTCGATCGCGAGCATCTCGCTCACCAGCTTCTTGGCCGTCGCATCCGGCATCGGACCCTTGTTGTAGGAGTCTGCATACTCGCGGATAAGCTTCGTGACTCGCTGGTTGATTGCCAATAGATCCTTCTGATAGGCGTCATATACGGGCCAGAATCCTTGTGCCTCGCCCTCGGTCAGCTCCATGTTTGCCGCCACGACCAGCCTCTTGTCGGCCCTGATCTTGTCGCGCAGCATTTCCATGTTGCTTGCCGGCTTGTCCTGCGTCTGCCCCTCCGCATACATCGGCGCCGCCACCAAGGGCGTCAGACAGACCATGGACCAGATGAATTTCCTCATCAGTATCTCCCGTGTCTTGAAAGAACCTTGCTTGCGCCGTGTCGGTTACAAAGAAGCAAACGCCTGGTCTTGTATTCTTCAGGCGCCCGGTGACCACGGCTTGGCGCTAGTTTATCTCATCCAAGCGTCGCCTTTCACTGATCGCGCCCACCCACCTCCGGTGACAATCTGCGCGAAAATCATCCGCGCCTTACTTTACGCGGGGAATCCGTGCCGCAGCATCTTTTCCGCGGCAGCGGACTCCTTGTCCGTTGTGTTCCGCAATTCGCGTTGGCACAGCGGGCCACCGTGATGGCTAGAGTTCCTGGTACAGGCTGTCGGATACGACCTTGCGGACCTTGTCGAGGCCCTTGAGCCACGTCTGATACTCAGCACTACCCGCGATCTTCGGCTCATCAGCTGCGAATGCCGCCATGTTCGGATACTCAACCGAGACCACGACTGTCCCCGTGTCCGGGCCGGCGAATCTTGCTCTCCAGGCGCGAACGGTCCCGGCACTTCCGAGGCGCTTTAGCAGCGCCCTGCCCTGCTCGAGCTGCTGCACGTAGGCATTCACGTCGTCGGCCTTGACCACCACCACCCGGAGCACTGCGGGCTCTGCGGCGGTGACGAGCGTGGAAGTCGCAAGAAACAGCGTCACAGCAAGGATCATCAATGCGGGCTTTGTTTTCATGGTCCCTCCATTGTTTTGGCGCGAAATGCGCATTTATGGGACGCGCAACCTTGCGACGCAATCTGGATAGAGTCAATCGCGCATTACACAACGACTGGGTCGCGCATGCTTGCGCGCCTGAACCGACTGGGCGGGAAACGCGAAGGATCTAGCTGCCGGCGCGGCCGAGTGCCGTTGCTTTCTTGCCGTGTTTCTTTTCCGGCTGCGCCTGCTTGTTGGCGGCTCCAACGATGCACAGCGTGGCGACGATGGGCGCGGGCAGGTTGCGGCCGTGAATCGTCACTCTCACAGGCACCTTGCGGCCGATGCCAGCTTCATTGATGACCACGCGCAGAGGCTCGCGAAACAGCTCCACGCGTGAGTCGCGCGCCACGTCACCGAGGCTTGCCGTGATGCGGACTGTCTTGTCGCTTGCGATCACAGGCGGATAGTCGGCCGTCGATGGCGACCCAATTGTTGGTTTCGATCCGTTGGCTGCATCGACCGAGTGGCTCACGAAGAGGCGCGTTGCCACTTCCACGCCGACGCCATCCGGCAGTTCGATGCTTGCCGACGCATCGACGATCGTGTCTGTGCCCCGATTGACCAGCGTGAAGTTGATGCGGTGGCCGAGTCGCTCGAACCGGTGGTGAGCGTCCTCCTCACGGTACTCCTCCGCAATGGAATCGAGATCGAGACGCAGCTGTTCGAGCGACTTCGACCGGTAGGGAGCCTCGTGACCAAACAGGCGCAGATGCGTGAGCCGGATGATCGCGCTGCTGGCGACGTTCTTTGCGGATGCCAGCATTTCGCGCGCCTGGATGGCCGCGGCCAGCTTCGCCGATGCTTGAGCGGACGGCGACTCGTACGGACCGATCGCGCGCAGTACGATGTTCGACGATGGCTTCGGGCCCGAGAACCCTAGCTTGATGCCGCCTCGAAACAGGCCATCGTCGTGCCTGCGCGCATACATGCGGTCGAGATCCGCGCGAGCGAGTGGCATTTGCTCGACGCCGCGCCGGATCCACGCTTCGCCGCTGCGCAGGTTGGGCGAAAGTGGATTGCTGATGAGATACGGCTGATTCGTGCAACCTGAGATCGTCAATAAGCCGATCCACTTGCCCTCGATCTCGCACACCCGATAACGCACGCGCAGCGGTGGCTCGATGTGTTTCTGGACCAGCCCCTCGTAGGTGCCGGATACCTCGCACTGCTCGCGTGGAAAACCGATCAGCCGCCGGGAATCGCCGCTGACCTCGACACCCAACACGATGACTCGCTCACCATGCACGTTGGCATTGGCCAGTGCGATGACATCGCGCAACAGCTCGTCATACTGGTGCCGCAGGTACTGCGTCGGTCGGAACTTGAGCGAGGAGTGCTCGTTCTCGTAACGGATGAGCGTTTCGAACTGGCTCAAGGGGCGTATCACCTGCCGATCTGATCAGGGCGCAGTCTAGCGGTGGCGATCCACACCGATGTGATCTGACCGACACTTGGATTGAGAGCCAGGATTGTGTACCTGTATAAAAGAACAGTATGCTGTCAGCCTCAAGTACACGGCCGGAGGGGGCGATGCGACTGCATTGGTGCGCGAATACACGGGCAGTCGGTGCCGTCTGGCTACTCGTAAGGAGGCTGAGGGATCGTCATGCGTGGAGACGTGGCGTTTACTCTTTTTGACACGCCTATCGGCCGCTGCGGGATCGCGTGGGGAACGCGCGGGATCGTGGGCGTGCAGCTTCCGGAGTCTCGCGAAACGGAAACGCGTACGCGCGTGCTCGAGCGGTTTCCCGACGCGCGGGAAGCGTCACCACCCGCCGACTTGCAGCACGCAATCGACGACATCGTCGCCCTGCTCCACGGCGAGCCACGTGACCTGTCCGCCATCGGGCTCGACATGTATCGGGTGCCGCCGTTCAATCGCCGCGTCTATGAAATCGCACGCACGATTCCACCAGGCGCCACGCTTTCGTACGGCGAGATCGCCACGCGCTTGAAAGAGCCCGGGGCCGCGCGCGCCGTTGGACAGGCGCTGGGTCGAAATCCGTTCGCGATTGTCGTGCCGTGTCACCGCGTGCTCGCAGCTGGTGGCAGGATCGGCGGATTTTCCGCGGCAGGCGGCATCACCACGAAACTCCGGATCCTTTCGATCGAGGGGTCGCGCGCGACCGGCCAGCTCGCGCTTTTCGACGGTGACGGCGCGTTCGCATTCGACCCTGTCGTCGCGCTCGATTACCTGCGCGCATCTGACGCGCGCCTGGCAACCCTGGTTGATGCCGTTGGGCCCTTCCGCATGCAGCTCGACCGAACCCCGAGCATTTTCGTCGCGCTGGCGGAATCCATCGTGTACCAACAGCTCAACGGCAGGGCCGCCGCAACCATTTTTGCCCGCGTGCGTGCCCTGTTCCCGCGGGCGCACGAGGGCCCGACCGCTGAACAGATCCTTCGCGCGTCGGACGAGAAGCTTCGCGGTGCGGGTCTCTCGCGCCCCAAGCTGCTCTCGCTGCGCGATCTCGCTCGCAAGACCGTCGAGGGCCGGATTCCCCCGCTCATCGAAATCCAGCGAATGGAAGACGAGGCGATCATCGAGCGCCTCACCGAGGTGCGCGGGATCGGGCGCTGGACCGTGGAGATGCTCCTGATGTTCCGCCTCGGCCGCCCGGACGTGCTGCCCGCCGACGACTTTGGCATCCGCAAGGGTTTCCAGATCGCATTCAGAAAGCGCAGGGCGCCGACTCCGAAGGAACTGGCGAAGTATGGCGCCCGCTGGAAGCCCTATCGCACGGTGTCCAGCTGGTACCTGTGGCGTGCGACAGAACTGCCACAGCCACGGCACCAGAGCGGCGCGTGATTCCATCCGTGACAGGAGACGCCGCATTCATTCATGCGTGGCGGACTGCGCCGGGATCCGCTTCAGGTACTCGGCCTCGAGTCGGGCGTGCGTCGACCAGAACCCGGGCGGCTCTTGACCGTTGAGAATGTCGATCAGGATGCCCACGTGCGTGTGCCAACCGCTCGCGACGCTGACCATGGCGTCACGGCCGGAGAGTCTCCGGTGCGTCAGCACCATAAGGACGTTAGCGCCGCGCGGAGTGAGCTCGAAGGTGACTTCCGAGTCCTCTCCCCAGGCTTCTCCCCAGGTGTAGCTCAGCACTCGCGGCGGCTCACAACGCGCGACGCGGCCGCGGAAGCTGGCGCCCTCATGTTGCTTGTAGCGGTCCGGCGTCGGCTCCCGATTCGGCGAAAGGTCCGAATTGCGAAAGGTGAGCTCGGTACGCCCGCCGACGCGCAGATCCATCTCACCGGCCCCGAGCCATTTGCCCCGCTTGTCCGATTCGGTGACGTAGGCCCACACGCGCTCGATCGGTCCGGGCAACACGCGCTCCAGCCGCACCGTTCCGGGTTCCGTCACAACGCCATAGTCATTCATCACTTGCTCCTCGTTGACCAGATTGGTGCGGGACACCCGAGCACCACCACCGCTCACTCCTTCCCGGGATGACGCAGCAGTTCCTCGAGAGCGTCGAGCCGCTCGTTCCAGAAACGCTCGTAGAAACTGAGCCACGCGGCGGCGCTGGCCAGTGGCTTCGGGTCGAGACGACAGAAATGTGTGCGCCCCTGCACGGTGCGGCGCACGAGACCGGCGCGTTCCAATGCCTTGACGTGCTTTGAGGCGGCCGCCAGCGACATGTCGAATGGCTTGGCCAGCTCGCTGATCGTGCGTTCCCGTGCCGCCAGGCTGCGCAACATCTGCCGGCGTGTCGGGTCCGTCAGCGCCCGGAACACGCAGTCCAGCCGCTCGGCTTGTTGGTTAACCATGGAGTTGAATGATAATCGCGACGCCGCTACTATTCAACTACCTGGTTAAGCGATGTGCAATCCCTTCCGGAGGCGCTTGCGAGGGGACCGCCCGGTTGCTAGGCAGGATGCCGCGGTCGCCCGCGGTCGACGAAAAGCAATTGGGCGACCAGGATCTGAACTGAAAACAGACCGACCCAGCGCAGGCCCTCGGCCTCGAGGTGCAGGTACGGGCTCGAATAGAGCTGCGGGTAGTGCCAGACGCACCACAGCACGCCGAGGATCGTGGAGGCCATCCAGAACCCTCGCGTCCGCAGCGGATCAGCAGGTCGCTCGCTTGCGCGGTGCCTCAGTCAATGTGCGGCACCGGCAGAGAATTCGCCTTCTTCACGTCAGCCACGGGCGTGCCTTCCTGACCTCCTGCGTGCGCGAATCGCCGGTAATGCTCCGCCAAAAGGTCGAGACCAAAATCACCGTTGAAGTCGCGCCAGACCTGGTGAATGTGGTTTGCGTTGTTCTGCGTGTTATCGAACTCGATCAGGAATGCAGGCCCCTGGATGCGGTAGTAGTGCCCTTCGGCTTTGTCGATGCCGCCCATCCACGCGAACTTGATCGCGTCGAGCTTCGATGCGCGCACGTTCGACATCCGATCGCGCGCCACCGGCTCGACTGCCGCGTCCGCATGCTCGCCGATCAACTCGATGAGTGTTTCGCGCTGCGTCGTCGTCAGCTCGGCGAACGAAACGCCGAGATCCTCCTGAATGGCTGCTTTCCTCTGGTTCGACGTCAGAATGTCATCGGGTGCACGTGAGTCGATGATCGCTGCCCGCCTCTGCGCGGAATCGAGTGATCGGAGCAGTTCGTAGGCCAAGTCCTCTTCTGCGGCGAGAGGGCGCGTGCCCGTCATCTTCCCCTGCCGCACTTCCGCCGGATTCGCGCCGAAGAACTGCGGCGTGGTAGCCATTGCAGTGCCGTTGGCGACTGTCCAGTGCTGCGAGAGGTGGTGCCCCTCGTAGCGCCATCCCCAGGTCGTTTGCGGGCCGGGCTCACCGAAGACCGTGAAGTAATACAGATCACGATCGCGCACACGTGGATCGCCACCCATCTCCACGAGCACATCCTCGAGCGAGCGAATCGTCTCTGCCTTCGCAACGCCCTGCTCGCTCAATCCAGTGCGCAACAGGTTCATTGCCGCCTGCCGCTGCGCCTCGGTCATGTCCTTCAGGGTGAGGCCGCGCCGCGTGACCGGCGTAAAGAACCAGTTAAGACGCTCCTCGGCGTCAAACGGGAATTGCGCACGCGACTGCTGCTCGGGTGACAGCGAATCGAGAAATGCGCGCGCGGCTCTCGCCATCGCGGGTGGCGGTGCGGGAGCAGTGGCAACCTGGGCGATGGCCGTGAACGCCATCGTAACCAGCACCCCGAGCGTTGTTTTTCTCATGGGCATCCGACCTCCGATTACGCGGATTATACGGAGGCCGCTCATATTGCGGGCACGCATCACGTTCGGCATCCCGCTGGCAGTGTCAAAATCCTTCCGTGCGCTACGTTCGAATCATTCTCGTCGCGGTCGCCCTGTACGGCGCCTATGGCTACTTCACCTCCCGACCGGTGGACTGGCCCGCGGGCGAACTCGTCGCCGATGATCCGAAGCAAGTGAACTTCGAGGCCGCCGCACCCATCCCGCGACGGAATTTCCAGCTACTGGCGCGCGCGCGATTCGGCGCCGAAGTTCGCGTGCTCAGTCACGAGCGATACCGGGCGGGCGAGCTGGCGGACATCAGCCCGCTCGATCTCGCGGTCGGCTGGGGGCCGATGTCCGATTCCGCCGTGCTCGACCGGCTCGAAATCTCGCAGTCGAATCGCTTCTACTACTGGCATTTCGACGATGAGCCACCGATTCCGCAGCGCGAGATCGTGACTCACTCATCGAACTGGCACCTCGTCCCGGCGGACGACAACGTTTGGAGCGAACTTCAACGGGTGCGGACGGGCGACATCATCAGTCTCGAAGGACTCCTGATAGACATCAAGAACTCCAACGGTCAGGTCATTCGAACGTCGCTGCGGCGCAACGACACTGGAGCGGGTGCCTGTGAAGTCGTCCTGGTCGAAACGGTTTCTTTTCGCCATCACGAGGAAAGGAGTTAGTGCGATGGGATCGCGAGGAATGATTGTCTTGTTCGCCGTGTCGATCGCCGCGTGCGCCTGTGGAGGTGGCGGCGGCAACGCGCCGTCGATGCCGGCCGCGAGCAATGACTATTCGGCCTTGGGCAATCCGGAGTTGGTGACGATCATCGGCTACAACGGCGACGCGATGGAGCCGTTCGTGAGCCGCGACGGGATCTATCTCTTCTTCAACAACAACGGCGCGAACAAAGACATCTTCTATGGGGCGTTCGTAAATGCGACCACCATTCAGTTCCAGGGACCGATCACCAACATCAACACCGCGGCGGTCGAGGGTACTCCGACGACGGACGTCGCCAGCCGTTTCTTCTACGTCACCACGGCCAACTACAACCCGCCCACCACGTACGACACGCTCTATTCGGGAACGTGGAATGGCAGCTCCGTGACAGGTGCAGCCGCAGTGAGCGGGCTGGCAATGACAACGCCAGGACTGGTCAACTTCGATATCGAGGTCAGCGCCGATGGCGCAACGCTCTACTTCGCCGACGGGGATTTTTCCGGTGGCAACGCATTTCCCGATGCAGCCGATATCGCCATGGCCATATCGTCGGGCGGCAATTTCATCCGCGACCCGACGAGCGGCGTCATCCTCGCGAACGTGAACACGACGGCGGGTCTCGAGTATGCGCCGGCAATATCGGCCGACGGACGTGAGCTCTTTTTCACCCGCCTCAACCTGAGCGCCATGCAGGCGCGGATCTACCGGTCGACGCGCACGAGTTCAACCGCCACGTTTGCGACACCTCAGCTGGTTAGCGCCATTAGCGGTTTCGTCGAGGGGCCCGCCCTGTCTCCGGACGAAAAGTCCCTCTACTATCACCGGGAGAGCGCCGCCAACGGCCGATTCGAGATCTACCGCGTCACCCGACCGTAGCAATCCCCGGCGCGAGGCGGTGCCTTGGAACTTGTCTCGATCCCGCCGGTCTCGATCCGTGACCGCTGATGGACGTGTCCAGCCTGGACACGAGGGAGGCCATCATGAAGGGCTCAATCGCGACCGTCCTTGCGCTCTGCACAACGCTGGTGGCGTCTGAACCGGCGCCGGCGAAGGGCAGAACCGTCAAGATCGAGGTCCGGGGCGCCGGTCTCGAGTCAACGCTCGAAATCACTGATCCTGACATCGTCCAGCAATTCAGCATCTGGATCGGACCCGGGGTTCGCATCAACGACCAGCCGGCTCACCTGGACCCGAACAACACGCGCGGCATGTTCATCGACTGGCCGAAGGGCATAGCTGCTGAGCGTCCGAAAGGCCTGCAACACTACGAAGTGACGTTCCACCTGGGCATCGACCCGGGCCGAACGCCCCCGAGCGAGCGGTGGAGCCGGTACAACGTGATCTACGAGTTCGACCCTTGGGCAGCCGCGGGCTACTTCTATCTCCCGGGACCAGCCGACGGCGAGTTCGGGATGAATCCGGCGATCTATCACGGCGTGGAAGGGAGCTGGTTCTATTCCACGCCGGCGTGGGAAAGGCTCGTGAGGCCGCTCGTTGAAGATGTGAGCTGCGACTCGCACGCGGCCACTACCAGCAACAAGCGACCTCGCCGAAGCATCACTTCGTTTATTTGACCGACGAAGGCCGATACAGGAACGCCGCGAGGACGCCCAGAATCGTCACCAGAATTCCGTCGAATACGATCTGCTTCACCACGTGCATGCCCGGCATCGGCTGCACGACGTAGTAGATCATGTAGGTCGGGACGACCCCGAGCAGCGCGACTGCGATTCCGAAGCGAATCCCTTGCGCGAGCCACGGCTTGGCCTCGACCCCTCTTGCGTAGATCCAGACGAATGCGCCTGCCATGACGACGTGCGCCAGAATCATCAGCGGGAAATACTGCTGTGCTTCGGTCGGCGGCCGGAACAAACCCGGCAATTTCGCGTAGTCGGCCTGCAGCAGTGTGCCGTGCACGACGAAGCTGCCGACCATCCACGCAATGAAAACCACGACCCATGCAATGAAGAATTTCTTGTTCACATCCCCCTCCCCTGGTTGCCGACGTTGCGCTAGATTACGCCGCGCCTGATCTGATCCAGCTCGATCGATTCGAACAGCGCCCTGAAATTCCCTTCCCCAAACCCTTCATTCCCCTTCCGCTGGATGATCTCGAAAAAAATCGGGCCGATCACGTTCTGCGTGAAGATCTGCAGCAGCGTGCCCTGCCCCTGCGTCGGCGCACCATCGACCAGGATGCGGCGCGATCGCAGGGAATCGAGGTCCTCGCCGTGTCCCGGCACGCGCGCATTCACTCCCTCGTAATACGTGTCGGGCGTGTCCTGGAATCTGACGCCGCGGGCGCTCAGCACGTCGACGGTACGAAAAATATCATCCGTGCCAAGCGCGATGTGCTGGATACCCTCGCCGCGATACTGGTGCAGGTATTCCTCGATCTGCGATTTCTCGTCCTGCGATTCGTTGATCGGGATGCGGATCTTGCCGCAGGGGCTCGTCATCGCGCGGCTGAAGAGGCCGGTCTTCTGGCCCTCGATGTCGAAGTAGCGAATCTCGCGGAAGTTGAACAGCCGCTGATAGAAGCCTGCCCACACGTCCATGTTGCCGCGGTGAACGTTGTGCGTGAGGTGATCGATGTACGTGAGCCCGGCCTTCTGGACCAGTTCGGGCTGGCTGACCGGGCGGAAGTCGACGTCATAGATGGTCTGATCGCCGTAGCGGTCCACCAGATAGATGAGACTGCCGCCGATGCCCTCGATCGCGGGAATATTGAGCTCCATGGGGCCCACGCGACCCTCGAACGGCCTGGCACCGAGGTCGACCGCACGCTTGAACGCTTGCGTCGCATCCTTCACCCGAAACGCCATGGCGCATACCGACGGTCCGTGCGCGCGCGCGAACGCCTGCGCCACGCTGTCGGGTTCTGCATTGATGATGAAGTTGATATCGCCCTGCGTGTGCAGCGTCACGTCCTTGCTGCGATGGCGCGCCATCACCGGAAGGCCCAGCTGTTCGAAGAGTCTCCGCAGCAACGCCGGATCGGGGGCTGTGTACTCGACGAACTCAAAACCGTCGGTGCCCATCGGGTTCTCGAGCAGTGATCCGCTGGCGTTGGGTGCTGCTACAGACATTGGCGTTCCAAGACGGTGCCGGACACGGCTTATGTGGCTTATTGGCTCTCCAGCGAATCGCAACAGTCATCAAACGGCGAAGGATCAATAAGCCACATAAGCCGTGTCCGGCACCGTCCCCATTAGTTACAATTGCAACCATTATAGTCTTGAGGCCCCGATGCGTAACAGCGACCAGCGCCGCGAGCGGCTGCGACTAGAGTATTTCGTGCCTTACCGGCTGTCGGTTCTGACAAACACGGTCAGCACGGCGATCGCGGGCGCATACGCCCATCGCTTCGGGTTGACGATTCCTGAATGGCGGGTGATTGCGGTGCTCGGACTCGAGCCGGGACTGTCGGCTGCGGAAGTAGCGGAGCGAACGGCGATGGACAAGGTCGCCGTGAGCCGCGCGGTGTCGAGCCTGTTGCGCTCACGGCGCTTGGTGCGTGCGACGGCGAATTCCGACCGGCGCCGATCAGTGCTCAAGCTCTCGCGCCTGGGAGAAAGCGTGTACTGGCGGGTCGTGCCGTTCGCGCGCCGCTATGAAGAGGAATTGCTCGCGGAATTCTCGACCATCGAACGCGCCAGACTCGATCGGTTGCTCAGTCGATTGCATCGGCGTGCCCGGGCACTCGGCCCGGTGCGGCCGGCGTAGATTTTGCAATGCACTAGACAGATTCCAGGCTCGGCTGGCATTCAGGGGTCATCAGTTATAATCGCGCGCCGCTTAACGCCGAGGGGGTCCTGCGCATGAGCACTCGTCCACTGTCAGCAACGCCTGCGCGGCGGCCTGACGACGGCCCAGCCAGAACCGTGGCTGAGTTCGAGATCAAGCATCACCAGTACCTCGATTCCGTAGGAAAAGCCATCAGTCCGCTGCCCGAGTTCGCCCGCGTTCCAGCCGAACTCGTGAAGATGTACCAGCTCATGACGCTGGTCCGCACGTTCGATACCAAAGCGATCAACCTGCAGCGCACGGGCAAGCTCGGCACATATGCCTCCTGTCTTGGCCACGAGGCCACGCACGTGGGTGCGGGCTCCGCGCTCAAGCCCGAGGACGTGCTGGTCCCCGTGTATCGCGAATACGGCGCGCAGTTCTGGCGCGGCGTGAAGATGTCCGACGTGCTGCTCTACTGGGGCGGTGACGAGCGTGGCAATAATTTCGCCGGCCCGAAACACGATTTCGCCTGGTGCGTGCCGATCGGCACCCAGACGCTGCACGCGGCGGGTGCGGCGATGGCGTTCAAGATCCGCGGCGAGAAACGTTGCGCGCTGGCGTTCATCGGCGACGGCGGCACGTCGGAAGGCGCATTCTACGAGGCACTCAATCTCGCGGGTGCGCGTTCATTGCCGGTCGTCTTCGTCATCGTCAACAACAAATGGGCGATCTCGGTGCCGATCTCGAGTCAGACCGCGGCCGCAACGCTGGCGCAGAAGGCCATCGCCGCCGGCATGCCCGGCGTGCAGGTCGATGGCAACGACATCATCGCCGTGCGCCACATCGTGAGCCAGGCGCTCGCGATCGCCCGCAATGGCGGCGGGCCGTCGCTGATCGAGGCCATAACGTATCGCCTCAGCGATCACACCACGGCGGACGACGCCAGCCGCTATCGCCCGGCGGATGAAGTCAAGAATGCCTGGAAGGCCGAGCCGTTGATTCGTCTCCGCAAGTACCTCACCGATGCCGGCGCATGGAACGAGCAGCAGGAAGTTGCTCTCAAGGCCGAATGCTCGAAGCGGGTTGAGGCGGCGGTAGAAGAATACATGAACACGCCCAAGCAGCCGGTCGAGGCCATGTTCGATTTCCTGTTCGCACGCCTGCCAAAACATATCGAAGAGCAACGCGAACAGGCCCGTCGCAACGCGTCGACCGGCGGCGCGCGCGGCGGTCACTGAGGTCGAACGATGCCCAAGGTTACGATGATCGAAGCGATCACCCTGGCGCATGCCTGGGAGATGGCGCATGACGACTCCGTGGTGGTGCTGGGCGAGGACGTCGGCGTCAACGGCGGTGTGTTCCGCGCGACCGCGGGACTGCAGGAAAAGTTCGGCAAGGACCGCGTGCAGGACACGCCGCTCGCGGAAGGCATGATCGGCGGCATGTCGGTCGGCATGGCGACGCAGGGCTTGAAGCCCGTGGCCGAGATCCAGTTCATGGGGTTCATCTACCCCGCGTTTGACCAGATCGTGAATCACATGTCGCGCATGCGTCATCGCACGCGCGGGCGACTGACCTGCCCGGTGGTGATCCGCACGCCGCATGGCGGCGGCATTCACGCACCAGAGTGTCATTCGGAGAGTACCGAGGCGATGCTGGCGCATGTCCCGGGTTTGCGTGTGGTGTGCCCCTCCTCGCCTGCACGCGCGTACGGTCTGTTGCTCGCGTCGATACGCGATCCCGATCCGGTGATCTTCCTCGAGCCAGTGCGGCTTTATCGGCTCGTGCGTCAGGAGGTCGCGGACGACGGCGCGGCGCTGCCCCTCGATGTCTGCTACATCCTGCGTGAAGGCACGGATGTCACACTGGTGACCTGGGGCGCCATGACTTTCGAAACGATGCGCGCTGCGGAGCAGCTCGCGAAGGACGGCGTCAGCGCGGAAGTCATCGATCTCGCGACCATTTCACCGATCGATCGCGACACCATCCTCGAGTCGGTTGCCAAGACGGGCAGGCTGGTGATCGTGCATGAAGCGGCGCGCAACTGCGGCGTCGGCGCGGAGATCGCGGCAATCGTCGCCGAGCATGGTCTCTATGATCTCCAGGCGCCGATCCAGCGCGTGACCGGATACGACACGATCATGCCGCTGGCCCGTCTCGAGTACGACTACATCCCGAGTGTCGCGCGCATCGTGGAAGCGGTCCGCGCCACATTCACCGATCACTAGCCCGTCGGAAGGCGCCGCCCATGACCACTTTCAACCTGCCAGACCTGGGAGAGGGCTTGCCCGAGGCCGAGATCGTCAATTGGCACGTCAAGGTCGGCGACCGCGTGCAGCTCGATCAGCCGATGGTCTCGGTCGAAACCGCCAAGGCCGTGGTCGAAGTGCCCTCTCCCTATTCCGGTGTGGTCAAGGCGTTGCACGCGAACGCCGGCGACATCGTTGCAACCGGACAGCCGCTCGTTGATTTCGAGGTCGAGGGCGATGCGGGCAAAACGCCTGCCTCGAAGCCCGTGCCGCCGAAAGTGGACCCGAAGAGGGCCGACGATTCGGGCACCGTGGTGGGCAACATGCCGACGAGCAATGAAGAGCTGGTGGAAAACGTCGTTGCCGGCGGAGCGCGAGGAGCACGAGCCGAGCGCGTGCGTGCGGCACCCGCGGTCCGCGCATTGGCGAGGAAACTCGGTGTCGACCTTGAACTGCTGCGAGGAAGTGGCCGCGGCGGCTTGATCACCGTTGACGACGTCATGTCATCCGGCAAGGGCTCGCAACCGGCCGCTGCCGCACGCGCTCCAGCACCACGTCCGAGCCCGGCAGCTCCTGCAACGGGTGAAGCGCAACCCCTGCGCGGCTTGAGACGTGGCATGGCGCACACGATGGCGCTGTCGCGTGACACGGTCGCGAACTGCACACTGTTCGATGACGCGGATCTGCATGGCTGGATACGCAAGTCCGATTACACGGTCCGATTGTTGCGTGCCCTGGCGGCGGGCGCCCAGGCTGAGCCGGGTCTCAATGCGCACTTCGACGGCGAGTCTTCGACACGCAAGACCTTCGGTCGCATCGATGTTGCCATCGCGATAGATACCGCCGAGGGACTCATTGTTCCGGTGGTCCGCAATGTCGGCGGCAAGACCGCGGATCAATTGCGCAGCGAGGTCAGAGCACTCAGGGAAGCCGCCGCGGCGCGGACCGTGGCGCCCGAGGATCTTCGCGACTTCACGATCATGCTGTCGAACTTCGGCACCATTGCCGGGCGCTACGCGACACCACTGGTGGTGCCACCTGCCGTCACAATCCTGGGTGCAGGTGTGCTGAGGCATGACGTCGTCGCGGTGATGGGCGGGATCGAGGCGCATCTGAGAATGCCGCTGTCACTGACGTTCGATCATCGCTGCGTGACGGGTGGAGAAGCGGCCCGATTCCTGGCGGCTGTCATCAAAGATCTCGAACTGGCGGACTAGGCTCGGCCCTCACCCCAACCCTCTCCCGCAAGCGGGTGAGGGGGAAGGCAGGGACCCTCACCCCAACCCTCTCCCGCAAGCGGGTGAGGGAGACGATGAAGGCTATGCACGGCAAGATTCCTGCGGCGCGGCTTGAGCTGATCGAGAAAATCGCCGCACGGGCGCGCAAGGCTCGCAAGCGGCTACCGGTCAATGCCGCGCAGTTCATCCACGCGTATTACCGCGGCGTTTCCGAAGAGGATCTCGCCGCGCGTCGCGCCGAGGATCTGGCGGGCGCGGCGCTCGCGCATCTCGCCCTGGGCGCGACCCGTCCCCGTGGCAGACCACTCGCCCGCGTTTTCAATCCGGACGCCAAGAAAGACGGCTTCTCCTGTTCACACACCATCGTCGCCGTGGTGACGGACGACATGCCGTTCCTGGTCGATTCGCTCGGCATCGTCTTCAATCAGTCCGCGCTCGCCATTCACTTCATCGCGCACCCGGTGCTCGTCGCATACCGCGACGGCAACGGCAAGCTCAAAGAAATCGCCGCTGAGCCCACGGAAGACACCAAGCCCGTCGGTGAGTCATGGCAACTCTTTGAGATCGATCGTGAAACCGACCCGGCACGGCTCGCTGCGCTCCTCGAAAGGATCGTCGCGACGCTTGATGATGTCCGCAGCGCCACGGCCGATTGGCCCGAGATGCGCCGGCGGGCGCGTGAGATCGCGGACGGGCTCGAGGCACGCTCGCCGGGCTTGCCCAGCGCCGAGGTCATCGAGTCAAAGGAACTGCTCGAGTGGATGGAGGAAAACCACTTTACGTTCCTGGGTTATCGCGAGTATCGGCTGAGGCGCCATCGCAGCTACGACTCGCTCACGCCGATCGTGAAAAGTGGCCTCGGCGTCATGCGCGCCGGTCGCGATCACGGGCGCGCTCCGCGCGTCACGAGATTGACCGGCGAGATCCGTGACAACGCGCGCGAAAAGACGCTGCTCGTCATCACGAAGGCCAATGCAGTCTCCACCGTCCACCGTTCCACCTATCTCGACTACGTCGGCGTGAAGACGTTCGATGCCACAGGCGAAGTCGTCGGCGAGCAGCGCTTCATCGGGCTGTGGACGTCATCCGCCTACAGCCGGAGCCCGCATGAGATCCCTGTGCTGCGAAACAAGGTGCAGCGCGTGGTCTCGCATTTCGGTGTTGCGCCCACCAGTCACGACGGCAAGGCGCTGATGCACGTCCTCGAGACCTATCCTCGCGATGAGCTGTTCCAGGCGACGGTGGCGGATCTGGTCCGCATCATCCGCGGCATCGTCAATCTGTACGAGCGCCAGCAGGTGCGGCTGTTCGTGCGCCGTGATGCATTCCGGCGGTTCTATTCCTGTCTCATCTATGTACCGCGCGACCGCTACAACACGGCGGTCCGACAGCGCATCGAAGCCGTCGTGCGCGAGGAGTTCCACGGCAGCGCCATCGAGTCGCAGGTGCAGCTGTCCGATTCCGTGCTGGCGCGCCTGTACCTGCTGGTGCGCACTGACCCCGGCGATACACACCGCGTCGAGAGCGACCGGATCGAGTCCCGAATCACGGCGGCAGTGCGGACCTGGAGTGACGGACTGAAGGACGCGTTGCTCGCCCGCCATGACGAGGCGACGGCGCTGCAGCTCCTCGCGCGCTACGGCAACCGCCTCCCGCCGGCGTATCAGGGCGATACCAGCGCGCAGTCCGCGGTCGAGGACATCGTGGCGCTGGAATCGCTCACCCGGGACGCGAGCGCATTGCGGATGCGCCTGTATCGCGATGCCGGTCAGAGCGCGAGCCAGTTGCACCTGCGACTGTTCCGTCCGGCAAGCCCGATTCCGATCTCTGACGTCCTGCCAACGATGGAAAACCTCGGCCTCAAGGTGATCAGCGAGCGGCCGTATGACATGGATTCGCCAGCCGGCGGAACCTTGTGGATCCAGGACTTCGAACTCCAGCATCGAACCGGCCTCGCCCTGGATCTTCCGCTCATCGATGGCAATCTGCAGGACACTTTTGCGAGTGTGTGGAACGGGCATGCCGAGAACGACGGCTTCAATCGGCTGGTGCTCGACGCCGGTCTGACCTGGCGGCACACGGCGGTGCTGCGTGCCTATTGCCGATACCTGCTGCAGACCGGCATCCCGTTCAGCCAGCCCTACATGGAACAGGTGCTCGCGGCGAATGCCGGCATCAGCGCGCTGCTCGCAAAGCTCTATCTCGTTGCCTTCGATCCGGCGAAGACGCCGGCACGACGCAACAATGAGACCGCGCGCATCCAGCAGGAGTTGACCGTCGCGCTCGAAGCGGTGAAGAGCCTGGATGAGGACCGCATCCTGCGGGCGTTCGCGGCCGTGATCCGGGCGACACTCAGAACCAATTACTTCCAGACGGCGGCCGACGGTCAGCGGAAATCGTATTTCTCATTCAAGCTCGACCCGCATCAGGTTCCCGACCTGCCGTTGCCAAAGCCGGTTTTCGAGATTTTCGTGTACAGCCCACGCGTCGAAGGCGTGCACCTGCGCATGGGAAAGGTGGCGCGTGGTGGCATTCGCTGGTCGGACCGGCGCGAGGACTTTCGCACGGAAGTTCTCGGCCTGATGAAGGCGCAGAACGTCAAGAACACCGTCATCGTCCCCGTCGGAGCGAAGGGTGGTTTCGTACCGAAGCGACTGCCGGCCTGGAACCGCGACGAGATACAGCGCGAAGTCGTGGCCTGCTACCAGACCTTCATTCGCGGCCTGCTCGATCTCACCGACAACATCGTCGGCGAACGGGTCGTGCCGCCGGCGCAGACCGTGCGACGCGACGACAATGACCCCTACCTGGTCGTCGCCGCCGACAAGGGAACGGCGACGTTTTCCGACATCGCGAACGAGCTGGCAGTTGAGTACAACTTCTGGCTGGGCGATGCCTTTGCGTCCGGCGGCTCTGCCGGCTACGACCACAAGAAGATTGCGATCACCTCGCGCGGCGCCTGGGAATGCGTCAAGCGTCATTTCCGCGAAATGGGGATCGACACGCAACGGCAGGATTTCGCGGTCGCCGGCATCGGCGACATGTCGGGTGACGTCTTCGGCAACGGCATGCTCCAGTCACCGCACATACGGCTCATCGCCGCGTTCGATCACCAGCACATCTTCCTCGATCCGGACCCGCAGGCGGTTGCGACCTTCAGGGAACGGCAGCGGCTGTTCGCTCTGCCGCGCTCGACCTGGGAAGACTACGACCGCAAGCTCATCTCCAAAGGCGGCGGCGTCTTTTCGCGTGCGGCGAAATCCGTTGCGCTCAGTCCGCAGGCGCAGAGCCTGCTGGGGCTCAAGGCCGCCAGTGCGACGCCTCAGGAAGTCATCCGCGCGATCCTCAAGTTGCCCGTCGACCTGTTCTGGAACGGCGGCATCGGTACCTACGTCAAGTCGAGTCGCGAATCGCATGCGCAGGTGGGTGATCGCACCAATGACGGCGTGCGCGTCAACGGCAATGAGCTGCGCGCCAAGGTAGTCGGTGAAGGCGGCAACCTCGGCTTCTCGCAGCTCGGGCGCGTGGAGTACGCGCTCGCCGGTGGGCGCATCAATTCTGACTTCATCGACAACTCGGGTGGCGTGAACTGCTCGGACCTCGAGGTCAACATCAAGATCCTTCTGAATGGCTTGATGCAGGGCGGGCGGCTTAAGCGCGCCGACCGCGACCGTCTCCTCGTCAGCATGACCGACGAAGTCGCACAGCTGGTCCTGCGAAACAATTATCTGCAGAGCCAGGCCATCAGCACGCTCGAAGCAAACGCAGCCGAGCGCTTCAGCGAGCACACCCACGTCATTCGCGTGCTGCAGCAATCCGGCGAGCTCGATCCGGTCATCGAGTTCCTGCCCGATGACGAAGACGTCGCCGAACGACGCCAGCGTCGCGGGGGGCTCACGCGACCCGAGCTCGCAATCGTGCTCTCCTACAGCAAGATCTGGCTCAACAACAAGTTGCTGCATTCGGACGTGCCGGAGGATCCGTACCTTTCCAAGGAGCTGGAGCGCTACTTCCCGTCCGCGATTCGCAGGCGCTTTGGACGCTCGCTCAGCCGCCACCGGTTGCGACGCGAGATCATCGCCACGGCGACGACCAACAGCCTCGTGAATCGCATGGGTCCGGTATTCGCGCTGCGGGCCCAGGGGGACACGGGCGTCGAGACCGGCAAGATCGCCCGGGCCTATTCGATTGCCCGCGAAGTGTTCGACATGCGCGAGCTGTGGCGTGAAATCGAGCACCTCGACAACCGCATAGCGGCCGAAACCCAGTACGCGATGATGTACCAGACGAGCCGGTTGCTGCGGCACATGACTTACTGGTTCCTGGCGCATCATCCGGACGATCTCGACATCGAGAAATCCGTTTCGCGCCTCGCCCCCGGGGTCGCGCGGCTTGGCAGGAACCTCGACGAGCTGCTCGTCGGCTCCGAGCTCAAGCATTACCGCGAGCGAGCTGAGCGCCTCAAGGACAACCGCGTGCCGGAGCGAATCGCGCTGCGCATCGCCGATCTAACGCCGATGCACGCAGCCCTCGACATCGTCGAGACGGCGCAAGCCGCCGGTGTCGATGTCGAATATGCTGGACGCACCTACTTCAGGCTCGGCGAGCGCCTGAGCCTCGACTGGATTCGCGAACAGATCGAAGGACTCGCGATCGAAGGCCACTGGCAAGCGGTGGCACGCGGAACGCTGCGCGACAATCTGTATGCCCTGCAGCGATCGCTCGCCAACAGGGTGCTGGCCCGGGGCAATTCGAAGGATCCCGCGCACGCGATCGACGGCTGGCTCGCGAAGCGCAGACCACAGCTCGAGTATATCCAGCGCACCGTGAACGACATGCGCAGCGGCGTCACCGCCGACTTCCCCACGCTCTCCGTCGCACTGCAGGCAGTGCGACGGATGGCGGAACAGTGAGTCAGGCGCATAGTGGCCGGCGGACAGCCTATCGCGAAGCCGAAGTTAGCTTGCCGCCTGAACAGGCACCGTCTACGTAATTCCCGCATTTCCTCTGCAGCCTCACTGTGTTTATCATAGCATCGAGACGATCAGCCATTTCGGCGTCGCTGATGGGCTGTCGGGCTGCAATTTGGATTGGCGTGGCAGTCCGACAATTCCGGACTCGGGACTTTGGCGGCCCGCCGGGGGCGATAATACGAACGGCTTAACTAAGGGGTACTAGCATGAACGCAGGTGTAAGACTTGTCCTACTCGCGCTCGCTGCAACACCGCTTGTCGCGGTGGCGGCGGAGGAAGCGAAGCTCAGTTGCATCAAGGACATTACGTATAGCCAGGAGTTTGTCACACGCTATCCAAGAGCCGGCGCGGCGTGCCGCGAGGTGGTCCTCAAGAATGGCGACAAGTGGATCCATTTCGTGGCCGAAGTTGTCAAGGTGAAAGATGGCAAGGTGACTGTGAACTTCCTGAATGTGGCGGGCGACACGCTCACCACGGTGACCTTGGCCCCGGCGGCGGACGCGCGCGTGACGGTCGATAAAAAGGCCAAGAAGTACTCCTCCCTGCAGAAGGGCGACCAACTCGATGTCTGGATGCCGGAGAGCCGACTGGGCTTCTACGCCGAGCCGGGCGCGGCGGAAGTGCACGAACTGCCTGTCGTCAGCGAGTAGGCGAAGCAGTTACTACATCGCTCAAAGTCACAACAATTTGCCGGCGCAGCCCGTGGGCTGCGCCGGCGACGCGCGTTTGATCAACCGGCCACCCGCTTCTCCCGGAGTTGCGACTCGAATCGCTCGCCTCCGCGAACGACCGCTGATGGCGGGCGTCTTGCCGGACCCCGCAAACAGTGACACCCGCCTGCAGCCGCGCTCTTTCGTACCCGGCGTAGGCAGCGTCAACGTCACGTGAGGCCAGCGAGTTCGTCAGTGCACGGACCTAATGGGACGTCCGGGTGACACGACCGCAGGGCCGGATTACACCGAAGCGCCTTGATGAGCTCGGCGCAGAACTGGGCATCTGCCAGGGCAAGCGCGCCTGGAAAGTCTGCCCGCAGGCCAAATCGTTCCCCTACGGCTATATTTCGGCCGACGCCGGACGCGTGCTGTTCTTCGACTCCGGTATTCGCACCTGACCCCTTTTCTATCGAGGGACAAACATTTGAAATGTCGGAGAGCGTCGCGGGATTGACTTCGCGGCGTCGTGGGCCGAGTGTGCCGCATTGTCGTGGTAACGCTGCCGGGAGGGTCCCATGAAGTGCGCACTGCCCCTCTTACTTTCCGTTCTGTTCATGGCGGCCTGCGCCCCCGGAGAGACGACTCGAACCGCGAAAAATGAAACGCTGGTTCCGGTCTACTCCTGTGTGGGAACGCGGATTGCTCAGTCGAAGAACTGTCGTGCAACTCGCGGGGTTACCCACCCTTCGGAAGTAATCCAGGTCCCGAAAAAATACCCGGCCATCTCCGACAGACGCCCCACCAACCGCTACCCGTGATCGCCGGGCACTGATCGCTGCACGAACACGGTAATGCCGATCGATCGCCGTGAAGCCCTGCTGCTCACTGGCGCGGCCCTCCTCTCGGGTCCCGCGGCCTGGGCGGCCCCAGCGGATGCGAAGCAACGACTGCTGACCCGCAAGATCCCCTCGTCGGGCGAGTCCTTGCCCGTGATCGGCCTCGGGACGTCGGGCGCGTTCGATGTGGGTGAGACCGCGTCCGAGCGGGCCGGCGTCGTAGAGGTGCTGAAACGCTTCTTTACCGCCGGCGCCACGCTGATCGACACGGCACCATCGTATGGACGTGCGGAGGGCGTCGTCGGCGACCTCGTGGCCAAACTCAAGCCGCCGAAGAGATTCCTGGCGACCAAGGTCTCGGTTTCCGGCAAGAAGGCGGGCCTCGAACAGATCGAGAATTCCTTCAAGGCATTGCGCGCGCCGGTGATCGATCTAATGCAGATCCACAGCCTCAAGGACTGGAAAACGCATTCGGCCACGTTGCGCGATATGAAGGGCCAGAAGAAATTTCGCTACATCGGCATCACGCACTCGCGTGCCGGCGCGCACAAGGAGCTCGAAGCGGTGATGCAGCAGGAAAAATGGGACTGGGTGCAGCTCAACTATTCGATCCAGACGCGCGACGCCGAAGTGCGTCTCCTGCCGCTCGCGCAGGAGCTGGGCATGGCGGTGATGGTGAACCGCGCGTTCGAGGATGGCGCGATCTTTCATCGCGTGGCGAACAAGCCGTTGCCCGCCTGGGCCGAGGACATCGGCTGCAGTTCCTGGGCGCAGTTCTTCCTCAAGTACGTGCTGTCGCATCCCGCCGTGACGTGCGTCATCCCCGCCACCGCGAATCCGGCGCACATCACCGACAATCTTCAGGCCGGTCGCGGCGCAATGCCCGAACAGAACTGGCGCAGCGAAATGGTGCGCTACTTCGAGTCGCTCGGCTGAGCAGCGTCGCCACGGCAGACTTCAGCCAGCTGGCTTCGAATCTCATTTCGAACGCTCCGAGATGGAGCGCGAACTATACGTGTCGCCGTGACCGTCGCCGGCCGTGAGCGCATTTCGCACTTTGCTCTACAATGCAGTAGGTTACTGATACCGAAATCGGCAGGCTGTCATTTCTGCTGTTTCGGCTTCAGCTGATGCAGCAGGATTGAATTGCCCTCGGAGTCGAGGCACACGGCCATCCGGCAGACGGGGCTGTGGATCACGTCGCTCTTGAAGGTGACGCCCTTGGCCTTGAGGTCGCTCATGAGCTTATCGAGATCCTCGACTTCGAGCGCAATCGTTCCGCCGGCCTTGTCGCTCGGCGCGTCGGGGATGAAGTTGGTGAGGGCGAGGCAGCCGCCGCCCGGAAGGTCGTACTCGATCCAGTACTGATCGCCCTGGTTGCCCATCGAACCCCGCTTGAGGCCGAGCGTTTCCTCGTAGAATTTTCGTGCCCGGGCCACATCGGTGACCGGGTACATCGTGAATGCGACCTTCTTGAACATGGAACACCCTCCTTCCCGCCGTATGATGGCGCACGCGTGGTCGAACTTACACCTCTTGCCCTGTCACCTTCATGCGGCTATCCCTTCTCGTCACGACTTTTGACCGCCCCGAGGCACTCGCCCGCGTCCTCACGAGCATCGAACGCCAGACTGAGGTTCCCGACGAAATCATCATCGCTGATGACGGTTCGGGGCCGTCGACGCGCCGCGTCGTCGACGACTTTCGGCGGCGGTTGGGTCGCGAAGTTCATCACGCGTGGCAGCGGCACGACGGTCCGCGCGTCGGTCGGGCGCGCAACATGGGCATCGCCATGGCGACGGGCGATTACCTGGTGCAGATCGACGGCGACATGGTGTTGCATCCCGAGTTCATCGCGGACCACGCCCGCGCCGCACGACCGGGTTTCTGGGTCCAGGGCACGCGCATCTTGCTGGACGAAGTCCTCACGCGCGAGCTGATCGAGAACGGCCCGCGCACGCTCGGCGTCTTGTCGCCCGGCATCGGCCTCAAGCGCCGCCCGTATGCGTGCCGTTGTCCCGTCGCGTCGGCCGGCCTGCGCCACGCGGGCAACGCTTTCATCGCCATCAAGGGCTGCAACCAGGGCTTCTGGCGCGCCGATCTCGAGCGCGTGAACGGTTACAACGAGGAAATGACCGGCTGGGGCGCGGAGGACAAGGAGCTCGCCGCCCGCCTCGTCCATGCCGGCGTGCGT
>Ga0180104_1000047_pt1 | contig 30703 bp, 30 predicted proteins | sample EasRiv730_16_1Da_FD_121791 | JGI IMG/M metagenome (GOLD analysis project Ga0180104, IMG submission 121791) | Soil microbial communities from meander-bound floodplain in the East River, Colorado, USA - East River metaG ERMLT730_16_1Da | ecosystem: Environmental > Terrestrial > Soil > Floodplain ... | reverse complement strand
GTCGTCAGCCAAAGCGTTAAAGACCCGCCGCGACTCCTGATTCCTGTCGTCGTGCAAAATGCCGACGAACGGATCGTTCCAGTCGTGCTGGCAAATGGGCACGGCTCGGGGTTCTATGTCGGCCACCGACTCGTTGCTACTGCCTACCACGTTGTCTGTGATGAGCAATATGCTCTTGTGGACGGGGTGCCCGCCGAGATCGTCGCCTTGGATGAGGCTGCGGATCTTGCAATTCTGCGTGTCGAGCGGGATTTAGGGTACTCATTTTTTATCCGTAGTCCGCGGTTCGCCGAGCCTGCATGGGCCAACGGTTTTGTGTCGTTGGGCACCGGGCTCCTCGATTTTGCCCAGACAAGCGGGCACATTTCCAGCATCATCACCGATGGCGACGGTGCAGCCCTATACGACGGTGGCGTACACTTCGGCATGTCTGGGGGTCCGCTCGTCGGAGAAGACGGCTATGTAATTGGCGTGGTGTCGCGGTCGCCGCCTGCGGGGATGGCGATGAATGTGACCTTCCTGATTACCGCCTCGTCTGACCGACTGGCAGAGATGCTTGCTGATGTGACACCTGATAGCCCCGCCCTTGAATTTCCTCGGAGCGAATAAAATGCCGATTCATGCCATTGAAGAGGATTTATCCGCCCATGCAGCCGTTACGACCAGTGTGCATGGAATTGCGGATACTTCCACCCTGTATCGGGCAGGAGGAACTGACGTAGCAATCAGCGATGGTGGAACCGGGCAGGGTACGGCACTCGGGGCCTTTAATGCACTCTCACCGCTGACGGCTGCCGGGGATTTGCTTTACAGAAGTGGGACTGATAATGTTCGACTCCCTGTCGGTACGGCGAAGCAAATTCTTCGGGTGAATGCCGGGGCCAATGCACCGGAATGGGTCGATCCTGAGTTAGTGTATGTCCCAACGACAGCGGATAAAGCCGTAAACGTCGTGGCGGATACCGTGATCGCTACAAAAGATGTGACGGGAATAGTTGCAGGCAATCAGATAATTGTGGAAGGTTCTTTCACGATCCTCAACAATAGCGGTGCCACTAGGGTATACGTCATAACTTTGGATTTTGATGCTCGATTCGACATTGAGATCAGTACCGGAGCTTTGGCAGCTTCGGCCACATTGGTCCATGTTTTTCGTTTCCGGGCTGTGTTGGATGTTCGATCGGTCAGTTTGGCGTATATGACCATAGATGTGATGGGGCAACTCGCAGCGGGTCTCGCTTCGGGCGGGGATACCGTGATGACCGCTACGTGCCTACGTGGCATGGGGTGGGGAACGACTGCTAGCGACGTTACTGGCACTACGACAGTGGCCTTATCTGTGCGATCAGCCAATGCCGCAGCAACGCAGACGCTAAGGCTCCACCAATTCTCTATCCGTAAGCATACCCCCACTTAAAGGAGTTTTTCGATGGGTTTTGAAGATCGTGGTGAGCCTGTTCGTCTCGAATTTTCCAGTGCCGATGTGACCATCGCCGCAGAGATCACTCTCTGGGACGGCAACAGCATTGCTCGTCCGCTTGCTGAGGAGGAGAGGCTGATTATTCTGTCTCTCTCAATTCATGCTGCTGCTGCCGTTACCACGCTGGCCCTGTTCGATGATTTGGATGAGGATGGGAATGTGGATGCTGGCGAAAAGCTGTTCTACAAATCTGTTGCTGCCGCCCTCGCATTCTCTATTAGCTATGAGGGCGAAGGTCAGTCTGCCGGTAAGGGTCGTATGCCAAAGGTGAAGGCCGGTGTGGCTGGTACCGTGGATATCACTGGAAACGGCTACATTATCAAAGGGTGATACATGGGCGTTCAATTCACTGAAAAAGACCTTTTCTGGGCTCTCAAAATTCTGTCCGGCTGGTGGAGAATAAATATGTCTTGTTTTGCCGATCGTGGTGAGCCTGTTAAGTGGGAGTTTACGAGCAGCGATGCCACCACGGCTGCTCCCATCACTCTATGGGATGCCAACAGCGTTGCTCGTCCGCTTGATCCCGAGGAGCGTCTGTTTCTTCTGTCATATACCGCCTCCCTTGAGGCGGGCACCACTATCGTATCTCTGTTTGATGATAAGGATGGGGATAGTGTCGTGGATCCGGGAGAGAGGCTGGCCGAATTTGGCAATCGGTCTGGATTCCCTGTTCCAATTAGCGGTGCTTGGAACGGCGAGGGGCAGGCGTGCGGTAAAGGCCGGATTCCGAAGATTAAAGCTGCGGCCGTGGGCGAGATCGCTATTTCTGGTAATGGCTACATCATCAAGGGTTAATTTGTGATTCCTCGTTTCACAGGAAAAGAGCTTACCAAATTCCTCCGGCAGATTGCCGCTGAGGCTCAGACGCTCTCCGATGAGGGCGATACGGTCACTAAGGCCGAAGCTCTGGCTAAACTCCTGTGGATGAAGGCCCTTGGATATGTCGAAGATCGCCGGGGCGATGATGGCAAGGTCAAACAGATTATCCATACTCCTGAATCATGGGCGATTCAGTTGATCTATGAGCGTCTGGAAGGCAAAGTCGCCCCCTCCGCAGGCGAAGAGGGTGGGAAGATCAGTGCGGCCGAGAAAGTGTCGGATCTCAACCGCAACCGTATAAACGCAATGGCTGGTGCAGGAGCTACGAAAAAGACTCTTCCACCAAAACTGCCGAAAAAGAAACAGGAGTAATTTGGCCGCTGGCACATACATGGTGAAGCCGGAGCTTCCGGCACCGTTCCCTTCGGTGCCGGAGTTATGGCGTTGTCCAACCACCGGACTATATGTGCCCAAGGATCCAGACAAGAATCTAGAATGGCGAGTGAAGCTGCTTCGTGAGGCTGAAGAGGATGAGCAGCTTCAAATTGATCTGTATACCGCCTGCAAGCAATCCATTCTTTTTTGGATTAACGCTTTTGCCTTTACCTTCGTCGTGAAGGAAGTCGATGAAGCAGGCAAGGCTCGGCAGGCTGAGAATCAACATCTGCCCTTCGTGACATGGGAAATTCAAGACAAACACATCTTGGAGATCGAGAAGGCAATTGATGGGGGCTACGACCTTCTCACGGATAAAACCCGTGAGATGGGTGCTTCGTGGAATCACATCGTCACGCTCCACCATCAGTGGCTTTTCCGCCCTGATAGACTTTTCCTTGAAATGTCCCGCGTCGAGACCGACGTGGACGGTGCGGACAATCCCCGTTGCTTGTTCGTCAAGCATGACTATATAAATCGGTGGTTGCCTGAGTGGATGCTGCCTCGGATCGAGCGGACGCGGATGCACATTATCAATAAGGATAATGGTTCCCGCATCGACGGCGAATCCAGCAATAAGGCGGCAGGCTCAGGCGACCGGCGGCACGCTCTCCTGATGGATGAGTTTGCCAAGATGGAGAACGCGGAGAAGATTAAAGCAGCTACCCGCGACGTGTCAGCGTGCCGTCTCGTCAATTCGACTCCGTGGGGGCCGGGCACAACCTATTCCAAATGGCGTATGTCCGGTCAGATCAAGGTTTTTGTCCTGCCGTGGTACGAGCATCCTGAGAAGGGTCGCGGTCGGTTTGTTGAGCAGGATACGAGTACCGGCAAATACCGAATCAAATCACCGTGGTATATCGAGGAGTCGGCGAGGCGGTCTCCTCAAGAGATGGCCCAAGAAATCGACATGGATCATATCGGATCTGGCGAAGTATTCTTTGAGGGTCACATCATTGAGGAACACAAGCGGATGTTCGGCCGCAAGGAAATGTGCAGTCGAGCAATCGACTTCCGAAAAAAGGTGTCTCTCGATGCGATCCCTGCCATTCTTCTCCGCAAACAGCGTGAATTTCTCCAGATCAGCCCAACCGGCCCTCTCCGATTGTGGGTCCATCTTATCAGCGGCCGTCTCGATCAGACGAAGAATTATGTTCTCGGGATCGACGTGTCCAAAGGTCAGGGAGCATCTAATTCAACGCTTACCGTCTTCTGCAAAGAGACCGGGGAAAAGGTCGGTGAATGGGCTGATGCCAACACGCCTCCCTACGATTTCGCTCGCATCGCCTGTGCTATTGCTATGTGGGTGGGTGGAGCGTCCAACGGCGGCAGACCGTTGATGATTTGGGAGGCTAACGGTCCCGGCTGGGATTTCGGCCGCGAGGTAGTCAAGAAATTCCAATATCCGTACTACTTCATCGATAAGGCCGTGGGAACCATCAATGAGAAAGCCTCAAAGCGATACGGCTGGAATTCTAATACGGATAAGAAAGAAGTCGTGTTTGGGCACTATCGTCGTGCTTTGGCTCACGGCGGATTTATCAATCCTTCATTTGAAGCTCTGGATGAGGCGTTGCTTTACGTCCGCCTGCCGGACGGCGGGCTCGGCCCTGCGGCGTTAGTCGCGGAGACCGCAGCCGCCCGCAAGGTTCACGGGGACCGCGTGATTGGGGACGCCCTAGCTCTATGGGGTTGCGGAGATGTGCCCAAGGCCAAATCGCAAGGCCCCAAGGCCCCTCACAAATCCATCGGTGGTCGTAAGGCTGCGTGGATGAAAGCCAAGAAAGCCGTTGCTGCTGGAAAGACCTTCGATTTCCGTTAAGGATTAGCCATGCCGACCGAAATCTCACCCCAAAAGCTGAACGAGGCCGTTGAGAACGGCGTGAAGCGGCTTCAGATGTTCCGTGCTTCTCGCCTGATGTTTCTCCGGCAATTCGTGGGGCAATACTACGACGCCGCCCACGGCAATATTGGTAGCGAACCGTTGAATCTGATTTTCAACGCGATTCGTGTGCTGGTCCCCAGCCTCGTCTTTAACTATCCTGAGCATGTGGTCGGATCACAATTCTTGGCGTATCGCAATTATGGCGACATGATTGGGATGGCCCTCTCTCAGCAGGATCGAAAGCTGAAGATGCGGGATATCTACCGTCGCTGGATTGTGGATGCTATCTTCCAAATCGGAATTCTGAAGACAGGGCTTTGCGATTCAGGTTCGGTGATCGGATTTAATCCTGATGATCGGATCGATCCCGGTACCGTTTATACGGACAACGTGGACTTCGACAATTTCGTGTTCGACCCCAACGCCAAGCAGATTGACGACGCTCTCTTCATCGGCGATCGGATCGAGATTTCACGGAGCCTCTTGCTGGACTCAGGCAAATACGCCAACGATATAGTTGAGCGTATGCCGCGTTCTAACGGAGAGCCCGCCGACTACGATCGGGCTGAAAGGCTGTCCGCCAAAAACATCAATTACTCTGAGACCGGCGATCTTGAGGATAAGGTCGCGGTGTGGGAATTGTGGGTTCCCCGGGCTAAGGCGATCGTCACGATCCCGGCCGGGGGTGGATTCAGGACGGATAAATTCCTCCGGACCCATGATGCGTACGGTGATGACAGCGGGCCGTACACGTATCTGCGACTGACGCCCCCGGTGCCGAATAATCCGCTCCCGATCTCGATGGTCGGTATCTGGCATGATCTTCACCTTGCCGCAAATAAGATGGTGAAGAAAGTCATGGAGCAGGCCGATCGACAGAAGGATATTGTTGGTTACAAGCCGTCTGCCGCTGACGATGCCCAAGATGCCTTGGAAGCTGGCGATGGCGAGGCAATTGCCATGCAGGATCCGGATGGGGTCAAGACCTTCTCATTTGGTGGGCAGCAGCCGTCCAATGAGGCTCATATCCAGCAACTTCAGATGTGGTTCAATATGATGGCCGGTAATCCCGAGGGTATGGCCGGGATCTCCATGAACGCCAAGACTGCATCCGAGGCAAATATTCTTCAGGGCAATGCCCAGATTACTCAGGACGATATGAAGGATCTGGTTTATTGCGGTGCATCCGAAGAGGCTCGCAAGCGTGCATGGTATCTGCACACTGATCCATTGCTTGAAGTTCCGATGATCCGCAGAGTGCATATTCCTGCTCAGTATTCTGGCGGCATGATGATTCAGCCCCCGCAGGAGAAGGAGCTTCAAGTTTTCTTGACGCCCGAGGCTCGATGCGGTGATTTCCTCGACTTCGCTTTCACGATTACGCCTGAATCGATGGGTCGCACCGATCGGGTGAAGCGGATGACTCAGGCGGTTGAATTTGCAGTTAAGATTCTTCCGGCTGCGGCGACAGCGGCTCAGACGTGTGCGATGATGGGCGTGGCATTCTCGTTCCCCCGCTTTATCACTCGTATGGCTAAAGAGTCGGGGATTACGTGGATGGACGAAGTATTCTTCGATCCGGAGTTTCAGGCTCAGATGATGCAACTTGCGGCTCGCGGCCCGCAGATGGGCGAATCCAAGGGGCAGGCAGCCCCGGGCGGTCTTGGGCCAGAGATGGCCCAGAACGGCCAGCCGCCGGGCGTGGGGGCTATGCAGACCCCGGAACAGGAGCAGCGGTCGTTTGCACAGCAGGGAGCCGCCCCGGGGCAGGCTGACTTGCCCGTGCGTCAGGGGTATTAAAATGCCTGCAAAGTATCTGGCAATGAAGGGCAAATTCAAGAAAGCCGGTCTTAGTGAGGATGCGGCTCAGACTAAAGCTGCGAAGGTTTACAATTCGCAGCGTAAGTCTGGGGAGCCCGAGCTTAACGGCAAGGAATATGACCGAAAAGTGAAACGCAAGCGGATGGAAAAGAAAGCGTCTCACGGTTTGAAAAAGGCGTTCCCGGATTATTGAGGAGAAACCCATGCCTCTGTATGACTATCGCTTCATTGATGAGCCGGGCGGGGCCTTCACGGAGGTTCAGTCTATACACGCAGATGCTTTAACTATGAAGGATGGGCGTCCGTGTGAAAAGACCATTCAGAGGCCGAATGTGAGAACCAAGTACGGCGAAGGAAGCGGAACCAAGCCTATTGAGATGCTCTCAATTGCCTTGGATAACGAAGATGAGATTGATGAGTTTCGCAAGCGAAATCCCGGAGTTGAAATCTCCGGCGATAGGCGAGACAGGAATTTCGGTGTCCCTATCGCTACCTCGCGTTCTGAGAAGCTCCGGATTCTGAAGGCCGAAGGATTCGTGGAAACAAACTGAAGTTTCCTTGCATTCTTGTGGATGTGAGGTATACTTAGATGCTCGTTGGGCCTACCCCGCTATTCGCGGCAGCCCCAAGGGAGACCGTAATTATGGCAGTTGACGAAAGCACCGTGACTTCGGGTAGTGATGCCGTCGAGGCAGATTCGCCCGCTCCTCCCGCTCCGGCGGTGGATCGGGCTACGCTCGTTTCTAAGGTTGAGAAGGGGCTCGCCGCCCTTCGGGCCAGCGAGACGGGTACCCGGGATTCGGAGCCAGAGCCGGAAATTGAGGAGCCTGTGGCGGATGCCGAGTCCCCCACAGATGACTCAAATGATCCTGCTCCGGATGACGAGCCCGCCGATGGGGATAACAAGCCCTCAGAGGATGAGTCAGAAGATGAGCCGAAAGAGGAAGCGGAGCAGCCCCAGCCTAAGCGTAAAGGGCCTACCCTCCCTGATTCTTACCGGCGTTCATTGAAGGCGTACGATTGGAGTGATGCGGATATTGATGCCGCCCTGAAGTCCGACCCCGTGAATTTCACGCTGACGGCTCAGAGAATTCACGCCAACCGGAACGCCGAGCTTGCGAAGTGGGCGGAGATGGGTCGGGCTTCGCGGCCCGAGCAGGAGAATGAGGATCAGCCCGCCAAGACGGTCGATCGGCCCAAGCATCTCGATGAAAAGGGGTTGTTTAAGCCTCTGGACGTTGACGGGATGGTGGAGAAATTCGGTAATGAGGATCTGGTCCGGCAGATCACCGAGCCGGTCAATGAGCTTTTGAAGCAAGTGAATGCACTTCTTCCTGATCTCATGTCCGGGGTTCAGTCAATCAAGCAATCCAAGACGGATAATCTGGCTCGTCAAATTGACGGGTTCTTCGGTGGCAAGGATCTGAAGTCGTACGAGAAAATGTACGGCAAGGATGGCAAGACGGCCACGGATGAGCAAATTGAGAGCCGGAATAAGGTTCTCGAAATGGCGGATGCTTTGATGGCTGGTGCTTCAATGCAGCACAGAAAGCTGAGCTTCAATGAGGCTATGTTGATGGCTCACGATAGCGTGAGCATCGGGTTCAAAACGCAAGCAGTCCGCGAGGAAATTAAGAGCAAAGTTGAGAAGCGTGGCAACAGTGTTTCGCTTCGGCCCTCCAAGGGCGGCAAGGCTACAAAGACCGGGGCTCCGACCCGGCCTGAGCTTGAGGCTCGGGTAAAGAGCAGCCTTGCTGGCATCTTTGGTTCTTAATTCTTGTGGATTTGATGGGAGCAAGAAATGGCAGTTGACAATGACGCCCTTCTGGATCTGGTGGCAACTACGCTGAAGGATCTGCCGAAGGATACGTATGAAGTGATGTGGGATTCGCAGGCTTTCGAGTTCTGTAACATCTACAATTCCCAGCGTCGAAAGGTCGACGGGGGTACCAGCATCCAGCGTAACGTGGTTCTGGACGAACAGGGTAATGCTCGCTACCGCAAGCTGTTCGATACCGACCAGCCTTCGGTGGACAACATCCAGAAGCAGATTGATGTTCCTTGGACTCAGCTTGGCACGGACTACTCTTGGGACGTGCTTGAGATCATGCGGAATAAGAATTCCGCCAAGGGCTACATCGACCTGCTTGAGAGCCGAAAGATGGAGCGGCTGTGGGGTCTTGCCGAGTTGATCGAGGATCGCGGTTGGAAAACCCCGACTTCGGCATCCGACAAACTCTATCCCTACGGTATTCCGTACTACCTGAATTTTCTCGATAACGGCGTCACGGCCGGGGGCTTCCTCGGTAAGACGGTCCGCTATCAGGACGGTAGCACGGGCACTGTTGTCGCGGGGCTGGACGGTGCGATTGAGGCGAAGTGGCGGAATTATGCCGACGTGTATGTGAAGGTGGATAATGCCCTTCTCCGGAAGATGCGTAAAGCCATGCTTCTGACTCGGTTCAAGCCGCCTCAGATGGTGAAGGCCCCGGGCAACGATCAGCCGGGCAGCACTGTGAAGATTTACTGTGACGCTGATCGGGCAGTCGAATTCATGGATCTCGCTGATAAGCGAGATGACCAGAATACGCCCAAGGATCTCGCGGGCAAGGTGCTGGTGGATGTGGAGGGGGCAACCTTTTTCAATCGTCGGCCCGTCGTCTACATTCCTCAGCTTGACGGTGTGACTGAGCAGCCCATTTACTGCGTGGACTGGTCGAAGATTCAGCCGATTGTGCAGGACGGTTACTGGATGGTCGAGGGCAAGCCGATGATGGACAAATCCCAGCATACGGTTATCACGGTGTTCGTTGATGCCTGCCACAACAATCTGTGCATCAACCGTCGCACGGCCGGTTGGGCTCTTCATCTCGCCATTCCTGCCGCCTAATAGCGGCTGTTCAAACGCAAAAACGACTTGTAGGAGATATAGATGGGTACTTCTAGCGTGGTTAGCTTCTCTCAGGCTGGGGAGGCAGTCCGGCCCTCGGACAGTATTTGGAAGGATTGCCCCGGTGAGCGACTGAACGAGGAGGGGCGTGGAATCTATTTCCATGAGGATTTCACGGGTGGAACGGAAGTGTTCGCAGACGGCGGGCCGTTTGGCGGGCATTTTCAGATGACGCTTGATGGGGACGTGAGTACGATTCCCCACAAGGCAGGTGAATTCGACGGCTATCAGAGCCTTGTGACGGGTGCTACCGATAACGACGCGGTTGCTGCGTATACGCAGCCTGCCGCGAAGATTGTTCTCAACTCCGGCAATAAGGTCTGGTTTGAGGCCCGTTTGGAGTTTGGTGCGGTGAATGTCGATCAGGGGGCATTCTTCGGTCTCGCCGAAGAGGCGGCCCTGAGCCGCGATATTATCGCTGATAACGTGGCTGATCTGATCGGGGAGTCTCTCCTCGGTTTCGCTCTGCTCACGGGCGATCAGGACGATATCGATGCTGTGTTCAAGCTGGACGCGGGCGTGAGAACGGATATTCTCGCGGATGCCAACTTCTCCTCGGTGCTCGGTTCAGGGGCAGCCCGCCTTGTCGCCAATACGGAGCGGAAATTCGGTCTGAAATTTGACGGTCGAGATCAGATTCAGATTTTCGTGGACGGCATCAAGGTGCGTTCTCACCTGATCGGTCCGGCCAATTCTCCTGACAACAACGCTTTTCCTGACAACGTGAACATGGCCTTCGTGCTTGCGATCAAGACTGGCGGGGCTGCGGCTCGAACCATGACGTTTGACTGGGTTCGTGGTGCGTACGAGGATGGTCGGTAGAATCATCTCCTCTCTATGAGGATTGCAGTGGTACCTTTAATTGGGTACCACTGATTTAAGGAGCCACGAATGTCCGTCGAAGCTACGTCCGCATTAACGTTTAACGACTTGATTCTGGAAGTGGCTCTAAAGATGGGCGTGGCGTACTACGGGGTTAATGGTGACGCACCTGCTAGCATTCCTATTGATACGCATGATTTGGCAGAAGCCAAGCGGCACGTAAACGATGCTCTCAGGATGTTCATTTCTGACGCCCCGCCGAGTGGGTGGCGGTGGACGAAGCCCGTAGCAGATATTACGCTGTGGCCTAGTATAGTAGTAGACGCGGCTAAAACAGTCGTCGGTGGTGCCCACGTTCCTGCCGATGATTACACCCCTGTTACGGCGAATTCAGCCGTCTTTTTCCCGTCTATGGAAGAGAAAGAGATCGTTGTCACGGGACAGGGCACCTTCACGGTTAAGCAGTATATCTCTTCCACTGTAGTCCATGTCTACGGCAACCACACGTTTGTCGCATCCACGTACAGCATCGCGGCGAACGGAGATTACACGCTACCTCGAACGTTTGCGGGAGCCCTCGGGGGTACGCCAACTTTTTTGTCGCAGACGAACAGGGCAGCGATGTTGGAATGGACCCATGAAGTCACCATCCGTCAACTTCGGGAGAATAATAGCACTAGCTCCATCAGCATTCCTCGGCTGCTGGCGATCGATGTGTTCCTCCCGGCATTCAGCGTTCCCCCGGCCAGTGCTAGGCGTCGATACAAGCTGATGGCGTATCCAACGCCCGATCAAGTATTCATCATTCAACTTCCCTACGACCTACATTTTGATGAGCTTACGAGCGGTGCAGAAGTACCACCTACTCCGATTATGCACGATGAATCCTTGCGGGCTGCTTGTCGAGCTATAGTGGAAAAAGATGTAGATGAAGTTTCTGGGCCAGATATGGCGTACTACGTCAAATGCTTAGACAACAGCATTAGGGTGGATAGTCGGTCTGGTCCACGGAAATTAGGGTATTTCGGCAACGGTCCTCGGCACGGCTGGTATGGCTGGAATATCCGCAATTTCCGTGATTTCATGTACGTACGACCCAATGTGATTTACAACCCGTAGAAATAGGAGATGAGCAATGCTTTTTGGTCCCGACAATTTTTTGACGCATGTGAAGCACACGGTTATGGGGGGCGGTCGAACGTCCCCTCATGGTGAGTCTGTGCTTGACTCAGGATTTCTGGTGGATGACTGGAAGCTGTTGGACAGCCTTCCTCTCGCTGCTGGTGCTACGTTTGGACTGGACGAAGGGGGTTTCCCGGCTGTGACCGTGGAAGATACCTTTGTCTCTCTTGCGGCTCTCGGAAACTTCGTTGTTCTGGCCTCATCCACGATTGAGAGTACGGGGGCAACCGTGCTTACTGGGGATCTGGGTCTCAGCCCGGGTTCCTCTGTCGTTGGTTTCCCCCCGGGTACTGTGAGCGGTACGCAGCATGTTGCCAACGGTACTGCGGCTGCGGCTCAGGTCGCCCTTACTGCTGCGTATCTTCAGGCACAGGCGTTGGAGCCTACACAGGATTTGACGGGGATTGATCTTGGCGGGCTCGTTCTCGGGCCGGGTGTGTATTCCTTCTCCTCATCTGCCCAATTGACGGGAACGCTCACGCTTGACGGCGGCGGTGATCCGAACGCTAGCTGGGTGTTTCAGATCGGCAGTACACTCACGACCGCAAGTGCTTCAGTCGTTGATCTGATTAACAGTGCAAGTGCGGGTAATGTCATTTGGCAGGTTGGTAGCTCTGCTACTCTCGGCAGTACCACGGATTTCCAAGGCAACATTCTTGCACAGGCTAGCATTACGCTGGTGACTGCGGCTACCTTCGTCGGCAGACTTCTGGCTCGTACCGGAGCGATCACGTTGGACGCCAACGTGGGCACCGTTACCGGAGCTTCGCAGTCCGGCGGTGGCGGCGGATCGGCCGTTGCGACCGTTGGTTGGATGGTGCCTCGTGATTACGACGAGGCGACGGATATCATCGTTCTTCGCATCGCTGCGAAAATGACCGGATCCACCGACACGCCGACCCTCTCGGCTTCCGGCTCGCGTAGGCCGGTTGGAGGGGCTGCGGTCGCTATGGTCGCGGATTCTGGTTCTCCATCCGATGATCTGAGTGCCACGGCACGCATCATCGAGATTTTCTTCAAGGGTCAGGGATTGACCCGGGATCAGCAAGTCCAGTTTACGCTCACATCCGAGGCTCACCCGGTCGATGAGATCGAGTTGCTGGCTGTCGGGGTCGCCTATCACTCTACACTGGTCTCCTACAATCAGTACGACGCCGCTCAGGTTGCCCTTCGCTAATCAGTCTTCGGGAGCTTAGATATGGGTCAGTCTCAAAATCTAGTGTTCCCTGTGCGTGGCCTTAGCGAAAGCGTGGGCTATGACATTCAACCGCCCGGAACCACGTCGCACGGCTCCAACGTGCGGGGTTTCGATTGCCTCCTAAACCGTCTGCGGGGCGGACGCCGGGCGGGTCTGAGTAAGTTTTTCCCTAATCAGATTAACGGCTCAAACCCTATTCAGGCGATGGCTAAAGCCGTTAGGAGCGTGGCCTCAACTATCACAGCGGGTATCAGCGATTCGGCTGCCGATCGCGTGGTGGGCACTCCCACAGACCTCGGCTCTAATTGGGTCTCTCATAACGCCGAATCCGGGGCGGGCACCGGGGCAGGCGGCGGAGGGGATGATCCATGCAACGGGATCGGTATTCACGCTAGCGGGTTCTCCCTCGGCGGAGCCGGAACCACTATGCGATACTGGTTGCTGGTGGCTCGTTTACCCACCACCAACAGTGTTACGGCCACTTTTCTCGCTGCCCCGCAGGCCACCGTCACTAATTTCAATCATGGTGGCGATTTTGGCACTGCTAATAGTAGCTGTCAGTGTATGGGGCCTTTCATTCGAGGCAACGTCAACACCTTGACCTTTATCGGGGCTCGACTCGTTCGGGCCACAACTGACACTACGGTTAAACTTCAGATTTTTAGAAAGGTAAACTTCACTGCTAACGCGGTAATTTTGGCAGAGGGGCCGACGCTTACACTGAACGGTGGAGCCGTCGAACAGAACGACATGATTCTGTCTCTATCAGAATCAGGTAATGTACTTACTGCTCGTCTTCAATGGGCGGGAGGCGGAGCATCCGGCAGTAATCTGGATGAAACCCTGTCCGTTACCACGGCCTTGAGTGCAGGGGATACCCGGTCTGGTGTGGGGTTATTTGGGCTAGATGCGATCTGGGCGAATGCCGTAAATAAGCGGATTGTGACGAACATCCAGCTTTCCACGATCACCACTGTCCTGCCCGCCGTCCGTTACAGTATCTCGCACAACGAGGCCGGGACTCTTGACTATTTCATCCCATCAGGTTTTACTTCCGCTCGTCGGACAACCGCCGGGGTGCTGGCTTCTCAAGTAGGCCCATACGATAGCAACACGAACCCAAACCCATTGTCGTCTGTGTTTACAGACACGGCATCCTTCAAGGGAGGAGATACTACTCCTGAAGCCGCCGTTGGATTTTTTCGTACCAGTGCTGCTGATGGACCTTTTGACGTAGATTTTTCTCTGAAGCGTGGCGTAAGTTCCGGACCTAACGGCGTCAAGGCTTGGATGAGAGTGGATGCTACGTTTGCAAATGGTATCGAATTCGATATGTCCATTAGCCCGAGTACAGTAACGTCGGGCACGTCTAACCAGAAAGCCTTTGCCACTTGGATCATCAGGAGCATAACTAACGGTGTCCAAACACAGTTGGCTACTGCAAACCTGTCTCTAAACACGTCTGCTTCAGAATCCGTTTTTAGAATAAGTGACACGGGTACGGCTATCACTCTTTCAATTGATGGTCACTTAATCGTCGCTCACACCATCTCCACTTTCAATGGAAATCCACAATTCGGACTCGCTCCGAAACACAGCGACTCAACCACGGACACGGGCATCAAGATCCTTCGGTGGCGATTGCGGCCGGACGCTAATTTCGCGGTAGCATCTCCCACGTCTGAGAGTACCCTGATTGTAGCCTCGGGCGGGACGATCTCTCGGCTGCGAAATGGCACGGCTCTGACCATCACAAACGGAGCCAACGCCATGTCGTCGGCTCTGCACGTAATCCAGTTTCAGCCTGCATACAATCAGGTTTTTATGATCGATGGAACGCGATCTAGGGTGTATAATTTCGAGACCGATGCGATTACGGACTGGATTGCTACGGCTGGCACGCTTCAGCAGGGTGCCCGTCTAATCTGCTTGTACCGAGGCAGACTGGTACTTTCTGGTGTCGTATCCGACCCTCATAACTGGTTCATGTCTAGGGTCGGGCATCCGTTCGATTTTGACTACGGCTCTCTTCCTGCTAATGATCCGATTAAGGCAGTGGCGGGTAATAACTCCGAAGTCGGTCTAATCGGGGATATAATTACTGCCCTGATCCCTTTCTCTGACGACGCTCTCCTCTTTGGTGGCGATCATACGATCTGGCAGATGACGGGAGATCCCGCCGCAGGCGGAGCAGTGGATCTCGTCTCTGATAAGACCGGCATCGCTTTCGGCAAGGCGTGGACCAAAGATCCGAATGGCACTCTGTATTTCATGGGTACTGATGGGATCTACAAGTTTAACCTTGGCGGCAAGCCCGAGAGCTTAACAAAGGGACGGATCGATGTTCGATTCCAAGGCGTCAATCTGGATGAGAATAGGGTATATCTGGAATGGGACTACATCCGCGAAGGCTTGATGGTGCAAATCGTTCCTATAAATCCGGCTGTGGCGAACACGTCGTTCTTCTGGGAGCGGCGGAACGACGCATGGTGGTCGGATTCGTGGCCTGCCGCGTATGGTCCGACGTGTATGCTTGCCTATGACGGCACCGCCGCGAGCGATCAAGAATTTCTGATGGGTTGCTACGATAGCTATATCCGCATGATTGATGAGGAGGCCGCAGATGATGACGGCGTGGCTATCGCAAGCTCGGTTCGCTATGCTCCCTTCATCGCAGAGAGCCATGCCGTAGAGGTTTTGCTGAATGAAATTCTGCCCGTTCTAGCCGGTGGTAGTGGGCCAGTAAATCTTGAGATTTTCAGCGGACAATCCGCAGAGGAATGTGCTATGCTAGCCAATCCTAGGGTTCGTCGATTGCTCTCTCACGCTGGCAGAAACAGGGCCGCACGAAATCGAGTCAGTGGATACGCGGTACAAATCGGGCTTTCACATACGGGTGCCTCTAGGTGGGCTGTGGAAAGCATGACTGCAAATCTCTCAGGTGCGGGTAAGCCTGCCCGCGAAGTCACGGAGAGCTAAAATGGGCGTTGACAAAGGCGGTAAAGGGGATCTTCGCCAAAGGCGAGCCCTTCAACGTCTGAGCCAAGATCCTTTTGGGGTTCTCGGAATTACCGAGGGAGACGGCATCGTTTTTGGCGTCGATCCGAGTTCGATTTCTATACTCTTGGCTACCATTTCGGGGCTCGACTTCGATCCTGCTGATGGCGGTCTCCGGATTGCAAGCGGTGATAGAGGGGATATCACCGTTTCCGGTGGCGGAGTGGTGTGGACCATTGACCCTGATGTGGTGACGTTCGCAAAAATGCAGAATTCATCCGCAGCATCGGTGCTGGTGGGGCGTGGTTCGGCAGCAGGGGCGGGAGATTTTCAGGAAATTACGCTCGGTGCTGGCCTGACAATGACAGGAACCGTCCTCAGTACCTCAGTTGTCGGGGTTACAGACGGAGATAAGGGAGATATCACTGTCTCTGGCAGTGGAACGATTTGGACTATTGACCCGGATGTAGTAACATTTGCGAAGATGCAAAACTCGTCCGCCGCATCGCGTCTAGTCGGGCGTGGCTCAGCGGCAGGAGCAGGTGATTTTGAAGAGATCACTTTAGGTACTGGTCTGACAATGACCGGCACAGTGCTTAGTTCAAGTGCCACTGCGACTCCCGCTGGGACCAATACTCAGGTTCAATTCAATAATAGCGGAGTTTTTGGAGCCGATTCAGGGTTGCTCTATCTGTTGGCTCAAAACAGACTCATAGTAAATTCCGCAGATCCGGGATTTGGGCACCTAGTAGTCGGATCGTCTGCTCTCGGTGAATACCAGCTAGTTATCAGGGATAGTGCCGGTAATTTCGCTATGACGACCGGCGAGAACGGCACTACCGGTGCTCCTACCATACTTCTTGGCGATTCAGATGGGAGCTACGGTGGATGTGCTATCACTATTTTTGATATGGGTACTCCGGCCGTTCAAGTCAGTGTCCCTTTAGGAACGTGCAAGATCGGGGATACTCTACATGGTTTTGGCAATAGCACAGCTTTTGTCGTAGACGATGCACTACAAAAAACTACTTCCAATGTCAAGCATATTGGCACCAAATATGTCGCCGTTGACGCCGCAGCCGAAGGCTTCATTCTCAAAGACACTCAGGCCACACCGCACTATTGGCGAGTCACCGTTTCAAACACCGGAGTTTTGACTACCACTGATATTGGTACGACGCTCCCGTAAGGAAAAACCATGCCTGCTCCCCGTGGCTACGGCCATCCTCGGAACAATTATGGTCTCGGCCCCAGTCGAGGCCCCCGTGTTGTTAATACCCGATCTCGCGGGGCTCCCGGCGGTATGCTACCTACTGGCGGCTCTGGCGGGGCTATCTCCTCTTCATCTGGTGGCGGATTGAACATCGATGAACTTCTGCGGCGGCTTCAGGAGGAACAAAGCAACGCTAATAATGCCGGACTCGCTCGATATCAGAGCCTTCTAGAAACTGTTGGCGGGGCTCAAACATCGGTATTGGGACCGGGCGGCACCCTCGATCGGGCAGATGAACTGACTCAGAATATGGGGCAGACCGCCCGTAGGCGTATTGCTGATTCCACGGCTCAGCAACTTGGCTCCTCGGAGCAAGACCTGACTAGCCGTGGTCTGGGTAATACCACGATTCGCTCGAATGTCCGGCAGGGTATTCAGGCCGGAGCCGAGCAAGCGAATCAGGCGGTGGATGAGCAAGTGTCTACGGCCCGAGCCGGTCAGCTTCAGCAGCGAGCCGGTACGCAGATGGATTTTGCTCGCCTGATGGGTGATTCGATCCTGAGTCGAAACGATCAGGGGCCGGATATGGGGATGTACGCCAATCTCCTCGCTCAGCTTTCTCAGTCCGGCGGGGCTACGGCGAGCGGAGCGGCTGCCCCGACTAGTTGGCAACCCCATATGGGTCCGATGCCCGGTGTTTATTGGAGTGACTATCGCGGCCCCCGGCCCCTCTAGGATAAACCATGCCTGCTCCAACCCCCATCAATATCCGGTATGGCAGTGCTCTCGATCTCGGACAATTGGCGTCCGCAGCCGGGGCCGCTTCATATGGTCTGTCTGAGCGTAACCGCCAAACGGAACAGGCTCGTCAGCAGTACGAAATGTGGCTACAACAGCGGGCTCAGGATATGCAGTTTATGACCGGCGAGATGAACCGCCGATCTGCCGAGACCATGCAGCGTAATGCTCTCATGGCTGGCGGCGGTGCTTCGCAGGAGCCTACGCTAGTGGAGGCGGCAGGCTACGCCCCGCGTCGGGCTGCGGCCCAATCGGCGGGGGCTATGGGCTCTGCCCGTGGACGGGCTGCCTCGCCCATCTCGCTTCAGGCGGAAGAGGCGGCTGCGGGTGGCGGCGAAATGTCGCTGGTCGAAAACCAGCCGGGCGGATCCGGCTATTTCAGCCACGAGGGCAGGATTTACAGGGTCGGCCCGAAGGATGAGGGGCAGACCGAGCTTCGCCCCGGTCAGGTTCAGGAAGTGCAGGGCACAGGCGTTCGTGGATCCCGTGATATCATACCGCCGGGCGGCGGATCGCAATTGGATTATCTGCGAGCCATGCAGGGCCAGATTCCTGATGATGATTGGAACGCCCTGTGGGTTGCCGCCCAGTCCGGCCAATTGAAGATGGATCAATTGGTGGACGATGTGCGGGCTGCCAAGGCGAAGACTTCCGGGCGAATGACTGCCGGACAGCGAACGAGTGAAAATCTAGGCGTGGAGTCTCAGCAGCTTCAGCAAGTCGCCCAGCTTGGAAGGGCCGATCAGGTCGCCTATGCTCGTCGCAAATATGGGATGCAAGATCCTGATATTTACAGTGATGACGATGCTTTGAATGCTCTGCAATCTCGCGTTCGTCAGGTCGCGGCATTCACCCAGCCCATCACGAATTCCAGCGGCCAATCGCCGACCGGCGGCAATCCGATCCGCGTCAATTCGCCCGAGGAGGCTCGTCGTCTGCCTTCGGGAACCCTGATCCGAGATCCGCAGGGTAATATCCGGAGGGTGCCATAATGCCTGTTGATCCGTGGGCAGAATTCCAGATGGTAAAGACTCCGGGCGTGACGCCGCCTCAGCCTACCGCTCCGCCTTCGGCAGACCCGTGGGCCGAATTTCAGCCCGTTCAATCTGCGGCCCCTGCTCCTGTGGCTCCGGCCCCGGTTGTTCCTAATTACGAGGAAGGATTTTTGCAGGAGCTTGAGCAACTGCGGATCCACGCTCGGCGTCAGGGTCTTCCTGATGTGCCGGTGGATGCCCAGATCGCCCTGCTTGACCAGCACCGGCGGCAAGTCGGATTGCCTCCCCTGCTTCGGCAGGGCGGGGAAGTCCGTGAGGAGCAGATTCGCCGGGGTTCTGCGGATAATTCCGTGGCTGAGCAGTATTCGGCCGGTGTGCTTCGCACACTGGGTAGCACGGGTGAGAGCCTCGTCGGGCTGGTGGCCCCGGAGACGGCTACAAAGCTAAAGCAGCGTAGCCGGGAATATTACGGGGATCCCGAAGGTGTGGCTGGCGGTGTCGGCGAGGCTGTTGGACTTGTCGGCAAGACGGCTGCCATGATTGCCACGGGTACCGGGGCTATCGGTCTCGGTGCTGAAGCGGCTGCGGAGGGTATCGGCGGCTCTCTTCAAGAGACGGCCGAACGTCGGGGCGAAGGTCAGCAAATCAGTACGGGGCAAGAGGCTGCGGCTGCGGCGGGATCTGGAGTTATCCAAGGAATCTCGGGCTATATCGGCGGCAAGATTTTCGGTCGGATCGGGCAGAAGCTCGCGGGTGTCCCGGGCCTTCAGGAAGTCGCCCGATCTCAGGGTGTTCCGGGTATCATGGCCCTGATTAAGAAAATTGCTCCTGAAATGCTGGCCGAAGGCGGCGAGGAGGCTGTCACCCAATTCGCTCAGAATGTGGTGAACCAGCAGACTATCGCTCCGGAGACTGAGCTTTCTCAGGGGGTTGCAAAGGCCGGTGCCTACGGTGCCGGGCTCGCTCCGATTCTGGGCGGTGTGTCCGGCAAGGTAAATGCCGGTGGTCGGCCGCAAATGACGCAGGAGCAGTCCCGGGCCAAAGCTCAGGAGATTGCGGATGCGAATGTGGGCGGTACCACCACGGTCACGGTTAATGGTGAGACTGCTACTTCAGAGAAACCTGCCGCTAAGCCTGCCCGCGTGAGCAAAGCAGATATTATCGACTCCATCCCCAACGATCAGGCGGATAAATTCGCTATCTCGAACGCAATCGAAAGTGAGCCCGGCGAGTTTGTGCGTATAAACGTCACTCCCGATGACTTCGATCAGATTCCGATTGAGAACCTCAGCAAGCAGAAGGTTGAGTCTCTGGCGAAATTGTCTCCCGAGCAGGTGGATAAACTCCTCCCTCCCGTCATTGCAGTGGCCGGGGAGGGGGGCAAGCTACGAATTAAGGATGGGCGGCATCGCCTGTTGGCGGCTGCGGCCCGTGCCCGTGCGGCAGGCCAGCCTCCGGGTGCCGCGACCTTCTCCGCCGTGGTGCCGGAATCGTGGGTTTCAGCGAAACAGGGCGTTTCACCGGCTGGTGAAGTCGCCAAATCTCCTGAAATGAAGAAGGCCGGGCGGGGCCAGCCGAATGAAGCTGTGCGTTCGCAGGCTGCGGAATACCTGAAGGCGTCGGGCGTCAAGGCCGAACCCGATGTGACTGATTACGTCCCGGTGAATCCGGAGACCGGCAAGAAAATTGCCGACGCCTACGAGACTGCGAAGCACGAGCCGAACAATCCTGAAGTGAAGCGAGCGTATGATGCCTTCAAGCAGGAGACCAAAGCCCAATGGGATTACCTCAATAAGCAGGGTGTGAAGTTTGAGCCGTGGAAGGGCGAAGGTCAGCCCTATGGGCAGAATTCGTGGGTGAATTTCGGGCCGAAGGGCGAGGCGAATAGGGCTAATCCGGCGAAGACGCAGTACGCTGAGCAGAAGGCTACTCTGCTGCCTGCCGAATTCTCTGCCGGTGGCGGAGGCAAGCCGCCCGTTCCGCCTGCGGGCACGAATGATGAGGGCCTGCCCGGTGACGCCGGGGAGCCTAGTCGGCCTGTCGGCCCCGGTCTGGGGCGGCGTCTTTTCAGGGGTGCGGCCAGTGTCTTCCGTGATCCCACGAAGGGGCCGCTGGCGGATCTTGAGAAGCGGATTATGCAGGCGAAGGGTAAGACTTCGCTGACTGCTATGGATGCTGACCGGGTTGGCAAGGCATTCAATCAAGCGGCAAAAGACTCCGCAATAGACCCCAATTCTGCCGACGCCCATCAGATCATTGAGGCTCTGCTCCGTGGCAAGGGTAAGCCTGAAGGCACAAGCTCGGATATCGCGGGCTGGGCTGCTGGTGCCCGAGTCCAATTGGATAGAGAGTCGAAGAATCTCGCCAAGAAACTCCGCGAGGCGGGACTCCCTGCTCAGGCAAAAGCCGTCGAGGATAATCTCGGCACATATCTGAAGAACGTGCCAAAGGAAACTGTCTCGCCGACCGGCCGGATGAAGGATTGGGCAAAGCGGAAGCTGGCTCTGTCCCCCTCGTTTGGCAAAGTGAAGCAGGACAAATTCATTGTCTGGGACGGGAAGAAACCCCTCAAGAAATTCGATACGCAGGAGGAGGCAAACGCTTTCCTTGACGAGCAAATTAAGGTGCGTAAAGAGGGGCTCATCAAAAAGGCGGCTACCGAGCGTACGCCCCCGGTGACTGAGGCGGATCTGAAGCGAAAGGCTGCCAAGGGCCTGCGGCTCACTGATCCGATCAGCGAGGAATGGCGGGCTGAGCATGAAGTCCACGATCCTCGATATCTGGTGGCTCGATCCATGATCGAGACCCGCCATAATTCGGAGATGATCGATCTCTTCAAGTTTGCTGGCGAGCGATACGGCGAGCAGGCCCCCGAGGATATGAGCGGGGAGGATATCGAGGCTTGGGCCGAGGATAACGGGCTGGAACCCCTCCCCGAGAGCGGGCGATTGCACGCCCTGAAGGGGGTTTACGTGCCCAAGGCGGTCGCGGACCGGCTGAAAGAGCATGTCCGGCTGCCCAGCGAAGTCGAGCGGGTCTATCGTGCCGCCCTTTCCGCATGGAAGGCGAGCAAGACGGTTTATAACCCGGGCACCCATGTTCGCAACTGGCTAACCAACGCCCTTGTTTTCTCTGATCTAGCTGATACGTCTCCGGCGAATCCGAAGAATTGGCCGTCGTATAAAAAGGCCGTGGAGTCGATGAGCAAGCGGGATGAGATTTTCCGCCGGGCCGTGGAGAAGGGACTCATCGGCAACGAATACAGCAGCACCGAATTGAAGGCGATTCAGGAGGCATTCCGTACCAACGAGAATGTGTTGGACGCCCTGTTCACGGCTGCGGGCAAGGCCCATCGTCAGGTGTTGAAATCCTATGATGTGGGCGATATCATCTTCAAGCTGGCGACTGTCCACAACAACATGCGGAAAGGCATGGATGTGGATAGGTCGATTGCCGACGCCGACGAGTGGTACCCCAATTACGCCCGGGTTGCGAAGATTACCCGGTTCCTGCGGAACACGCCGGTCGGGGCTCCCTTCGTTTCGTTCTTCGATCAGTCCGCTCGGATCGCGGGCAGGGCCGTCCGCCGGAAGCCGCTGAAGGTCGCCAAGATCGTCGCTATGCCCCTGATGCTTGAAGCCTTGTCGCGGGCATTCATCGGATTCAAGGAGGAAGAGGATAAGCTGGTCAATGCGGAGAAGGGTGCTAGCGAATTCGCTCGAATGCTGACTTCGCCGATGGTGCCATTCAGGGATAATGATGGTCGGGTGATGACTCTGGATCTGCGGTCGATTCTTCCTCTCGCCAACGACCTGATGCCGCAGGCTCGCAATGGTAGCACGATCATCCCTTGGATCTTTTCAGGGCCGTTGTCTAACACCGTGATTGAGCAGCTTTCGGGTAAAGAGAGGTTTACCGGCCGCAACTTCATCAGGGAAGACATGACCACGGGGGAGGCTTTGCAGGCCCGTGGGAAGCGGGCTTTGGACACCCTCGCTCCGGTGCCTACCGCCCTCACCTACGGCCGCGAGCGGGTTGTCCGGGCTGCCGAGGGGCAGAGCGAAGAGAGCCTTGGACGGGCCATCCTAGGGGCACTGGGGGGCGTCAACATCCGAACCCCTTACATTGCGGAACGTGTGGTAAAGAAGGTGATTCAGAATATGGTGGGCGATCGTGAACGGGAGGGTGCCCGTTCCGTCCTCAATGAGTGGAATGAGACGTATAAACCCGGGGATCAGCCCAAGCTGAAGATGGATAATCTCGTGCGAGGAATGCGGGTTTCGATGAAGAGGAGCAAACATGAAGCGAGAGACAAAGCGGCAGAAGCAATCCTCGCCGGAGACGAAGCCGAGGCAAAAAGGATCATCGCTGAATTCAACAGCGATCGGCCCGAGCGGCTCACAGAGCTTCGGCTCGAAGATGCCCGGCGGCAATCGGAAACATTCCAACGACGCGGCAAAGAGCGTTGATTGTGCCAAGATGGAATTGGTGGCAGAGGTAGTGGTCGGTCGATATTTCGATCACTACTTGGAACAGGTGTTCCCAAAGCAGATTGAGCAGATTATGTCTGCTCACAATGATTCAACATCCGCCCACGGGGGCGTGTTGGAGCAATTCAAGAAACTGAAGTGGAGCCTAATGGGGGTCGCTGCCGCTGGCGGTATTGGCGGCGTCGGTCTGACGAAACTGCTCAGCCTGTTCGGCGGCTGATATCGTCTGACCCCATACAAACTTGCCAACGTGTTCAGGCACCGGCTCCCGCTGGTGCCTGTTTTCTTTATAGGATTTGTAGGTAATCAGGGCGTTGTGCATGATCGGCACCGTGAGAATGCCGATCATGCCGTTATGATCCCACCACCATTCGCGGTTCATCGCCACGTCTAGGGTCAACTGCGAGAGTCGCGGCTCGCTGGCAAAGTGTAGCTCGCTCAAATCGCAGGATACAATTCGGTGGCTCATGCTCCGCCCTTTCTGCCGAGGCTGGCGAGGAATTCATCTACTTGACGAGTAGATACGAAGGTCTGCCCGCCCTCCACGGTGCTTTCAAGAAAAACCTTTCCGCCGCCCCGGATCTTCACACCCTTTTTGATCCAGTTATAGACGGTCTGACGAGTGCGGTTGATGCCGGTCTTTCCCAGCACGTATGCCGCCGCTGCCTCGATTGTCATTCTACCCTCGTCCATCAGTCCCTCCTCCTGTCAATCCATCCGGCGAGGAAATAGACCCCGACCAGTATTACGCCGATCGCTAAGGTCGTAAGGATTACCACGCACAGGGCCGGGATCCACAGCCACCTTTCCATGTCCCACAGCATTAAGGTCTCTCCATACGTTAATCAGTGAGCCTGCGAAGAACAGGATCGAACCGACTAAGAATAACAGATTTACGATGTTCACGCCAATGCTCCTGCGGGTTGTCACCGTCGTACACTCCCTTCCCATCTTTCTTCCCCACCCAATTCTTCCAAGGGATTGAGCCGAGGCCCACAGTTAATCTGTAACTATGAGAATTCTCATCTACTAGCAAAGCCAAAAGCCAAGTACGTCCATGTCTGGAACGTACCTGACAGACCCAGCCGGGCAGACCGGACGGCGGGATCGAAGAAAAACCCCCGAATACACGGACCCTACCTTCTCTGAGGGATTGTTTACAGGAAGCTGAAGCCAGCCGCCCGTAGATTTCTTCCACCAGATCCGTCCGTGTGCTAATTCTGCCGGGGAGCATTAGACTCTCCAACGTCGCCATCTCGGTCGATATCAACGTTCAGCCTCTTCTCAATCCAATTGACATGACCGTAGGCGAAAGCCATTCCGCCCAACACTAGCCCAATCATCGACAGTAAGGCAAAGATCCAAAGATAGGCGGCTAGGATAATGTGCAACGTCCACGCCCCGACCGCGATCCCGCCGAGAGTAATTGCGAGCTTGCCGGGCACCACGCCGTAGACTGATCCGATGATTGCTACCACGGCCAACACCGCACACGCAGCCCCAATCACATCGAGAATTCCGAAGTCGGCGATAGTCGCTTTGCTTGTCGCTTTCTTCGCCTTTTCCTTGACTGACTCCCCCACGTCCGCCGCCATATTTCGCCCGCAACCCCGAGGGCCTGCACAGGAAAACATACAGGTCCCCACGGCAATACTGACAGCCAGAAGAACGCTACGCCATTTCATTTGGATCCTTTCTTGAACCGGCTACGATGGTATCTCTCGCCCGGCCCCATCTCCATGATTTGATGGTGCGGCGTACCATCCAAAACTACGGCTGCGGAAATAATCGATCGCCGCTTGAAGTGCTTACTGTAGACGAATGATAAGCTCTTTTCATCGATCCCGCAACCCACATCAATCCCAAACATTCGAGCCGAGGGGTTGGCGAGCCAAGAGACTCCCCCGGCCGTATGAACGTGGCCGATTGCGACCGACGACAACATTTTCTGCATCTGATTGTAGGCCGGATGTAGGCCACCGCACCCCTCGCCGTGGCTGTAGTAGCAACCGTCAATCACGAAGTCTTCGGCCCATTCCCATCGAGGAGTGTTCCAGACTTCGGAATAATTCCTGACAAAGCGGCTGGGAATGTTGACCGATTCGGCGAGCCTAATTACCCGCCGGTCGTGATTCCCGATGCAGACCTTCATCTTGGGAAACGCCTTGACCCAGCCCCGCATCGCTTCGTATGCCTGCTCGTACTCATCCTTCGGCCCCGGCATATCGGGGACGTGGGCGTGAAAGCTGACGGAGTGGAAGTCCAGCACGTCCCCAATATGAACGATGGTGTCGCAACGGTGCTTGTCCCGCAAATCCCGGACGAACGCGAGGTACGCCGGGTGGACCGAAGGCATGTGCGTATCGCCGATGATGAGTACCCGACTCATTTGCTCTCCCTGATGGTCTTCAGGACGTTGCGAACGATCGGCCCCAAATCCAGATCCAGCATTTCCTTGGATCCGAACGGCTCAAACGTCTGAGCGTTCAGCACCCGCAACCCCAGCCACCGGGCGACGAAGAATTCTGCAACGGCTCCGGTTGACTTCTCCCATCCGGGGAGGAGGGCGATTGCGTCTCCATGCTCGGACCGCAGGGACAGCAGGGCCGTTGTATCACGATCAACGAATTGACGGGTGATCTCCGGGCCGAGGGCTTCCATCGGGGCCGCATCCTCATGGAACCCACTATCGCGGTCCAGATCCGCCGGACTGATGGGCTCCCAACCCAGCGAAAGAGCGAGATCCCGAGCCGCATCAAACGCCGGAAAGTTGAATTTCTCATAGCCCCTCATGGGTCCAGCAATGTAGACCCGCCCGCTTCGTGGCTTGCTCAAGTGCATTACTCCTGTAATTACGCCGCCCTCGCAGATGAAGATTTGCTCGTCGTTACCCCCGATGATTAGCAACGCAGTCTCATCGGCTCCGGGAACCGCCGGATCAAAAGCTACCACCTTGTTCTCATCCCCGGCATCGCCGTATTCCGCGTTGACTTCGCTGGCTGTCTTTGTATGGTCAATCCAGCCATGCACACGCTTTGGCTTTGAGAGATTCTCGATAAGCTCCGATGCCTTGCCTGCCGCCCCGTTGGCAGACGGCCGATCATCGACCATCGTACCCTGAACCTGAGCATCGAGGATAATGCCGAGGCTGGCCCGAGCATGGGCGAGATGGTGGATCCCGCTATCTGGGGCGTTCTCCTCACCATCCAACCACGCCAGAACGTGCCGCATCACAGCGTCAATATACACGGTAGCCGCCACCGTGGCCCGACGCCAATTGTACGGGGTGTATTTCTCAGCCCCGTTCCGCATCGCCAGTGATTCGAGGATCAGGGCGGACGGAGGAATCAGGTGGAGCATCGGCTTTTTCCGGCCGATCGCATCCTTCGGATTCGTGCTGGGGCTTCCCGAAGACTCGCTCATAATTCTCGCTCCATTTCTTGTAGTCAACACGGCGGTATCTATCGCCTTTACCGGCCATTACTCGCTCCGATCTAACGACTCCACCCTGATCCGAAGCTGCTTACGAATTGCCTCGTCGGTGCGATAAACCTTCGTCTTCAGCATCTTCACGGCTTTATAGTAGCTCATAGCCCGGTGCCAGATGTTAAAAGCAAAAACGTTTACCCACTCTCTCTCTTCTCGGGTCCATGCTCCGATGGTGGTTATTGGTGTGGCTGGCATTACCGAGTGTCCCCGCTCCCGCCAATCACTCCACGCTTCGCACGGTCCATCAGTTTCTTGACGTTCTCAAGAGCCACGCGGCAAAGGCTGAAGCCGAGCCATTTGGCAAGTCGAGAGATGTACCAGAGGCAGTCGCCAAGCTCTTTCAGGACGAGCATCTTATCTTCCTCAGACCAGACCCCATCCTTATCCCGGTAAATCTTGCCAACCTTCTCCGCAAGCTCGCCTGCCTCACCGTTCAGCTTCAAGGCGTAATAGACGACGGCGGGCATATGCTTCGCCGCATCCGACTCCGTGGTGTCTGTTACCGCCGCCTCAGTATCGTACTCCGCAAAGGTTTCCATATATACAGGCACACTCCCTTTTCCATCCCAGCTTTTACTTGGCAAGGTATTTCTCCCGTGCCTCTTTGGTAAGACCGATGCCGGTAAACACTCCGACGATCTTACCGCCGATGTTGTCTTTGACGTGCCGCACACTAGACAGAGTGAGCAGCAAATTGTGGTTGAATTTCAGACGCATCCCGCCGCTCAATCCATGCTCGCGGCCCCAGTTACGCCACACATCGTATACCACATCATCCTGTTCCTTACGGTGACTCCCAACCTCGCAGCAGTAATCCACAAACTGCGAAATGGGCGAGGCGTTGGCGGCGAATTTCTTTGCCAATTCCTCCGATGATTCCGGGATCGTGAAGTACCCCTGCCGGGTCAATCGATCGAGCCCCTCCAAAGCCCAGTTAAATATCCCCGGAGCTTCCGTCGCCAGTTTGTCCGCCAATTGGCGATCAGGCTTACGAGTCTCCGTCTCGAATTTCTCGGTGAAGGCGAGGGCGAGGGTTCGCCGGGGCAATGCACCGCCACTGTCGGGAAGGTCGGGTAGATCATTGCAGGCGAGCGTGATACGGGCGTAGATGTGTACGTCTTCCTCCGCAATGTGCATCCTCCTAACCATCAACTTCGGGTGTACGTTGCCGGTCAATTCCTTCAGCCGTTCCATAATCACTTGCTTTTTCGCCATCGGGTCTAGGTGGGCATCCCCGATGCAGGCCCAGAGCTTACCGATGAATTGGCCCAAACCGTATTCCTGACCCATGCCCATCAGGGATGGGTGGCAGACCTGATTGGATCCCAGCATCGCCTCAATCGCCCCGAGCAGGGTTGTCTTTCCTGATCCCGAAGGGCCGTTAAAGACCATGAATTTCTGCTGATCCGTTTTCGGCAGGATCAAGTACCCCATCCACTCCTGAAGCAGCCTTATTTTCTTAGCGTCCCCCGGCAGGATTTCTTGGATGAATTTCTTGAACAGCGGGCAGTCCGCCTTCGGGTCGAAATTGTACGGCAGACCGTTGAAGGTGAAGTAGAGCGGTGAGAGAGGCAGAAGCTCAGCGGACTCCCCGGCAAGATAGGGGTACACGTCCAGCACCCCATTTGGGAAAGATACCAGCCCAGTAGGATGCGGCTCCGTACGGCCGTCGAGCCAGCACGGCGGCTCCGCAATAAGCGGGCATTCCATGAGGAGAGCATCGATGATATTGGTGATTTTACTTTTGTCCGCTTCATAGGGCTTCAGCACTATCCCACCATCCAAATTCTCCTCCATGTACGCCCGGCCCAGCAGCCATCGATAGAGCCCGCTACGGATGTATGCCTCCTCATCTACCTTCTCGTATCGTTCCCCATTAAAGCGGTACCATTCCTTAGCATACTTGCGGAGAACCGGGATACCCTCAGTCGTATGCTCCTCTTTCAGCCACCTGCTAGCGATGGAGACCGGCTCTTTGGATTCAAGGTTCCGATTATCGCTGATATCAGAGCCGTTGTGTTCAGCGTACTTGAGCAGATCCTCGCGGGTAAGGTTGTGCTTTTGCTTCCACTCCCGCAGATCCTTTACATCGGCGGGCGGCAGGAATTTCTTGAGCTTGCAGCAATTCTTCAGGGTCTCAAAGACCGCCTCCATGCCTGCCTTGCCCGGGTGCTTGCCATCAGCCTTGAGATCGTTCTCACCGATGATATACCATTCGCGGCCTTTAACAAGCTGCTTCAGGTACCCGAGCCCGGCCAGATTCGAGGGACGGCCGACCGCCACAAATCCAAGGTCCATCGCCACGGCCGTATCTGACGCCCCTTCCACGAGGATCCCCGGCCCCGGGGTTTCGAGGAGCGGGCCACCCTTGACCAAATGCCCCTCGGGTTTCAGGATATGGAGATGCCCGCCCGAGTCCATATCACCTTGGGCGACGGCTCCCTGTGATTCCCTGATACATTTAACCGCCTTTGGATTCTTGGGATCCTCGGCCGATAGCAGGCACCCATCAGGCTTGCCGCAGACCGGGCAGGGAACCCCGGCGTCCATTGTCCGCACCCAATTGTGCTTGCCCGGGGTATAGTCTTTGCTCCCTGTCTTGAACCCCGGTCGAATGGCGTAAACCAGCCCGTGTTTAGAGCCCGGATACATGACCTTCGTTCCGTCCCGATCTGCCCGCAGCGAGAGTCCGACGATATTTCCTTCGGCATCACGCTCCGGTATCACCCACCAATTAGCCGAGATCCTTTTCTTGAATTGAACCAGCGGGGCAAACCCCACTCCCAACGCGGAGATGCTGGCTTCCGTAACGCCGAGGGATTCCGCGAAATACGGGAGCATCCCGTACCACGGCTGCCCGACATTACGCAGAAGCTCCGCGTAGATTTTCGGCCAGCTAATTCTCACGAATCCTCTCCCAGAGTAGAGACGATAAAGCTGCGGGCAGACCGACAGACCGGCCCGCAGTGGTTGGGTAGAGGATTAAGCCTTAATCAATTCGAGGGTCTTCGTAGCGACCTGAGCCCACTCGGCGTTAGTCATCGTGGTCTCATCCTTGCCGGGGAAGAGAGCGGTAGAAGCGTCAATCCACTTCTCCGCCTGCGTGTCATCACTGACCGCAGATCCCTTATTCTTGGAGACGTGATCCCACGCCTGCTCCTGAGTCATACCGCCCCCAGTCTTGGGCGGACCCTTAGAAGGGGACGCAGGCACAGAGGGTGCCCCGGCGGCGGGAGTGGTCGCAGGGGATTGCGGGGCAGGGGTCTGCGAAGGATTTGTAGCAGCAGGAGCAGACTTCGGGGGGACGCCTTTTCCCGCAGGGGGCTTTCCCCCGGTAGCGGGCGGCTTCGCCGGAGCCTTGGCCGGAGCCGCAGGGGCCGCGACCTTCAGCATACCGGCAAACTTCGCGTCCAGATCCTTCAGGCCGCTGGTATCCATCACGCGGAGCGAGCGATTCGGGGAGGCGTTCTGCTCGTCAATTGCGGACGGCCGAATCGTCGTATTCCCCTGATACTCGTTCTCCTCCATCCAGAACATAACGGTCGCCTTGCTCCAATCGGTACCGCCGAGAGTAGCAAACGACGCCCCATCCCACCCGAGAGCCCGCTGCAAAGCCTCAATATGGAACAGAGGCTTCATGGCCCCGGGGTTGGCCTTATCCTTCCCGAAGAGAACGAAATACCCCGTAGCCTGCTGCTCGTACGGCGTCCAATCGACCCAGCCGGGTTCGGTCAACTCAAACGCCGCCATCTCATCCTTATCCTCGACGTACTTCTGAGTCGCCTGAAGCCGGGCGACAAACTGGGGGAAACCGCCGCTGGACTGGCCCACGCCATGCTCAACGATATTGCCCCGGAAACAACCGATCCTGTCGATATCGCTCGCCATCTTATTCTCCCTTGTGTGGCTCTGATTAAGCAATCAGAGCGGCGATCTTGTCAGCAACGTTGTTAGCCCGCGTCTTCTCAATGGATGCTTCCGCGGCACGATCCATAGCAGCTTCAACTGCCTGCTCCGCAGCCTCCTGATTAAGCTGCTCACGAACGGCGATCTGCCGCAGAGCCTCGATCTGCTTGTTAAAGCCAGCCAGAATCGAGGTAACGGTGGGGGTCTTCCTAAGCATGGGTCT
>Ga0180104_1000046_pt1 | contig 30745 bp, 31 predicted proteins | sample EasRiv730_16_1Da_FD_121791 | JGI IMG/M metagenome (GOLD analysis project Ga0180104, IMG submission 121791) | Soil microbial communities from meander-bound floodplain in the East River, Colorado, USA - East River metaG ERMLT730_16_1Da | ecosystem: Environmental > Terrestrial > Soil > Floodplain ... | reverse complement strand
GTTCCCCGTGGTGCCGTTCGAGCGGCGCAGCTCCGTGGTCTTGTACTCGTACTCCTTCCACTGCGCGCCGAACTGAATCCCGAAGCTCTCGGAGGCGCTGTATTCGAGGTCCGCGGAGAACGTGCTGAAGGTGTTGAGCGAGCTTTGTGGGCGCAGGCGGATCTGCGACAGCGTCCAGGTCGCCGGATTGGTGACATCGGTCGTGCCGTATGTGATCAGCGGCAGCCGGTCGTCGCCGCGATAGTCGTAGGCGTAGCCATCGATGTTGTTGGCATCGAAGAGCAGCGTCGTCTGGATCGGATTCTCGTGATTCGATTCGGCGAATCCCGCCAAGCCATGCACGCGCACGGAATCCGAGAAGCTGTGCTCCGCGTCCAGGGTGACTTGGGTGAACTCGGTCGTGAGGTCATCGAAGCGCGCCTCGGAGCGGACATCGACGTCATCGAAGATGCCGTAGACGAGCGTACCGGTGCCGTCGATCTCGGCCGCCTGCAACTCGACGTCATTGATCCCGGCCATGCCGTTGGTGCTGAAGACCTGCGACTCGAGGAAGATCTCGTCGCGCTCGGCGTTGAACTCGGAATACAGCGCGTCGAGGCTGAACAACGTCGATTCCGACGGCTGGAACTGCAGCGAAGCGGTGAGCCCCAGGCGATCCTGCTCGTGCGCATACTTGTCGTAGCGCGGAATGCGCGGACGGAACGATGCATTGAGCTCGGTAAGGGTGGCCGTTGAACCACTCGCCGCGTAGTTCGCGCCCAATGCGCCGAAGCAACCGGCGCCCACGGCTGCCGGCGGCACCGGACAGGTCCCGCCGTTCTGCCAGCGCACCGTGCTCGACCCTTCGTCGCTCAACTTGCGATCGGTGTAGGCGGCCGAGAAGAGGGCGCCAAACCGGCCGTCGCCAAACGTATTGCTCACCAGAAGCGCGGCGCGCGGGCTCACATCTTCATTGATGTCGTTGTATCCGCCCTGTATCTGTGTGACCAGGGTCAGCCCGTTGTAGTCAAACGGGCGTCCGGTTCTCAGATCGACGGTCGCGCCGACCGAACCCTCTTCGATTTCCGCCGATGCCGTTTTGCGAACGGTGATCGAATTGAAGAGCTCCGAGGCGAAGGTGTTGAAATCGAAGCTGCGACTGCGATTGGTGCCGCCGGCGGCGTCGGTGCCGCCGTTGGTGGTCAGCGCCTCGATGCCGTTGATGCGTACGCGCGTGAATTGGGGTCCGAGTCCGCGAACGGATAGCTGGCGACCCTCACCGGCGTCGCGCGCGATCGAAACGCCAGGCACTCGCTGGATGGCTTCCGCGAGGTTCAGATCCGGGAAATCGGCGATGTCCTCGGCGACGATCATGTCGATCGCGCTGGCGGACTTCTGCTTCTCGTCGAGCGCGATCCTCAGGCTTTCCCGGTAGGCCGTAACGACGATCTCACCCAGACCGGCGCCTTCGTCGTCGGCCGGCCCCGCGGCCGACTGCGCCGCTGTCTCAGGCGTCGCTTGTGGCGCCGTTGCTTCGGCCGCCTGTTCGGCAGCCGCGAGTGACGACCATGAAAGAAAACCGGCAAATGCTCCCAGCACAATGCGTGAAAGCCGCAGTCCGGGCATGGGCTTGAACATCGGTAAATCCCCCCTCGTTACGCCGCTTCAGGTATTCTCCTGACACCGGTAGCATTTCCGTTCGAGTGCGGAAATGACACCGGTAGCATCGCGAGGCTATCAGAGGTCGAGTACGATCGGCAATATGCGTCGTACGAGCGCAACAGTGTTGCGTCGCGACGGGGATTCGAGCCACGGGAGTTGTTGGCTCCGCCCGCCGTGGAGGGGGCGTCCGAGCCCCATGTTATGTTCATTTTGATGGGGAGGTCTTGGGATGGCTAAGGACCGCATGGCAGTCCTGACGGCGATGATCGACCAGGGGGTGATCCCGGTCTTCTATCACCCCGATGTCGAGGTCTGCAGAAAGGTGATCCAGGCGTGCGCCAACGGCGGCGCCAAGTGCATCGAGTTCACCAACCGCGGCGACTTTGCGTCGCACGTCTTCTGCGAAGTGGCGCGCCACTTCGCCACCGCGGACCCCAGCGTAATCATGGGCGTAGGCTCGATTGTCGATGCCCCGACCGCAGGCATCTACATCGCCAATGGTGCGCGCTTCGTCGTCGGCCCCGCGCTCAATCCCGATGTCGCCAAGGTGTGCAACCGCCGCAAGATTCCGTACAGCCCGGGCTGCGGCAGCGCCACCGAGATCGGCTACGCAGAAGAGCTGGGTTGCGAGATCGTCAAGATTTTCCCAGGGCCATCCGTAGGCGGGCCCGATTTCGTGAAGGCGATGCTCGGCCCCTGCCCGTGGACGCGGATCATGCCGACGGGCGGCGTCGACTGCACCGGCGAGTCCCTGCGTAAATGGTTCGACGCCGGTGTTGCCTGCGTGGGCATGGGCAGCAATCTCATTACGACGGAGCTGCTCGGCAAGCAGGACTACGCGGGAATCGAAGCCAAGGTCCGCACGACGGTGCAGCTCGTCAAGAGCATTCGTGGAAAGTGAGCCATGACTGACAATGTGCTCAAGATTCGCCCCGCCTCGGAAACGCGCTGGGACTGCGCGGCGCTGGGCGAAGTCATGTTGCGATTCGATCCGGGTTTCGGACGCGTGCGCAATGCACGCAACTTCCAGGTCTGGGAAGGCGGCGGCGAATACAACGTGGCGCGCGCGATGCGCAAGTGCTGGGGCAAGCGCTCGACCGTGGTGACCGCGTTGCCGCAAAACGATCTCGGCTCGCTGGTCGAGGATTTCATCATGCAAGGTGGCGTGGATCTGTCGCACGTCATCTGGCGCGAGTTCGATGGCCTGGGCCGCAATACCCGCGTCGGCCTCAATTTCACCGAGAAGGGATTTGGCGTGCGCGCGGCCCTCGGCTGTTCCGATCGCGGCCATTCCGCCGCTTCCCAGATCAAGCCGGGCGAGGTGAACTGGGAGAAGCTCTTCGGTGAGGAAGGCGTGCGCTGGTTCCACACCGGCGGCATTTTCGGGGCGCTTGATACCGGTACGGCGGAGACGGTGATCGAGGCCGTCGAGGTGGCGCGCAAGTACGGAACGATTGTGTCCTACGACCTCAATTATCGCACCTCGCTGTGGAAGAGCCGCGGCGGCAAGGAAGGCGCGCAGAAGGTCAATCGCAGCATTGCGCGCTTCGTCGACGTGATGCTCGGCAACGAAGAGGATTTCACCGCCTGCCTGGGGTTCGAAGTCGAGGCGATCGATGAGCACATCTCGACTATCGACCCGGCGAATTTCAAGAAAATGATCGCGGCCGCCGTGAAGGCATTCCCCAACTTCAAGGTGGCGGCGACCACGCTGCGTAATGCGAAAACGGCCAGCGTCAACGACTGGGCGGCGATTCTTTACGCCGGCGGGCAGTTCTACCAGTCGGTCACGCGCGAGAATCTCGAGATCTACGATCGCGTAGGCGGCGGTGACGGCTTTGCCTCGGGCCTCGCGTACGGATTTCTCGAAGGCAAGGGCCCGCAGGCCGCGGTCGAATACGGCGCCGCACACGGCGCGCTCGCGATGACGACGCCCGGCGACACTTCGATGGTGAACGCCAGGGAAGTCGAAGCCATCATGAAGGGCAAGGGCGCGCGCGTGATTCGATGAGCAGCGATATTGTTGCTCCCAATGGATCCAATCATTGGAGTCTCTAACGTATTGATGTCAATTCAGGACTCAAACCGCGGAAATCGACCCTGCTGCCGGCGGGTTCGGATCGCAGCACTAGGGTAGTCGGCAGACGAGGAGTTCGTGCTCGATCATCGAGCCAATCAGCAGTCGTTTGCCAAGTAACGCTGCCACGCTGCCGGCTGAAATCGCATCCCCCGCGTTCAAGTAGATCTCCTGAATGCGGTTCTCGGCCTGCGGGTCGCCAGCGACGCGCAGGACCTGCGTCGCCGACTGTCTCGCCGGATCCTGCAGGTGCTTCAGCAGCTGGTACGGCTTCGGATGTGCCGCAATCCAGATGGCGCCGTCTTCGGCGACATTGAGGTTGTCGGGAATTGTGTCGATGTCGACGTACTCGACCAGCACCAGGTCGCCGGTCTCCGAGTCACGCGAATTGATGCGCAATCGGCGCGCATTCGCCTCGCTGACGTAGACGCGCCCACCATCCGCGCTCGCCGCGATGCCAGTACCGAACGCGATCGGCTCGTCCACCGCGCGCATCACCTCGCCGTCGAAATAGACGATCTCGGCAAGCGCGCGGCCGAAATACATCTCGATGAAGCGCTCAATGCCAGGAGACGCGCCGGAAAAGTTGGCGACATAGAACTGGCGCGATCCGACCGCGACAATCGCGTTCGGATCGACGAGCAACGGATTGTGAATCGTCTCGACGTGCGCAAACAGACCGTCGGCGCCGCGTTCGAAAACCTCTACGGTGTGAGGCTTGTCGCGCGGATGGCTGATGACGAACAGCCGCTGCGCCTCGTCGGGTGCTGCGTAGAGACTCAGTCCGTGGGGACGAAAATCGTCAGGCACGTTCGCGGTCGCCGGAATGGCGCTGAGCGATTCCGCATTCAGGTCGACCTTGAGGATCGTGCCGCGGACGTCCTTGCCTTCGATCATGGCGCGCCTGTCGAGCACAGAGAGATACGCCAATCCAGCCGTGCGATCGATCTGAATGTCCTCGGCACTGCCCGGGAGCGGCAACGACTCGCATGTTCCCGCAAAGTGCGGCTCGATGCGGACGAACGCACCAGCCTTGATCAGGATGTCGAATGTGATTACCGCGAGCAGCGCGAGAAGGATGAGAAGTATGAAGACGGAGCGCCTCATCGAACGACCTCAGGACCACGGCTCGACCGCATTCATTTCCACACGACTGACGCAAAACGCCGACAAAGTGCCGCTCCGGAAGCGTTGATGGCAATTGGCGGTGACAAGGGTCGATCGATTAGTGATTTAGTGCAAACCAGAGCGCAAATGAGAGGTCAACAGTACCCGTCCGAACGTCGTGTCAGATAGGCTGACGACCGAAGCAACGAACCAACGGATGCCGGATTAGGGAGGACGGATCTTGGCTGACCGCCGCGTCAAACGAGGGCTGCGCGCGTGCCTGCTGATGCTGGCAGCGGCGGTCCTGACCGCGTGCGGCGGTGGCGGGTCGGACGGTTCCCCAGGTAACAATAATCCGCCGCCGGTCGCCATCACCAAGGCCGAGGCATATCGGTTTCTGGACCAGGCCACGTTTGGCCCAACGGAAACCGACGCGCAGCGCGTGATCAATCGCGAGTATGCGGGCTGGATCGATGATCAGATCGCGACGCCCGCCTCCCTCGAGCTTCCCTATCTTCAGTCCCTCGTGTTGCCATCCGGCACGCAGCTCTCGCCCTCCGATCGGCTCGATGCGTGGTATCGCAACGCTGTGCTCGGCCCGGACCAGCTGCGCCAGCGTGTCGCCTTCGCGCTGAGCGAGATCATGGTGGTGTCGGATCAGAGCGCGCTGGTCAATTTTCCGGCGGGGCTCGCCTACTACTACGACCTCCTCGCGCAGAACGCCTTCGGCAATTTCCGTGAGCTGATGGAAGTGGTCACGCTCAACCCGTCGATGGGCGTGTACCTGAGCATGCTCGGCAACGAAAAGCCGGAGGCCGCGCGCAACATCCGGCCCGACGAAAACTATGCGCGCGAACTGATGCAGCTCTTCACCGTGGGCTTAGTCGAGCTCAATCCCGATGGCACCACGAAACTAGACGGCCAGGGACAACCGATTCCGACCTACACGCAGGAGACCATTGAAGGCTTCGCGCACGTGTACACGGGCTGGACGTTCGGTGGTTCAGCGGCGTTCTTTCTCCCGTCGTTCAATTTCCAGCGGCCGATGCAGGCCTTCCCGGGATTCCACGCCACGGGAGCGAAGACTGTGCTGCGCGGCGCAGTCATTCCAGCCGGGCAGACGCCCGAAAAGGATCTCGAAGATGCGCTCGACAACATCTTCAACCACCCCAACGTCGGCCCGTTCATTGCCAAGGCGCTGATCCAGCGTTTGACGTCGAGCAATCCGTCGCCGCCTTACGTGCAACGCGTCGCGGCGCGATTCGACAACAACGGTTCGGGCGTGCGTGGTGATCTCGGTGCTGTCGTGCGCGCGATCCTGCTCGACAACGAAGCGCGCGCGGCGCCGGCCAGTGGCAATACCGGCAAGCTCAAGGAACCGCTCATTCGTCTGATCGCGCTGTGGCGCGCCTTCAACGGCAGGGCAGCCAGCGGGCGCTATCTCTTCGATCAGCCGCAGGTGTTCTTTGGCCAGGCGCCGCTGCGTTCGCCGTCGGTGTTCAACTTCTTTGGCCCCGATCACCAGCCGACCGGTGAGATCGCCGACGCGGGCCTGTTCGCGCCCGAGATGGAGATCGTCAACGAGTATTCGGCGACCAACATGACCAACTACCTGCTGTTCTCGATTTATCTCCGCAATCAGGCCGTACCCGGACTGTTGCCGGATGACATCTATATCGACATCGCGGCCGAGCAGCAGCTGGCGGCGGATCCGCAGGCCATGGTGAATCGCATCGTCGACAGGTTCACGGGCGGGCAGACGTCCGATGCGGTCAAGGCGCAAGCGGTCGCCATGGCGAATCGCGCACCACTCAGCAATCCAACGTTGCGCGTGGCCGAGGCGCTGTTTCTCATTGCTTCCTCAGCTGAATATGCGGCAATCCGATAGACCAAGAACCCTCACGCCGGCTCTCTCCCCGAGACGGGGGAGAGGGAGCAATCCTTGTCCCCTCTCGCGCTTGCGGGAGAGGGCTAGGGTGAGGGTAAGTTCGTGAGCAGCGTTACTCGCAGGCAATTCATTCAGAGCTCGGCGCTCGGTCTCGCCGGAGCGAGCCTCGCGCATCTGCCCGGTGCCGTGCGCGCGGAACTTCTGGGCAGCAATGCCGCGTTCACCGATTACAAGGCGCTGGTGTGCGTGTTCCTGTTCGGCGGCAACGACTCCTTTAACATGGTCGTGCCGCGGAGTGTCGCCGAGTACGGCGTGTACGCGAACTCGCGCCAGAACCTGGCGGTGGCGCGCGATGTTCTGTTGCCAATTCAGCCACTCACGAGTGACGGTGCGCAGTACGGCCTGCACCCGCTTATGCCCGGAGTTCGCGATCTCTTTGAGACGGGACGCGCGGCCGTCGTCGCGAATCTCGGCCCGCTGATCCAGCCGACCACACGCACGCAATACCTCAGTCGCTCGGTGCCGTTACCGCCGCAGCTCTTCTCCCACAATGATCAGCAGGATCAATGGAATACGTTGCGCGGCCGGGCAGCGATCCAGACGGGATGGGCAGGCCGAATTGCCGATGCGCTCGCCTCGGAAACGGTTGCGCAGCAGATCGCGCTCAACATCTCCTTGAACGGCACGACGCCATTCCAGGCTGGCCTCGATACGTTGCCGTACACGATCGGCACCACCGGCGCGCCGATCTACTTCGGCATGACGACTGCGCCCGAGGATCGCGACCGCCGTTCGGCGTTTGAAGCGTTGCTCGCTGAAAACTGGCCCAGCATTTTTGCTCGCGCGTTCGCGCGCGTGCATCGACGTGCGCTCGACACCGCGGATCTGGTGAACTCCGCGCTCGCTCTGGCGCCGACACTCACGACAGTCTTTCCGCCCTCGCGCCTCGCGCAACAACTCGCGATGGTCGCGCGACTGATCGCCGTGCGCTCAGAGCTCGACATGTCGCGGCAGATCTTCTTCGTCGCGGCCGGCGGCTTCGACACGCACGACAACCAGGTCGCGGATCAGCCCGACCTGTTCGCGGATGTCAGTGCCAGCATCGCGGCATTCCATGCGGCGACGGTCGAACTGGGTGTCGCGAGCCAGATCACGACCTTCACGCAGTCCGACTTTGGCCGGACACTCACGAGCAATGGTGACGGCACAGATCACGGCTGGGGTGGCCACCAGCTCGTCGTCGGCGATGCGGTCCGTGGCCGCGACATTTATGGACAGATGCCGCGTCTCGAGATCGGCGGAGCGGATGATGCGGGCGCCGGGCGCATCGTCCCAACGATCGCGGTGGACCAGTTCGCCGCCACGCTGGCCAAATGGTTTGGCGTTGTGGACACACAACTCGATGCCATCGCCCCCAACCTGGCGAATTTCGCCCAGCGCGACCTCGGCTATCTGACGTAGTCTGACCCCGGCCCTGGCGGGTGCAGCGGAACGCTCGATTTGCCGTAGAATGGCGCCCGAACCCCCGTCCGGATGTCCGCCATGAACGCGACCGAGCAATTCTTTGACGATGCATTTGGCAAGACCGTAGAGCTCGGCAACCGTCTGGCCGAGAAGCACGACAACGCCGATCTGTGGGACATCGCGGACGGTCTGCTCGCGGGCGCGATCCAGTACTGGCTCTATTCACGTCAGCCCTGCGGCAACCCGCGCTGCGAAGAGTGCCTGCCGATCAGCACCGCCGAGGGACGCGTCGGTGAATTGAAGAAGCTCGCGGCGCAGTTCGCCGAGGACAGCGAGTACTACCACTCGCCATCGGACTCTAACGTCGGCCGCGCCTGACGGGGTTAGTAATCCGGCAACGGAATAAACTCCGTCTCCCCCGGCACCTTCGCAAACCGCTGCGCCGCCCAATCATCTCGCGCCCGATCGAGGCGTTCGCGCGAGCTCGCCACGAAGTTCCACCAGATGTGGCGCGGCCCGTCCATCGGCGCGCCGCCGACGAGCAACAGACGCGAGTCTGCCGTGGCGCGAATCGTCGCGGTTGCACCTTCATCCAACACGATCATGCGGCCACCGTCGAATTCCGCGGCGTCGAACGCGATGCGACCTTCCGCGACGTAGATCGCCCGCTCGCGATGCTCTTCGGGAACCTCGAGCTGTCCTCCCTTCGTGAGCGCAACATCGACGTACAACGTCTCCGAGAACACCGCGACCGGCGAGCGCAGACCGAACGCCGTTCCGGCGATCACTCTCATGCGCACGCCTTCACGCTCGATCGTCGGCAAGGTCGCGGCCGGATGATGAAAGAACGCTGGATCCGATTCTTCGGCGGACTTCGGCAACGCAACCCACGACTGGATGCCGTGAATCCGCGTGCCCGTCTTACGCAGCTCGCGATCGGTCCGCTCCGAATGAACGATGCCGCGACCCGCCGTCATCCAGTTGACGTCGCCGGGCCGGATCGGCTGCACGAATCCCAGGCTGTCACGGTGCACGATCTCGCCGGTGAAGAGATAGGTCACGGTTGCGAGACAGATATGAGGATGCGGGCGGACGTCGATGCCGCTGCCGGGCGGGAATTCAGCCGGACCCATGTGATCGAAAAAGATGAACGGGCCCACCATCTGCCGACCACTTGCCGGCAGCACGCGCCGCACTTCAAATCCGCCCAGGTCTCGCGGCCTCGGCTCGATCACACGTTCAATTCTTGCCGCCACTGATTCCTCCCGTCGGGTACCGCCATGCAGCTGTCATCATCTCACGCCGTCTATTGTCTGGGTCCATCGGAGGGCTTGCTCGGCGCTGCAATGCGTTCGCGTCATGCCGTATAACTTCCCGGCGGCATAGACAACGCCCCGCGCCAATGGATTAAGTGAGTCAGGAACTTCCGATTTCGCCCAGCAGAATATCGGACAAATGTGGAGCAAAATGGAACACCCAATGAGTCCCATAATTAGTAGTTGGATCCTCATATCGATGTAGGCGGTTGCATTGAAGAATCTGCTGATGGTCGTGGTGATTGGCGCTCTCGGGTGGTACGCGTTCACGAAGTATCAGAGCAACTCTGAGCGCTATTCGGAAGACGCTTTAGCGGAGGAGTCGATGCCGGCAGCAAGCTACTCAGGCGGAGATGAGGAAGTACCTTCCGAATCATTTTCATGCGACGGGCGTACGCGGTGTCCCCAAATGACGTCGTGCCCCGAAGCAACCTATTTCGTGCGGAACTGCCCGGGCGTAGAAATGGATGGTGACGGCGACGGCGTACCCTGCGAATCACAATGGTGCGGCGGGGGATGATGAGGATCTAACAACGCGTTGGAGCAGAACGCGCAGGCAGCAGCTTCGGTGACGTGAAGGGGATGTCGACCGTTTGGATATAGTACCTTCGTTCAATGTCAGCGATGCCGCGCGTCGCTCAACGCGGACGTTAGGCGCCAGAGGATTCACCTGGAGGAATGAGGGGTGAGCGAGGGAGATCTGCGGCCTCCGGTCTGGGTAGGGCACGTCGTCCTTGAGACAGATCGATTGGAAGAGTCCGCCCAGTTCATGCGCACGATCGGCATGCGGCCCGTGTCTCCGGGGCCGGATGTGGCCGTGTTTGAGCTGCGCGGGGGTACGCATCTAATCCTTGTCGCGAAGAGCGAGGTAGTTCCGGGCGACGCCCCGTTTGACCTGATGGTCGAAGATCTCCGTGCGACTCACCAGCACTTCACCTCGCTGGGGCTCGCCCCTACGCCGATCGAGGCCACGCCATCTATTGATCATGAGCTTTTCCGGATCCGAGAACCGGCCGGGCATCTCATCACCTTCTTTTCAAATCATGTCTCCGGCAACCCGATCTGAGCACGGCCGCGGAGCGTTTGGCGCCCAACAACCGGTTGCAGCATGCCATGAGAGACAATGTGCCGACGTCCAATTCGCAGCGTCCGGCCGCTGAACCGGGACGTTAGCCGTCGCGTTGACGTGCACCACCTGTGAAATTCTGCCTATGGCCGAGAGTGAGGGACGACTATGAAGCGCACTCTATTGTGGTTTGCATTTGTCGCGGCACTGTTTCTCACGCTGGTACTGCGGGCGTACGCGGCCGAGCCGCGACGCATCACGAATCTCTATGATGCATTCGGTGCACCATCGGCCCTTCAACAGGACTGGGGGTTTGCGGCGCTGATCGAATACGGTGGGAAGCGCATTCTCTTTGACACGGGCAACGACGCCGGGATCTTTGAGCACAACGTCAAGCGGCTCGGCATCGACCTCAGTCGACTCGATGCCGCGGTCATTTCGCACCGCCATGGGGACCACACGAGTGGGCTCAAGTACCTCCTGGAGGTGAACCCGCGCGTCAAGATCTATGCCCCACTGGAAGGAGCATTTTTCAAGGGTGCTCTCCCGCCGGGATTCCTGGCGCGCTATCCAGGTCTACCGCTGAACCTGCAGTACTACGGCGGCAAGCAGCCGGAGCGGTGGCAATCTGGAACACCGTGGGAGCAGGCTAATTTCGAGGGTGTTGCGAAGACCACCGAGATCTTTCCAGGTTTCTATATCCTCACGACCAAATCGCAGAAGCCGGGCACACTTGAAATGAATGAGCTCTCGCTTGCGGTGCAGACCCCGAGAGGACTCGCCGTGGTCGTCGGTTGCTCGCATCCCGGCGTGGAAAACATTCTCGCGGCAGCCGCCAAGATCGATCCCCATCTGTACACCGTCATGGGCGGCTTTCATCTCGTTGTTACGCCGGAGGTGGAGGTGCGGCGCGTGGTGTTGGTGCTCCAAGACGAGCTCCGAGTGGCGCGTGTCGCGCCTGCTCACTGCACGAGTGAACTCGGATTTACCGTGTTTCTGGAGCGCTTCAAAGATCACTTCGACGGGGCAGGCCTCGGTGCGGTCATTCCCCTGCCGTAGGTTTGAATGCTTCCTAGACGCGTGCGAGGGCTAACAACGCGTTGCAGCCAAACGCGCGGACGTTAGCCCCGCCTGCTTTCACCCACATCCAATGACTACAATCTCAACAAGGCTTGCAACACTCGACGACCTCGATGCTGTCGCATTCCTCTTCGATGCCTATAGGCAGTTTTACAAACAGGCTCCTGATCTGCCGCTCGCTCGACGGTTCATCCATGAACGGCTTCAACGGAATGAGTCTGTTCTCATCGTTGCCGAGACCGGGACAAACACGGTAGTCGGGTTCTGTCAGCTGTATCCCACGTTTTGCTCCGTCAGGGCAGCGCCCACTTACACGCTGTACGACTTGTTTGTCAGCCCCGAAGCTCGCGGCACTGGAGCTGGCAGGTCACTCATGCTTGCTGCCGAAGCACACGCCGTAAGGGCAGGCGTCGCACGCATGGAACTCTCGACGGCAAGGACCAACACGGTCGCACAGTCGCTCTACGAGTCTCTTGATTGGGTGCGCGATGATGCTTTCCTTGTGTATAGCAAGTCTTTGCGGGGCTAACCTTTCCATCGAGAGGGCAGGCCAAGGCAAGCCGTAGCCTGCTCCTCATTTCAATCTCTGAGTCACGTTGAATGGAGGCCTGTCGTGACAACAGCTGAGGCCCTGGAATTTGTGCGGTCACACGGGATCGTACTCGAGTCGGCGACCGGTCCTGTGCCTTCGCTCGCCAGCATCATCGCGGGCGGCCCCGTCCGCGGCAGCTGGTGGGGGCATGCCCGAAGTCATGAAATCTTCGAACTGTCCCGCGCGGTCAGGGATAGCCCCGATGTGTTGGTCTGCCGGCTTGTCGGCGGCAAGATCACGTATGTCCATCGACGCTTATGGCCGGCTTTAGTCCGCGTTGCCAAACGATTTCCCCGCAAGCACCTGGCGAAGGTTCACGAGAAGCACACGGCGTCGGGCCGGCACGTCAGTGAGGAGGTCGCCTTCCCCGGCTGGGTTTCTCAAGAGCTTGCTACCCAGGCCCGCCAACTCGACGAACAAAGTGCGCTGCGCGAGTTAGGGGCTTGGTGCGCGAATTGACGTGGAGAGTCCGCCGCCGCTGGACTCCCCAACTCCGCCTCACAACGACCCATCGAGGCATTGGCCGCCAGCAAGGATGCCGTGATTCGCCATCACTTTCGCCGACGCCATTGCACCGCCCGCGACACCGTGATGTACAGCGCGTTCGCGAGCGAATGGCCCGACGTCAAGCGATTTCTCGCGTTGCGTCTGGAGCGTCACGGCCAGAATTCAACCTAGCGCGACGTTGAATCAGCAGGAACTCGCTATCTGGCGATCTTCGACAAGTCGATCTTCAGATCCTCCGCAAGCTTCACAGCCGTCGCGCGTCCCGCTCCAAACACGCCGCCGCCGGGATGCTGGAACGGTCCCACGAGATAGAGCCGTTCGACACCCGGCACCGTGAACTGCCCGAGCTCGGGCGTGGGACGATGTGCGCCTGACTGGTAGGACGTGGTGGCGATGCCGTGCAGATCACCGCGCTGAAAGCTCGATGAGGTGCGCTCCATGTCAACGGGACTGTCGCAGTGATACTGAAGAATGTCGTCCGGACCGACGTTTTCGATGAAGCCGCCCATGTGGGCCAGCATGCGTTCGGCATAGTCGCGCTTGGTTTCGTCCCACGAGCGGCCATCCGGACGCTCGTACGGAACGTAATCCCAAGCGTGCAGCTCCGCGCAGCCCTCGGGCGCGCGTGACGGATCGAACATCGTGAGCGCGCCAAGGCCGACGAGCGGATACTGCGAGAGCCCGCCGTAGCGCAGATCGTCGAACGAGCGGCGCAGTTGCTCGTAGCTCGCCGGCAACAGCTCGATCATCGCGCCGCTGACGTGCGCGCCTGCCTTGAAACGCAGTGGCGCCTTGAGCGCGGCGAGCACGGTGATGCACGCGACCGGCGAGATCTGTGTCGCCGCGGCAGCCCGCACCACCTCAGCATCGAGCCCTTTGACCATCCGCCCCAGATGATGCGGATGGATCGCACCGATCACGGCGTCGCGCGCTTCATACTCCTGACCTTTCGTCGTGACGACGCCGGTCGCCCGGCCATTGTTCGTCAACACACGCGCCACGTCGACGTTTGCGAGCACGTCGCCGCCGAAGTCCTTGATGCACGCAATCAGCGCGTCCGTCAGTCGGCCGCTCCCGCCGATCGGCACGCCGATGCCGTACGCCTCCATGAATCCGACGAACACGAAGACGCCGAGGCCGGTCGATTTCTCGTCGGGTGAGATGAGATTCTCGCCGGCGATGCGCGCGAAGTGCATGCGCACCTTGTCGTGCTCGAAGTATTCGCACAGCACGTCGTGCGTGCTCATCTGCACGATGCGCCAGAATTCGCGGCCCTCGCGGCTCTGGTCGAGCATCGCGAACGATGCGCCGAGGGGCGCGGGCGCGGTATAAAGCGTTGAGGCCACCATCGGCAGCCAGGCGGCTGCGTGGGTCGCGAGCCTGCGGTAGGCTTCGGCGTCCTTCTTCGAGAACTTCGCGATGTCGGCGCAGGTCCGTTCGCGGTCGCGGTAGACACCTAGGGTGCTGCCATCTTCGAACACCGACATCATCGGTGGGTCCGGAAAAACGTAGCGAAGTCCGTATTTGGACTTGAGTTTCAGTTCGTCGGCGGCCAGCAGGGGGTTGGCGTGGATGAAGATGTGCGCGATCGAATGCTGGTCGTGGAGGAAGCCCGGGAGGGTCAATTCCCGGGTAACGACCCCCCCGCCGAACCAGCCATTTCGCTCTAGGACCAGAACTCGCCGGCCGGCCGCCGCAAGATAGGCGGCGGCCACCAGACCGTTGTGCCCCGATCCGATAACGACAATATCGATCTTGCCCATGGTCGCCACCTACGAAATCTACGCCATTCGCTACGCCCGCCTCGAGCGCACCGCCTGGCACAACTTCCTGGGCGGCGACGAGCACGACCGGCCAATGCCGCTCGACTACTACGTGTGGGCGATACTCAACGGCGAGCGCACGGTGATCGTCGATACGGGATTCGACGAAGTCATGGCGCAGCGCCGCGGCCGCCAGATCGTCCGCCCGGTCGCGGAGGGACTCAAGGTCATCGGCATCTCACCGGATGAGGTCGAGCATATCGTGATTTCCCACATGCATTACGACCATGCGGGAAATCAGGATCTGTTCCCCCGCGCCCGCTACCACGTCCAGGATGAGGAAATGGCTTACTGCACCGGCCGCTGCATGGGCGAGTCCGACGTCGGCGGCGTTTTCGATGCGGACGCCGTATCCTCCATGATCCACAAGGTATTCGCAGGGCGCGTGCAGTTTCACGATGGCGACGACGAGATCGCTCCCGGCATCACCGTGCACAAAGTCGGCGGGCATACCCGGGGCATGCAGATCGTGCGTGTGGCGACGCAGCGGGGCTGGGTCGTGCTCGGCTCGGACAGCGCACATTTCTATGCCAACCTCGAGCCCGGCCGGCCGTTTCCGATCCTCGACAACCTGCCGGCTTACGTCGAGGCGCAGCGCACGGCGTTGCGGCTCGCCAGCTCGCCACAGCATTTCATTCCGGGCCACGATCCACTCGTGCTCGAGCGCTACCCGGGCGCAAAGGCGGGACTTGAGGGCGTGGCGCGACTCGACCGGGCGCCACAGGCTTGAGGACCGACACGTGACCCAGGGTGAATCAGCAAGCCTTGAGCCGATGGGTTTCATCGGCGTCGGGCGCATGGGCGGCGCGATGGCCGCGCGGCTGCTCGATGCCGGCTATCCGGTCACGCTTTGCGACTCCAATGATGCGGCTGTGCGTCCGCTGCTGACCGCGGGCGCCAAGCGCGCAAATACTCCGGCCGCCGTCGCGTCGACTGCACGCATCGTGCTCGCGAGCCTGCCGACGCCGCAGATCGTGCTCGACGTCGTGTCGGGCGCAAATGGTGTCTGCAACGGTACGGCCATTCGCACGTTCATCGACCTCTCGACCTCGGGTGCGGCCGCGGCGGCCGCGATCGATAAAGCCTTGCGCGAGCGGGGCGTCGATGCATTCGACGCACCGGTCAGTGGCGGAGTCGCGGGTGCGCGAGCCGGGACGCTCGCCATCATGGTGTCGGGTCCGCGACACGCCTTCGCCCCGGTCGAGCCGATTCTCAAGCTCCTCGGCCGCGTGTTTTTTGTGGGCGAGAAGCCGGGCCTGGGCCAGACGCTCAAGCTCGCCAACAATCTCATGTCGCAGGCCGCGATCGCGATCACGGCGGAGGCCATGGCGATGGGCGTGAAAGCGGGCATCGATCCGCAAGTGATGCTCGACGTGCTGAACGTCTCGAGCGGGCGCAACACCGCCTCGGCCGAGAAGTTCCCGAAGCACGTGCTCACGCGCCGCTTCGACTTCGGATTCTCGACCGGCCTCGCTCTCAAGGACGTGCGCCTGTGCCTCGAGCAGGCCGCGGCACTCGGCATCCCGATGACGCTCGGTGATGCAGTCCGCGAGGTGCTCGCCGCGACCCAGGATCAATTCGGACCCGATTCCGATTGCACTAGCGTCGCACGCACGATCGAGCAACGCGCGGGCTGCGAAATCTCCCCCAACCGAGGAAGCAAGTCATGAACCAGGATCTTTATCAACGCGGCCTGGAAATCCGCAAGGCCGTGCTCGGCAAGGAATACGTCGAAAAGTCGATCGCCGGCACGGACGATTTCAGCCGCCCGATGCAGGAGCTCGCCACCGAATACTGCTGGGGCCGCATCTGGAGCCGTCCGGGGCTCGAGCGACGCGAACGCAGCCTCATCAATCTCGCGATGATCAGCGCGCTCAACCGGCCTCACGAGCTCAAGATCCACGTGAAGGCCGCGTTGACCAACGGCGTCACGCGCGCCGAAATCTGCGAGATCTTTCTGCAGGTTGCCATCTATTGCGGCGTGCCCGCCGGCATCGACTCAGTCCGCATCGCGCGCGAGGCGTTCGCTGAAGTCGATGCAGCCAAGGGCTGACCGGAGGACACCATGATCAAAGCCAACAATGAGAGCGAGCGTCTGTTCCTCAAGTTCTTCGAGACCTTGAGCAGTGGAGACCTCGGACGGATCCGGGACGTTTTTCATGACGATGCCGTCTGGCAGGTGCAGGTGAAAGGCATCGCCGGCGAGGGATCCCATCGGGGGAAGAAGGCAATCGTCGACGATTTTCTGGCGCCGGTGCGTGGCATGTTCAAGCCAGGTGATCCCAAGGTCACGTTGAACTCGATCGCGTCAAACGGCCCGCTGGTCATCGGCGAAGCCGAGGGACGCGGCACATTTACCGACGGCCGGCCGTACCAGAACCTGTACGCGTTTGCGATCGAGTTCAAGGACGGCAAGGTCTATCGCCTGCGGGAGTACATGGACAGCTTCTACGTGGCGAAGCTGCAGGGGCTTGCAAAGTGAGGCGCGCAAACAGGAAGGATGCGGGCGGAATGGACGCCTCGCGGCTCAAGCGGCTGATGGCCGTGATGCAGGAGGACATCGACAGGGATCTGTATTTCGGCGGCGCGCTGGCGATCGGCCGGCACGGCAAGCTCGCCCTGCACGAAGCCATCGGCCATGCCGACTCGAAGCGGACCCGCCCGGTGAAGAAGGACTCGGTCTTTAGCCTCTTCTCGGTCACCAAGGCATTCACGGTGACGCTCGTGCTGCGCGCCATCGACCGCGGCCAGCTGGCGCTGACCACGCCGATCTCGGACGTCGTGCCGGAGTTCTCCGGCCGCGGGCGCGAGGCGATCACGATCTTTCATCTGCTGACGCACTCCTCCGGCTTGCCGAGCGTCTATTCGGTACGCGACGGGATGTGCATCGACCGGCTCGACGAAGTGGTTGCAGCGGCTTGCGAGAACATCTTCCCGATGGAGCCACCGGGTGTGAACGTCAGATATGCGCCGATCGTCCATCACGTGTTGATGGGCGATGCCCTGCGACGCATCGACCCGAAGAAACGGTCATATCGCCAGATCGTCAACGAGGACCTGCTCGAGCCGCTCGGTATGAAAGACACCGCCATCGGTGTCCGCAAGGACTTGCGCAAGCGGCACCTGGTGCCGGAATTTCGTGGCAACGCGCCCGTGCAACATCTCGGCCACAGCAATCTCGGACAGAACGGCGCCTTTGAGGAAGAGCTCGCGGAAATGCCATGGGTCGGCGCCATCTCGACCGCTGCCGACATGTATCGCCTCGGCGAAATGCTTCGGCGCGGCGGCGAGCTCGACGGCGCGCGCATTCTGTCGCCAACGATGGTCAAGCGTGCGCACCGTTGCTGGACTGGCGACAAGCCGAATGAGCTCTATCGCCTGATTTTCGAGGGACGCGGCTGGGAAGTCCTGCCGGCCTACATCGGACTCGGGTTCTCGCTGCGCGGCGACAGGATGGGCCATGCGCTCTTCGGCACGCTGACCTCACCCGAGACGTTTGGCAACCACGGCGCCGGCACGACGCTCTTCTGGGTCGATCCGGAGCTCGACATGACATTCGTCGGCCTCACGACCGGGGTGATGAATTCCGATGTCAACATCGAGCGCTGGCAGAAGCTTTCGGATCTCGCGGTCTCAGCGGCGGTGTAAATGGTCGATACATTCGATTACCTCGTCGTCGGCGCAGGCACCGCCGGCTGCGTGCTCGCCGCCCGGTTATCTGAGGATCGGAAGAATTCCGTGTGCCTCATCGAAGCGGGCGGCGAGGATCGTCACCCGTTCATACATGTCCCTGCCGCCGTCGCCGCGGCGATCGCGCGCCCCGCGCTCAACTGGAGATTTCTGACGGCGCCGCAGCCGCGGCTCAACGATCGCCGCATTCCGATCCCGCGCGGCCGCGTCATCGGTGGCTCGGGGTCGATCAACGGCATGGTGTATTTCCGCGGCCACCCAAAGGATTTTGCGGACTGGGTGGCGATGGGCAATCCGGGCTGGAGCTATTCAGAAGTCCTGCCGTATTTCATCCGCTCCGAAGACAACGATTCCTATGCGGGTTCGCCGTATCACGGTCACGAGGGTCCGATCCGGGTCACCCACATCCCGCGGCCCAATCCGATGATCCCGGCGTTTCTCGAAGCCATGCGGACGCTCGGCTTCAAGCGCTGCGAGGACTTCAACGGTCCGGATCCGGAGGGTTACGGCCCGCGGCAAGGGACGATCCGCGGCGGACGGCGCGATTCGACGGCGACGGCCTATCTGCGACCGGCGCGCTCACGCAACAATCTCAGGGTCCTGACACATGCACTGGTCACGCGTGTCGTCATCGAGAACCGGCGCGCGACCGCGATCGAGTTACAACAGGACGGTCAGACCAGGCGCCTGAATGCCCGACGCGAAATCGTGATCTCGGCCGGCTCTGTTCAGTCGCCGCAGATCCTGCTCCTGTCCGGCATCGGCGACGGCGCGGCGCTGCAGGCGCTCGGCATAGAGACGCGGCATCACTTGCCGGGCGTCGGCGCCAATTATCACGACCACCTGGCGGTCGGGATTCTCATGGAGATGCGCAACAGCGAGTCCTACGGTATCTCGCTGCGCGCCGCGCCGCGGGGCGCCTGGAATCTGCTCGAATATGCGCTGTTTCGTCGTGGGCCGTTGGCCAGCAACGTCTTCGAGGCGAACGCCTTCGTGCGCTCGACCCAGGGTCTCGATCGGCCAGATCTGCAGATCGTCTTCCAGCCGGCACGACGCAATACGGGGACCTTTCCGTTTCCGCTCGGTCACGGATTTGCACTCAGTGTCGTGAATCTCTACCCGAAGAGCCGGGGCCGTGTCTCGCTGGCGAGTCCGGAGCCGCGGGTGCCGCCGGTCGTCGATCCGAATCTGCTCGGCGATCCCGACGATTTGGCGCCGACGCTCCGCGGGCTCGAGCTCTCGCGGCGCATCATCGCGGCAGCAGCATTCGCGCGCTATCGCGCCGTCGAGGTTCAGCCAGGGCCGTCGACACAGGGCACGCAAGCCCTGGCCGACTACGTGCGCCGCGTCGCATTGACCGTTCACCACCCCGTCGGCAGCTGCCGCATGGGTCGCGATCCGAACGCGGTGGTCGACGCGGAGCTTCGTGTGCATGGCATCGAGAAGCTGCGCGTCGCGGATGCTTCGGTATTCCCGCGCGTGGTCGGCGGAAACTCAAACGCTGTGGTGGTGATGCTGGCTGAGAAAGCCGCCGACATGATGCTTGGGCTGCCTCCGCCACGGCCGTTCGAGGCAAGTCACTGAAGAACTGAGGAGAGACGAATGGCGACCGAAAACATCCGTCATTGGAAAATCGGCGACGTCGAGGTGGCCCGCATCGTCGAGGTCAACGCCTGGGAAGACGACATCGCGATGCTGCTGCCGGACGGCAAGCCCGAGTACGTCCAGAAGTTCCCGTGGCTCCTGCCGCACTTCGCAACGCCCGCCGGCAGGATGCTGATCTCGTTCCAGTGTTTCGTGCTGCGATCGCGTGACAAGCGCGTGATGATCGACACCTGCATAGGCGCCGACCGGCAGCGCGAATTTCCGGTGTTCTGCAATCTGCAGACGACTTTCCTAAAGGATCTCGCCGCCGCGGGCTTTCCGCCGGAGACCATCAATACCGTCATGTGCACCCACCTGCACTTCGACCACGTCGGCTGGAACACGCAGAAGGTGAACGGCAAATGGGTACCGACGTTCCCGAAGGCGCGCTATCTCTTCGGCAAGCGCGAATTCGACCACTGGCAACACCTGAGAGACACCGGCGGGTACCACAGCTTCGACCACCTGGTCGATTCGATCGACCCGATCATCGAGGCAAAGCTCGCGGAGTTCATCGGCCCCGACTACCGATTGACCGATGAAGTGTGGCTCGAACCGACGCCGGGTCATACACCTGGCCACGTGAGCGTGCACATTCGCTCGAAGGGCGAAGAAGCGGTCATCACCGGTGACATGATGCATCACCCGATTCAGCTCGCTGCGCCGGACATCCACGGCAACTTCGACATGGATAAGGAACTGGGTGCGAAGACGCGTCGCATATTTGTCGAGCGCTACGCCGACAAGAAGGTGATGATCATCGGCAGTCACTTCTGCGAGCCGACGTCCGGCTGGATCGTGCGCGACGGCGCGGCCTGGAAGCTCGCGCTCAAGTAGCAGGGGTGTGAATGGCCATTCAGCACGATTTCAGCGAGCTCGCGGTCCTCATCACGGGTGCAGGCCGGGGACTCGGTCGGTCCACGGCGCAGAAACTCGCGAGCTGCGGAGCCACCGTGGGCTTGATTGACGTCGATGGCAAGAACTGCAGCGCGGCAGTGGCTGGCATTCGCGATGCCGGTGGCAGGGCGATCGCCTACGTCGCAGATGTTTCGAACCGCACAGCGTTCGCCGAGGCCGCGGCGAAGTTTGCGGCTGAACGCGGCCGGATCGATGCCGTGGTCAACAACGCGATGCTCTTGCGATACGAGCCGATCGAGAAGGTGACCGACGAAGTGCTCGACCGGATGCTCGCGATTGGCATCAAGGGCGCCGTCTGGGGCGCGCAACTTCTGCTCGCGCACATGGATGCTGAGCGTGGCGGTGCCATCATCAACATGGCGTCGCCGGTTGCCGAGCGCGGCTATCCGAATACGGCGATCTACAGCCTGGTGAAAGGTGCAATCGTCACGCTGACCAAGACTCTGGCTGCGGAATTGGGTCCACGCCGCGTGCGGGTGAACGCCGTCGCCCCGGGATCGGTGCCCACTCCCGGCGCGATGGGATTGAACGACCCAGCAGAATATGAACGGCGCGCGCGAACGATCCCGCTGCGCCGCATCGGGCGCGAAGAGGACAATGCCGAGGCAGTCGCGTATCTCCTGAGCCCGGAGGCTTCGTTCATCAACGGAGAGATCCTGCACGTCGACGGCGGCATCGCCGCGGCGAACTAGCGTCGATGGCCACGCCAACTCCGATTTGCCGCGACGACGTCTTCGGATGTCAGGCGGTGCGCAATGCGCGTGCAGTCGACGACGCGCTGCGCGAGCTGGCCCCGGTGGTGAAGATCGCGCGCGAAAACATCACGATCGTCGCGCGTTACCAGCACGTGGCCGAGGGCCTCAAGGACTGGCAGGCATTCTCGTCCACGTCGCGCCCCTGGCACGATCCGAATTCGGTGCGGCCCGAGATCCTGCTGACCGACGATCCGCCGCGGCACACGGCCGTGCGTCCTGTGATCGCCGCGGCTCTCTCGCCGCAGGCCCTCGCAAAGATGGCGAGCGCATTCAACGCCGATGCGGACAATCTCCTGCGCAACGTGAAGGAGCGCAGCGGTGAGACGATCGACGCCGTCGCCGACATCGCGCGACCCTTCGTCTACAAAGTGCTGCCCGATCTGCTCGGCCTTCCGCAGGAGGGCCGCGAGAACATGACGGCATTCGGCCACATGGTGTGGGCGACCCTCGGGCCGCAGAACGAGCTCTTTCAGGAAGCGATGGAGAATGTGGGCCCCGTGATCGAATGGGTCGATCGATGCTGCAATCGGGAGAACCTCGACGCGGAGGGGCTCGGGATGCAGATGTTCCTGGCGGCTGACCGCGGACAGATCACGCAGGACGAGGCCAAGCTGCTGGTGGGAATCCTGCTGTCGGCCGCGGCGGATACGACCGTCATGACGCTCTCCACAGCCATGCGCGCGTTCAGCCTCTTTCCCGACCAGTATCGGACGCTGCGCCAGGATGCAAAACTGCTGCGCAGCGCGTTCGAGGAGAGCCTGCGCTGGGATTCACCCTCGCGCATGGCGGGGCGGATCACGATGCGCGACGTCGAGATCGACGACTACGAGATTCCAAGAGGTGAGCGTTGCGGGCTCATGTTCGCTGCGGCGAACCGCGATCCGCGCAAGTGGCAGGATCCGGATCGGTTCGACATTCGCCGGGATCTTCGCGGTCACGTGGGCTGGGGTTACGGCGTGCACGCCTGCGTGGGCCGTGTGCTCGCTCTACTCGAAGCCGATGCGCTCCTGGGCGCGCTCATCCGGCACATCGAGCGCTTCGAGCCGGCCGGCGAACCCGGGCCGTGGATGACCACGATCGGGCATGGCCCGGCAATGCTCCCGCTCCGTATACGCGCGGCCGCCGATGCCTGATTTCTCGCCAATCGAGGGCGGCTGCGACTGCCGGTACGTTCGCTATCGGCTGGAGACGCGCCCGCTGTTCGTGCACTGCTGTCACTGCCGCTGGTGTCAGCGCGAGACGGGCGCATCCTTCGCCCTGAACGCGATGATCGAGGCCGACCGCGTCACGCTGCTCGGCGCCGAGCCGGAGATCGTCGATACGCCGTCCAACAGCGGCAAGGGCCAGAAGATCGCGCGCTGTCCCAAGTGCCACATCGCCGCCTGGAGCAACTACTCGGGCGCAGGGTCTCTGGTGTGTTTCGTTCGCGTCGGGACGCTGGATGAACCGGACCGCCTGCCGCCGGACATACATATCTTTACAGCGTCCAAACAGCCTTGGGTGATACTCCCACCGGGCATACCGGCCGTGCCTGAGTATTACGATCGCAAACAGTACTGGCCCGTGGAGAGTTTGGCGCGCAGGGAGGCCCTTCTGAAGAAGAAGCCCGCACAATAGGTGCCGGCGCATTGGCATGGGACCGCGGCGTTGAGCCGCGTCGATGAGGAGGGATCACCATGGTAAAGAAGAAAACGAAGAGGAAGGCCACCAGGCGAAAATCTTCTGCCAGGACGAGCGGCCGAACGACGCTCGAGTTCAACCACGCGATGATCTACACGACCAGGCTCCCGCGGGCGCTGGAATTCTATCGCGATGCTCTCGGGTTCAGGGTTGTCGACATGTATCCGGGCGCCTACGCACGGCTCACGAGCCCCGCCGGTGGCACGACGGTTGCGCTGCACGTCCTCGACGCCGGGCAGGCGATGGATGCCAAGACCGAAGGCCTGCGACTCTACTTCGAGGTGAAAGGGCTCGACGCATTCTGCGGCGCTCTTGCAAAGAAGGGCGTGGCTTTCGATCAGATGCCGAAGGACATGCCGTGGGGATGGAAACACGCGTATCTCCGCGACCCCGACGGTCACGAGATCAGCCTGTACTGGGCCGGCAAGGCACGGTTCGGCAAGTCCGTGATCCGCCGCTCGCGCTGACCCATGACCGCCAGGCTTCATGTGCTGCAGTCTGACATCACCACGCTGGCGCTGGATGCCATCGTCAACGCCGCGAATTCGTCGCTGCTCGGTGGCGGGGGTGTTGATGGTGCGATTCATCGCGCCGCCGGACCGGAGCTCCTGCGCGAGTGTCGACTCCTGGGCGGGTGCGAGACCGGCGACGCCAAGATAACGAAAGGCTACCGGTTGCCGGCGAACCACGTCATTCACACCGTGGGACCGGTGTGGCACGGCGGCACGAACGGCGAGCCCGCGCTACTTGCATCCTGCTACCGCCGCTCACTCGAGATCGCCGCGGCCAACGGCATCCGCACGATCGCATTCCCCAGCATCAGCACGGGCGTTTACGGTTATCCGTTTGAGCTCGCGGCGCAAGTCGCCGTCTCCACGGTTCGGGCGACAGTCGAAAAGCTCGTAAGCATTCAGGAGGTCGTGTTCTGCTGCTTTTCGCAGCGCGACTTGCTGGTATACGAACGGCTGCTCCAGGCTGAGAAGTAAGGATGACGATCAAGATCGTCAGACTAGGCAGCCCGCGGGAGGAAGGAGAGGGGTTGCGAATCGGTACCGTGAGGCGCCCTCCTCGTGGCGTTCGAAAAGAGGAATACGCGTCAAGGAATATCTATGACGTGTGGTTTCCCAATCTGTCGCCGAGCGAGGCGCTCCTGAAGAGAGGCCTGACGGCTCACGATGAGCAATCGTGGCGAGCGTTCAAGCGGAGGTTTCTCGCCGAGATGAAATCTCCCGAAGCGAGCAGGGACCTCGACTTGCTGGCCGCGCTTTCTCACCAGACGAGCCTGGCGATCGGCTGCTATTGCCAGGAAGAGTCGCACTGTCATCGCTCGATATTGAGAGAACTGCTCGCCAGGAGAGGTGCGGATATCGGGTAGGACTTCCTGGTCACGTTTCGCTTGCTGACCGGAGACCGTAAAGCAATGAGATGCAAAATATTTGCAATGACGGTCGTGATCGGGATCCTGACCGCAGGGCCTGCAGTCGCGCGCGCGGAAGAGCCGCCCGTATCACGTCAAGACATCACTTTGTCGCCGGATCTGCGGGAATTACTGCTGGCAGAAATGCGCGAAATTGCCGGCGGAATTCAATCCGTGGCGTCATCCCTCGCGGCTGGGGACTGGAAGTCCATAGTAGACACGAGCGCAAGAATTCGCGCCAGCTACATCATGGAGAAACGCCTTACCGCCTCCCAGGCGGAGGAGCTGGAGCGCGTGTTGCCGCAGGACTTCAAGAGGCTCGATGGAGAGTTTCACCTGAGGGCGGAACAGCTTGGCTCGGCAGCCGCGGCCCGTGATCCCGAGTTGGTAGCCTTCCAATATTCCCGCTTGCTGGAAAACTGTGCCGCGTGTCATGCGGCCTATGCCAAGTCACGTTTCCCCGCGTTCTCGCCGCCACAAGCCGATACTCATCAGCCCTAGGCGCAACATGGCAACTCGCCGCCTCGCGACATCGAGCGTGCGTACCGACCGGCGGCGGTTTCTCACATGGGCTGCCGCTTGCACCGGTGTAGCCCTCTCTCCATGGCCCGCGGACGCGCGGCGGGACGGGATGAAGTTGATCCTTCTCGGCACGGGAGGCGGACCACGGCCACGAAAGGCGAGGTCCGCGCCGGCACAGGTCATTCTCGTCAGCGATGCGGCGTACGTGGTGGATTGCGGAGACGGTGTCGCCCGCCAGCTCGTGCTGGCCGGCGTGCAACTGACGAGGCTCAGGCACATTGTCCTGACGCACCATCACTCGGACCACAACGCCGACTATGGCAACCTGATCTTGCTGGCGTGGGCCGCTGGACTGCGGACCCGTGTCGACGCATGGGGACCACCGCCGCTTAAGCAAATGACGCGGCAGTTCTTCGAGATGAATGACTACGATATCGCCACGCGCATCGCCGACGAGGGACGGGTGCCACTTGTCCCACTGGTTTACTCTCACGAGATTACCCGGGACGGCCTGGTGATGCAGGACGAGAACGTCAAGGTGACCGCGGCGCTCGTACCTCATCCTCCCGTCGTTCCAGCGTTCGCCTATCGATTCGATGCTCGCGATCGCTCCATCGTGATCTCGGGCGATACGCAGCTCTCGAACAACCTCATCAAGCTCGCTCATGGCGCGGACGTGCTGGTTCACGATGCGCTCTTTGCGCCGGCCGTAGATCGGCTGGTCGTCGGCGTCTCCAACGCAACGCGTCTCAAGCAAAGCATCATGTCGCACCACGCGACAGTGCAGGACGCGGGTCGAGTAGCGCAGGCCGCGGGTGTGAAGTTGCTGGTGCTGTCGCACTTGGTGCCGGCCGAGGATCCGGCCGTGACCGACGAGATGTGGATCGACGCGGCCCGCACGCATTTCCGGGGCCCCGTCATCGTCGGCAAGGACCTTCTAGAAATCTGAGAACGGCGACGAGTGTGTGAGTGAGGTAATGCGATGCAGATCCTGATGCCCGCGATCGCGTTGGTCGCCGTCACGTTCGTGGTGTGGTGCTGGATGTATTTCACGCGGGTTCGCTTTATACGAGCGAACCGCATCGACCTGAATAGCATCGCCACGCGCGAGTGCGGGACGGCGCGGCTCGAACCGGTCGCCGGGCCGTCCGACAACTTCCAGAATCTGCTCGAAATGCCGGTGCTGTTTTACGTTCTGATTATCTTATTGCTCGACACCGGCCACGCGAGCTCGGGCTTTGTGACCGCCGCCTGGGCGTTCGTCGGATTGCGCACGCTGCACAGCGCGATTCATTGCACGTACAACGACGTGATGCACCGGTTCACCGTGTACGCGCTCAGCTCGCTGCTGCTCTGGGGAATGTGGGCCGCTTTCGCCGTCACGCTGCTGAGCTGAAGAGCCCGGAACTTTCACCCCAGCACTCTCCCACAAGTGGGAGAGGGAGCAACATCCTCGCCCCTCTCCCGCGTGCGGGAGCGGCTGAGGGTGCGGGCTGACTACAGGATGTAGCGGCTCAGGTCCTCGTCCTTGGCCAGTTCGCCCAGGTGTTCGTCGACGTACTTCGCGTCGATGACGACAGACTCTCCACTGCGCTCGGCCGCATCGAACGACACCAGCTCGAGCAATCGTTCCATCACGGTGTGCAGCCGACGTGCGCCGATGTTCTCGGTGCGCTCGTTCACCTGATGGGCGATCTCGGCGATGCGGCGCACGCCGCTCGGGTCAAAGCTCACCTTGAAGCCCTCGGTTTCGAGGAGCGCCATGTACTGGGTGCACAACGACGCATCCGGCTCGGTGAGGATCCGCACGAAGTCTTCGGTCTTGAGCGCCTCGAGCTCGACTCGGATCGGCAACCGGCCCTGGAGTTCCGGGATCAGATCCGAAGGCTTCGACATGTGGAATGCGCCCGAGGCGATGAAGAGGATGTGATCGGTCTTCACCATGCCGTACTTGGTGTTGACGGTGCAGCCCTCGATCAGCGGCAGCAGGTCGCGCTGCACGCCCTCGCGTGACACGTCGGCGCCGATCGTTTCCTGCCGGCGCGCGAGCTTGTCGATCTCGTCAATGAACACGATGCCGTTTTGCTCGGCGGTGTTGAGCGCCTGGGTCTTGAGCTCTTCCTCGTTGATCATCTTGGCCGCTTCCTCGTCCGTGAGCAGCTTGAGCGCTTCCTTGATCTTCACTTTGCGCGTGCGCGTGCGGCCGCCGCCGATGTTCTGGAACATTGACTGCAGTTGCTGCGTCATCTCTTCCATTCCCGGCGGCGCCATGATCTCAACGCCGACCGGTAGGGCGCGCAATTCGACCTCGATCTCGCGCTGGTCCAGCTCGCCTTCGCGCAGCATCTTGCGGAATTTCTGCCGCGTCTCGGCGTCGCGCAGCACCGGCGGCTCATCAGTCGAAAAACCCATGGTGCGCGCCTTGGGCAACATGATGTCGAGCACGCGTTCCTCGGCGGCGTCCTGCGCCCGGGCGCGGACCTTTTCGACTTCCTGCTCGCGCGTCATCTTGACGGCCACATCGATCAGATCCTTGACGATCGAATCGACGTCGCGCCCGACGTAGCCCACCTCGGTGAACTTGGTCGCTTCGACCTTTACGAACGGGGAACTCGTGAGCTTCGCCAGCCGGCGCGCGATCTCGGTCTTGCCGACGCCGGTGGGGCCGATCATGAGGATGTTCTTGGGCGTGATCTCCTGACGCAGCGGCTCGGCCACCTGCAGGCGGCGCCAACGATTGCGCAACGCGACCGCCACCGCGCGCTTGGCGGCGGACTGGCCGACGATGTGCTTGTCGAGTTCCTGGACGATTTCGCGGGGTTTCAGGCTGGGCATGATGGTCAATGAGAGTTGACAGTTGGCAGTGGGCAGCGTTGACATCAGCCGGCAGTGTTGCCGGCAGCGAGTTCTTCGATCACGATATTGCGATTCGTGTAGATGCAGATATCCGCAGCGATGTTGAGCGCTTTCTCGACGATCGAGCGCGCGTCGAGAGTGGAATGCTCGAGCAAGGCACGAGCGGCGGCGTGCGCGTAGGGTCCACCGGATCCGACCGCCATCAACTGGTGCTCGGGTTCGATGACGTCGCCGTTGCCAGAAATGATGAATGAGCTCGAACCGTCGGCAACGCACAGCAACGCCTCGAGGCGCCGGAGGAACCGGTCGGTGCGCCAGTCCTTGGCGAGCTCGATCGCCGCACGCGTCAGATTGCCGAACTTTTCCAGCTTGCCCTCGAAGCGCTCGAACAGCGTGAACGCATCGGCGGTGCCGCCCGCGAATCCTGCGAGCACCTTGCCGTTGTACAGCCGGCGCACCTTGCGCGCGTTGCCCTTCATGACGGTATTGCCCACCGTCACCTGCCCGTCACCGCCCATGGCGACAACGCCATCGCGGCGCACGGCGAGAATGGTAGTGCCGTGGAAATTCAGTGCTTCGGACATCGGGTGAACCTCTTGTAGAGGTGTAGAGGGGTCAGATCTTGCAATCATGCAGCGTCTGCATGATTGCAAGATCTGACCCCTCAAGTGGCTTCAGCGTTGGCGTTTGCGTTTGGCGCGGGGGTGCGAGGCGTCGTATATACGGGCCAGGTGCTGGAAATCAAGGTGCGTATAGACCTGCGTCGTACTGATATTCGTGTGCCCGAGAAGTTCCTGTACACCGCGTAAATCACCGCTCGATTCAAGGAGATGCGTGGCAAAGGAATGCCGGAACAGGTGCGGATGCGCCTTGACGCCGAGCCCTGAGCGCCGCGCCCAATGGTCGACTCGCAGCTGCACCGCGCGCACTCCCAATCGCTCGCCGTTGCGGCCCACGAACAGCGCGGTTTCGTCGGCACTGGCGAGCGCGCCACGCTCCTTTAGCCAGGCCTTGAGCGCCTCGAGCGCCGGGCGCCCGACGGGAAGGATGCGCACCTTGTTGCCTTTCCCGGTGACGCGCACGGTGCGATCCGCGAGATCAAGATCGCCGCGGTCGAGTGTCACCAGCTCCTGTAGTCGCAGCCCCGACGAATACAGGAGTTCCAGCATCGCCTTGTCACGAACGCTCAAGCCATCGTCGGTGCGAAACTCGAGCAGACGTTGCATCTGGTCCGCATCCAGCGTGTGCGGCAAGTGCTTGGCCACCTTCGGTGCGCGGACGTCTAGGGCGGGATTGACGCGGGCTGCGCCCTCACGGATGAGAAATCCAAAGAACGTGCGGATGGCGGAGAGTTGCCGCTGAATGCTCCGCGGAGAAAGGCCGCGCGAATGCTGGCGCGCGGCGAAGACGCGCACGTGCTGGCTGTCGAGCGCGTTCCAGGCACCGAGTTTCTGCGCGTCGCAGAACTTACGCAGCGCCTCGAGATCGCGCTGGTAGCTCGAGGAGGTGAGCTTCGAAAGCCGGCGCTCCGTGCGCAGGTGGCGGAAGAACCGCTCGGTGAGCGCGAGCTCATCGGCGTTCATCCGAAGCGTGCGATGGCCTCGCGCAAATGATCCCCGACGCGCGCCAGGAAGTCGGTGCCCATCGTGGGGAGAAACCGATCCGAGTCACTGCTGCCGATGGCGAGAAAGCCCAACGCGGCGTTCTGGCCGATCGGTGCGAGCGCCACGGATCCGATCTCGATGTTGCCCGAGCCGAAGAGGTAATCGCGTTGCGCGTCGCGCACCTGCCCACAGCGGGGCTTGGCGGCGCTGAGAAATGTCTCAAACATCCTGAGGTCGGCCGTTTCGCGCGGCACCAATCGCAGGAACGGGCCCTCTAGAGGCTTGAGTTCCGCGGCCTCCGGCTTGAACAGCACCAGCACCGTATGCATGACCTCGAAGTCCTCGCGCAACGACGCTTCGATCGCGGCCACTGTGTCGGGGAGCGTGTTGGCGCGGATCAGGCGACGCGCAAAGCGGTGGATCTTTTCGGTCAGCAACTCGTTCGCGCGCGCGACGTCGATCAGCTCCTTGAGCTTGCGCTCGAGGGCCTGGTTGCGCTCGCGCAGCACGTCCACCTGTCGCTCGACCAGCGACACGGTCTGACCGGTGTTGCGCAGGTGCGGAAGCCGGAGCCGCGTGAGCAGCGTCGAGTGGCGCTCGAAGAAGTCGGGATAGGTCTGCAGATATTCGACCACAGCATCATCCGTAAGTCCTTCCGTCTTCACTCCCCGCGCCTGCTGCGTTGTCATTGTTCGCCCCTTGCTGGTTCGATCAAGCGTTTGAATCTCTTGGGTCAGATTTCGACCCGGCCTTCGAAGGCCGTTTCCGTGGGCCCGGTCAGCCAGATGTGCTCCCCGACACCCGGCCACGTCACGATCAGGCGGCCCCCGCGCACGTCGACAGTAACCTCTCTCTCCAGGACGCCATGCCGGCGGCCAACCGCCACCGCGGCGCAGGAACCGGTGCCGCACGCCAGCGTTTCCCCCGTTCCCCGTTCGTGAACCCTCAGTCGAATGTGCTCGGGATTGACGACCTGCATGAACTCGACGTTGGTGCGCTTGGGAAATCGCGGGTGATTCTCTACGGCGGGCCCCAGCCTGTCCACGGGTGCCGCGTCCACCGAGGCCACGCGAATCACGGCATGGGGATTGCCGATCG
>Ga0180104_1000044_pt1 | contig 32470 bp, 34 predicted proteins | sample EasRiv730_16_1Da_FD_121791 | JGI IMG/M metagenome (GOLD analysis project Ga0180104, IMG submission 121791) | Soil microbial communities from meander-bound floodplain in the East River, Colorado, USA - East River metaG ERMLT730_16_1Da | ecosystem: Environmental > Terrestrial > Soil > Floodplain ... | reverse complement strand
GATCTTGCACAGCGCCTGCGCGTCGGCAACGTCTACGTGAATCGCAACATGATCGGTGCCGTCGTCGGCGTGCAGCCATTCGGTGGGCGCGGGCTGTCCGGGACAGGCCCGAAGGCCGGTGGTCCGTATTACCTGCATCGGTTCGCAACCGAGCAGACGCTCACGATCAACACGGCGGCGGTGGGTGGCAACGCATCGCTGCTGGCCTTATCCGGCGATGACGAGTGAAACGTTGGCGCCATTGGTTTTAATCGTGATTAAGTCAATCATATAAGTCAATGATAAGACACTATAATATACACAAAAGAGTGGGGCGAGAAGGCAGCGTGTCATGAGTCTCTCGGTGTTCGACATCTTCAAGATCGGCATCGGGCCGTCGAGTTCTCACACCGTCGGACCGATGAACGCCGCACGCCGGTTCGCGCTCGATCTCGTGCAGGAAGACGTGCTTGCCCGTACGACCAAAGTGTCGGTGCAGCTGTACGGATCGCTCGCGCTGACGGGCCGCGGACATTGCACTGATCGCGCCCTGCTGCTCGGCCTCGAGGGTCATCGACCGGACCAGATCGAAACCGACGCAATTGAATCCACGATCGCGCGGATTCGCGCTGACGCCCGCCTGAATCTGCTCGGGCGTCACGAGATCGCCTTCGACGAGCCGCTCGATGTGCTTTACCACCGCAGCCAGGTGCTGCCCGGCCACACCAACGGCATGCGCTTCGCGGCGCTCGATGCGGGCGGAAAGATTCTCCTCAACGAGGAGTTCTACTCGATCGGCGGCGGCTTCATACAGCGCGCCGACGAGCTTGAAACGAGCAACGCGCAAACGGGTGTGACCGTACCCTTGCCATTCGCGAATTGCGGGCAATTGCTCCAGCTGGCCCGCGAGCACGGTCTGGAAATCTTTGAGCTCATCCTCGTCAATGAACGCACGTGGCGGCCGGACGATGAAACGGTTGCCGGGCTGTTGCGCATCTGGCGCGTGATGCAGGACTGCGTCGAGCGCGGATTCAACGCGCAGGGGCTCCTTCCCGGCGTGCTGAAGGTGCGCCGGCGTGCACCGAAGCTCTATCGCATGCTCACGAGTGGCGGCCCGGGTGGCGCGCTCGACGTGATGGACTGGGTCAATGCCTTCGCGCTCGCGGTGAACGAGGAGAACGCGGCCGGCGGGCGGGTGGTCACGGCGCCGACCAACGGCGCGGCGGGCATCGTGCCGGCCGTGTTGCACTACTACCGCCGCTTCGAGCCGGGAGCGGACGAGGAAGGCGTGGTGCGTTTTCTGCTGACCGCGGGCGCCATCGCGATGCTCTACAAACAGAACGCGTCGATCTCGGGCGCGGAGATGGGCTGCCAGGGCGAAGTCGGCGTCGCCTGCTCGATGGCCGCGGCCGGATTGATTGCGGCGCTCCACGGCACCAACGAACAGGTCGAGAACGCGGCCGAGATCGGCATGGAGCACAACCTCGGGCTCACCTGCGATCCGATCGCGGGGCTGGTGCAGATTCCCTGCATCGAACGCAATGCCATGGGCTCGATCAAGGCGATCAACGCGGCCCGGCTCGCGCTTCGCGGTGACGGCAGCCACAAGGTGTCGCTCGATCAAGTCATCGCGACGATGCGCCAGACGGGGCGCGATATGTCATCGATCTACAAGGAAACCTCGCAGGGCGGCCTCGCCGTCAACGTTCCCGAGTGCTGACCGATCCGGCGCGGATTCCCCGCAACTAGCGATTGCCCCACGTCGAAGCGCGCACACCCCGTCGCCCCTGTCCATTGCGTGTTTTACGCATGCTGGTGCGCATCGATCCGAATCGTCGCTGTGGACCAATGCAGGTTAGGATAAGTTTGATACAGGCCAAGCGGCACGTCGGAGGTGTTCCGTGTCCATTGATCGGATCGTGCTCGCGTTTGCCGGAACGATGGTCCTGCTGGGTCTCGCTCTCGGCTACTTCGTGCATTCGGGCTGGTACTTGCTGGTGGCGATCGTGGGCGCCAACCTGTTGCAGTCGGCATTCACCGGATTCTGCCCGCTCGCGATCTTTCTGAAGAAGCTGGGAGTGACGGCGGGCGCTGCATTCGGATGACGACCGGCGATGCGGTCAATAATGCGCGGCATTCAACTGGGGCTGATCGCATCGGCAGCGCTGTTGCAGGCCGCATGCACTGAGAAAACCTCACCGCCGGAAACGCCTGCGAGACCGAAGCTCGCGGCGATAGTGGTCGAGCCCGTCGTCACGCCGCTCGAGCGCAGGCTCGACGGGGTCGTCGAGGCGGTGAACCAGGCGACGGTATCGGCGCAGACGTCGGGGCGTGTCGCTGAAATCCTGTATGACGTAAATGACTTCGTGCCCGCGGGCACTGTGATCATCCGTCTCCGCGGTACCGAGCAGCGGGCGGGTCTCGCGCAGGCCGAGGCCGGCTTGCGCGAAGCGACGGCGCGCGAAGCGGAAGCACAGGCCCGCTACACGCGCATTGCCGAAATGTATGACCGCCGTGTGGTTCCGAAAGCGACACTCGATGAGGCAACCGCCAACCGCGACGCTGCGGTTGCGCGCCTCGTCGCTGCCCGAGCGGCCGTCACCACCGCACGCGAGGGCGTGACCTATACCGAAATCCGCGCGCCGTACGCCGGCGTCGTTACCAAGCGGCACGTGGAAGTGGGCGAATCGGTCGGACCGGGGATGCCGCTGATGAGCGGCTTGTCGCTGCAGTATCTGCGGGTGAGTGTTGAAGTTCCGCAGTCCATCGTCAAGCAAGTCCGGCTATTCCGCAAAGCGGCCGTGTACGTCGACGACACGCGGATCGAGGCGATGAAGCTCACGGTCTTTCCGATCGCGACGGCGCCCTCCAACACCTTTCGGGCCCGCGTCGATCTGCCGGAGAATGCGGCCGACCTCTTTCCCGGCATGTTCGTCAAGGTCGGCTTCACGGTCGGCGAAGCGAGGCGCCTGCTCGTACCGGCTGCCGCGCTGGTCGAGCGCAGCGAGGTCCGGGCGGTATACGTCCTCGACCCGCAGGGATACACGTCGTTGCGACAGATCCGGACGGGTCACCGCATCGGCGACCGCGTAGAGGTGCTGGCGGGTCTGAAGTCGGGCGAGCAGGTCGCGCTCGATCCAGTGAAAGCCGCGCGCTACCTCGCGTTGCCAACCGCCGACGGACATGGCTGAAGAGCTCGGAATCAGCGGGCGGATCGCGCGCCGCTTTCTGACGGCCGAATTGACACCGCTCCTCGCAGTCACGGCGGTTCTCCTGGGTGTCTTTGCCGCGCTCGCCACGCCACGCGAGGAAGAACCGCAAATCGACGTGACCTTCGCAAACATTTTCGTGCCGTTTCCCGGCGCGAGCTCTCAGCAGGTGGAAAGCCTGGTGAGCTCGCCGATGGAGCAGGTGCTGGGCGAGATTGACGGAGTCGATCATATTTACTCGGTGTCGCAGCCGGGCCTGGCGATTCTGACGGTGCAGTTCGAAGTGGGCGAGCCGCGTAATGAAGCGATCGTGCGGCTTTACAACGCGATCTACTCGAACAATGACTGGCGGCCCGCAAACCTCGGCGTCCTGCAGCCGCTCATCAAGCCGAAGGGCATCGACGACGTACCGATACTGACGCTCACGTTCTGGACGCGGGATACCTCGAAGAGCGGATTCGAAGTGGGGCTCGTGGCGCACGCCGTCGAGACCGAGGTGAAACGGGTCAGCGGGACACGCAACGTCTACACGATCGGCGCGCCGGACAACACGGTGCACGTGGTCATCGATCCGCAGAAGCTGTCGGGCTACGGGGCCACGATCAGCGAGTTGATCGGATCGCTCGAAGCCGCCAACGTCGTCCGGCACACAGGCCCACTGGTGGGCGATGATCGCGCGGTGCCGGTGCAGGCGGGCACCTTCCTTGCTGATCGGGACGATGTAGCGGGACTGGTGGTGGCCGTGCACGACGGCAAGCCGGTCTATTTCGAGGACCTTGCGGATGTGCGTTCCGGGCCCGACCAGCCGGAGAAGCTGGTGTGGTTCGGAACGGGCGCCGCCGCAGGTGACCTGGGAATCCAGCCGATTGCGCACGCGCCCGCCGTCACGCTGGCCGTTTCCAAGATTCCCGGAACGAATGCCATCGACGTGGCATCCCGAGTGATCGAGCGCATCGAGGCGCTGAAAGGGACGTTCATACCGGAAAACATCGAAGTGACGGTGACCCGTAATTACGGCGTCACCGCCAATGACAAGGCGACCAAGCTCATCCAGAAGCTCGGCTTCGCCACGCTCAGCGTGATCATCCTGGTGCTGCTGGCGGTCGGTCGCCGGGAGGCGGTCGTCGTCGGCGCCGCAGTGGTCATCACTCTCGCCGCGACGCTGTTCGCATCGTGGGCGTGGGGCTTCACGATCAACCGCGTGTCGCTGTTTGCGTTGATCTTCGCCATCGGCATTCTCGTCGACGACGCCATCGTGGTGGTGGAGAACATCCAGCGCCACGTTCGCCACGGTGGTGACCTGCTCGAGTCGATCCCGCGGGCGGTTGACGAAGTGGGCGGGCCGACGATCCTGGCGACGTTCACCGTCATCGCGGCGCTGCTGCCGATGGCCTTTGTAACGGGTCTGATGGGTCCGTACATGAGCCCCATTCCGATCAACGCCAGCATGGGCATGCTCATTTCCCTCGCAGTGGCCCTGGTGTTCACTCCGTGGCTGTCGCGCAGGCTCCTTGGCGGCCGTGGGCGCGGTCACGTTTCCCGAACTGACGCCGATGCGCGCCTGCAGAGCCTGTTCGAGCGCGTGCTGGGGCCGTTCCTGCGCGGTGAGCATGCGGCGCGTCGCCGGCACAGGCTCTACGCAGCGATCGCAGTTGCCATCCTGCTCGCGGTCGGGCTCGTCCTGGTCAGATGGGTGGTCCTGAAGATGCTGCCGTTCGACAACAAGTCCGAGTTTCAGGTCGTTCTCGACATGCCGGAAGGCTCGTCGTTGGAAAACACCGCGCGGGTGCTCGAAGAGCTCACGCATGTCGTCGCGCGCATGCCGGAGGTCACCCACTATCAGGTACACGCGGGCACCGCCGCGCCGATCAACTTCAACGGCCTCGTACGCCAGTACTACCTGCGCTCAGGTCCCGAGAAAGGTGACATTCAGATCAACCTGGTGGACAAGCACCGGCGTGCGGACCCGAGCCACGACATTGCCGTGCGCGTGCGACCGGAGCTCGCAGCCATTGCGCGCAAATACGGCGCGTCACTGCAGGTGGTCGAGGTGCCGCCGGGGCCGCCGGTGCAGGCGCCGCTGGTCGCGGAAATCTACGGGCCGTTCTACGACCGTCAGCGGGCCGTAACGCGCGCGGTGCGGGAGATATTCGCATCGACTCCCGACATCGTGGATGTGAGTGACAGCGTCGAGGACGCGAGCGAGCGGATCGTCGTTGCCATCGATCAGCAGAAGGCGGCACTACTCGGTGTTTCGCAGCAGCAGGCAGCGCAGGCTCTCGCGACGGCGCTTGGCGGTTTCGACGCCACGTACCTGCGCAGCGGACGCGAGCGCTATCCCGTGCCCGTTCGTCTCGTAATGGCAACCGGCGACAAGGCGAGCATTGAACCCGCACTGGAGCTCGAGTTGTCATCACGCGGAGGCGAGCACATACCACTCTCGGAGATCGCCACCGTCCGCCGCATGGCGTGGGATGGGGTGATCATTCACAAGGATCTGCTGCCGGTGACCTTTGTCACCGGCGACATGGCTGGTGAGCTCGACAGCCCGCTCTACGGCATGTTCCGCCTCGTGAACTCGATCGATCGAGCGTTGCCGGCAGGCGTGCCGCTGGAGCAACGCTTCATCTCGCAACCGCAAGACCCCAACGCCTTCGCGATCAAGTGGGACGGCGAGTGGCAGGTGACTTACGAGACGTTCCGCGACATGGGTCTTGCATATTCGGTCGGGCTGATGCTGATCTACCTCCTCGTGGTGGCGCAGTTCCGCTCGTATGCCGTGCCGCTCGTGATCATGGCGCCCATTCCGCTGACGGTGATCGGCGTCCTGCCTGGCCACGCGTTGCTCGGCGCCCAGTTCACCGCCACCTCAATGATCGGAATGATCGCGCTCGCCGGCATCATCGTCCGCAACTCGATCCTGCTGGTGGACTTCATCAACGCCGAGCTTGCCGCGGGGCGTCCTCTGGATGAAGCGGTGATCCGCGCCGGCGCAATCCGCGCGCGTCCGATCGCGCTCACGGCGCTGGCCGCGATGGCGGGCGCCTTCTTCATTCTCGACGACCCGATCTTCAACGGGCTTGCCGTGTCGCTGATCTTCGGCATCCTCGTGTCGACGCTGCTGACTCTCGGCGTCATCCCCATTCTTTACTTCGGCTATCGCCAGCGGGCGCTTGCGCGGGCGTCGTGAGACCAGCGAAGGCGGACCAAAGCGCACACCATCAACAACGGGGCAGGAATCGACAGGCTCAGCGCAGGAGATCGAGCAGGCTTCGTGGATGGCTGAGCGAAGCATTCGTTGCTTCGCCGAAACGCACATCCACCCAACTGCGAACGTCGAGTTCCATCGTGTAAACGGCACAGGTCGGGAGCTCACCAAGCTCGGGGTCATTGGTGAGCGAGGCCGCAAACTCGCTCAGGCCCGGGTTGTGGCCGAAGATCATCAGGTGCCGGACCCGCGAGCCGACTCCGCGCACGACCTCGAGAATGTCCGCTGCCGGCCCCAGGTAAAGACGATCCTCGGTCTTGAGCCGGCGCAGCGGGTACTCGAGCGTCTTGGCGAACACGCGCGCGGTTTCGAGCGCGCGCACGGCCGGGCTGGTGAGCATGAGATCCGGACGGATATCTTGCGCGGCAAGCCGCTCCGCCATCTGCGGCGCTTCTCTGAGTCCACGGCGATTCAGCGGCCGGTCGCAATCCTTGAGATCGGCGTTTTTCCAGTCCGACTTGGCGTGCCGCACCAGCGTCAGATGTCTCACGGCTCGGCCTGTATCCACAGGCGGCCGCTTTCGATGCGCACCAGGTAGCTGCGGACCGCTTCGTATGCGGGTGGCGAGAGCACATCGCCAGTGCGCAGTGAGAAGCGCGCGCCGTGCCGCGGGCAGACGATCTCGGTGCCCTCGACCGGGCCGCCGGTAAGTGTTTCGCCGTCGTGCGTGCAGACGTCGTGAATGGCGAGATGTTCGCCGTCGATGTTGAATACGGCAACTGGCGTGTTGTCGACGTCGAAGACGCGAAACTCGCCGGCCGGCACAGCGTCGGCGGGCGCAACGTCAATCCAACGTTCAGGCATGTGCTGATTCGACAGTCAACCTTTCTACATCATTCCCGTCTGCAGCCGCGCGGCATCCGACATCATCGATAGGTTCCAGGGCGGGTCGAATACCAGCTCGACCTTCGCTTCGCACACGGTCGGGATCAATTCGACCTTTTCCTTGACGTCCTGCACCAGGATGTCGCCCATCCCGCAGCCCGGAGCTGTCAGCGTCATCCTTACGGACACCGTGCGAGTATCGTCGTCGTTGCGCGTGATGTCGCATTGGTAAACCAGGCCGAGATCGACGATGTTGACGGGAATCTCCGGGTCGTAGCAGGTGCGCATCTGCTGCCACACCAGCTCCTTGAAGTCGTCCTCGGTCGCGTTGGGCGGCACCTCGGGCGCCTTGACGGGCGTTTTGCCGATCGCGTCCGCATCCTCGCCCGCAATCCGGAACAGGTTCCCCTCGATGTACACCGTGAAACTGCCACCCAATGCCTGCGTGATGTAACCGGCCTGGCCAGTTCGCAGCGTGACGTTGATGCCGGCTGGGATGACGACGGCCTTGACGTCCCGCTCGATCACCACAGGCTCGTTTTCGTAGGAGCGCATTATTCAGTCGACACGGGTTGAGAGCTGCTGGCCAGAGCCGCGTTCAGCGTGTGCCAGCAAAGGCTGGCGCACTTGACTCGCACCGGGAACTCACGCACGCCGGACAACGCCGCGAGCTTGCCGAGCTCGAGCGTCGGTGTGAAGTCCGCGCGCGTCAGGAGGTCGTGCACTTCCTGGAAATAGCGTTGTGCCTCAGCGCGTGTGCGGCCCTTCAACGCCTCGGTCATGAGCGAGGCGGAGGCGACCGAGATTGCGCAGCCCTTGCCCTCGAAGCGCACGTCGCGAATGCGATCGCCATCCAGCTTCAGATACACATCCAGCCGGTCGCCGCACAACGGGTTGAACCCTTCCGCGTGCGCGTCCGGCTGTTCCAGCCGGCCGAAATTCCGTGGCCGCCGGTTGTGATCTATGATCACGTCGCGATACAGCTCTTTCAGGTCCATCAGCCGAAGACCTCACGCGTCCGCTCGAGCGCGGCCACCAACCGGTCCACTTCCGCACGCGTGTTGTAGAAGGCGAGGGAGGCGCGTGCCGTGGCCGGAACCTGGAAGAACTCCATCACCGGCATCGCGCAATGGTGGCCGGTGCGGATCGCGATGCCGACGCTGTCGAGAATCGTCCCGATGTCATGCGGGTGGATACCGTCGAGAACGAACGACAGCACAGCGGCTTTCTGGCGTGCGGTGCCGATGAGCCGCAGCCCGCGAACGCTTGCCAGCCGCTGCGTAGCGTAGTCGAGCAATTCGTGCTCGTAAGCGGCTATCCGCTCCATTCCCAGGGCCTCGAGATAATCGATCGCGGCCCCGAGCCCGACCGTACCCGCGATGTTGGGAGTGCCGGCCTCGAACTTGTACGGCAGGGCATTGAAAGTAGTGCCTTCAAAGCTCACCTTGAGAATCATGTCGCCGCCGCCCTGCCAGGGAGGCATTTCCTTAAGCAATGCCTCACGCCCGTACAGCACGCCGATGCCGGTGGGCGCGTAGAGCTTGTGGCCGGAGAAAGCATAGAAATCGCAATCGAGCTCACGCATGTCGACGCGCAGGTGCGGCACGGCCTGAGCCGCGTCGAGAAGCACTGGCACGCCGCGCGCGTGGGCCAGTTCGATGATTTCACGCACGGGCAGGATTGTGCCGAGTGCATTGGAGACGTGAGCGATAGCGAGGAGGCGCGTCCGCGGAGACAGCTGCGCCTCGATGGCTGGCAGTTCCACCTCACCCGAGTGATTGATGGGCGCGACCTTAAGACGGGCGCCCGTCTGTTCGCACAGCAGCTGCCACGGCACGATGTTCGAGTGGTGCTCCAGCCAGGTGATCAGGATCTCATCACCGGGCGCGAGACGCGGGCGCGCATAGCTCTGCGCGACCAGGTTGATGGCCTCGGTCGTTCCGCGAACGAAAATGATCTCGCGTGTGGACGCGGCATTAATGAACCGGCGCACGCTCTCGCGCGTCGATTCATAGGCTTCCGTTGCCAGTTGGCTCAGCGTATGCACGCCGCGGTGCACGTTGGCGTGGATCTCGGCGTAGTAGTGCGCCTCAGCGTCGATCACGACCTGCGGACGCTGCGCGGATGCGGCATTGTCGAGGTAGGCGAGCGGATAGCCATTTACTTCGCGCTGCAGAATGGGGAAATCGCGCCGGATGCGCTCGACATCGAACACAGCCAGGGCACTCGTCGTGCGCACGGGAGCAGCGCGGGTATTCACACCAGGTCACCGAGTTGTTGCGAGCGGGGCAGCGCGCGGGCGATCCGGCGCTCGAGCTCGAGGCGCAGAGCCGCGGATTGCACGTGCGCCAGCGCGTCGGCGAGAAACGCCCTGATCAGCAGTGCGCGCGCAGTCTCGGCATCGAGGCCGCGCGATAAGAGATAGAAGAGAATGTTTGGATCGAGGCGGCCGGTGGTCGCGCCGTGGCTGCACTTGACGTCGTCGGTGAGGATCTCGAGCTGCGGTCGCGCGTACACCTCGGCCTGCTCGGACAACAATAGCGTCCGGCTCGACTGCTGCGATTCGCTCTTCGCCGCACCCGGATGTACGACGATCCGTCCGTTGAACACGCCGCGGCTGCGATCGCTCGCGATGCCGCGAAAGCGCTCGGTGCTGCGAGTGTGCCCGGCCCGGTGCTCGATGACGCTGTGGATCTCGAGATGCTCGCGCTGATCGGCGAGCACCAGGCTGTTGGCCTCGACCGTGCTGTCTCGACCCAGAAGCGCGGCGTGCAGGCTGGCACGGCTGTGGAGACCGCTGATCAACACCCGGTACTGCGACAGCCGGCTCGTTGCCGAAGCTTGCGCGCAAATGCTGTTCAGGACCACGCTGCGCTGGCTGCCCTCGATCAGGAGGACGTGCTCGAACTCCGCGCCTTCGTCGAGGCGGATGTCGGTGACGCCGTTGCTCAGCGTCTCGTCCCCGCCGACGCCGACATGATGCTCGATGATCCTGAGCCGCGCGCCAGTGCCCGCATCGATCACGAGACGCGGGTGACAGGAACGACCTGAACCGGACGAGAGAAAGAGGAGATACAGCGCGGCCGCGCTTGTGCCTGGCGAAACACTGACGGTGGCGCCATCGGCGAGGAATGCGAGGTTCAGCAGGGCGAGCCGATCGTCGGCGCTGTCATCGGCGATCGTGATTCGATCGAGAAGCTCGCGCGGGCGGCGCGACAGTGCTTCGGCCAGCGGCTGGCAGCGCAGACCGGTGTCAGCGGCAAGAGCGTCCGACAACGAGGGCATCAGGCGCCCGTTCGCGAACACCAGAGTGTGCGCGTCATCGAGAATGAGGCGACGCGACTCAACGGTATCGGTCGCCAGCGGCACGGGACCTGGATCTGGTATCTCCAGCAATCGCTTCTCGAGCAGCCGCAGGGGAGAATACTTCCAGCTCTCGTCGCGCTGCGTCGGCAATCCCAGCTTTGAGAAACGCGCCAGCGCTTCGGCGCGCCGTGCATGCCACCCCGCACCGCCCGGCAAGGCAGTCGCGAAGCGGGCGTGTGCCTGCGCGAACGCCAGCAGCTGATCGGACCTGGACGCCGCGACGGTCATGGGACGCGGGCCTCGGCACGCACCCAGTCGTAGCCGCGACGCTCGAGCTCGAGCGCGAGATTGCGATCGCCGCTCAAGAGTATCTGTCCATCGGTGAGCACGTGCACGCGATCGGGAACGATGTGCTCGAGCAGCCGTTGATAGTGGGTGACCAGGAGAATCGAGCGCTCCGGCCCGCGCAGCGATTCGATTCCTCGCGCCACGACCTTGAGCGCATCGATGTCGAGCCCCGAGTCGGTTTCGTCGAGAATCGCGAGCGCGGGCTCCAGCACGAGCATCTGCAGGATCTCGTTGCGTTTCTTCTCGCCGCCCGAAAAGCCCTCGTTGACGCCGCGGTTGAGAAACGACTCGTCCATGTGCATGAGTTTCATCTTCTCGCGCACCACCGCGAGAAAATCGAAGGCATCGACCTCGGGCAAGCCACGCGCCCGGCGCTGGGCATTGAGGGCGGCCTTGAGCAGGTAGACGTTGTTGACGCCCGGGATCTCCACCGGATACTGAAAGCCGAGAAACACCCCGGCCCGGGCGCGTTCCTCAGCGGGCATGGCGAGCAGGTCGCGGCCGCGGAACGTCACCTCGCCGCTCAGGATGGTGTAGTCGCTGCGTCCCGCGAGAACCTGCGCCAGCGTGCTCTTGCCGGAGCCGTTGGGCCCCATGATGGCATGCACCTCGCCCGTGGGAAGCTCGAGGTCGAGTCCCTTGAGAACCGTCTTGCCGCCGGCGGCGACGGTGAGATTGCTGATCCTGAGCATTCTAAGTTTCCTTCAACCGACCGCACCTTCCAGGCTTACGCTCAGGAGGTTTTGCGCTTCCACCGCGAACTCCATCGGCAGCTCCTTGAAAACGTGTTTGCAGAAACCGCTGACGATCATGTTGACCGCGTCTTCTTCGCTCAAGCCCCGCTGCAGGCAATAGAAGAGCTGGTCGTCGCCAATGCGCGATGTGGTCGCCTCGTGCTCCGCAGTGGCGCTGGCATTGCGGACCTCGACGTACGGGAAAGTGTGCGCGCCACACTGTGTACCCATGAGCAGGGAATCGCACTGAGTGAAGTTGCGCGCATTTGCCGCGCTCGGCAGGATTTTCACCAGGCCGCGATAGGTGTTCTGCCCGTGGCCCGCCGAGATTCCCTTGGCGACGATGGTGCTGCGGGTGTTGCGGCCGATGTGGATCATCTTGGTGCCGGTATCGGCCTGCTGGTAGTTGTTGACGACTGCGACCGAATAGAACTCGCCGATCGAATTTTCCCCGATGAGCACGCAGCTGGGGTATTTCCAGGTGATCGCGGAACCCGTTTCCACCTGCGTCCACGAGATGCGCGCATTGCGCCCGCGGCATTCGCCGCGCTTGGTGACGAAATTGTAGATGCCGCCGCGACCCTGCTCATCGCCGGGATACCAGTTCTGCACCGTCGAGTACTTGATCTGTGCATCGTCGAGCGCGATCAGCTCGACTACCGCGGCATGCAGCTGGTTTTCATCACGCATCGGGGCGGTGCAACCCTCCAGGTAGCTCACGTGACTGCCGGCATCGGCGACGATGAGCGTGCGCTCGAACTGTCCCGTCTTCGCGGCGTTGATGCGGAAGTACGTCGAGAGCTCCATCGGGCAACGCACACCCTTCGGGACGTACACGAACGATCCATCCGTGAAGACGGCCGAGTTGAGCGTCGCGAAAAAATTGTCGGTGTAGGGGACCACCGTGCCCAGGTATTGCTCGACCAGCGCCGGATGCGACTGCACGGCCTCGGAGAACGGGCAGAAGATCACGCCGGCCTGCTGCAGGCGTTCCTTGAAGGTCGTGGCCACCGACACGCTGTCGAACACGGCATCGACTGCCACGCCGGCCAGCCGGGCGCGCTCGTGCAAGGGGATGCCGAGCTTTTCGTAGGTTTCGAGCAGCTTGGGGTCCACTTCGTCGAGACTCGTCGGCCCATCCGCCTTCGACTTGGGTGCGGAGTAGTAGGAGATCGCCTGGTAGTCGATCGGGTTGTAATGCACTCGCGCCCAATGAGGCTCGCGCAGGGTGAGCCAATGGCGGAAGGCTTTGAGGCGCCATTCGAGCAGGAACGAGGGCTCTTGCTTCTTGCGCGAGATGAGCCGGATCACGTCTTCATCGAGTCCAGGCGGTACCGTGTCGGCCTCGATATCCGTGATGAATCCGTGCCGGTACTTCTGGCCGACGAGCGATTCGAGGTCAGGCGACTGCGGGGACATGGTCAGCGTTCCGGTCGCGGCAAAGGTCGCGGCCCGCGGAGTTCCAAGCCGAGATCCGGCACCCGCACGGACGCCGATTCGAGCCCGGCGAGTTGAGCCAGCGTAATGTCGTTCAGTGCGCGGCGAATTCCGGCATTGACCCGCTGCCAGGCCTTGCCCACGCGACACACGGATTCGATTCCGCAATGACTGTCCTTGCCACTGCACTCGGTAATGGCGACGGGACCCTCGAGGGCATCAAGAATGGTGGCGGCGCTGATCGCCGACGGGGAACGCGTCAGCTGATAGCCACCATGGGCGCCGCGGGTCGACGTGACCAACCCCGCGCGCTGCAGTTCCTTGAGCAGCTTGCTGACGGTTGGCAGCGCGAGACGCGTGTGCTCGGCGACCTCTGCAGCCGCATGCAGCCGCTCCGGCGCGTTGGCCAGATGCGCGAGGATGACGGTCGCATAGTCCGTCAGCTTGCTGAATCGCAGCACGGCGTTTTCCCTCCTCTCCAATTGGGACTAGTTTAGTCCTGTAAGGCCTGGACGTGAAGGGAGGGCCTGAAAGGCGGGGGCAAGGGCCGGTGTCTTCTGCTATCCTTCTGCGCCCTTCGGAGGGCCCACGCGGGTGGATCGACCCCGGGCCCGGCCCGCGAACTCAGATGGAGGAATCAGGCATGACGGCGACCGAGCTGGACACCATTGCGCGCGCCATGGTGGCCAAAGACAAGGGGATTCTCGCGGCGGATGAATCGAGCGGCACGATCAAGAAGCGCTTCGACAAGATCAAGTTCGAGTCCACCGAGGAGAATCGTCGCACCTATCGGGAGCTGCTGTTCACGACGCCTGGGGCGTCCGACTACATCAGCGGAGTGATCCTTTACGACGAAACCATCCGGCAGAAGACCCGCGACGGAGTGCCATTCGCCGAGTACCTGACGCGAAACGGCATGATCCCGGGCATCAAGGTCGATCTCGGGGCCAAGCCGCTGGCGGGCTTCCCGGGCGAAACCATTACGGAAGGGCTCGACGGTCTGCGCGAAAGGTTGGCCGAGTACCGCAAGCTCGGGGCGAAATTCGCCAAGTGGCGGGCGGTCATCGACATCGCTGCCGGGATCCCGACGCGATTCTGTATCGAAGCGAATGCACACGCCCTGGCCCGCTACGCGGCGTTGTGCCAGGAGGCCGGCATCGTTCCGATCGTCGAACCGGAAGTCCTGATGGACGGCGCGCACACCATCGAACGCTGCGAGGAGGTTACGAATGACTCACTGGAGGCGGTGTTTGCCCAGCTCTACGCACACCGCATTCGCCTCGAGGGCATGGTGCTCAAGCCCAACATGGTGATCTCGGGGATGAAATGCCCGACCCGCGCTGGCGCCGAACAGGTGGCGGAGGCGACCGTCCGCTGCCTGAAGCGCCACGTGCCCGCAGCGGTTCCAGGCATCGCGTTCCTGTCAGGCGGCCAGGGCGCAGAAGAGGCGACCGAGCACTTGAGCCTGATGAATCAGCTCGGACCGGTGCCGTGGGAGCTCTCGTTCAGCTACGGCCGTGCCCTTCAGGCTCCCGCGCTCGATGCCTGGCGCGGCCAGACCGGCAACTTCGCGGCCGGGCAGAAGGCATTGTTCAAGCGGGCGAAGCTCAACGGTCTGGCACGATCGGGCCGTTACGTCGCCGGGCTCGAGAGCGCCGCCGCCTGAGCCGCCCAACACTGATGGCGCCCAACGCGCACGCCGCTCCGGATGCGGACGGTGTTGCCGGCAGCGAGGACATTGTCGCTGTTCGCGACGTGCACTACGCGACCAGCGGCCGCGAGATCTTCAAGGGACTCGATATCCGCATTCGCCGCCGGCTGGTCACAGCGATCATGGGTCCGAGCGGCACCGGCAAGACGACGCTGCTCAGGCTGATCACCGGCCAGGTGGAGCCGAATCGCGGCAGCATCGTGGTCGACGGACAGGACCTCGGGCGTCTGAATCGCACGCAGCTCTACGCCTTGCGTCGACGCATGGGCATGCTGTTCCAGAACGGCGCGCTGCTCACCGATTTCGACGTGTTCGAGAACGTGGCGTTTCCGCTGCGCGAGCACACGGATCTTCCCGAGTCCCTCATCCGCCACATCGTCCTCACGAAGCTGCACGCGGTCGGCTTGCGTGGTGCGGCCACGCTCATGCCGGCGGAGCTCTCCGGTGGAATGGCCCGGCGCGTGGCGCTGGCGCGCGCCATCGTCATGGACCCGAAAATCCTGATCTACGACGAGCCGTTCGCCGGCCTCGATCCAATCTCCATGGGTGTGATCGTGCGCCTGGTGCGGCACATGAACGACGCGCTCGGCATCACCAGCATCGTTGTGTCGCACGACGTCCGCGCGATCTCGATCCTGGCCGATCAGACCTACCTGCTGTCGGAGGGCACGGTGGTCGCAGCAGGGAGCCCGCAGGAGCTGCGAACCAGCCCGGCCGAGGTGGTGCGCCAGTTCATGGACGGCCTCGCCGACGGCCCGGTGCCATTTCACTATCCTGCGCCGGACTATCAGGCGCAGCTGCTCTCCCGCGAAGGGCGCCGATGACGCTGTTACGCGAGTTGTTGCAGGCCCTGCGACGCATGCTCGAGACAATTGGCGCAGTCGTGCTGTTTCTGGCGCGAATGCTCGCCTATACACCGGCGGCGCTGGCGCGCTTCGGCCTGGTGGTGCAGCAGGTGTATAACGCCGGCACGCTGTCGCTCGTCATCATCATGCTGTGCGGACTGTTCGTCGGCATGGTGCTCGCATTGCAGGGCTTTGATTTGCTGCAACGGTTTGGCGCGGAGGAGTCGCTCGGCACGGCCGCCGCGCTCGGAATACTCAAGGAACTTGGGCCGGTCGTGACCGCGCTGCTGTTCTCGGGACGGGCCGGCACCGCGCTTGCGTCCGAGATCGGCCTCATGCGTGCAACCGATCAGCTCGCCGCCATGCAGATGATGGCGGTCGATCCCGTGCGACGTGTGTGCGTGCCGCGGTTCCTCGGCGGCGTGATCGCGATGCCGTTGCTGGCTGCGATCTTCAGCGGCATCGGCATCTTTGGCGCCCAGCTCGTGGGCGTGCAGCTCATGGGAGTCGATGCGGGGCAATTCTGGTCACAGATGCGCACCAGCGTCGAGGTCGACGATGTCATGGAGGGCCTGATCAAGAGCAGTGTGTTCGGCGTGGCCTGCAGCCTGATCGCGGTGTACGAGGGGTTCCACTCGCAACCCACCGCAGAGGGCGTCGGGCGCGCGACCACGCGCACCGTGGTGATCTCCGCGGTGGTCACACTGATCCTGGATTACATGCTCACCGCGTTGTTGTTGTAGGGGAGGTTGCATGCGGCAGACACGCGCCATCGAATTCAGCACTGGTTTGTTCGCGCTGCTCGGTTTCGCAGCATTGTTCTTTCTCGTCACGCAGATCACCAACCGCGAGGTCCGCTTTGGTGAATCCGGCTACCGGCTGCTGGCGAAGTTCGACAACATCGGCGGCCTCAAGGTCGGGGCTCCGGTCGCCATGGCCGGCGTCACGATCGGGCGTGTGGAGTCGATCGCGTTTGATCCCGCTGACTTCAAGGCGGCGGTGACCTTGCGTATCCAGCTGCGCTACAACCAGATCCCGGAGGACAGCGACGCGAGCGTCTACACCGCAGGCCTGCTCGGCGGCCAGTACATCGGCATCGGGCCCGGTGGCTCGGAAACTTATCTCAGGGATCGCGATCAGATTGAGTTTACGCAGTCGGCTATCATTCTTGAGAACCTGATCAGCAAGTTCATGTTCAGCCTAGCGGGCAAGGGCGACAAGGAAGAGGCGGACGGCACCACCGCGGAGGACACCACACAATGAGGCAACTGGTCCTGAACTGCCTTCTGGCGCTGGCGCTTCTCGCCGGCGCGCGGAGTTTCGCCGACGACACGGGTCCGCGCGAACTCATAGAAACCTCGGCGCAAAAGATGCTGCAGGCGCTCGATGCGAATCGCGCCGAATACCGCCAGGATCCAACCAAGATCCACAAGCTGGTCGACGAGGTTCTGTTGCCGCATTTCGATACGGAGTACTCCGCGCGGCTGGTACTCGGCAAACACTGGCGCACCGCCACCCCGGAGCAGCGCCAGCGCTTCATCGACGCTTTCTACCGGTCGTTGCTCGAGAATTACAGCTCGGCGTTGGCCGATTTCACCGCCGATCGCATGGTGGTGCTGCCGTTCCGGGGCGATGACACGGCGGATCGCGCCACCGTGCGCACCGAGGTCAAGCGCAGCGATGGCACGCGCGTGCCGGTCAACTACAGCATGCGCAAGACCGAGCGGGGCTGGAAAGCGTGGGACGTGACCATCGAAGGCATCAGTTACGTGAAGAACTTCCGCACCGACTTTGGTGCGGAGGTCGATCAGAAAGGGCTCGAGGCGGTCATCCAGCGGCTCGAGACCGAGAGCGTCAAGCCCGCGCGGAAGTCAGCCTGAACGTTCCTGGCAGATGAGCGCGTCAATGACACCGCATGCCTATGGATTCGAGCCGCTCGGTGGCGGCCGCTTTGTACTTCGCGGTGCAGTCGGCTTCAGGACGGCGAGGGCCGTGCTCGAGCAGTCCCGGGCACTGTTCGGTGACGTTCCGGTGATCAAGGTGGACCTGTCCGGCGTTACGGAGACCGACAGTGCGGGCCTCGCGCTGTTGATCGAATGGGTCAGTTGGGCGAGACATGCGCAGCGCGAGATCAGGTTCTTCGAAATCCCGGAACAGATTCGTGCGATCGCGCGCATCAGCGAGGTCGAAAATCTATTGCGCGCGGGAGAAAGACTGACGAGTTGAGAGTTGACGGTTGACGGAATAGGAGAGTTTTCCTTTCTGCCAACTGCCAACTGCCAACTGCCAACTGCCAACTGCCAACTGCCAACTGCCAACTGCCAACTGCGCGCTCACTGCGGCTGCGGATCTGCCTCTGGCTCCTCGATTGACTCGTCCTCGAAGTCCTCCTCCAGCGCTTCCTCGGGTACGTCGCCATCGCGTACCTGGTACTCGCGCCGCTGCAAGAACGCATTGCGAAGGAAAGCGTAGGGGTCGAAAGTTCGTTCGAGAAGCGGTTCGAGCGACAGCAGCTGGGCTCGGGAATCGACGATATCGACGCCTCGCAGGCCCCACACGACCTCCCATCGCACGTCCGCATACGAGAGCGGGTCGAGGAAGGTCTCGGCCACCGTTGAGGGCGCATCGCGGACGGTCGTGGGCCCAAGAAACGGCATGACGACATACGGACCTGAGGGTACGCCCCACACCCCAAGCGTCTGGCCCAGATCCTCATCGTTCTTGTCCAGTCCGACGCTCGTGGCCGGATCGAGCACGCCACCAAGTCCCAGTACCGTGTTCATCAGGAGTCGGCCCGTGTCACGCGCCGCCGCGCCGGGCTTGCCCTGCAGTAGCTGATTCACGATCGTCGCCGGGTACTGCAGGTTCGAGAAGAAATTGCCGACGCCACGGCGAAACCACTCGGGAGTGATCCGCTTGTAGCCCTTGGCAATGGGCTTCAGCGTGGCGCGGTCAACGATGTCATTGAACTTGTAGATCGCGCGATTGGCGTTCTCGAACCGATCCTTGGGATCCTTCGGCCGTTCCGCACCGGCCGTGGCGCAGCCGCTCAGCGCGGCGCAGGCCACGAACGCACAACAAGCGAGCGCCGCATTGCGCAAACGATCCCGCATCAAGAGCTCCGGTCAAGCGGTGGAAGGCAGAGGACGCTAGTTCGCTAGTCTACTTTGCAGGGGTTCCGAGCGTCGATCGCCACTCTCCGGTGGATTGTCGCGGCCGGCCATGCGCGCCTCGCGTTTGGGCAGGTACTCACGCAGCTGATCCAGGCGTGCCTGAAAGCGCGCGCGCTGAACCTCGGACAGGTCCGGCACGCCGAGCGCCATCTGCAGCTGGTTGATCGCCAGCATCAGATCGCCGCCCAGAACGTGGTACTCGGACATGTAGTAATACGCATCGGCGACGTCGCCCGCGCTGTTCGCCGCGAGCGCGATCAACCGGCACTGCTCCGGGGTCGGCATGACGGTGTTGAACAGATCGAGCAGGATTTCGTGGGCGCGGCGCGCCTGGCCGGCGCGCATCAGCGCTTCGGCATAGCGCACCGTGAGAGGCACATTGCGCGGAAAGAGCTCCAGCGCGCGTGCGAAGGTCATGAGCGATTCGTTGGTCTGTCCCGCGAGGATCTGCGCCTCGCCGAGCGCGCTTCGATACTGGATCACATCGTCATGGCGCTCGCTCAAGCCCTGAAGGATCGGGATCGCTTCCTCCGGCGCACCGGCGGCCATCAAGCTGAGCGCCTGGCCGTAGCGGTGGCTGTCATCGGGCGTCTCGATGCCTTCCAGGACTTTCTCGTAATACGCGCGTGGATCGGTGCCGGGTGGCAGCGCCAGCAGGCGCAGCCGCTCGCGGCTCAGACCGTAGCCCTGCGACTCGGGTGCCACATGCACCGTGTACTGCGCCGCACGACCGCGCGACTCGGCGATGCGATTACTGGTGACCGGGTGTGACTGGATCATCTCGGGGATTTGACTGCCGCTCAGGCCCGCGCGCCGGCCCAGCGTCTCAAAGAAGGTCGGCATGGCATTCGGATCGAATCCTGCGGCGGCGAGTGTGCCGATGCCGATTCGATCCGCCTCGTACTCGTTGGCGCGGGTGAAGTTCAGGCGCGACTGGGCTGCGGCGCCTTGCGCGACAGCGACCGCACCCTGCATCACGTCGCCACCGGCGCCGACCGTGGCGCCGATCAGAATGGCTGCCAGCATGGCTGCGGTCGAGACGATATTGGCTCGCGACTGCGCCTGGATGCCGCGTGCGATGTGGCGCTGGGTGACGTGTGCGATTTCGTGCGCCAGCACGCCGGCGAGCTCGCTCTCGTTTCTAGTGGCCAGCACCAGGCCGGCATTCACGCCGATGAACCCACCGGGCAGGGCGAAGGCGTTGATGGCGGAGTCCTTGACGACGAAGAACTGAAACCGGTGCCCCCCCTCATGGGCATGACTCGCGAGCCGCGAACCGACGGACTGCACATACTCCGTGATCTCGGGGTCCTCGAGGATACGGCCGGCGTCGCGCAGGCCGCGGACGATCATTGCGCCGATCTGGAATTCATCGTCCTGGGTGAGCACCGCGTCGGCGGGTGTGCCAATGTCCGGCAGATCCTCGACACCGGCGGCGGCGGCGAAGGTCAGCAGCGTGGCGAGCAGTGTGATGGCGAATCGGGGCATGGCGAGTTCGGGTGCATGGCGATGCGGCTTTGGACCGCGCAGCGGCCGCATCGTTCGTGCGTGGCAGTTTACAGGATATCGGAGGCGTAGTCGGCCAAGCGCGAGCGCTCGCCGCGGACCAAGGTGATGTGACCGGAGTGCGCCCAGCCCTTGAATCGGTTCACCACGAAAGTGAGCCCCGACGTGGTCTCGGTCAGATACGGCGTATCGATCTGGGCGATGTTGCCGAGGCAGATGAGCTTCGTTCCCGGCCCCGAGCGCGTCACGACGGCCTTCATCTGCTTGGGGCTCAAGTTCTGCGCTTCATCGATGATGATGAAGCGATTGAGAAAGGTGCGCCCGCGCATGAAGTTGAGCGAGCGGATCTTGATGCGATTGCGCAGCAGATCGTTGGTCGCCGCGCGGCCCCAGTTGCCGCCTTCCTGACTCTGAGTCAGCACTTCCAGATTGTCCATGAGCGCGCCCATCCACGGCTCCATCTTCTCTTCCTCGGTGCCCGGGAGGAATCCGATGTCCTCGCCGAGCGGAATGGTGACCCGCGACATGATGATCTCCGTGTAGCGATTGGTCTCGAGCGTCTGCGTGAGTCCCGTCGCGAGCGTGAGCAGCGTCTTTCCCGTGCCGGCCGGCCCCAGCACGGTGACGAAGTCGATTTCCGGATCCAGCAGCAGGTTGAGCGCCAGGTTCTGCTCGCGATTGCGTGCGGTGATGCCCCAGATGTTGCTGCGCTCGCCGCGATAGTCGTGCGTCAGCTCGAGCACCGCGACCTCGCCGTCGCATTGCCGCACGATGGCCTCTATGCCGCTGTCAGTGGTCTCGTATACGAACTGGTTTGGATGCCAGTCGCGGACCGTTGGCCCGCGGATCCGGTAGAAGGTGCGACTCCCCTCGTGCCATGACTCGATGTCACGGCCGTTCCTTTCCCAGAAATCCCGCGGCAGTGCCTCCACGCCGGAGAACAGGAGGTCGGCATCCTCGATCGTCTTGTCGCTGTAATAGTCTTCTGCGTGCACGCCGATGATGGCGGCCTTGATGCGCAGATTGATGTCCTTCGACACCAGCGTGACGCGCGCGTCGACAAATTCGCTCTGCAGGGCGAGCGTGTTGGCGAGGATCGTATCGTCCGCGCCGTGCCCGGGCAGCGTATCGGGCAAGCCCGAGGCCAGCTGGCGTGTCTGGAAGAACAGCCGGCCGGAGCAGGGCTTCTTGCCGTGATTCCCCGCCTTGGCCGGGGGCAACTCGATACCGCGATCGATCTGATCCTTGGTGGCGGCGTGCATCAGCTCGTCGAGAAAACGGCTCACCTGGCGCACGTTGCGGGCCGACTCCGACAGGCCCTTCTTGCCCGCGTCCAGCTCCTCGAGCACGATCATCGGGATGTAGATGTCGTGCTCCGCGAAGCGGAAGATCGCGGCCGGATCGTGCATCAGCACATTGGTGTCGAGCACGAAGATGCGGCGTTGTGGCCGCGTGGTGCCGGTCTTCAACAGCGTATCCCGGCGCTCACAGCGATCTCACAGCCTCAAGCACCTGTGCAGCATGACCAGCCACTTTCACCTTGCGCCACTCGCGTTGCAGCTTCCCCGCGGAGTCGATCAGGAAGGTGCTGCGCTCGACGCCCAGGAACTTTCTGCCGTAAAGGCTTTTCTCACTGATGACGTCGAACAGCTTGCAGATCTGTCTCTCCTCATCGCTCAGCAGCTCGAACGGGAAGCGCATCTTTTTCTTGAACTTCTCATGGGAGCTGACGCTATCGGGCGAAATACCCGCGATGATCGTGTTCGCCTTGCGGAACGCGGCGTGCAGATCTCGGAAAGCTTCGCCCTCCCGCGTGCAACCGGGAGTGTTGTCGCGCGGATAGAAGTACAGCACCACGTTGCGGCCCCGCTGCGATGCCAGTGACCACGGTTTGCCGCCCGTCGCGGGCAACGAGAAGTCGGTGAAAGGCTTGCCGGTTGCGAGTGCGCTCATGTGGTCAATCCGTGTGTCTACATCTTCACCGGTTCGAGGATGGCATCGAGATTGAGTTGATCGCACAGCTCGAGAAACTCCTCGCGCAGCGTCGAGAGATGGACGCGGCTCGGCACGTTGATGAACATCTGCACGGCGAACATGGGCGCGCCGGTGTGAGCGGCGGCGTAGCTGCGCGTTGAAAGTTCGGCGATGTCGATGCCCCGTGACGAAAAGAAGCCCGAGAGCTTCGATACGATCCCCGTCTGGTCGAGACAGACGACATCGACAGAGTAGGGGAGCAGGTCGCTGCGCGCAGCGCGTGGTTCGGTGCGCCGCAGTTGCAGGCTGAGATTGCCGGTCTCGGCGAGCTTGTTGAGTTCGGTCTCGAGGCGGGCCAGGGCATGCCAGTTGCCGCTCACCAGCAGCAGCATGGCGAACTCAGCGCCCAGCGCCGTCATCCGGCTCTCGCTGATGCTGGCACCGCAGTCGGCCACGATGCGCGTCAGGTCATGGACCATGCCGGTTCGGTCGCTGCCGATTGCCGAAATCGCCAGGTGTTGCTTCATCTCGTCGCGGGCAGCCTCTTCGAGCTGGCGTGCCGCAGTGTACGGGATTGCCATTGGTGTGAAAATACGCTCGTGGGCGTGCTTGCCTCGTGGTGGGCACGGCACGTACCATCCCGCACCTCTTCAAAGCTCGCGCTGGTCTCTAGACGATGTTCGGTGGCAGCATGGTTGCGGTCGTCACGCCGATGACGGCCGACGGCGAGATCGACTTCCACGCCTGGGAACGCCTGCTGCATTTCCACGCAGCGGAGGGCACCGACGCTCTCGTTGTCGGCGGCACGACGGGGGAATCACCGACCATCACGGCCGCCGAGTTGGGCGAGCTCGTTCGCCGCGCTCTCGCCATTCTGCGCGGGCAAATGCCGATCATCGCGGGTGCCGGCACGAATTCGACGGCACGGACGGTCGAGCGCGCACGCGAATTGTCATCGACCGGCGTGGATGGATTGCTGGTGGTGACGCCCTACTACAACAAGCCTACGCAGGAGGGCCTGTATCAGCACTTCCGCGCGGTGGCCGAGGCGGCGAGCGTACCGCTCATCGCCTACAACGTTCCATCGCGGACCGGGGTCGACCTGCTGCCGGAAACGGTGATGCGCCTGGCGCGCCTTCCGCGCATCGCGGGGCTCAAGGAAGCCACCGGCAACATCGAGCGTGGGCGCGAGCTCGTTGTCGGGTCCCCGTCCGCATTCGAACTCCTGAGCGGTGACGATGCGACGGCACACGAGCTGATGGCTGTGGGTGCGCGCGGTGTCATATCAGTTACCGCCAACGTTGCGCCGCGTCTGATGCACGAGCTGTGCGCGGCGGCGACCCAGGGAGATATGGCGCGCGTCCGCGCGCTTGATGCGCGATTGCGCGAACTGCACCGTGTATTATTTGTCGAATCGAGCCCGATACCGACCAAATGGGCGCTGGCGGAGATGGGTCTGATCGGCCCCGGCATCCGATTGCCGCTCACCCCGCTGGCACCGCGGTACCACGAGGAGGTCAGGAATGTTCTGCGCACGGCGGAGGTGCTGAATTGAGTATCAGAGTGCGTTCCGGGTTGCCGGTGCTCGTCGTCGCCGCGATCAGCCTGGCCGGCTGCAGGTCGATGTCCTGCGACGCTCCGCCCAGCTACGGCAGCGATGCGACTATTCCACCCCTCGACGTGCCACTGGGGTTCGACGCGCCGGATACGCGCAATGCGCTCAAGATTCCTGACCTCAATGAGCCTGAGCGGCCCAGGACACGGGAAGACTCCTGTCTCGACGAGCCGCCAGCGTATCTGTCCAATCGCCGCGTCGGCGAGGCACCCGCGGACGATTCCAAGGGCCAGCAATAGCGTGTAACCTGCGCGCCTTTTCGCGGAGAGGTGGCCGAGCGGTCGAAGGCGCTGGACTGGAATTCCAGTAGTGCCCCAAAGGCACTCGTGGGTTCGAATCCCACCCTCTCCGCCAGTAATCAATTGGCACCGCGTAACGCGGTGCCAGTCGATTACTGGCACGAGGGTGGGAATTGAAAACCCGCGAGCTCGTGGGGCGAGGCCGGTGTCTACATCGAGTGCACTTAACGTGCAGTCGATCCGGCCGAGCGCCAATGCAGGGACGCATTGGCCGGGATGTGTCAGAGAAACGTAATGGCACGACAAACCAGTTTTCTGGTGGCCCGCACCGGCGTCTCCGCGACGATCCGCCGTGAACCCCGTCAGGCCCGGAAGGGAGCAGCGGTAGCGGCACCGATCGGGTGCCGGAGAGGTGCTGGTGCGGGCTGCCGCCATCCGATTAAAGTGTGCGCATGACTTACGTTGTCCTTGCCCGCAAGTGGCGACCGCGCGAGTTCTCCGAGCTGGTGGGCCAGGAGCACGTCGTGCGGGCGCTCGCGAATGCACTCGACAGCGGGCGAATTCACCACGCCTTCCTGTTCAGCGGTACTCGTGGCGTCGGCAAGACGACGGTCGCGCGCATTCTCGCCAAGTCGCTCAACTGTGAAACCGGCGTGACCTCGCGCCCCTGCGGCAAGTGCTCGGCCTGCCGCGAAATCGACGAAGGTCGCTTCGTCGACCTGCTCGAGGTCGACGCGGCCTCGCGCACGCGGGTGGACGAGACGCGTGAGCTGCTCGAGAACGTGCAGTACGCACCGGCGCGCGGGCGCTACAAGGTGTATCTGATTGACGAAGTGCACATGCTGTCGGCGCACTCCTTTAACGCGTTGCTGAAGACCCTCGAGGAACCGCCGCCGCACGTGAAGTTCCTGCTCGCGACCACGGACCCGCAGAAGCTTCCGATCACTGTTCTGTCGCGCTGTCTGCAATTCAATCTGAAGCGCCTGCCGAGCGCCGCAATTGCGGCGAGGCTTGGACACATCGCGAGCGAGGAAAAGATCGAAGCCGAACCCGCTGCGCTCGAGCTCCTGGCGCGCGCTGCCGATGGGAGTCTGCGCGACGGACTGAGCCTGCTCGACCAGCTCATCGCATTCGGTGGCGGCCGTATCACGGACGCCGATGCGCGCGCGATGCTGGGCACGATCGATCGCTCACGCACAGTGCAACTGCTGGAACTGATCGCGGGCGGGGATGCCGCCGGCGTCATGCGCGAGGTGGCGGCACTCGATGAGCAGGTACCGGACTACGCCGCCGCACTCGAGGAACTGGCCGCATTGATCCAGAAGGTTGCGCTGCGCCAGGCGGTGCCCGGCTATTCATCGAGCGAGTCATTCCCAGAGCAGACGCTCGAAACGCTTGCGGCGAGGGTTCCGGCCGAGGATTTGCAGCTCTACTACCAGATCGCGCTCCTCGGCAGACGCGACCTCGAGCTGGCGCCGGAGGCGCGGGGTGGCTTCGAAATGGTCCTTTTGCGCATGCTGGCCTTTCGACCAGCGGAAAGCGCGACGCTGCGCGGCAGCGGTGGCAGGAGTGCCAAAGCGAAGGCCGGCACCGGCGCGGATTCGGCGCGGGCGACGTCGGCTGCCGAGCTGCGACCCGAGTCCTGGCAGGCGCTCATCGCTGCGCTCGATGTGCAGGGAGCGGCACGCCAGCTGGCGAACCACTGTTCCCTTGTCGGCCGCGAAGCGAACCGAGTCCGCCTGCTTCTGGACAAACGTGGCACGCTCTACCGCAATCCGCAGACCGAAGAGCTTCTGGCGCAGGGACTGGCACGGCTGCTCGGCGCGGATGTACAGCTCGAGATCGAAGTCGCCGATGCCGACATGGACACGCCGGCGCGGCAATCCGCACGCGCAGCAGAGGAACGTGTCGAGGCCGCCAGAGTCGAACTCGAGAATGATGCCACCGTGCGCGCGCTCAAGGAGCGGTTTGGCGCGACGGTGCTTCCCGATACGGTCAAGCCATTGAGCTGATGCTGCGACGGAGGACATGATGAAACCCGGGCTCGGAAACTTGATGCGACAAGCTCAGCAGATTCAGGCCGACATGCAGAAGGCGCAGGCCGAGCTCGGCGCTCTCGAGGTCACGGGCGAGTCCGGTGGCGGAATGGTGCGCGTGACGATGAACGGCAGGCACGAAGTTCGTGGCGTGATGATCGATCCCGCCGCGGTCGGAGACGATCGCGGCATGCTGGAAGATCTGGTCGCTGCGGCCGTCAACGACGCCGTCCACAAGGTCGAGGCGCGCGTGCAGGAGAAATTCTCCGGCCTGATGGGCGGGATGAACTTGCCGCCGGGATTCAAGCTGCCGCTGTGAGGTCCGTCGCTCGCTCACCATTCAGGCCGCGATGAAGTACTCGCCCGCCCTGGCCCGGCTCATCGAAGCGTTGCGGTGCCTCCCCGGTGTGGGGCCGAAGAGCGCGCAGCGAATGGCATTTCATCTGCTCGAGCGCGAGCGCGATGGCGGCCGCGAGCTTGCGGCCGCGCTCGGCGGCGCAATCAAGAATATCGGCCATTGCCAGCGCTGCCGCATGCTGACGGAGGGTGAACTGTGCCCGATTTGTGCATCGAATCAGCGCGATGCGGGGTTGTTGTGCGTAGTCGAATCGCCGGCCGACGTGGTCGCGGTGGAGTCGTCAGAGAGCTATCGGGGGCTGTATTTCGTGCTGATGGGGCATCTGTCGCCGCTTGACGGCGTCGGCCCGGAGCAGCTCGGGCTTGCGCAGCTGGAGACGCGGCTCGCAGACGGCAGCGTCCGCGAGGTGATCCTGGCGACCAATCCGACCGTCGAGGGGGATGCGACCGCGCATGTGATCGGCGAGGCGGCCACGCGTCGTGGAGTTCGCGCCACGCGCATCGCGCACGGCGTGCCTGTCGGCGGTGAGCTCGAGTACGTGGATGGCGGAACGCTGGCGCACGCGCTCACCGGCCGCCAGGTGATGAGCTAGCGGCCGTCGCCGTCGTTTTCCTCCCCGGCTTTTCCACGGATCCCCGTCCTTCTTGATTGACGCGGCTGAATCGACGGCTAATCCCGCGATCGCTGACCATCGGTACAAGGTAACGGTCGCACGTGTGGGGAGCTGTGGAAAAGCCGGGGAGGAAAACGACGGCACACGGCTTCGGCAAGGCCTTCTCCTCTCGACTTACCCACATTTACCGACACGCAACCACTCGCATCGTGGGATCCGGCGCTGCAGTACGCGGGACACGGCATCGCGGAGCGGATGCAATCAAGAAGGACGGGTAAATGTGGATAAGTCGCGAGGAGAAGGCCTCGGAACCAAGCCCGACAGGCCAGCCCGCCGACCACCAGGCTAGCGTCGCTTGCGCGGCTCATGCGGGTGCGACAGGCGATCGTGCAAGCGCGCGAGGCGCCGGTAACTTTCATAGCGCCTGGCAGAGATCGTTCCGGCCTCGACTGCGCCTTTCACGCCGCAATCCGGCTCGCGCAGGTGACGGCAGTCGGCGAACCGGCAGCGCGTCGCCGGCTCGCGCATTTCGCGAAATCCCTCGGTCGGGTTGGAAAGCTGCTCGATGGCCGGGGCAAAATCTCGAACGCCGGGCGAGTCAATCACGTCGCCGCCGTTAGGCAAGTGGTGGAGCGTGGCGACGCTCGTCACGTGACGGCCTTCGACGGTGGCACGCGTAAGTTCGTCCGTCTCGGCATGCAATCCCGGCATCAGCCGGTTGGCAATCGATGATTTTCCCACCCCCGACTGGCCCGTGAAAATACTGATCTGGCCGCCGAGCCGCTGCATCAGTTCGTCGATGCCCAGCCCGGATACCGCTGAACACTGCAGCGTCGCGAAACCGATCGTCGCGTAGTTCGCCAATTCCTCGGCAGCGGCGCGAGACTCGGGCAACTCCGCCTTATTAAGGACCACGATGCTGGCGAGTCCCGCGACTTCGGCGGCAACCAGGTAGCGGTCGGTGATGAAGAAATCGGGGCGAGGCAAGCCCGCGCACACGACTACGAGCTGCGTGAGATTGGCCACGATGACCTCGGCCCGGCCATGTGAGTCAGTGCGTGCGAGCGACGTGCGCCGCGGCGCACGCTCGACCACGATGCCGCGACCCTCTCTGTCGGCCGGCAGCCAGTAAACCTCGTCACCACAGACCGCTTCGAGCTTCCGGCCGAACAGCGTGCAGGAGATGCGGGCGTGACTCCCCGATTCGACCAGCACATGGCGCCCATGGCTGGCGATGACGCGACCCGCAGTGGGCGTCGGCGCCGTGTTTGCATGCGGCGCGGGCCGTATCATTCCTTCAGGTGGCCTTGAGCCGAGCTATACGCACGGTTGCCGGTGGATGCGAATCGAAGAACGCCGAATACAGCGCATCGGGTGTCAGCGTGGTTGCATTGTCCTGGTAGAGCTTGACGAGCGCCGCGGCAAGCTCGCGCGCGTCGCTGTGCCGGCGCGCGAACTCGTCGGCCTCGAACTCGTGGCGTCGCGACCAGGCCGCGGCTAACGGCGCCAGCCAGAACGTCACCACGGGCAAGACTAACGCGAACAGGACGAGCGCAGCGTGCGGCGAGGGTTCAACGCCACCCAGGACCACGAAGAACGGCGGCCATCGCATGAGCTGCGCCAGCACGTAGAGCGCCGCGAGTCCGGCGACCAGGTTCAAGAGGAGCCGCTTGCGGACGTGGCGCAGCCGGAAATGCCCCAGCTCGTGCGCAAGCACCGCCTCGACTTCGGCAGCACTGAGGCGCTCGATCAACGTGTCGAACAGGACGATGCGCTTCTGCGCTCCGAGTCCGGTGAAATAAGCGTTGCCGTGTGCCGAACGACGCGACCCATCCATCACGAACACGCCGCGGCTCGCAAAGCCGCAACGCTCGATCAGGGCCTCGATGCGTTGCGCGAGCGCCGCATCGCCAATCGGCAGAAACCTGTTGAACAGTGGGGCGATCAGCGCCGGATAGGCCCACGCGAGCGTCAGGCTGAAGCCGGCCCACACCAGCCACGCGTAGAGCCACCAGAGCTCGCCACCGTCGTGCATGAGGGCAAGAATTGCTGCGAGCAAAGGTACGCCGAGCACGACGCCGAGCAACAGTCCCTTGAGGACATCCGCGGCATAGAGCCGCCAGGTCATGCGATTGAATCCGAAGCGAGCTTCGACGCCGAACACGCGATAGAGTGACAACGGCCAGCCCGCGAGCGCGACCAACAGATACAGCGACGCGATGACCGCGATGCCGAGCCACACCCCCGACAGACCTTGATCGCGCCACCAGGCGTCGAGGTATGCGAGCCCGCCACCCCACGTGACCGCGATGAACAGCACGACATCGAGGACCGCTTCGATGATCGCCACGCGTCCATGGGCCACTGTGTAATCGCTCGCTTTCTGATGGGCATCAAGCGGTACGACGCCGGCAAATGCGTCCGGCACCCTGTGCCGTTCGACCCGCACGCGGGCGATCTGGCGATTGAGCAGCCACATGCGGCAGCCTGCTGCGAGCAGCAGCAGTAGCAGGACAACAGGGGTGAAATTTTCCATCACGGTGGCGGTGCGGGCGCCCGGAGCTTAGCCTCTGCTAGTATGCCTCGCAATCCGCGGCGGTCGGCATGTTCAAAGACCCCGATAATCTGATCTGGATTGATCTCGAGATGACGGGCCTCAAGCCCGAAGTCGATCACATCATCGAGATCGCCACCCTCGTGACCGACAAGCACCTGCGCATGCTTGCCGAGGGACCGGTGTTCGCGATTCGTCAGCCAGAGCCCGTGCTGGAGCTCATGGATGAGTGGAATCGCCGGCAACATGGCGCGTCCGGGCTGATCGGCCGCGTTCGCGCCAGCACGACTTCGGTGGTCCAGGCGGAAAAACTCACCCTGCAATTCCTGTCAAGATTCATCGATGCGGGCGCGTCGCCGATGTGTGGCAACAGCATCTGCCAGGACCGACGCTTCCTGGCGCGCCACATGCCCGAGCTCGAGCGTTTCTTCCACTATCGCAACCTCGACGTGAGCACGCTCAAAGAACTCGCACGCCGCTGGGCGCCGGACGTGGCGGCCGGATTCACCAAGCCGTCCACCCATCTCGCGCTCGAAGACATCCGTGATTCGATTCGCGAGCTGCAGTACTACCGCGAACGGCTGTTGCTGCCGGCATTTGCCGCACCGCCCGATCCATCGTGATGAGAGCTGCCCCCGCAAGCCAACAGGAGTGGGAGTACCAGGCGGTTCGCGCGGCAGCGGCGCGTATCCGACCGCTTGTGCGCCGGACGCCCGTGCTGAGCGACGAGCGCCTCAGCGAACAGCTGGGTGGCCAGGTCTACTTCAAGTGCGAGAATCTGCAGCTCGGCGGATCATTCAAGCTGCGCGGCGCGAGCAACGCAGTGCAATCGCTGGCGGCGGACGTGGCTTCATCAGGTGTCGCCACTCATTCATCGGGCAATCACGGCACGGCATTGGCGATCGCGGCCCGACGCCGCGGAATCACGGCCGTCATCGTCATGCCGCGAAACTCTTCGGCTGTGAAGATCGATGCAGTGCGTCGTGAGAGCGCTGAGATCGTGTTGTGCGAGCCGGGTCGCGTGGCCCGCGAAGCGGCACTGGCCGACGTGCTGCGGACCCGGAAACTGGAGGTCGTGCACCCATACGATGACGAACGCGTGATCGCCGGACAGGGGACCGCGGCGCTCGAGTTCCTCGAGCAGCAACCGGGTCTCGAGCTGCTGCTCGTGCCGGTCGGAGGAGGGGGCCTGCTGAGCGGGACAGCCATCGCTGCCAAAGCGCTGAATCCGGCTATCCGCGTGGTCGGCGCCGAGCCGGATCAGGCCGACGATGCCTGCCGCTCGTTTCGCAGCGGGGAGCGGGTGCTGCTCGATGCACCGGAGACGATCGCCGATGGGCTGCGCGCCTCGCTCGGCGTGCACAACTTCGCGATCATCCGGCGGCTCGTCGATGACATGGTGAGCGTGTCGGAAGCGGCGATCATGGCCGCCACGAGGCTGGTGCTTGAACGCCTGAAGGTGCTGATCGAGCCGTCGGCGGCGGTTCCGGTGGCCGCCCTGCTCGAGAAGCGGCTGGACGCCCGGGGTGCGCGGGTCGGCATTATTCTGTCCGGAGGCAATCTCGATCTCGACGCTTCCCAGTGGCTCATGGGGAAGCGATGACGCGCGCGCAGTGGTATTTCGATTTCATTTCACCCTATGCCTACCTGCAGATGCTGCGCCTGCCACAGATGAGCGATGTGTGCGAGCTGGAGTTGCAGCCCATATTGCTGGCCGCGGTGCTGAATCATTGGGGGCAACTGGGACCCGCAGAGATCGCGCCCAAGCGCCTGTTCACATACACACAGGTGCGCTGGCTGGCGCGACGCGAGGAAATTGCCCTGCGGATACCGGAGGCGCATCCCTTCAATCCATTGAAGCTGCTGCGGTTGGCCATCCACCTGGGTGGTCGCTACGTCGTTGTCAAGCGGCTGTTCGAATTCGTCTGGCGGGATGGTTTCATTCCCGAGAACGATGCGGCGTGGACTGAGCTGACGTCAGAGCTGGGTGTTGCAGACGCAGCGGAAGCGATTGCGCGCGATGAAATCAAGCGGGCGCTCAAGGCAAACACGGACGCTGCGATCGCCGCCGGAGTGTTCGGGGTGCCGACGATTGCCGTCGATGGCCAGCTCTTTTGGGGCAACGACGCGACCGGGATGGCGCGCGACTATCTCAATGATCCAACCAGCTTCGCGAGCGACGCGGCACTGATTGCGCGCTTGCCGGTGGCGGCACAGCGACGCCGCCGGCCGGCAAAGTGAGCAAGGCGTGAATCCAGACGTCCCTTCCCGAGTCGTCCATTCGGGCGGATGTCATTGCGGGGCAGTGACGTTCGAGGTCGAGGCGCCGGCGCAGATCGAGGCGCTCGAATGCAACTGCTCGATCTGCGCGATGAGCGGCTTCTTGCACCTCATCGTTCCCGCGTCGCGCTTTCGTCTGCTGTCGGGAAGCGAGATGCTCGCCGAATACCGATTCAACACCAGGGCCGCGCGGCATCTTTTCTGCCGCCGCTGTGGCGCGAAGTCGTTCTACGTACCACGTTCCAATCCCGACGGCTTCAGCATAAACGTGCGTTGCCTGAATCCGCACACGATCGCCAGCGTGGTCGTGCGCCAGTTCGATGACCGGAATCGGGAGCGATCGGACGCGGCCGTACGAGAGTTGTCAGTTGCCAGATGACAGTTGACAGTAGGAAAGAGGCGCCAAGAATCCTGACCGTCAACCGTCAACCGTCAACCGTCAACCGTCAACCGTCAACCG
>Ga0180104_1000043_pt1 | contig 32953 bp, 22 predicted proteins | sample EasRiv730_16_1Da_FD_121791 | JGI IMG/M metagenome (GOLD analysis project Ga0180104, IMG submission 121791) | Soil microbial communities from meander-bound floodplain in the East River, Colorado, USA - East River metaG ERMLT730_16_1Da | ecosystem: Environmental > Terrestrial > Soil > Floodplain ... | reverse complement strand
GGCTACGTCGGTCTGGTCACCGGCGCGTGCCTGGCGGATGCGGGCAATCACGTGGTCTGCGTCGATGTCGATGCCGACAAGATCGAGCGGCTGAAGCGCGGCGAGGTGCCGATTCACGAGCCGGGACTCGATGCGCTCATCAAGCGCGGCACGGAGGCGGGGCGGATCGAGTTCACGACGGATGCGGCGCAGGGTGTCGAGCATGGCCTCTTTCAACTGATCGCGGTGGGCACGCCGCCCGAAGAGGATGGTTCGGCGGATCTCCGCCACGTGCTGGCGGTTGCGGCCACGATCGGCCAACAGATGAAGGATTATCGCGTCGTCATGACCAAGTCGACGGTTCCGGTGGGAACGGCCGACAAGGTCCGCGAGACACTTCAGCAAGCGCTCGCCAAGCGCGGCGCCGCGATCGAGTTCGACGTGGTCTCCAATCCAGAATTCCTCAAGGAGGGCGCGGCGATTGCGGACTTCATGAAGCCCGACCGCATAATTGTTGGCACCGACAATCCGCGCACGACGGAACTCCTGCGGCTGCTCTACGAGCCCTTCACGCGCAACCACGACCGGCTGATCGTGATGGACATCCGCTCGGCGGAGCTCACCAAGTACGCGGCGAACGCGATGCTCGCGACCAAGATCAGCTTCATGAACGAGCTCGCCAATCTCGCCGAGCGTTTCGGTGCCGACATCGAGAAGGTTCGCGTCGGCATCGGCTCGGATCCGCGCATTGGCTACAGTTTTATCTATCCGGGTTGCGGCTACGGCGGCTCGTGCTTCCCCAAGGACGTGAGGGCGCTCGCGCGATCCGCGCAGGACATGAAGTACGACGCGCAGGTGCTGAAGAGCGTGGAGAGCGCCAACAAGCGCCAGAAGGACTTGCTGTTTCGCAAGATCCGCAAGCACTTCGACGGCAAGCTGAAGGGCAAGACGGTGGCGCTGTGGGGTCTCGCGTTCAAGCCCAATACCGATGACATGCGCGAGGCACCGAGCCGCACGCTGATGGAAGCGTTGTGGCAAGCGGGCGCGCGCGTGAACGCTTACGATCCGGTCGCGATGGATGAGGCGCGTCGTATCTATGGGGATCGGCCCGATCTCGTGCTGTCGCGGAATGCCGAGGCCGCGCTTGACGGCGCCGATGTGCTCGCGATCGTGACGGAATGGTCGGAGTTCAGAAGCCCGGATTTCGATCGCATCAAGACGCAGCTCTCCGAGCCCGTGATCTTCGACGGCCGCAATCTCTACGAACCGGCCTATCTCGCGCGACTGGGGTTCAAGTACTACGGGATCGGGCGGGGACAGAGTATCGAGGTCGACTGAGGACCCTCACCCCGACCCTCTCCCGCGAGCGGGAGAGGGAGTGGACCCTCACCCCAACCCTCTCCCGCAAGCGGGAGAGGGGGTAGGAATCACTTCTTCTTCAAGGCCTCCAATGCTGCGGTGATCACGGCCGCGTCCATCTGGTCCTTCGGACGGGACCCCTGTTTCGTCTTGAGCAACCCCGGCAGATCGAGCACCCGGATCGTCTGGTTGCCGATGGTCACGGTCTTGATGTGTGGGCGAAGCTCATCCCAACCGACGCCGCCGGCTGATGGCATGACATCGACGGTGAATTCATCGTTGATCCTGACTGCGTAGCGCCCTTGAGCGGCGAATACTTCGGGCTTGGCGAGCAACTCACGGGCCGCACCGTCGGGTAGCCTCGCCAGCGCGACGATCCAGCGACGGGCGTTCGCAGAGGATGGATTGACGAGCACGTCAATGTCCTCGGTGAACCGATTGAACCCGTGCGCAGCGAGTGCATAGCCGTCCATGAGCGCGTAGTCCGCGCCAGCTTCCTCGAGAAAACGCGCGACCGTTGTGACATCGTCCCAGGTGGCGGGCCGCGTGTGTTCCATCAGCGTTTGGCGGCCTTTTCGAGCATCGCATCGACCAGCCAGCGGAGGCGATCGGCTTCCATCTCTTCGTGCGAGGAGTAAATGAATACTCCCTTGGGCGCGCAGGTCCGATAGCGCGCCAACTCGCTCATCCGCGCGCGCGCTGCCGCGTCCAGCGGTGTGCCGTCTCGCGGACGGCGCCGGCCGACAACGAGACCGATGGGTTGCTGTTCGTAGGTCGTGCTCATGGCGGGTGATCACAGGATACCCTCACCCCGGCCCTCTCCCGCAAGCGGGAGAGGGAGTGGACCGTCACCCCGGCCCTCTCCCGCAAGCGGGAGAGGGGGCGGAAGTGCGGTCGGGCGACCGGGGGACAGTGCCGAGGCGTGCGAGGTCGCTACAGCCTTTCGACAGGCTCAGGCGGCCAGTCGGGAATCTGGTCCGGGAGCGCGCCTTCGGGTAAAGGTGGAAGACGAGCCAACAACTCGCTCAGCGTCGGTGGTCGCTCGCACAGTATGGGGTCATCACCTCGTCCGCGTGCATCGCACGGCTAGTCGCTTGGATCTGTGATTCTCCGGCACGTCGTCGAGTGCCATGAGCCGAAACGCGTCCTTGATGTTCCCCTCGAGTTCCCTGAGTGTCTCGCCCTGGGTCATGATTTCGGAGTGTTCGAGGAGTTTGCCGAGCCAGAACCCGTCATGTTTCCAGTAGATCAGCGTGAGCTTTCGATCCATACCCGACCCGATGCTGCTCAACTGACGCACAGTCTACTCCCGTCGCAAGGCGGAGAGTCTATGTGGAGCTCGGCACTACCCAGAACCGAGGGTGCCTCGACGGGCTCTGCTAGACTCACGCGCAAAGTATTCTGCTAACTCAGAACTCTGATGCTCACTCCAGTCATTCTCTCCGGCGGTTCCGGGACGCGGCTGTGGCCGTTATCGCGCGAGCTGTATCCGAAGCAACTGTTGCCGCTCGTCACCGACCGTACGATGTTGCAGGACACCGTCGCGCGGCTCGATGGGCTCAAGAGTCTCGCGGCCCCGATCATCGTGTGCAACGAGGCGCACCGGTTCATGGTCGCCGAACAATTACGTCTGATCGGCAGCACACCGCAGGCCATCGTCCTGGAACCGGTGGGGCGCAACACGGCGCCGGCCGTGGCGGTCGCGGCGCTCGCGGCCCGCGCGGGCGGTGCGGACCCGGTGCTTCTGGTGTTGCCCGCCGATCACGTGATCGAAGACGTGCGCGCCTTTCACAAGGCAATCGCCATCGCACTGAAAGAAGCTGAGAGCGGCAAGCTGGTCACGTTCGGCGTGGTCGCGCACAAGCCCGAGGCCGGCTACGGCTACATTCGTCGTGCGAAAGGCAAAGGCCCTGCGCACGCCGTCGCGGAGTTTGTCGAAAAGCCGGATCGCAAGCGTGCAGAGAAATTCGTTGCCTCGGGCGAGTACTACTGGAACAGCGGCATGTTCCTGTTCAAGGCCAGCCGCTACCTCGCCGAGCTCAAGCAATTCGCACCCGACATCCTCGCGGCGTGCGAGAAGGCCCTCGCCGGGGCCCGCAAGGATCTGGACTTCACGCGACTCGATTCCCCTGAGTTCGAGAAATGCCGCAGCGACTCGATCGACTACGCGGTCATGGAAAAGGCGCAGGACGTCGTGGTTGTTCCGCTGGACGTCGGTTGGAATGACGTGGGTTCGTGGTCGGCGCTGCACGAAGCCTCGGAGCACGATGCGGCGGGCAATGTCACGCACGGCGATGTGATCGCCGAGGACACGCGCGATTGCTATCTCTATGCCGAGAGCCGCCTGGTGGCGGCCGTCGGGCTCGAGAGCCACGTCGTGGTCGAAACGAAAGACGCGGTGCTCGTGGCTCCCAAGGACAGCGTCCAGGACGTGAAACTCCTCGTCAATCGCCTCAAGGCCGACAAGCGTTATGAAACCGCGCTCCACCGGGAAGTGTTCCGGCCCTGGGGCAGCTATGACAGCCTCGACGCGGGCGATCGATTCCAGGTCAAGCGGCTGAAGGTGAAACCGGGCGCGACGCTCTCACTGCAGGCTCACCATCACCGTGCCGAGCATTGGGTGGTGGTGAAGGGCACGGCGCGCATCACGCGCGGCGAGGACGTGTTTCTGCTCGAGGAGAACGAGTCGACTTTCATCCCGATCGGCACGAAGCATCGCATCGAGAATCCCGGCAAGATTCCGCTGCACATCATCGAGGTGCAGTCGGGGGCCTACCTCGGCGAGGATGACATCGTGAGGTTCGAAGATAAGTACGGCAGAAACAGCACGGATAGGTAGGATCAGTGAGTGGTGAAGAGTGAGTAGTGAGGAGTAAGGTCAGGCGTTCCAAGTGAATCATTTGTTTCCGATGGAGAGACAGAATGACTCAGGGAAGAGTCTCGACGCATCACGACCTTGCCGTATGGAAACAAGGTCTAGCGCTTGTTCTCCGGGCATACGAGATCACGAATCGTTTCCCAGTCGAAGAACGATTCGGACTGGCGAGTCAGATGCGACGTGCTGCCATTTGCGTACCGTCAAACATTGCGGAAGGGGCCTCTCGACTCGGCAGGCGCCAGTTCGTCCAGTTTCTTGTCATTGCTCGCTCGTCCTTGGCCGAACTTGAGACCCAGTGCATTATTGCCAGAAACTTGGGTTATCTTCCGCCCGAGGATTCGATGATCGAAGAGGTCGGGCACGTTCGGCGAATGCTCAACGGCTTGATACGAAGCTTGGACCGTCGCCGGCCACATCCATGACGACAACTTTCCACTCACCCCTCACTACTCACCCCTCACTCCATGCACATCACTTGCTTCAAACCCTACGACGTTCGCGGGCGGTTACCGGATGAATTGAACGAGGACATCGCCTATCGCATCGGACGCGGCTACGCGGAATTCGTCAAACCCAAGCGTGTCGCCGTGGGGCGTGATATCCGCCTGTCGAGCGCGGCGCTGCGTGATGCGCTGACGAGGGGATTGACGGAGGCGGGCGTCGATGTGCTTGACATCGGGCTCTGCGGCACCGAAGGCGTCTACTTCGCGACGTTTCACGAGAGGCTCGACGGCGGGATCATGGTGACCGCAAGCCACAACCCGCCCGACTACAACGGCCTCAAGTTCGTACGCGAGCAGGCCAAGCCGATCAGCGCCGATACGGGTCTGCAGGAAATTCGAACCATCGCGGAGCGCGAAACGTTCCCGGCCGTTGTGCGCAAAGGCCGGTGCAGTGAGATCGACGTCCGTGCATCGTACCTCGACCATCTGCTCGGCTACGTCGAGCTCAAGAAGCTCAAGCGTCTCAAGATCGTGGTCAATGCCGGCAACGGCGCGGCCGGGCTCGTGATCGATCAGCTCGAGCGCCACCTGCCGTTCGAGTTCATCAAGCTCTTCAACGAGCCCGACGGCCACTTTCCGCACGGTGTGCCGAACCCGATGCTCGAGGAGAACCGCGCGCCGACGATCGACGCCATTCGCAAACACAAGGCGGATCTCGGGATTGCGTGGGACGGTGACTATGACCGCTGTTTCTTCTTCGACGAGAGCGGGCGGTTCATCGACGGCTACTACATCGTTGGGCTGTTGGCTTCGGTCTTTCTCAAGCGCATACGGGGCGCGAAGATCGTGCACGATCCGCGGCTTACCTGGAACACGCTCGAGATCGTGAAATCACTCGGCGGCGAGCCGGTGCTGTGCAAGTCAGGGCACGCATTCATCAAGGAAAAGATGCGTACCGAAGACGCGGTCTACGGCGGCGAGATGAGCGCGCACCATTACTTCCGCGATTTTTCGTACGCCGATAGCGGCATGATCCCGTGGTTGCTTGTCACCCAGACGATCTGCGAGTCGGGCAAGCCGTTTTCCGCGCTCGTCGATGAGCGCATGAAGCTGTTTCCGGCGAGTGGCGAGATCAATCGCAAGCTCAAGGACGGCAAGGCGGCAATTGAGCGCATCGAGGCGCTGTACAGGCCCAAGGCGCGTCAGGTCGATCACACCGATGGTCTGTCGGTCGAGTTCGACAACTGGCGCTTCAATCTGCGCTCGTCCAACACCGAGCCGCTCATCCGCCTCAATGTCGAGTCACGAGGCGATGAGGCGTTGATGCGGGCGAAGACGGACGAGCTGCTCCGACTTCTGGAATCGTGACTGGCCATCGTGGCAGTCGTTACTCCCGGCGCTCAGCCCAGTCGGGTACGCGTTGCCTGAGCCTGTGCACGATGCGATCGTGCACGCGTTGCCGCCACTCGGGCGTGACGAGGTAGGGCGCGGCAGTCAGCGCTGCGTATTCGCCCGTTTTGACGACTGCTGCGCTCGACAGCGCGTCACTGAATCCGATGTATACATCGGTACGATTGCCGACGGCAGTCATGGTGGTCTGCACGAAGAAAGGCAGGAAATCGCTTCCCAGGCTAGTGAGCGCCTGATAGTCACCGAGAAAAAGCCCGCCGGCATCCGGTGCGCGATCAAGATCGAACGACCCGCTCAAGTGCGATTCGCTCCAGTTGAGCGCGTCGGTCGAGGTCGCGATCCAGTAGTCAGTCGGCAGCGTCGCTGGATCGACGGTGTTGTTGCGGAAATCGTAGTACGTGACACCGATGATTCCGTCGTCTCTGATATGCACTGACGGGGTGAAAGCCGGCGTCGTGGTCGCTGCGCTGACGCGGACGGGTGCGCTCCAGCTGATCCCGCCGTCCAGCGAGCGCGAGAGCGCGATGGCATCGCGTTGGCCACCTGAAAATCGCGCGTCCTGCCAGGCGAGGTAAATTCCGCCGCTGCCATCGACGTCCACCGCGAAGAGAATCGAGCCGTCCCGAACCGCTGTCCCCGTGTCTGGATCCGCGGCACCGAGCGCCAGCAAGTCGGCGACCGTGACCGGCCCGCTCCACGTGTCACCGTGATCGGCAGACCCGATGGCTCGAATTGACGCCGACGCGCGACCGGCAACGACGTCGATCTGTGTGAACACATTGACGATCGATCCCCCCGGGAGCACGGCAATCTGGTTGCCGATCGTCTGATTGCCCGGTCCCGGATCGTAAATGTTCCGTGCCGGCTGCCACGACGCGCCGCCATCGACTGTGCGTGCAAACCAGGTCGGTCCGTCCTCTGCGACGGTGAGTCGGTCCCATACCGCGTACACGAAGCGCGCGTCGACTGGATCCGCAGTGATGGAACACTTGTCATTGAAGAATTGAGCGCCGTCCTGGATCAGCGTGACCGGTGGGCTCCAGGTGAGTCCGCCATCAATGGAACGCGCCACGAGCATGGCGCTTGCCGATCCGGGCGCGAAAGTTGCACCCGAAAAAGAAAGCGACATTGCATACGCGATGCCGTTGGGGGAGATCGCGACCCAGGGATCGGTAGCGCGTTCGAGATCGCCGCCATTGCCAGCGTTGCCGCCCGTGCAGCGCGAGAACGGCGCGCTCGTGACCGACCAACTGTTCCCGCCATCGAATGAGGCACCCAGCATGAGGCCCTGCGCGCCGCCATTCGACCAGCGATCCTGCTGCCAGGCCCCGATGAGATTGGTGGGGTTCGAGGGATTGATCGCGACGTAAGGTTCGACTTCGGCATCAAGGTAGAGCGACCCGGTCTGGGGTGCACCGTTGCAACCAGCCATCAGGGTCGACCCCTGCGAGACACGCACGAGGGGAACTGACGAGAACGGAGGAGGCGGTGGAGGCGCTGAACCGCCGCCGCCACCACCACCACCACAGGAAATGAGCGGAATGCTGAGCAGCGCGCGGATGGTCAACTGTCGGCCCAGTCTGCTGGTCACGGCCTCTCCGATTACGCGGTCAGTCCCCGTCATGGACGATCCGAAGCGCATCATCCACCATCGTTCGTACTTTGAGGGGAGGCCCGCCTTCTAACACGCAACGGGCCCGGTTACACTACGCGCCCTTCGAATTGGGGCGGTTAGCTCAGCGGTAGAGCACTGCTTTCACACGGCAGGGGTCGCTGGTTCGATCCCAGCACCGCCCACCAGGCTGAGCCCCATCGCCCGCGCGGTACGAGAAACCCTCAACGAGGCCGGCACACCTTCCGAACTCCGTCACGCTTCTCCGAGCGATCGCATGGACGCGCCTCACTTCGTTGCATAATCGGCCGCGCCCGAAATCACAGGGAGAGAGGGAATCGTGAATCGCGGCTTGCTCACACTACTTTCACTGCTTGGCGGCACCCTTTGGGTAACGATTTGTGGCGGCATCGAGGCGCCGGCCGCCTGTCTTCAGTCGCCAGTTCCGCTCAAGAATCGCCCGCCCATTCACGACCTTTCCGGCGAGCTCCCCATCCCGGACTATCTTGAAACCATCCTGGCGTGCAATGGGCTTTCGCTGACGGGCGCACGGCCCGCCTACCTGGCGCCCCCGTCGGCCTGGATGGAGTCCGAGAAGCGCCTTTACTCGAGCCTGCTCGCCAAGCGCAAAGTGGACGTGCTGGTCGTGCCATTCCAGGTGCAGGGGTATGGGCTCGACCGCATCGAGCGCGCCGTGATGACAGCAGACCTCGCGTATGCGATCGGCAACGCTGGCCAGTACGCGATCGCCGACCCCTTTCTCGTGTCGCGTGCGCTGGGTGAAGGCGCGCGGCGGTACAGGTCCGACGCGGTGGAAAGTCTGGCTGCGTCGCTTGGCGCAAAAGAGGTCGTGGTCGCCTATGTCGGCCACGATGAACGACATTCGCTGTTCCTCACGATTCAGGTTCGTGACCGGCTTTCGAAACCTGGCGGAAGAGGCGCACGAACGCCATGGCAAAAGGACTGGAGAAACGTCGCCTTCACCGATGACCGAACACCGCTCACGGTGTTCCACGAGATGCTTCCGGAGATCCTGCGTTCGTTGCCGCTGAAGCTTGCTTCGCCACCGCAGGTTTCCACGACTCTGTCCTCAGCAAGCGTATCCACTATCACGGCAACGCCGCTCGAGAGTGTCACCACGAATGTGCGACGTGTGCCTACTGCGGCACTCTTCAATCTGCTGGGGACAATGAGCGCTTCGGACGATGAATTGTCTCGTGAGCGATTGTTCGAGAAGGCGCTCCTGGCGTCGATGCGCAGCCGCGCTTCTGAGCTACGCGGGCGCTTTTTTGAAGCGTATGCGCTGATGAACTTGCAGCGCCGCCCGAGCGCCACGGCTCGGTTGTCCGGTCTGGAAACGGCTTCCGCAGCGACGTTGCGAAGCCTGTTAAACGGCGAGCTACCGGCGGCGAGGCGAGCGATTGCGGGCGTCAAGGATCCCCTGGAGCGACTATTGCTCCAGGTAGCGGTGCGTGATCTGGAGTACTACTACGGCCGCAAGCGTGAGATCGAGTTGAGTGCAGCGTCTCAGGTATTCGGCGACGCGTATCCAGCGTGGGAGGAGCTCGTGGCGATACGCGCTGACCAGCGAGACAGCTGGTCAGTCCCAGAAGCCACCGAGCTCAAGGAGCTCATCGATGAAATCTTTCCCGTTCCCGGCATGGGATTGAGTTCGTTGATGGCGGGCATGGTCATCACGCGCGGCGAGTTCCCAGATGACGTCGACATCGATCTGGCGATGGCCCGTCAAATACGCAAAGCGGCCGAGACCATCGAGACGACGAAGTGTTGTGCTGCCAGTAGTCCCGAGGCCTCCCGATGGGACCTGCTCTGGTTGATCGAGGGTCTCGCCGAATCGCGGATCAAGAAATCACTTGTGCGACAGAGAGATCTGCGCGGCCTTCCGGCGGATGCGCTCGAAGTCTTGAATCGCCTCGAGCCGTTCTTCAACGGACATCCCCGGTTGTCGTTAGTCGGCGCCTGGGCGGCCCTCGACATGTACGAGGACAGCCGGGACGATGTCCGCGCCAGCTGGGGCCAACTTTCCAATCGAAATGCAAGCTTGGCAGCCTATTGGGCGCAAGGACAGACGAGGGTGGCCGCGAGTGCGCTCACCGCGCTCGGTGTTCCATCGGAGGAATCGCAGTTCCTCGTCGACGCGTATGGGCACGACTATCCCAGCCTGCCCTACTGGCCCGCGTGGTTCTTCGACATCGAGTCGAATCCGCAACGGTTGGTCGAGTTCATGCGTCAAGCGCTTGCCTTTAGTTCCGACGAAATCGATCCTGTGTGGCGCCTGACAGGTGCGATATCGCCTAGTGAGTATCGGGCGACCCTTGCCACCTTGGGCTCACGCTTTACCGGGCATCCACGGCGCACAGAGCTTTGGCGTCCCGCCGGCCTTGAAGGCGGCGGATCAGCGCCAGATCGAATGGCGCAGCTGCGCGCCGCGATGGAGAGCGATCCGGAAGTCTGGGAGAACTATTCCGCCCTCGGCAGCGCAATCATCCGGTCTGGCGGGCCTTACGAGGATGCAAGCAAAGCGCTACTCGGCTACCCCGAGTTTCACGTGCAGGATCCGTCCGATCCGATCGGTCTTTCAAATGAGGCTGTCTCCGCCGGCTCGTTGCTCTACTGGCAGGGTCAACCAGACCTGGCAAAGCCGTTCTTTCAGATCGCGGCTGACCTGGACACCGGGTCGGATGCGAGCATGCTGAGTGCGATCCGCCTTCAAGTCCTCTCGGCTGACCACGCCTCCGCAGCCGCGGGGCTGATACGACGTGCGGTCCGTTACCCAAACGCGTATGCACATAGCGAGTACCTGTCTTATCTGCACGCCTTCGGGATGAGTGAGGAGGCGTGGGCCGGATTCGCTCAGGTCATGGCGGAGTTTGAACGGCCCGTCGTGTGGGAGTCGGCAATGGTTGGTCACCGCCGTGCGGGCGTCGATGAACGCACCGTGCGAACTTGGCTGAGGAGGCCAGAGATTCGTGCGGCCCGCTTCAAAACCCGGAAGTTCGCGCCTTACTACGCGATCCTCTGGAATTCGACGGAGCGCATTCCACCGACCGATCTCGGCTCCCTGATCGAGGAGCTCGAAGGACTCCCGGTCGGTCAAATCGACGTCGACGGGAGTTCCCTGCTGAGACCGCATCCGATCGATCCCGATGGCTTCGAGATTGTCGTGCCATCACCGTTTCGCGCCGCGAAGTCTCCGCGACTCACCCCCGGCACGGCCGTCAAGTCGGATCTTGCTCATTTTGCCGACGCCTATTCAGCGGTGAGGCGACTCAACTATCAGGCCGCGGTAGCGAAGTTTGTCGCCATGGCCGACCGCTACCCGATTGAAGGTGGCACAGCCGGCGTCGCGCTGCCGTATTTCGCATTTGCCGCAGCGAAGACCGGTGATGCGGTGGGACTCGAGAAATACGTCGAGTCATTGCCAGTTCGAGACTTTGATTACTGGCTGGCGCGCGCCTTTTTCGCTGGAGTGCGCAAGGATGTAGCGACGGCTCAATCCGCGCTTACCATGGCTTTTCGCGTGCGGCCGCACACCGACCAACGACCGATCATGACTGAGTATCAGTACGCCCAGGCGTGCGAGTGGCTCTATCTGGAGACTCACGACGCACGCTTTGCAGCGATGCTTCTCGGTTGGGCCAGGGTCTTTCAGCGGCTCCAGCCCACCTACGCCTGGGCCTATGCCATGCAGTACACGTACGAGAAACCAGGCAACGACCGAATGCGCGCCCTGGCATTCACGGACTACCTCGATCCCGCGTCCGAGCGCATCAAGCGGGCGCCCAGGGCGGATGTGGACCGCGCCAAAGCCTGGTTCAAAGATCACAATCCGTTCAATGTTGGAGTCGGTGCACCGGAGACCCGCTCAGCCAGTGTGAGCTCCCGTAACTGAAGCCTGGCGATCCGAACCGAAGTGTCACACGGCAGGGGTCGCTGGTTCGATCCCAGCACCGCCCACCAGATCGCACGTGCGCGTTTCAGGGCGCCGGTCAGAGGAACTCTAACGCGATCTCCAGCGTGTCGGATGATGGCTAGTTCATCATGATTTGCGCCCGCCAATCCAAGTCTCGCACGCCGAGCATTGAGCCACTCGAACCTGGTGGCTATGATGGCCATATGGAAAAAACATCGGTTTCCGGGCTCAAGGACCGGCTCAGCTTCTACCTGCGCAAGGTGCGCGCCGGGCACTCGGTTCTCATCGTCGATCGCAATGTGCCCATCGCGCGCCTCGAGCGCGTGGAGTCGGTGGGTCGCGGCGAGGAACGGATAGCGAAACTGATCGCCGACGGCACGCTGCGACCGGCGAAGCACCGGCTCACCGCAAAGCAGGTCCGCACGACGCTCGCGGTTCGTAGTGCTGGCGCGGGCGTTCTCGATGCGCTGCTCGCGCAGCGCGCAGACGATCGATAGGCCGTCCGGGACATGAAGTTCTGGGACGCCTCCGCGATCGTGCCGCTGGTCGCGGAGGAGCCCGGCAGCGAGGCTCTGGTGACGCTTCTCGAAGACGATCCGCAGCTGCTGGTCTGGTGGGGTACGCCGGTGGAAGTCGTCTGTGCGCTGGCGCGTCGCGAACGTGAGGGGCACCTGACTGCTGACCAGACGGCGGCTGCCATCGCGGCGTTGCATACCGTAGCCACGGGTTGGCAGGAGATCGTGCCGTCCGATTCTGTGCAGCGCACCGCTGAGCGCCTGTTACGCGTGCACTCCCTGCGCAGCGCGGACAGCCTGCAACTCGCCGCCGCCATCGTCGCGGCGGATCACGACCCGGCATCGCTCGCGTTTGTGTCGCTCGATGAGAGCCTCAATGCAGCGGCCCGCCGCGAGGGTTTCACCGTTGTGGGTGCGTCGCCGGCGTAACGGTCTCAATTTCACGAAAGCCAAGCAGGACGGGCCGTACTGATGTACCTTGTGCGCGGCTCGTGATTTTTCGGCTTGTCTGCCTTGGCCCCTTCGCGCCGTTCCGGCGCACCTTCCGGGCAAAGACTACACCTCAGAAATATCGGCGAACCAGGAGGCAGGGACTTCCTGCCGATGTTCCATTTTTCTATGAGTAATTTCTTGTGACTAAACTATATGTCGGAAATCTTCCCTTCACGGCGACCGAGGAGTCTGTGCGCGCGCTGTTCGCGCCACATGGCACGGTCGAGAAGCTCTCGCTGATCACTGATCGCGATACCGGACGCCCGCGCGGCTTCGGGTTCATCGAGATGTCGAGCGGCGATGCCTCGCGCGCCATGCAGGCGCTGAATGGCAAGGACTTCGAAGGCCGCCCGCTCAAGGTCAACGAGGCCCAGGAGCGCGAGCGCCCGGGCGGCGATCGCGGTGGAGCGCGCCGCTACTAGAACGCTGAGTAAACGGTCATGGGCTGGCGCGGGACGGGAACCTTCTACGCTGCTCAGGAAATCCTCGTGATGACGTGCGATGTCTGCGAACGGGACATCGGGCACGAGGACGGTCGGCGGCCAAAAGCGCACTACGAGATCACCCGCCTTCCCAACCTGGGTGCGATCGACCATCAGGATCCGCCAGCCCTGATCTGTTCGCCGGAGTGCCTGCGCTCGTTCGCGGCGCAGGAGTTCGGTCCGGACAAGGACTCTCCCCAGGACGAGCACCCCACGCGCGTCAAACCCCAGAAGTAACCCGTGACTGCGACGCTCATCCGATGAGCGACTACGAGTTCACCATTTCGCTGCGCATTCGCCACCCGAGCATCGCGCCCGGCGAGATCTCGCGCACTCTCGGCATCGAGCCGCAGCACACCTGGACCGTGGGAGAATCGCGACGCGGCCCTGCGGGTGAGCCGCTCGAGGGCACCTACCGCGAGAGCTTCTGGATGGCGCGACTCATGGACGGTCCACAGCTCTCGTCCGAACAGGTCTCGGTGGAAAGCGCCCTGCTGCGAACGCTGGCGCAGCTTCGCCGGTCGATGCCGTTTCTCGCGCACCTGAATGCCGAAGGGGGCGTGGCGGAGCTCTACATCAGCATCTTCGCCCGTGAGCCCTTCCGGCTGGAGCTCTTGTCGGAGTCCCTCGCCCTGCTAGGCCGCCTCGGACTCGCCATCGCACTCGAAGTCCAACCGCAGCCGCACCTCGCCGAGTGACGCCCTTCCGCAACCGTCGCTGCTTCGACCCCAGCACCGTTTCTTCTTCCCCCGGTCAATGGCTCGTGCGCGGTCGCTCACATTGGCACCATGCAGTTCTTGCAAAGGATTCAGCGGCTCTTATATCGTTTGCGCCCTAAATCTAACGCATAAGTGACTGATACCACATGGGGCGCCGCTCCTCCCCCGCATGGACCTGAACACCGACGCCCTGCTGGCGTGCCTGACCGTGGTCGGCGCATTGGTGGCAATGGCAGTGACCACGGCGCCGGCGGAGCTCATCCTCGTTGGTGCGATGGTGCTGTTGATGGCGACGCGCGTCGTCACGCCGGAACAGGCGGTGCAGGGGTTCGCCAACACCGGCGTGCTGACGATCGCAGCCCTGTATGTCGTCGTTGCGGGATTGCGGGAAACGGGCGCGATCTCATGGGTCACGCAGTTCGCATTCCGGCGGCCGCGATCGCTGTTCGCGGCCCAGGCACGTCTGATGGCAGTGAGCGGAACGATTTCGACGATGGTGAACAACACCCCGGTGGTGGCGATGTTCATCCCGGTCGCGCAGGAGTGGTCGGCGCGTTACGGGTTCCCGATCTCGAAACTCCTGTTGCCGATGAATCACATGGCGGTGCTGGCGGGCCTCTGTACGCTCATCGGAACGAGCACCAATCTGGTGGTGAACGGCTTGCTGGAAAGACACCTCGGGCACAAGGGCCTGGGGCTGTTCGACATTGCCTGGGTCGGCGTACCGCTCACGCTGGCGGGATTCCTTTATATGCTGCTGGCCGGCCGACGACTGCTGCCGGATCGCGAGGGCGCGATCGAGCAACTGGAGAACGCGCGCGAATACGCGTTTGAGGCGCGAGTATTGCCGGACGGGAGCATCGTCGGCCAGACCATCGCCGAGGTGGGCTTGCGCAGCATGAAGAATGCCTACGTGCTGGAAATCGAGCGCGGCACAAAACTGCTGACCGCGGTGGGACCTCACGAGGTGCTTCAGGCCGAGGATCGGCTGGTCTGCGTGGGTGTGGTCGACGCGGTGAAGGATATGCGGCGCATTCCCGGGCTCGCCGTCGCGGAGGAGCAGACCTTCAAACTGAATCTCAAGCATTCGCAGCGGACGCTGGTCGAGCTGGTTCTGTCGGGCAGCTCGCCGCTGCTTGGCTCGACGGTGCGCGAGGCGCGTTTCCGCAGCGAGTATGACGCCGCCATCCTGTCGATTTCGCGCGAAGGGGCACGGTTGCCGGGCAAGCTCGGCGACATTCGACTGCGTCCCGGTGACACGCTCCTGGTCGAGACCTCCAGCGATTTCGCGATCCGGCACCGCTACGACCGCGACTTCCTGCTGGTGAGCCAGTTGCAGGATTCCACGCCGCCGAATTTCCGGCGAGCGCCGCTGGCGGTCGCCATCATGGCCCTCATGATGGTCGGGGCAGGTACCGGACTTGTTTCATTGCTGGAAGCATCATTCATCGCTGCGGGCCTGATGGTAGCGCTCGGCTGCGTCACTCCGACGGTGGCGCGCACCAGCATCGAGTACGGCATCCTGGTGGCGATCGCCGCGTCGTTCGCGCTCGGCGTGGCGCTCACGGAGTCCGGTGCGGCGGATCAGATTGCGCGTGGTATTGCCGCGATCGCGGGAACCGAGCCCCTCTACGCGCTGGTGGCGCTCTACCTCGTGACCGTCGTCGTGACCGAGCTGGTCACCAACACAGCCTGCGGCGTGGTGATGTTTCCGATTGCGGTGTCGCTCAGCCAGCAGTGCCACGCCAACCTCTATCCCTTCGTCATCGCGGTGATGGTCGCGTCGTCGGCGGGTTTCATCACACCGATCGGCTATCAGACAAACCTCATGGTGTACGGCCCGGGTGGATACCGCCTCGCAGACTTCGTCCGCTTCGGCGTGCCACTCACGCTGATCACGGGGGCCGTCGCGTTACTCATCATTCCGCGCGTCTGGCCGTTCTGATAAGGATAGCCGCGAAATGAGCATTACGACCCAGGGACGTGCTGCAGCGGACGAATCGCGACCCGATCTCCTCGCGCGGCACCTCACGCAGCTCGACGAGCTCGAAGCCGAGAGCATCTACATCATGCGGGAGGTCGCGGCGGAGTTCGAGAACCCGGTGATGCTCTATTCCATCGGCAAGGATTCCTCCGTGATGCTGCGGCTGGCACTCAAGGCCTTTCATCCTTCGCCTCCGCCATTTCCGCTGGTGCACGTCGATACCACCTGGAAGTTCCGCGAGATGATCGAGTTCCGCAATCGGACGGTGCGTGAGCTGGGGCTCGAGCTCATCGTGCACACCAATCAGGAAGGCCTCGCGCAAGGCGTGACGCCGTTCAGCCATGGCAGCAGTAAGTACACCGACACCATGAAGACCGAGGCGCTGCGGCAGGTGCTGTCGAAGCATCGGTTCGACGCGGCGTTCGGCGGCGCACGCCGGGACGAAGAGAAGTCGCGTGCCAAGGAGCGCGTATTCTCGTTCCGCGACGGCAACCACCGCTGGGATCCCAAGAACCAGCGTCCCGAGCTCTGGCGCCTCTACAACTCGCGCATCAACAAGGGCGAGAGCATCCGCGTGTTTCCGCTGTCGAACTGGACCGAGCTCGACGTGTGGCTGTACATCCACCGCGAACGGATTCCGGTGGTGCCGCTGTATTTCGCCAGCCCGCGCCCGATCGTCGATCGCGATGGTTTGCTGATCATGGTGGATGACGAGCGACTGCCGCTCAAGACGGGAGAGAAGCCGCGCGAGGAGACGGTGCGGTTCAGGACACTCGGCTGCTACCCGTTGACCGGTGCCGTTCGTTCGGCAGCCGCATCGGTACCGGAGATCATCGAGGAAATGCTCGCCAGCCGGACATCCGAGCGACAGGGTCGCGCGATCGATTTCGATCAGGCGGCCTCGATGGAGCGCAAGAAACGCGAGGGATACTTCTGATGCGCGGTGCACCTTCGGCGGCACAACGGATCGAAGAGTTTCTGGCGCGGCACGAGCGCAAGGAGCTGTTGCGCTTCATCACTTGCGGCAGCGTCGACGACGGCAAGAGCACGCTGATCGGGCGCCTGCTGTACGACAGCCAGAAGATTCTCGAAGACCAGCTGGCGGCGGTGCGCAGCGACAGCGCGCGCTGGGGCACGACAGGGGACGAAACGGACCTTGCCCTGCTGGTCGACGGCTTGCAGGCAGAGCGCGAGCAGGGCATCACCATCGACGTCGCCTACCGCTTTTTCGATACCGAGCGCCGCAAGTTCATCATTGCCGACACGCCGGGGCACGAGCAGTACACCCGCAACATGGCGACTGGCGCTTCGACGGCGGACCTGGCCGTCGTCCTGGTCGACGCTGCCCGCGGCGTACAGGTGCAAACGCGACGCCACAGCTTCATCGTTGCATTGCTGGGCATTCGCCACGTCGTGGTGGCGATCAACAAGATGGACGCGGTGGATTACCGTCGCGAGGTGTTCGAATCGATTCGCGGCACCTGCGAGGAGTTCATCGGCCGGCTGGGAATACCGGACGTGCGCTGTGTGCCTGTGTCCGCTTTGCGGGGCGATAATGTGGTTCATCGCAGCTCGGCGATGCCGTGGCACTCGGGACCGGCGCTGCTGGAAATTCTCGACACGATCGATGTTCGTCCCGCGCACGAGCTCAGCGACCTGCGGATGCCGGTCCAGTACGTCAATCGACCTGATGCGTCCTTCCGGGGTTACTCGGGTACGGTGGTCGCGGGCCAGATCCGCCGGCGGGACACCGTGATGGCGCTGCCGTCCCGCCGTACCAGCCGCGTGCGCTCGATCACGACCTTTGACGGCGAGCTCGAAGAGGCGCACACGCGACGGGCGATCACCGTCACGCTGGAAGACGAGATTGACGTCAGCCGCGGCGACATCCTGGTGCATGGCGACCGGGCACCGAGCGTGGCGGACCGGTTTGACGCGCATCTCATCTGGATGGCCGATGCACCGCTCCTTCCCGGCAAGCAATACGAGTTCAAGCTCGGCACGCGCTACGTGTCGGGCGCAGTCGAGAGCATTCACCACCGCATCGACGTCAACGATCTGAGTGAGCACAACGCGAACGAACTGCGGCTCAACGAGATCGCGATGTGCCGTATCGTGCTCGGCGAACAGGTCGCATTCGACGCCTACGAGTCGTGCCGCGGCACCGGCAGTTTCATCGTGATCGATCGCCTGCAGCACGGCACCGTGGGCGCCGGGATGATCCGTCGTGCCGCCAGTCACGCGATGGCCGAGCGCTCCGGGAATCTCTTCTGGCAGCCGACGCGCGTGTCGCGCCAGCAGCGCGCGAATCAAAAGGGCCAGATGCCCTGCATCATGTGGTTCACGGGTTTGAGCGGCGCCGGAAAATCGACCGTCGCCAACGCGCTAGAGCAGATGTTGTACCTGCGCGGCCATCACAGCTATCTGCTCGACGGCGACAATGTCCGTCGTGGGCTCAACAAGGATCTGGATTTTACCGACGCCGGGCGTGTCGAGAACATCCGCCGCATCGGAGAAGTGGCAAAGTTGTTCGTCGACGCCGGCCTGATCGTCGTCACGGCGTTCATTTCGCCGTTCCGCAGCGACCGGCAGCTGGTGCGCAACCTCGTCAACGACGGCGAGTTCGTCGAAATCTACGTCAGCACGCCGCTCGAGGTGTGCGAGGAGCGCGACCCGAAAGGCCTTTACGCCAAGGCGAGGCAGGGCAGCATCAAGGATTTCACCGGTGTCAGCTCACCCTACGAGGCGCCGGAGAATCCGGATATCAGCCTCGATACCTCGCGGCTCACCGTGCAGGAGAGCGTCGACACGATCATCCGCTTCCTGCAATTGACCGGGCGACTGAAGAACTGAAGAGTGCCCTCACCCCAACCCTCTCCCGCAAGCGGGAGAGGGAGTGGAACTGCGCCCCGGACCTCGCCCGCAAGCGGGAGAGGGTGAAAGATCGGCTCCCTCTACCCATTCATGGGGAGAGGGCGGGGTGAGGGGGGATTTCGTACAATTCGCGTCCTTTACCCCGGGAACCCTCCGTCCGCTGATGACCGTCCGCACGCGTTTTGCCCCGAGTCCGACGGGGATGCTCCACATCGGCGGCGTGCGCACGGCGCTATTTTGCTGGCTGTACGCGCGGCGCCACAACGGCACATTCATCCTGCGTGTCGAGGATACCGATCGCGAACGCTCCACCGACGAGGCCGTCAAGGTCATTCTCGACGGCATGGACTGGCTCGGGCTCAAGGCCGACGAAGGGCCGTTCTTCCAGACGCAGCGCATGGATCGCTATCGCGAGGTGATCGGGCAGTTGCTGCGCGAAGGCAAGGCGTATCGCTGCTATTGCACCAAGGAAGAGCTCGATGCGCTGCGGGCCGAGCAAATGGCGCGCAAAGAGAAGCCGCGCTATGACGGCCGCTGGCGCGATCGCACCGATTCGCGTCCCGGTGTCGATCCGGTCATCCGCTTCAAGAACCCCCGCGACGGCGAGGTCGTGGTCGATGACGTGATCCACGGACGCGTCGTGTTCGACAACCGCGAGCTCGACGATCTCATCATCGCGCGCGCCGACGGCTCGCCGACCTACAACTTCTGCGTGGTCGTCGACGACATGGACATGGGCGTCACCCACGTGATCCGCGGCGACGATCACCTCAACAATACGCCGCGGCAGATCAACATGCTGAGGGCGCTTGGATGCACGCCGCCGGTCTATGCACACGTGCCGATGATCCTGGGCCCTGACGGCGCGAAGCTTTCCAAGCGCCATGGCGCGGTGAGCGTGCTGCAATATCGCGAAGAGGGCTACCTGCCGGAGGCGCTGCTCAATTACCTGGTACGGCTCGGCTGGTCACATGGCGATCAGGAACTATTCACGCTCGCGGAGATGGCGCAGCTCTTCGACATCCACGAGGTCAACAAGTCGGCCTCCGCATTCAACCCGGATAAGCTGCTGTGGCTCAATCAGCAGCACATGATGCGCGCGCCATTGCGGGAGCTGGCGGTGCAGCTGCAGTGGCAGCTCGAACGACAGGGTATCAAGGCTGAGAACCTGGAGCAGCTCGAGGGCATTGCCGCCGCGCAACGTGAGCGTTCGAAGACGCTGAAGGAAATGGCGCAGGCGAGCCTGTTCTTTTTCCGCGAGTTCGAGCAATACGATGAGAAGGCAGCGCGCAAGAACCTGACGACGGAATCGCGACCATCGCTCGCAGCAATCCGCACCCGGCTCGCCAGCCTGTCGCTGTGGGCGGCGCCGGGAGTGCACGCAGCGCTCGAACAAGTCTGTACAGAGGCGGGCGTCGGGCTCGGAAAGGTCGCGCAGCCGCTGCGCGTCGCGGTTTCCGGGGGTGCCGTGTCGCCGCCAATCGACGCCACCGTAGCCTTGCTCGGCCGCGACATCGCGTTGAAACGGATCGACCGCGCGCTTGCGTATATAGATCGCGGGTAGGGCACAAGAGCCCTCACCCTAGCCCGCTCCCACAAGTGGGAGAGGGAACGCGAATACTCCCTCTCCCCGCTTGCGGGGAGAGGGTTGGGGTGAGGGGCCATCTTCTCCCTCTCCCCGCAAGCGGGGAGAGGGTTGGGGTGAGGGGCATCGAGCGAGGTAATGACGTGCGAAGAACATTGACGATTGCATTGCTTTTCCTGTCCTCGGCTGCGACTGCGGACCAGACGACACGCTATTCCGTGCTCTTTTCGGGCGAGAAAAGCGGCGAGCAAGTGACGACGGTGGGCGCCGACGGGCGCATCAAAGTGACCTTCCAGTACTCGCAGAACGGGCGCGGTCCCGATCTCAAAGAGGAGATCCAGCTCGCCGACGACGGCACGTTGCAGCGCTATCGAGTCACCGGCAAATCGACGTTCGGCGCGCCGGTCAGCGAGTGGTTCTCCCGGCGCGGCGACAAGGTGGAGTGGAAGTCGCATTCCGACCAGGGGAAGACGACAGTCTCCGGACCAGCGATCTACGTGCCGGTCGAGGGCTCCTACGAAACGGCTGCAGCGGTCGCACGGGCGGTGGCGCGCCAGACGAGCGGAAAGCTCGCGGCGCTGCCCGGCGGCGAGCTCAGCATTGAAAAGCTCACGACGGTGGAGCTGAGGAAGAGCCCTCACCCCAACCCTCTCCCGCAAGCGGGAGAGGGGAGGGAAGGCAGCGTACGTATTGCGCTGTTCTCGACGACGGGACTGAGCACCGAGCCCAGTTTCATCTGGCTCACGGACGATACCGCGCAGCGCTTCTTCGCTTACTTCTATCCCGGCATCATGCAGATCATCGAAGCGGGCTGGGAATCGCAGAGGGGGGCGCTGGAGCAGCTCCAGGTGAAAGCCGAAGGCGAGTTGCTCAAACAACTCGCGACTCGCCTGAGTCATCGATTCTCTGACCCGGTCCTGTTCCGCAACGTGCGAGTGTTCGATTCACGCAATGCGCGCCTGCTCGATCCGTCCGACGTCTACGTTCGGGGCGGCCGGATTGCGGCCCTCTACGAGACCGGATCGACACCGCGTGAAGATGTGATGGAGATCGACGGCAACGGCCGTGTCCTGAGTCCGGCGCTGTTCGACATGCACACGCACGAGATTTCCTGGAACGCCGTGCTCCAGATCGCGGGCGGGGTCACGACCAGCCGCGACATGGGCAATGACAACGCTACGCTGGCGGCGTTGGGCGCAAGCATTGATCGCGGCGAGCTCATCGGTCCGCGCATCGTCCCCGCGGGATATATCGAAGGTCGAACTCCGTTCTCCTCACCGGGCGGGTTCGTCGTCAAGGATCTGCAGGAGGCCAAGGATGCGGTCGACTGGTATGCGCAGCACGGCTTCCGGCAGATCAAGATCTACAACTCGTTTCGCCCCGAATGGGTGCAGCCCACCGCCGCGTATGCGCATCAGCGCGGGCTGCGCGTGAGTGGGCACATTCCTGCTTTCATGCGCGCGGAGGAAGCCGTGCGTGCGGGGTACGATGAGATCCAGCACATCAACCAGGTGATGCTCAACTTCCTGGTCGGTCCCAAGGACGACACGCGCACGCTGGCACGCTTCTACCTGATGACCGACCATGCCCACGAGATCGACCTCGACTCCGCCAAAGTGCAGGATTTCCTGCAGTTGCTGAAGGATCGCGGCACGGTCATCGACACGACACTGGCCACGTTCGAGGCGATGTTCATCCAAAGGCAGGGCCAGATGAGCCCCGCGTTCGCGGCTATTGCTGCGCACGTACCCGTGGGCCAACAGCGCGAATGGCGCACCAACTCGATGAACGTGACCGATCAGAACGCCGCGACGTACCGCGCGTCCTGGGAGCGCGTGCTCGAGTTCGTTGGCCGCATGCATCGCGCCGGCATCCCGTTCGTCGCGGGCACCGACGAGATCGCGGGCTTTACGCTCCATCGCGAGCTCGAACTCTACGTGCAGGCCGGGTTGACGCCTGCCGAAGCGCTGCGCATCGCGACGTGGAACGGCGCGCTCTACTGCGGACTCTCAAGTGAGCTGGGCTCGATCGAACGCGGCAAGAAGGCCGACCTGATCCTGATCGATGGCGATCCGACGCGAAACATCTCGGACATCCGTCGCATCAATCTCGTGATGAAGGACGGCGTCGTGTTCTATCCGGCGCAGCTGTACGAAGCCGTTGGCGTCAAGCGCTTCGTGGACCCGCCGCCGGTTGACCCCAGGTCGCTCTAAGTGTCTGTATCATGGTCACTTTCTTGACAGTGTGGGGGTGCTCACTTACAGTCGCGCGCCTCGCGTGGGGCTGTAGCTCAGTTGGGAGAGCGCCTGAATGGCATTCAGGAGGTCGTCGGTTCGATCCCGATCAGCTCCACCACGTCTTGTTGCACCGGCACGGGTTCAAATCGTCCCCATCGTCTAGAGGCCCAGGACACCGCCCTTTCACGGCGGCGACGGGGGTTCGAATCCCCCTGGGGACGCCACGATCAACACCACATAACCCCCGGTAGTACACCCGGTTGTGTGAAGTCTTTCACGCGTAGCGTAGTATTCGTCCACTAGACTGCACCGGCTTGAGTGAGCGCGCCGTTCGGCCCGGAGAACGGCCGCAACGAGAGCAATAACCGAACCGCGTGCGGATCCTTCGTCACTACCTGCCATTGCCTATCACTCTGCTGGCGACTGCGGAGGCGCTGGTTTACTTCGCCATCCCTTACCTCGCGGCTTATCTGCGTTTCGATAGCGATTTCGCGGCCATCGAGGCCGACCTCGGGCCGCTGTGGCCGCGGGCGGCCCTGTTCGCCGGTTTCGTGCTGGTGTGCATGGTGGCCATGGGTCTCTACAGCGCCCGGCTTCGCACCACTTATTCGGGCGTGCTCATGCGGGTTGGCGCCAGCATTGCAACGGCGACCGCGGCGCTCGCGCTCCTCTTCTACGTGCTGCCGGCGCTGCATCTCGGCCGCGGCATCCTCGGAATCGCGGCGCTGACGGCTTTCCTCGCGGCTGCAATCATCCGTCTCATCTTCGTCCGCCTGGTGGACGAGGCGATCTTTAAGCGGCGCGTGGTGGTCTTCGGTTGCGGCCGCCAGGCCATCAGCATCTCGCGACTGCGCCGGCGGTCTGATCAGCGCGGTTTCGTCATCGTCGGCTACCTGCGGCCGGAAGGCGACAGCGTTCTCGTCCCCGAGGAAAAGGTCGTCACGCCGCGCGAGTCGCTGCTCGGATTCGCACGCGAGCTCGATATCGACGAGATCGTGGTGGCGATGGACGATCGTCGCCGCTCGTTCCCGGTCGAGCAATTGCTCGAGTGCCGGCTCGCCGGAATAGAAGTCGCCGACCTCGTGAGTTTCCTTGAACGCGAAACCGGCAAAGTGCGGCTGGACGTACTGAACCCGAGCTGGATGATCTTCGGGGAAGGCTTCCGCCGCGATCCCGTGCGACTCTTCTCAGAGCGCGGCTTCGATGTGGTGGCGAGCCTGCTGCTGCTCGCAATCACCTGGCCGGTGATGTTTCTCACCGCGCTCGCCATCAAACTCGAGGATGGAGTCTCGGCGCCGGTGCTCTATCGGCAGAAGCGGGTGGGGCTCGAGGGGCGGTTATTCGATGTTCTCAAGTTTCGCAGCATGGGAGTCGATGCCGAGGTCGACGGCAAGCCGCGGTGGGCCGAAAGCGGCGACAGCCGCGTGACGAAGGTCGGCGCCTTGATCCGCAAGGCGCGCATCGATGAGCTGCCGCAGATCATCAATGTCCTCAAAGGCGACATGAGCTTTGTCGGGCCGCGGCCGGAGCGACCGGAGTTCGTCGCGGAGCTCAGCGAAAAGATCCCCTACTACAAAGAGCGACACTGCGTGAAGCCGGGGATCACCGGGTGGGCACAGCTGTGCTACCCGTACGGATCATCCGAGCATGATGCCGTCGAGAAGCTTCAGTACGATCTGTATTACCTCAAGAACCACAGCCTGATGTTCGATCTGGTGATCCTGCTGCAGACCGCCGAAGTCGTCCTTTGGGGCAAGGGCGGGCGCTGAACGCGAGGGTTCTCATGGCAGACTCGTCACCCTCATGATGACACCTGGCACGCTCAGCTACGGTCTGGCCGCAGCCGCCTTTCTGGCGCTCTCGGTGATGCTGCTGACGCGCTGGCGGCTGCAGTTTCACGGCTCAATGCTCCTTCCCGCCAGTCTGATGAGCCTCGTCTGGAGCGCGGCGCTCGCCTGGCAAGCCGCCCGCACGGCGCCATCTCCCAGTGGACTCTTCTTTTTCTTTGAGGTCAGCCGCAACTTCCTGTGGCTCGCGCTCCTGATTCGAGTCCTGAGCGGTCTGTCGCCGCGCGCGGAGTTCAAATGGACGCGTCGCGCAGTCTATGCGTGCACGGGTGTCTTGCTCATCGCCGCGCTTGTGTTCGGCGTGTTTCACGACCTCGGCATCAACTTCGAGATCACCGCGAATGTGCTGATCCCGGGAATGCTGCTGAGTGCGCTGGCGGGCTTCGTGCTCGTCGAACAGGTCTACCGCAACACCAGCGCGAGCCGCGAATGGTCGGTCAAGTTCCTGTGGATCGGTACCGGCGCGATCTTCGTCTACGACCTCTGTCTCTACTCCGTGGCGCTGCTGCTCCGCCAGATACCCTATGCCATGTGGGAAGCGCGCGGCGCAGCGAACGCCCTGGCCGTGCCGCTCCTGGTCGTGGGCGTGGCGCGCACGGCGCAGTGGACGCCGCAGGTCTTCATGTCGCGGCGGCCCGCGCTTTACACCACCAGCATCATCGCGGCCGGTTTCTATCTCCTCGCGATGTCGATTGCGGGCTACTACATCCGCAGTTTCGGCGGCTCGTGGGGCGGCGCAGCGCAGATCGTGTTCCTGTTCGGTGCTGCGTTGCTGCTGGTCCTGGTATTCGTTTCAGGCCAGGTGCGCGCGTGGCTGCGCGTGATCCTGACGAAGCATTTCCTGCCGTACAAGTACGATTACCGGGTCGAGTGGCTGCGGCTCACGCGCGCGCTGTCGACCGGCGATGCCGTGCTCGAGCAAAGCACACTGACCGCGCTGGCGCAGATCGTGAGCAGCAACGCGGGCGGGATCTGGAAAGCCACCGACGGGGGCCAATTCATCCCGAGCGGCGGCGATCTCGCCGGGCCCGACTCTCCAGCGTTCGCCGCGGACAGCGATTTCCTGCGCTTCATCGCCGCTCGCGAATGGATCGTCGATCTCGATGCACAGCGCAGCCGCATGAACCCGGCGGGCCCGGAGCCGCCGGCCCCCGAATGGCTGCTCAATCTGGAGCGCGCGTGGCTCGTGGTACCGCTGTTGCAGGACGAGCGCCTCGTGGCGGTGGTCGTGGTGTCGCGTTCGCTCACGCCGCATGCGCTCACCTGGGAAGATCTCGACCTGTTGCGCACGGCCGGCCGTCAGGCCGCGAGCTACATCGCGCTCGACCAGGCGGCGGCGCAGCTTGCGCAGGCGCGGCAGTTCGAGGCCTATAATCGTTTCGCCGCATTCATGATGCATGATCTCAAGAACCTGATCGCTCAGCAGACACTCGTGGTGCAGAATGCGGCGCGCCATCGCGGTAATCCGCAATTCTTCGACGACGCGATCTCCACGATCGACAACTCCGTCAAGCGGATGCACCGCCTCCTGGAGCAGCTGCGCAGAGGTGATACCACGGCGACCGCGCGGCGCGTGCGGCTCTGCCAGGTCTGCGCCGACACCGTCAGCCGCTGCTCGGATCGCCGTCCAGTTCCGGTTTTCGCCGCCAACGGACCTGCCAGCGCGGAGGAGGAAGCGCTCGAGGTGCTGGTAAGCGCGGACAGGCTCGGCCTCGTTCTCGAGCACGTGATCCGCAACGCCCAGGATGCGACGGCGCCCGAGGGGCGCGTGGACGTCGAATTGCGCCGTGCGGCGCGGCATGCCATCGTCGAGGTCCGTGACACGGGCTGCGGGATGAATGCCGCCTTCATTCGTGAGCGGCTGTTCCGGCCGTTCGACAGCACCAAGGGCAGCCAGGGAATGGGCATCGGCGCTTTTCAGACGCGCGAATTCGTGCGCATGGCTGGCGGCGACGTCCGCGTCGAGAGCGACGTCGGTAAGGGAACGCGATTTCTCATCTCACTGCCGCTGGCCTCCGCGCCGTAGTGGCATGGCAGCACAGGAGTCACGTGTCATCCCACACTGAAAAATTGCCCGCGAAGCTGCCCGGAAAGCTGCTCATCGTCGAGGACGATCCGGGATTGCAGCGCCAGTTGCGCTGGTGCTTCGAGCCCTTCGAGGTGCTGCAGGCGACCACCCGCCACGAGGCGGTTAACGAGCTGCGTAAGCACGAACCGCAAGTGGTGTTGCAGGACCTCGGGCTGCCACCTGACCCTGAGGGCGTGCGCGAGGGGCTCGAGACGCTCAAGGAAATCGTGGCGCTCGCGCCGCACACCAAGGTCATCGTGGTCACCGGCAACGACGATCGCGAGAACGCTGTGCTGGCCGTGGCGATGGGCGCGTACGATTTCTACCAGAAGCCGATCGACATCGAGGTGCTGCGCCTGATCGTGCAGCGCGCCTTCAACATGTTCGCCCTTGAAGAGGAAAACCGGGCGCTGCAGCGCCGCCAGAGCGTCTCCCCGCTGGACGGCATCATCGCGGTGAGCGATTCGATGCGCAGCGTGTGTCGGATGATCGAGAAGATCGCGCCCACGCAGGTGACGACGCTGCTGCTCGGCGAGAGCGGCACCGGCAAGGAGCTGCTTGCGCGCGCGCTGCACGCCCTGAGCAATCGTGCGCAAAAGCCGTTCGTGGCCATCAATTGTGCCGCGATACCCGAAACGCTGCTCGAGAGCGAGCTGTTCGGCCACGAGAAGGGTGCTTTCACCGGCGCGATCAAGCAGACACCGGGGAAATTCGAGACCGCCAACGGCGGGACGCTGTTCCTCGACGAGATCGGCGACATGCCGCTGTCGCTTCAGGCCAAGGTGCTTCGCTTCCTGCAGGAGCGCGTGGTCGAGCGCGTCGGCGGGCGCGAGGCGATCTCGGTGGACATACGCATCGTCTGCGCCACGAACCGCGACCTGGCCGCGAGCATCTCCGCGGGGCAGTTTCGCCAGGACCTGTACTACCGCATCAGCGAAGTGACGGTGCAGATTCCGCCATTGCGTGAACGCGACGGCGACTGCCTCGTGATTGCGCACCATCTCCTCGACGAACGGGCGCGCCGGCATGGGCGTGCGCTGCGCGGCTTCACGCCGGGTGCGATCCGCGCGCTGCAGGAATATCACTGGCCCGGAAACATCCGGGAGCTCGAGAACAAGATCAACAGCGCGGTGATCATGGCGGAGGGTAAGCAGGTCAATGCATCGGACCTCGGGTTTGCGGAAACGCCGGGTGACACTGAATTCCTAAACCTGCGCACCGCGCGGCAGCGCGCAGAGAGCCAGGCGATCCGCCGCGCGCTCGCGCTCGCGGCGGGAAACCTGTCACGCGCCGCGGAGCTTCTCGGCATCACGCGCCCCACGCTCTACGATCTGCTGGAGAAAAACAACATTACAGTGGATGGCGATCGCCAGGTGGGCGGATGAGCCGGCGCGTCGCGCTTCTCTTGTTCTGTCTTGCGCTTGCCGCCTGCCATGCAGAGCCGGAGGAGCGTCTTAGGCGCGCCCAGCGCAGTCTCGAGGCAGGCGATTTCCGTGCCGCGAGCATCGATCTGAAATCGCTCCTGCAGGAGGAGCCCAGCAACGCCGAAGCGCGCTTCTCGCTAGGCCTCGCCCTGCTCCAAGGAGGTGATGCACAGGCCGCGATTCGCGAGCTGGAGCTGGCGCGCGGGCTGGGCGTTGTGGACGAGCGCGTCATCGTCCCGCTGGCGCGTGCGATGCTGGTGAGCCGACGCTATGACGACGCGCTGCGCGTCATCGAGCCTGCCCGCGCCCAGAGTGAGGCCAAACGCTGCGAGTTGCTGATCATGCGTGGCGAAGCCGAGCTCGGCGCAGGCCATGCGGCCGCGGCGCGCGCCGAGTTCGAGCGCGCGCTGGCCATCGATTCCAACGATGTCGCGGCACGGCTCGGTCTCGCTTCCGCTCGTCTGGAGACCGACGGGTTTGCGGCCGCCAAGCGCGAGGCCGACTTGGCGCTCGCACACGTCTCGCAAGACCCGCGCGCCCACGTGGTGATGGCGACACTCTACCTGCGCGATCGGCAGTTCGAGGCCGCCGCTAAGTCGTTCGATGAAGCCGTCCGGCTCGTAGGCAAGAACGAGCGCGATGCCAGCCTCATCGCCGCGCTGGCTGGTCTATGCGAATCGCAGCTCGCGCTGGGTCGCGCCGAAGAGGCCAACGTCACCATCGAACGACTGCAGCAACTCGCACCTGATAGTGCCGTGACGATCTACATGCGCGCGCGCGCCGCCTTCATCAAGGGCCAATATGATCCCGCGCGCACCGACCTTGAGCGCATCCTGGCCCGGGATGCGGACAATCGGCCCGCGCAACTGCTGCTCGGTGCGGTGAACTACGCCAGCGGCAACCTGGGTCAGGCGGACATGCACCTCGCGGCAGTGCTGGCCGCGGAGCCGGAAAACAATTTCGCGCGCCAGCTGCTGGCCGAATCGCGCCTGCGCCAGCGCAAGCCCCGCGAGGCCCTGTTAGTGCTCGAGCCGGGCGGTACTGCGCCGCCGAATTCGGCGTTGATGCTGGCGCTTGCCGGCACGGCACGCGTGCAGGCGGGTGATCTCGATGCGGGACTGCAATACCTCGATCGTAGCGCCGCGACCGGCAGCGCCGATCCCAGCACGGTGATCCAGCTTGCCGCCGGTTACATAGCCGCGGGGCGAACGGAGACGGCCGTCCGCATTCTTGATTCGCTCAAGGCGGAGGGCTCCGCCGGTTACCGCCGTGATCTGGTACTGATCACCGCGCAACTGCGCTCGGGCGATCGCGACGGTGCGATCGAGCGCGCGCTCGAGTTCGCAAGGCGCAATCCCAGCGCACCTGAAGTTCAGGCACTCGTCGGTGGCCTGCTGGTCAGCGCTGGCGACAACCGTGAGGCACGCGCTCACTTCGAGCGAGCGTTGGAACTCAATCCAGCGAGTCCGGCGGCGCACGTCAATCTCGGCAAGCTCGATCTGCTCGAAGGCCACCCGGGACTGGCTGAGAAACGCTTCCAGGAGGCATTGCGCCTCAAGCCGGGCGAGCCCGCGACGCTCGTGGCGCTTGCGCAGGTGGCGCTGGCCAAGGGAAATCGCGAGGCCGCAGTGAAGTGGCTGGAGACCGCACGTCGCGACAATCCGCTCGCGGTTGAGCCGCGCGTGCTGCTCGCCCAGTACTACCTCAGCCAGCGAGATCTGCAGCGGGCGGAGTCTCTCGCGAGCGAGGCCATCCGTCTTGCGCCCGACAACGCAGCGGCATTGAACGTGTTGGGCGTGACGCTCGCTTCCGCCGGGCGCACGCGTGACAGCGTCGATACGCTCAAACGCGCCGTGGCAGCCAACCCCAACTCCGCCAGGGCGCACTTTAGCCTGGCGACCGCTTACCTGGCGGCGGGTGAGGTGGAACGGGCGCTGACTGCTGCGCGCAAGGCGCTTGAACTTGCCCCCGGACATGTCCCGTCGATGGCGTTGGTGGCCGCGCTGGAATCCGCGCGCGGACACGACAGCGACGCACGGCGGCTGCTCGCGGAAATCCGCAAGATTGACCCGGAGTATCCGCCCCTCGCAATGCTCGAGGCGGAGCTTGCCATGCGTACTGGCAATCCGCAGGCGGCGGTGAAAGTGTACGACGCCGCCCTGGCAAGATCCCCGACGGCGAATATTGCGGTGCGCGCCTACGCTGCCCGTCGCGCGGCTCGCGCGCCCAAGCCGCTCGAGCCGCTCGAGCTATGGCTTACGGCGCATCCCGAAGACACCGCCGTGCGACTCGTGTTCGCTGACGCGCTTGCGGTCACGGGTGACGAAACCGCCGCGGCGGCGAATCTGGAGACCGCGCTGCGCGCCGAGCCGGACAACGTCGCCGCACTCAACAACCTGGCGTGGCTCTATCACAAGCGTGGCGACAGTCGTTCCCTGGCGCTTGCGCGGCGGGCTCACGAGCTCGCGCCCCGAAGCCCGCAGGTGGCGGACACCCTCGGCTGGATCCTGTTGTCTGCGGACGAGGTGCCCGAGGCGGTGCGCACGCTGCAGGGGGCTGCGGCGCTCGCGCCGAAAATGCCCGAGATCGCCTACCACCATGCCGCCGCGCTTGCTCGCAGCGGAGCCCGGTCCGAGGCGGGCCGCAAGCTGAGGACCCTGCTAGCGGAATACGGTGAATTCAGCGATCGGGAAGCCGCCGAGGCCCTGCTGGCGCAGCTCGAACGGTGAGTTGCTAATATTCTGCATATACAGTTGCTGACATGCTGCATTCAAAGAGGACATGCCCGATGATCGAGGGACCGAATACTGGCTGCCGCGCAATGGGCCCTTGGCTCCTGGCGCTAGTGCTCGGCCTGCACGCTTGCGGTGGCGGCGGCGGAGCGGCGACCCGCGCTGCGCCCATTACGGCGGCCGAATCCGAGTACCGGATTGGCCCCGGTGATCAGCTGCGCATCTTCGTCTGGAACCAGCCCGAGATCTCGGGCGAGGTGCCAGTGCGCCCCGATGGCAATATCTCGGCGCCCCTGCTCGAGGACGTCCCGGCCGCGGGTAAGACGCCGACGGAGCTGGCGCGCGACCTGGAGGCCCGGCTCGCGGAATTCATTCGCACCCCCAAGGTCAACATCATCGTCGTCAACTTCCAGGGCACGGCGGCGGATCAGGTCAAGGTCGTCGGGCAGGCGTTGAATCCGCGCGCCTTGCCTTATCGCAACAACATGACGCTGCTTGACGTAATGATCGAGGTGGGCGGCCTGACGGAGTTCGCGGCCGGCAATCGCGCGCGCGTGATCCGGGTGGTCGACGGCAAGCAGACAGAAATTCCCGTACGAATCAAGGACCTGCTGGCCAAGGGGCGCATGGAGGCCAATCTGCAGATGAGGCCCGGCGACGTGGTTGTGATTCCCGAGTCGATATTCTGAGGGCCGCCATCCTACGGACGCTGCGGGCACCGACCACCTGTTAACCCCGTCACACACGAAGCCGGATGGGTCCTGTACAACGGCGCGCACGACAACAACAAACAAGCACTAACCTCGGGGGACGGTGCGGAAGAATGCAGGAAATCGTCAGTCAACTGCTGGTTGCATTGCAGGGCATGCTGCGTTATCGCTGGCATGCGTTGGGCTTCGCGTGGCTGCTGGCGGTGTTGGGCTGGATCGGCGTGATGATTCTGCCCGACAACTATGAGGCTCGCGCCAAGGTCTACGTGGACACCGATTCCGTGTTACGGCCGCTCCTGCGCGGGCTGACGGCCGAAAACGACGTCATGTCCGAGGTGAGCATGATGTCGCGCGCGCTGCTCGCGCAGCCGCAGATGGAAAAGGTGGCGCGCGAGACCGATCTGTACCTGCGTGCCAAGGGACCCAAGGAATTCGAGCGGCTCATCGACAAGTTGCGCGAGCGGATCACCATCGAGGTGCTGCCGCAGGCACCCAATCTCTACTCGATCCGCTACATCGACCACAACCGCCAGATGGCGGAGCGCGTGGTGCAGAAGCTCCTCGATTCATTCGTGGAGGACACGCTCGGCGCGCAGCGGTTTGATACGAGCAACGCACAACGCTTCCTCGAGGGAGAGATCGGGGACTACGAGCGGAAGTTGCGCGAAGCCGAGGAGCGCCTCGCCGCCTTCAAGAAAGAGCACGTCGGCAGCATGCCGGGGGACAAGGGAGACTACTACACGCGCCTGCAGGCCGCGATCCAACGCCTCGATACCATTCGCCAGGACCTCAAGGTTGCGCAGGAGCGGCGCGACGAGCTTCGGCGGCAGATCGAGGGCGAAGAGCCAACCTTCGGGTTGATGAACTCGATGGTCGAAAACGCCAGTCCGCTCGCAGGCCAGATCTCGGAGATGCACAAGCGGCTCGAGGCTCTGCTGCTGCAATACACCGACAAGCACCCGGAGGTGGTGGCGCTCAAGGAGCGAATCGCGGTGCTCGAGGAGCAGAGGCGCAACGAGAAAACCGGCGGCGTGCCTACGACCAAGACCAGCGAGCTGCTGGCGATCAACTCGCTGGACCAGAATCCGGTCTACCAGCGCATGAAGATCTCGCTCAAGGAGGCGGAAGTTCAGCTCACCGAGATGCGCAGCAAGCTGCACGAGGCCGAGAACGAAGTGGCGCGGCTACGTGCCAGCGTCGACACGATCCCCGAGGTCGAGGCCAAACTCGCCCAGCTGAACCGCGACTACGAAGTGAACAAGACTCAGCATGCAGCTCTGCTGAGAAGCCTCGAATCGGCGCGCCTGTCGGAGAACGTGGAGCAGAGCCGCGACGACGTGCGTTTTCGTGTCATCGAGCCGCCGGTCGCGCCGCTGCGCCCCGTGACGCCGAATCGTCCGCTGTTCGTGGTCGTCGTGCTGATGGGTGCGATCGGCGCGGGCGGCGGGCTGGCATTCCTCCTGCACCAGCTCAATCCCGTGTTCGCGACGCGCCGCTCGCTGCGCGAGGCGCTGGGGGACCTGCCGGTGTTCGGTTCAGTCACTCTGGCCCTGAGCCAGGGTCAGCTGGCGCTGGAGCGCCGCGGCCAGCTGAAGTTTGCCTTCGCCGCCGTCCTGCTGCTGGTGGCGTTCGTCGTTGCATTGCTGGGCGAGCCGTATGCGGCCGTCGC